>Ga0247783_1000008_pt1 | contig 69685 bp, 61 predicted proteins | sample UWRJL064202C5_FD_179911 | JGI IMG/M metagenome (GOLD analysis project Ga0247783, IMG submission 179911) | Plant litter microbial communities from Arlington Agricultural Research Station in Wisconsin, United States - UWRJ-L064-202C-5 | ecosystem: Environmental > Terrestrial > Plant litter >...
CGAACACGGCGGTCCAGCCCCAGCGCGGGATCAACAGCGACGACACGAGGCCGCCCAGCATCGCGCCCGCCGTGAAGCCGCACGAGACCCACATCATCAGGCTCACGCGCCGACGCTTCGGGCTGTACTCGCCCGCGAGCGCCACCGCGTTCGACATGATTCCGCCGAGACCGAGCCCGGTGACGAAGCGGATCGCGAACAGCGCACCGATCGTGTCGACGAGCGGCGTGACGAGCATGCACAGCGCGAAGAAGACCGTCGAGCCGATCAACACCGGTCGTCGGCCGATCCTGTCGGCGAAGACGCTCAGCACGAGCGAGCCGATCAGCATCCCGAACAGGCTCGCGCCGAACACCGGCCCGAGCGCCGCGCGCTCGACGTGCCACGCCTTGATGATCGCCGGCGCGACGAAGCCCATCGCCTGCGCGTCGAAGCCGTCCATCACGACGGAAGCGCCGAGCAGCACGAGGATCCAGACCTGGAACGCGCCGACCGGTCGTTCGTCGATCAGCGCGGCGATGTCGACTCGCGGTCACGTCCGTCCGGTACGACGCGCGTAGGCGATCACCATCAGGAAGCCGCCGACCATCGCCACGTTCTTGAGGAAGTTGTTCAGTTGCGCGGCGTACACCTGCGGATCGGAGACGGCCCAGAACTGATGCGCCGAGAGCGCGGCCGCGATCGTGAACACCGCGAGGACCGCGGCGACGATGATCTGCCGGTAGCCGATGAGCAGGAGGATGCCGCCGCCGATCTCGATCACGATCGAGACCGCCACGAGCACTTCGGGCGCGGGCAGGCCGAGCTTCGCGAAATAGCCGGCGGTCGCGGCGAAGGCCAGCAATTTGCGCGTCCCGGCGATCAGGAAGATGAGCGCCATCAAGGCGCGCGCGGTGAGGACCAGTCCCTTGTCGTTCGTCATGCGGTCTCCCTGTGGTTGGTGAATCGATTATGCGTCGCGCGCGAGGACGAAGTCGTAGTCGAGCGCGAACCCGCCCGCTTCCCGCGGCGTCCAGGCCTTCACGAGCGACCCGCGCACGCCGAACACGGCGTCCGAGTCGAGCCAGCGATCGCCGTCGCGAAAGACGTGCGTCGTCAGCGTCTCGTGGCCCGGCGCCTGGATCCGGAAGTGGAGATGCGCCGGCCGCCATGGATGGCGTCTCGTCGCCTCGAGCAGACGCCCCACCGGACCGTCGGTCGGGATCGGATAGGCGGCCGCGACGATCGTGTCGAAGTGGAAGCGGCCGGCGTCGTCGGACGTGAAGACGCCGCGACCGCGCGTTGCCGCGAGCTCGGGCCGCTGCACGTCGTAGAAGCCCTCGGCGTCGGCCTGCCACACGTCGATCGTCGCGCCGGCGATCGGCGTGCCGTCGAGATCGCGGACCGACCCGCTCACGCGCAGCGCTTCGCCGGGCGCGCCGTCGGACAACTGCGCACCCGACTCCATCCGCGGCGCGTCCTCGAGATGGAAGGGTCCGAAGACCGTGGCCTCGGTGCAGCCGGCGGGCTTGTCGTTGTTGAGCGCGACCGTCAGCATCGACACGCCCAGCACGTCGGACAGGAGGATAAATTCCTGGCGCCTGTCGTTGCAGGCGTGGCCCGTCGCCGTCAGGAACGCGATCGCCTGCTCCCACTCGGCCTCGGTCAATCCGACGTCGCGCACGAAGTCGTGCAGATGCGTGACGAGGCTCGTCATCACGCGCTTGAGCCGCGGGTCGGGCGTGTCGGCAAACCGGTCGACGACCTCGCGGGTGATGGTGTGCTGGTTCAGGTCGCGCATCGAGGGTCCTTCAGCGCCCGGGCCGAACGCCGTCGAACGCATCCTGCAGCAACTGTCGCACGGATGCCGCGTCGGCGGGCCGGGGATTCGGATAACGGCGTTGCATCGCGATCGCCGTCGCGCGTTCGGGGTCCTCGCGTCGCAGGCCGAGCGCCTCGAGGCCGAGCGGCAGGTCGAGCGCGCGCAGCAGGTCGTGCAACGCCTGTGCCGCGCTCGTACGCTCGTCGGCGCCGAGGCTCGTCGCGATCTCGCGCATCGCGTCGGGGGCGGCGGCCGCGTTGTAGGCGAGTGCGTGCGGCAACACGACCGCGTGCGTCTCGGCGTGCGGAAGGCCGAAGCTGCCGCCCAGCACGTGACAGAGCTGGTGATGCAGGCCCATCGTCGCGGACCCGAGCACCGAGCCGCACAACCAGGCGCCGTAGAGCGCGTCGGCGCGCGCGTCGAGCAAGCGTTGTCGTTCGGTCTCGGTCGCCGCGGCCGACACCGGAACGAGGCGGGGCAGGACCCGCGCCAGCGCGGCGATCCCCTCCTTCGCCATCAACGCCATGACCGGATTGCGGTTGTCCGCGTACAAGGCCTCGGCCGCGTGCGCGATCGCGTTCAGTCCGCTCGCCGCGCTGACCCGTTGCGGAAGGTCCATCGTCAGCATCGGGTCGTAGATCACGCTCTTCGGAAGCACGACGGGATCGCGCCCGGTTCGCTTCTGCGCGCCTTCGGTCATCCCGTAGATCGACGTCATCTCCGAGCCCGCGTAGGTCGTGGGGATCGCGACGATCGGCAGACCCGCGTCGAGCGCGAGGGCCTTCGCGAGCCCGACCGTCGACCCGCCGCCGACCGCGATCGTGCAGTCGACGGCGAGCTCGCGCGCGCGGGCCGCCGCGTCGCGCACGGTCTCGACCGGCACGTGCATCACCGCGCGATCGAACACGCCGACGCAGCGGCCGCCGATCGACGCGCCGATCCGGTCCGCGAGCGCACGCTGGTTCGGCGTGGAAAGGACGAGCACGCGCGACGCGCCGAGCGCGTCGAGTTCATCGCCGGCGCGCGCGCTCGCGCCGGCGCCGAACGCGACGCGGGCCGGATGCGCGATGTACGTGAAGGGTTTCATCGCGAGACGCGGCCACTCAAGCGAGGCCGAACAGGCGGCACGCGTTGCCGCGTCCGATCTTCAGGCGGTCGTTCTCGCTGATCTCGCAGGCATCGAACCAGGACGCCGCGTGCTCGTGCTTCTCGAACGGATAGTCGACCGAGTACAGGATGCGGTCGCTGCCGACCTCGAGCATCGTCGACAGCAGCGTCGGCGTGCGGAAGTTGCCGCTCGTCGTGATGTGGACATTGGACCGCAGGTAGTCGCCGATCTCGCGCTCGCAGGGCATCCCGCGTCGGCCCTTGCGCAAGATGTGATCGACGCGCCAGATGTTGAACGGGATGCCCTCGCCGAAGTGACCGAGGATCATCTGCAGCGTCGGATGCCGGTCGAACAGGCCCGACGACATCAGGCGCAGCGCGTGGACGCTCGTCTCCGCCGCGAAGGCCCAGGTCGGTCCGGTCAGCCAGTGCGCGCCGTCGTAGATCGGCTCGCGACTCGGCAACGGGTCACGTGGATGCATGTAGAAGGGCTTGCCGAGCGCGGCGGCGGCGGTCCAGAAGTCGCCGAACTGCGGCGCGTCGTAATACACGACGGTGTCGACGTCGTCGACCTGCGAGAAGCCGTTGACGAGGAAGCCGTGGAAGCCGAGCTCGTCGACGCAGCGCTCGAGTTCACGCGCGGCGACCTCGGGATCCTGCAGCGGCAGCGCCGCGAACCCCCCGAAGCGCGTCGGGTGACGGGCGACCTGCTCGGCGAGGATGTCGTTCGCGCGTCGCGCGACGTCGGCGGCCCGACGGCGATCCGGAATCCCCTGCACGGCCGGCGAGTTCAGCGACAGGATCGAGAACGCCGTGCCCCAGCGGTCCATCTGCTCGAGCCGCTGCTGCTCGAAGTCGAGAAGGTTCGACCGGAGCTGCGTCCAGACCTCGGGACGCGCGTAGACCTGGGAATCCGCGATCGTCAGGTCGATCGCGAAGTGTTCCTCGAGCGCGATCTTGTCCTTCACGCCCCGTCTCCATTGTTTGATTTATCAAGCAAGCGTGTCGACGAACGGCGCGACTGTATGCTTGAATAATCAAGGAATCAAATCAACGAAGACTTGCGATGAAGACTTGCGATGACGATTCGCGATGAAGACCCGCGGTGAACCTCGCGACCTCGACCACGACCTGGAGCAGGCGATCCCGTTTCTCGTCGCCCGCGCCGGCGCGCGCATGGGCAACGCGTTCGCGAAGGCCTTGAAGCCCTTCGAGCTGAGCCTGACCGAATGGCGCGTCTGCGCGTCGCTGCAGTTCGCGCCCCGGCAGACGCTCTCCGAACTCGCGCTCCACGCGTCGACCGACCTGTCGGCGTTGTCGCGCATCGTCGACCGCCTCGTCCTGCGCCGCCTCGTCGTGCGCGAACGCTGCGGCGACGACCGTCGCGCGGTGCGCATCGCGCTCAGTCGGGCCGGCCTGTCGCTGACGCGGCGGATCATCCCGCTCGCCCGGCACTACGAGTCCGTCGCATTGTCCGACTTCAGCGCGGCCGAAGTCCGGACGCTGCGACACCTGCTGTCGCGCCTCTACCGGAATGCGACATCGCTCGTCTGATCACCCCTCACGCCAAACAGAAAGGGAACACCCGCATGACCGACCTCTTCACGCCGATCCGCATCGGCGCGCTGCAACTGCCGAATCGCATCGTGATGGCCCCGCTGACCCGCAGCCGCGCGGGTGCGGGCAACGTGCAGGGCGAACTGAACGCGCTCTACTACCGACAACGCGCGAGCGCGGGACTGATCATCGCGGAAGCCACGCAGGTGGTTCCGGAAGGCCAGGGCTACATTTCGACGCCAGGCATCCACAGCGACGAGCAGGTCGCGGGCTGGCGACTCGTCACCGACGCGGTTCATGCGGCCGGCGGGCGCATCGTCCTGCAGCTCTGGCACGTCGGCCGCATCTCGCACGTCGCGTTCCAGCCCGGCGGCGCGGCGCCGGTCGCCCCGTCCGCGATCACGGCGAAGGGCCAGGCCTACACCGCGAACGGTTTCGAGGACTTCAGCGCGCCGCGGGCGTTGCGAACCGATGAACTGCCCGGCATCGTCGACGCCTTCCGTGCGGGCGCGCGCCGCGCGATGGCCGCGGGCTTCGACGGCGTCGAAGTGCACGGCGCGAACGGCTATCTGCTCGAGCAGTTCATGAAGGAGCGCGCGAACCATCGCACCGACGCCTACGGCGGGTCGATCGAGAACCGCATCCGCCTCACGCTCGAGGTCATGGACGCCGTCGCCGCCGAGGTCGGCGCCGACCGCACCGGCCTGCGCATCTCGCCGGAGAACAACGCGAACGACAGCGGCGACAGCGCGCCTTTCCCGCTCTACCTCGCGCTCGCGACGGCGTTGCACGGCAAGTCCTATGCCTACCTTCACGTGATCGAGGGCGACATGCTGGCGGGCCGCAACCAGCCGGACACCGGCTTCGACTACCGCGCGATCAAGGATGCGTTCGGCGGTCCGTACATGGCCAACCTCAACTTCGACCAGGCGCGCGCGAACGCGGCGATCGCGGAGGGGCGCGTCGACCTCGTCGCGTTCGGCAAGCCGTTCATCTCGAACCCCGACCTGGTCGAACGCTTTCGCATCGGCGCCCCGCTGGCGAAGCCGGAATCGAAGACCTTCTACGGCGGGGACGAGCACGGCTACACCGACTACCCGACGCTCGAACGCACGACGGCGTAGCGACCTCGACGGGAGCACTAGGTGCTCGCACGGCTTGTCAGCGCGTCGAAGCTTTGCTATTGGTCGCTCTTCGCGAGGGGACCCGAGAAGCTCTCCCGCAACATGCGCCGGCGATCGTGCCGGTCTCAACCGGGGGAGACCCACATGGACGTTCGACGTCTCAAGCTCGTCGCGATCGCGCTCTGCGCGGCCGCTCCACTCGTCGTTGCCGGACCGGCATCGGCGGGACCGTACAGCGACATCTACGTCTTCGGCGACAGCCTGTCGGACAGCGGCAGCGACTTCAACATCTCGACGTCGCTCCATGCGATCAATCCCGCTTTCCCGGTCGTGCCGTCGGCGCCGGGCAGCAGCGGCGCGTTCACGAACGGTCGCGTCGCCGTGCAATACCTCGCGTCCACGCTCGGACTGTCGCTGACGCCGCATTACACCGCGGCGCCCTTCCTGCCGAACGCGGTCGACCCGGCCGGCCACAACTACGCCCAGGGCGGCGCCACGTCGGGTCTCGAGAACGCCTCGCTGCCCGCGACCTTCGGTCCGTTCCCGAGCGGCTTCAAGGGCGTCACCGCGGAGGTCAACGACTATCGCGCAACGACGGCCGCGGCCGATCCGAACGCGCTCTATGTGGTGTGGGGCGCCGCGAACGACTTCGTGCATCCGGGTGCGACGGCGATCCTCCCGTCGTGCGCGGCGAGCGCGAGCCCGCCCATCTGCACGGCGGTCACGAACATCGCGAACTCGGTCGCGGCGCTCGCCGCGATGGGCGCGACGCATCTGCTCGTGCCGAATCTTCCGGACCTCGGCGAGACACCCTCGGCGATCGCCGGAGGACCCGCCGCGATCGCGCTCGGCCATGCCGCGGCGGTCGCGTTCAACGCCGGCCTCGCCGCGGCACTCGACAACCTGTCGCTCGCGTTCCCGGATACGGACATCACGCTCTTCGACACGTTCGGCTTCCTCAACGACGTCCTCGCGAACGCGAGCGCGTACGGGTTCGCGAACACCACGGGGGCCTGTCTGAACGGCGGCGCCGACAGCGCGGCATCGACGATCTCGGCGGAATGCCAGGCGCTAGGTCCCGACGCCTACATCTTCTGGGACGGCATCCATCCGACGACGCACGCGCACGCCTTGCTCGGCGTCGCACTCGCCGCCGCGCTCGGCATCCCCGAACCTTCGGAACTCGCGCTGCTCGGGCTCGGGCTCGCGATCCTCGTCGCGTCGCGTCGCGTCCGGAATCCCGGGCGGTCCCTGTCGGAGCTCGCGCCCGCGGCCTGACAAATCCGGCCTCGCGCCGTCTACTCCCCGTCGCTGATTCGATCCGTGCGGCGAGGCCCTCCGGGCCCGCCGCGTCGGGTCCGTTCGCCCAGGGGAAACGAATGACTTCTTCGAGAGTTGTGTTGTCGCTCGTCGCGCTCGTCGCGACGAGTGCGCTCGCCGCCGGGAAAGACGACAAGGCGCGCGAAGACATGCAGAAGGCGCTCAACAACCAGGTCATGTCCGCGCCGTTCAACGCCGGCGACATCGACAAGGCCGAGGAATACGCCGCGGGCGCGAAGGCGAAGAACATCCAGCCGGTCGCGCGTCCCCCCGCGTACTGGGCTCCCGGATGGACCTGCTCGAACCTGACGACCTACGCGTACTACAACTACGTCGACTACAGGAACTGCGTCTACTACCACCGCTATCACGGCTACTACTGGCGGTATCGCTGACGCGTCGGGCCGGCCATGAATTTCGATTGACGTGATTCAAATACAGGGAGCGATAACGTGAACATTCAATTTCGTCCGATGCGGCTGTTGGGAATCGCGGCCATCGCCGTCGTGCTGGGCGGATGTGCCGCCGCGAGTGTCGCGATCAGCAAGAAGGACCTCGACGTCCAGACCAAGACGAGCACCGCCATCTTCGTCGACCCGGTCCCGCGTCCGCAGCGCACGCTCTACATGGACATCCGCAGCGGCGTGCAGGAGTTCGACCGCCGCGCGTTCACCAAATTCGTGAAGGAACAATTCGCGACGAACGAGAACGGCTACAAGATCGTCGACGACCCCGACCAGGCGCACTTCACGATGCTGATCTACGTGCTCAACCTCGAGAAGGCGAGCCCGAACGCGGCGCAGGCCGCGCTCCAGCAGGGCTATACCAGCGGCGGCGACATCGCGGCCGGTGCCGCGGCCGGCGCGGTGATCGGTTCGAACCGCTACGGCTACGGTGCCTATCGCGGCGCCGCGATCGGCGGACTCGCGGCGGGCGCGGCCTCGCTGGTCGCCGACAGCGCGGTCCACGACGTCACCTACATGCTCGTCTGCGACGTGTCCGTGCGCGAGAAGGCGGCCAAGGGCGTCATCGTCCGCAAGGACACGCAGATCAATGCGAAGGTCTCGGACGCCGGTACGAGCCGCCAGACCGTTTCCGAGGCGACCGACCGCAAGGAGTACCGGACCCGCATCGTGACGACGGCCAACAAGGTGAACCTCGAGCTCCCCGAAGCGCAGGACAAGATGTTCGCGAAGACCGCGTACGCGATGTCCGGATTCTTCTGATCGGCTTCGACCTCGCGAAGCGCCCGGCGCCGATCGGCCCCGGGCTTTCTTCATCGCTCAGCGGCGCACGCAGTCCACGAAGAACATCGTCTTGCCGTCGACCTTCTCCTCGACGAGGCCGTGGATGTCGGTCTCGAAGCCCGGGAAGGCGAGGTTGAATTTCCGGGCGAACTGCAGGTACTCGACGATCGTCTTGTTGAAGCGTTCGCCGGGAATCAGCAACGGGATGCCGGGCGGATACGGCGTCAGCAACACGCTCGTGATACGGCCTTCGAGCTGCTCGATCGGCACGCGATCGATCTCGCGGTGCGCCATGCATGCATAGGCCTCCGACGGCTTCATCGCGGGCTGCATGTCCGAGTAATACATCTCCGTGGTCACGCGCGCGACGTCGTGCTGCTTGTACATGTCATGGATCTGCTGGCACAGGTCGCGCAGCCCGACCCGCTCGTACGAGGGATGCTGGGCGATGAACTCCGGCAGGATCCGCCATAGCGGCGCGTTCTTGTCGTAGTCGTCCTTGAACTGCTGGAGCGCCGTCAATAGCGTGTTCCAGCGGCCCTTCGTGATGCCGATCGTGAACATGATGAAGAACGAGTAGAGCCCGGTCTTCTCGACGATGACGCCGTGCTCCGCGAGATAGCGCGTGACGATCGAGGCGGGGATGCCGGTCTTCGCGAATTTCCCGGAGACGTCGAGCCCCGGGGTCACGATGGTCGACTTGATCGGGTCGAGCATGTTGAAGCCGGCGGCGAGGTTGCCGAAGCCGTGCCACTTGTCGTTCGACTTCAGCGTCCAGTCGGCCTGCGTGCCGATGCCGTCCTCGACGAGCTTCTCCGGTCCCCAGACCTTGAACCACCAGTCGTCGCCGAATTCCTCGTCGATCTTCCGCATCGCGCGGCGGAAGTCGAGCGCCTCGAGGATGCTCTCCTCGACGAGCGCCGTGCCGCCGGGCGGCTCCATCATCGCGGCCGCGATGTCGCACGACGCGATGATCGCGTACTGCGGGCTCGTCGACGTGTGCATCAGGAAGGCTTCGTTGAAGATCGTCGGGTCGAGCTTCACCGAGTCCGACTCGCGCACGAGGATCTGCGAGGCCTGCGAGAGACCGGCCAGCATCTTGTGCGTCGACTGCGTCGCGTAGATCAGCGACGTCTTCGGACGCGGCCGGTCCTGTCCGATCGCATGCATGTTGCGATAGAAGTCGTGGAAGGTCGCGTGCGGGCACCAGGCCTCGTCGAAGTGCAGGTTGTCGATCTTCCCGTCGAGCATCGTCTTCAGGGTCTCGTCGTTGTAGAGGATCCCGTCGTACGTCGACTGCGTGATCGTGAGGATGCGCGGCTTCTTGTTCTTCGCATTGCGCGCGAACGGGTTCGCCTCGATCTTCTTCGCGATGCTCTCGGGCGTGAACTCGTCCTTCGGGATCGGCCCGATGATGCCCAGGTGGTTGCGCTTCGGCGTGAGGAAGACGGGGATCGCACCCGTCATCGTGATCGCGTGCAGGATCGACTTGTGGCAGTTGCGGTCGACCACGACGATGTCGTCGGGCGCGATCGACGCGTGCCACACGATCTTGTTCGACGTCGACGTGCCGTTCGTGACGAAGTAGCAGTGGTCCGCGTGGAAGATGCGCGCGGCGTTGCGCTCCGATGCCGCTACCGGTCCGGTGTGATCGAGCAGCTGGCCGAGTTCCTCGACCGCGTTGCACACGTCCGCACGCAGCATGTTCTCGCCGAAGAACTGATGGAACATCTGGCCGACCGGGCTCTTCAGGAACGCGACGCCGCCCGAGTGGCCCGGGCAGTGCCAGGAGTACGACCCGTCCTGCGCGTAATGGACGAGCGCGCGAAAGAACGGCGGCGCGAGCCCGTCGAGATATGCCTTCGCCTCGCGGATGATGTGACGCGCCACGAACTCCGGCGTGTCCTCGAACATGTGGATGAAGCCGTGCAACTCCTTGAGGATGTCGTTCGGGATGTGCCGCGAGGTGCGCGTCTCGCCGTAGATATAGATCGGGATGTCCGCGTTCTTGAAGCGGATTTCCTCGATGAAGGCCCGCAGGTTCAGGATCGCCGGATCGAGCTCGGGGCCGACCGTGAACTCCTCGTCGTCGATCGACAGGATGAACGCCGACGCGCGCGACTGCTGCTGTGCGAATTGCGAGAGATCGCCGTAGCTCGTCGCACCCAGCACTTCCATCCCCTCGGCCTCCATCGCGGCCGCGAGCGCGCGGATCCCGAAGCCGGACGTGTTCTCGGAGCGGAAGTCCTCGTCGATGATGACGATGGGAAAGCGGAATTTCATCGAGACTCCTCGCCGAGGGCGGCGACGCAAAAGAGCGCGGATTCTAACGGCAAAGGATGAGCAATCATCGGATGCCCCGGGAGGAGCCTCGCGTGCACAATGCGCGCTTTCACGCGTCGTGGAGCACGTTCATGAGCAGCATGCCGATGCCGGGGGTCGCCCCCGTGGACGAACACGCCGACAACCGCCGTCGCATCTGGGCGATCGTGGGCGGCTCGTCGGGCAATCTCGTCGAGTGGTACGACTTCTATTCCTATTCGTTCGCGGCGCTCTATTTCGCGTCGTCCTTCTTCCCGAAGGGCGACCCGACGTCGCAGCTCCTCAACACGGCGGGCATCTTCGCGGCCGGCTTCCTGATGCGTCCGCTCGGCGGATGGCTGTTCGGCAAGCTCGCCGACAAGCGCGGGCGTCGCATCTCGATGATGACCGCGATGCTCATCATGTGCGGCGGCTCGCTGATGATCGCAGTGTTGCCGACCTACGAGACGATCGGCACGACCGCGCCGCTGCTGCTGCTCATCGCACGCCTGATCCAAGGCGTCTCCGTCGGCGGCGAATACGGCATCAGCGCGACCTACATGAGCGAGGTCGCGAAGAGCGGCAAGCGCGGCTTCCTCGGGTCGTTTCAATACGTCACGCTGATCGGCGGGCAGCTGCTCGCCGTCCTCGTGATGTTCGTGCTGCAGCAGTTCCTGTCGAACGACGAGATGAAGGCCTGGGGATGGCGCGTGCCGTTTTACATCGGCGCGCTCGCGGCGATCGTGGCGTTGTTCCTGCGCCGTTCGCTGCACGAGACCACCACGGTCGCCGATCGCGAGGCGAAGGAGGCGGGCACGTTCGCGGGTCTCCTGCAACACAAGCGCGCCGTGCTGACGGTGCTCGGCTTCACCGCGGGCGGGTCGCTGATCTTCTACACGTTCACGACCTACATGCAGAAGTACCTGGTCAACACGGCGCACATGTCGGCCCAGACGGCGACGAGCACGATGACCGCGGTGCTGTTCGTCTACATGTGCCTGCAGCCGCTGTTCGGCTCGCTGTCGGACCGCATCGGCCGGCGCAACTCGATGATCGCCTTCGGTCTGCTGTCGACGCTGGTCGTCGTGCCGCTGATGACGACGCTGTCGACCGTGAGCAGCCCGGTGACCGCCTTCCTGTTGATCATCGCGGGCCTCGCGATCGTGAGTCTCTACACGTCGATCAGCGGACTCGTGAAGGCGGAGCTCTTTCCGACCAGCGTGCGGGCGCTCGGCGTGGGCTTCACGTACGGGGTCGCGAACGCGCTCTTCGGCGGCAGCGCGGAATACGTGGCACTCTGGTTCAAGCAGGCGGGACACGAGGAGTGGTTCTACTGGTACGTGGCCGTGATGTGCGCGATCGCCTTCGTCGTCGCGCTCGGCATGCCGGACGCGCGCAAGACCGGCCACCTGCGACACGACATCGCGATTCACCCGAGGCCATGATCATTCGATGACCGACAGCGCAGACCCCGCCGTCAGCGGGCCTTCGCGGCCCCGCGCGTTCGTCGAGTCGGCGCTCGCGACCGCGATCGATCGCTACGGACCCGCGCTCTTCTTCGATCCCGACCGCCTGAGGCAGTTGCTCACCGAGGCGACCACCGAAGCGCCGAAGGAAATCGACCTCCTGCTCGACGCGCTCTCGGAGACCGTGCCGCAGACGCTCCTCGCGGCGCACGGCAACGAGATCGAATCGCTGCTCCCGCGCCTGGTCAAGCAGGTGATGAAGCACGCGAACGTGGAGCGCGGCCCGGCCACCTGGGCGGTCCGCACCTGGGCGCACGCGCTCGCGCTGCCCACCGCCACGATCGACTCGCCGGCGCGGACGATGGCCGCGCACCCCGCCGCGGTCAACGGCGGTGTCGACTTCGCGTCGGTGATCACGCCGCGCAACCAGGCCCCCGTGATCGCGCGCACGAGCCTCGACCGGGCGGCACCACCGTCGCCCGAACCGGTCGCATCGCCTCCCGATCCGGTCGAGGTCGCGGCGCCGATGCGGGCACCGCCTCCGCCCATTGCGCGTCCGGCGCCCGTTCCATCCTTCGCCGCAGCGCCCGTCGCGAACCCTCCTCCGGCATCGCGGATCGCTCCTGCGCCGACGAGCGAGGGTCCGCCGATCGATCGCATCGAGGCGTTGTCCGACTTCGTGCCGCTGGACGAGGTCGTCACCGCGCCCGCGCCGATCGCGACGCCCGCGTTCGTCGAGCCGCCGACCCCGGCGCCGCCGACGCCCGAGCCCGTGGTCGATGCGAGCGAGGCCCCGCCGGTCCCGGCAATGCCGACGCCCGCGTCCCCGGTCGAGGCCGAAGCGTCGGCGGTGAAGGCCGCCGACCCCGCACCGATCGAGGTGCCCATCGTTCCGTCCGCGATCGAGATGCCGCGCGAAGCGTCGCCCCCCGTCCCGCCCGAATGGGCCGTGACGGAACCGACCGAGCCCCGGCTGCCCGACTGGCTTTCGCGGCCCCGCCATCTCGCCGTCGTCGTGCTGGTGCTCGTCGTCCTCGGGACCGGCGGGATCTACCTGATGAGCCGGTTCAATGCCGAGATGCCCGCTGCGACGACGAGCGCGGACGACGCGGCGCCGGCCGTCGGACAGCCGCGGCCCGTCGCCGACGAGCCGAAGGTCGCGGCGCCGGAGCCCGCCGCATCGGTCGCCACGCCTGGCGGCGAACCGGACACGGGCGCATCGACCGCGGGCACGCCGAGCGCGAGCCCGGCGCTACCGGCGGCGCTCGATTCGCATGCCGCTCCCGCAGCGCCGGCCACGACGCCGGGTCCCACGATCACCCGCATCGATCCGCAGGCCGCCGTCGCCGGCAAGGGCTTCTCGATCGCCGTGGCGATCGACGGGGATCCGGCCCGGGTCGCCGCGATCGAACGTCGCGTGATCGCGAGCGACACGACCTGGCCCACCGACGTCACGACGAGTACCGCGAGCGCGCTCGCACGCACCCGCAGCGGCGCGTTCATCCTTCCGTTCCGTCCGGTCGCCGCGGCGTCGACGTCGACGCTGCAGTTCACCGCCGTCGACCGCAAGGGCGTGCGCGGGCCGTCGCGCAGCATGACGCTGCGCGTCGCGAATCCCGTGACGACACCGGCGACCGTCGAGCGCGCGACTGCCACGGCAGGCGCGGCCGCTCCGGTCGCGAAGAAGGCGGAGCGCACCGCGTGCACGAAATCGAATTGCGGCACGGTCGTCTCGATGCGCGAACTCGAGCCCGGCAGTCGGACCACGAATTACGAGATCATCGTGCGCATGGACGACCGCAAGATCCACGCCGTCGTCCAGCCGAACCGATGGAAGCCCGGCACCCGGTTGCGCCTGAGCGGCAAGCGCTACGTCGAGATCGGCGGCTGATGGTCGCGCGGGTGCGATCGAGTGTCGCGGCGGGATGCGACACCGTCGATGCCCTCGCGATCCGCGTCGCCGCGACGAGCGTTCGCCTTCCCTTGCTTCGTCACTTCTTCCGACCTCCGCGATGAACGATCCGCAAGTCCCCGCTTCAAGACGCCCGCGCGCGCTCATCGAGTCCGCGCTCGCGACGGCGATCGATCGCGTCGGCCCCGTCCTGTTCTTCGATCCGGACCGGCTGCGCTCGCTGTTGCGCCAGGCCACGACCGAGGCGCCTCAGGAGGTCGAGATGCTGCTCGCCGCGCTCGCCGAGGAAGTCCCCCAGCATCTGCTCGCGGCCCACGGCGACGACGAACTCGCGGCGTTGTTGCCGAGGCTCGTCGCGCGCGTGATGAAGAACCGCAAGGCCGAACGCGGTCCCGCGCTGTGGTCCGTGCGGACCTGGGCGCACGCCCTCGCGCTGCCGACGACCGGACTCGACGACGCACCGGTCGCGACGACGCCCGGCGCGCCCGGCGCGATGGATTTCGCCGCGGTCGTCAAACCGCGCGTCGAAGCCGCGCCACGCAAACCGCCCAGTCCGGTCCCCCAGCCCCGGCCCGTGAAGGCCGTGGTGCCGCCGTCGGCGAGGCCGCCCGCACCGGCGCCTCGCGCACCGGTCGAAGCGAACGTGTTGACGCCGATCGATGCACCGACGGTCGCGTCGATCACGGCCCCGACCGTCGTCTCGCCGCCGGTCGTCCCGCCGGCGGATCGCACGCTGGACATCGTCGACGCGTTGTCCGACTTCGTTCCCCTCGACGACGCCGCGCGCCTCGCTGAACCCGAGCCGCTCGTGGCCCCGGTCCCGGAACTGGTGCCGGGGACGTTCGGCGCCGACGCGTCCGCGACGATGGCCGCCGCCTTCGACGCGCCGGGCCGCGATGATCTGCCGCGCGACGAAGAGCCGCGCGTTGAGCCGATGCGTGCGATGCGCGAGCCGGCGCGACCGATGATCGATTCGCGGAGCGATCCCGCAAGCAGGCCAGGCCCGCTGCGAGTGCGCAATCTCGCGATCGCCGCGGTGGTGATCGTCGTCGTGGCGGCGGCGGCGATCGCGGCGTGGCTGTGGCCGTTCGGCGTGCCGGGTGGTACTGCCTCGTCGAGCGTCGCGGGCAAGATGACGGCCACGCCGACGCAGACACCGCTCGCGGAGCCGGTCGTCACCGTGGCGCCGGCACCGGCGCCGACGCCCGCTCAGGAAGCGGCGCCGACAGGTCAGGCGAACCCGCCACCGGTCGCGCAGGCGCCGGCCGCCGCGGTCGTCGAGGCGCCTGCACCCGTCGTGGCCGCGAGCCCGGCGCCGCAGCGCGTCACGCCCGCGCCCGCGACGTCGAGCGCCGCCGTTGCTGCGAGCGCGACCGAGGCGGCCGCCGCTCCCGGCATCACGCGCATCGACGTCCCGGCCGTGACCGTGGGCAAGTCGTTCTCGATCGCGCTCGCCGTCGACGGGGACCCGCGTCGCGTCGCATCGATCGAGCGACGCGTCGTCTCGAGCGATGCGACGTGGACGTCCGAGACGGTCACGAGCGCCGCGAGCACGCTCGCGCGCACGCGGAGCGGCGGCTTCATGCTGCCCTTCCGCCCGATCGATCGCGCGTCGACGTCGACGCTCCAGTTCGTCGCGATCGACCGCAACGGCGTGCGCGGCCCGGCGCGGCGCACGACCCTGGTCGTCGCCGCCGCCGCGCCGTCGGCATCGAGCGGCGCGAACGCGACGCCGTCGAGCGCGACGTCGACCGAGTGCACGCCGTCGACCTGCGGGGTCGTCGTGTCCCTGCGCGAGGTCGAGCTGCGGACCGGCGCGACGAGTTACGAGACCATCGTCCGCCTGGACGACCGCGGCATCCAGACGATCACGCAGCCGACGCGCTGGGCGGTCGGCACGCGCGTGCGGTCGAACGGCGAGCGCCTGACCGCGATCGACAACTGACGAACCGACCCGGAGAGACGCGATGAAGAGCAGGACAGCGACGATGCGTCGCACGTGCGTGTTGTTGGCGACGCTGTTGCTCGGCGCGTGCGCGCAGATGCGGACGCCCGGAACGATCGACCTCGATGCGCTCAAGGCGACACGCAGCGGCGACCACGGCGCGGCGCTGATCTTCATCCCGGGTCTGTCGAGCGGCCCGTGGGCCTGGCAGCCGATGATCGATCGCTTCGCGAAGGACCACGTCGTCTACGCGCTCACGCTCGCCGGCTTCGACGGGACGGCGCCCGCGGGACCGAAGCCGTTCGCCGCCGCGGAAGCCGCGCTCGTGCGCCTGGTCGAACAGCAGAAGATCGATCATCCGGTGCTGATCGGTCACAGCCTCGGCGCGACGCTCGCGATCCACCTCGCCGAGTCGCGCTCGGACCTGATCTCGGGTGTCGTCGCGCTCGACGGCCTGCCGGTGTTCCCGCGATCGGAGGACTTGCCGCCCGAACAGCGCCCGGCCTACGCGGCGCGCGTGAAGGCGAGCCTCCCGAAGGATCCGGCCGTCTACGCGTCGAGCCAGGTCGCCTACATGGCCTCGCCGGGCGGCGTCATCGATCCCGTCGTCGGCAAGCGTCTCGCGGAGATGTCGGGGCGCAGCGATCCGGCGTCGGTCGCGGCGTATCTCGAGGACGACCTCGCCGCCGACTTCCGACCGGGCCTGCCGCGCATCAAGGTTCCGGTCCTCATGCTCGTGCCCTACCGACTCGAGGACTACGCGAACAGCCCGCAGGCGTTCAGCGAGACCGACAAGCGCAACTACTACGCGGCGCTGATGAAGGGCACGCCGAAGCTGCAGCTCGTGACCCTCTCGCCCGCCAGGCACTTCGCGATGTTCGACCAGCCCGACCAGGTCGAGGACGCGATCCGCAAGTTTCTCGCGACGCTGCGAACGCGCTGAGTCGGCTTCACGTCGACAGCTTCATCGTGCGCATGATGGCGATGAAACGCGGCTCGTCCGCCAGCGAGGACCAGCGTGCGTCGTCTTTCATCAGCGTCAGACGAACGTCCCTGACCTCCAGGCTCTTCTCGAGCGCGGCCAACGCGGCCTCCTTGTCGCCGAGGCCCGCGTAGATCATCCCGTACGACGTGGGCGGGACGTAACGCGCGCGCGATTCGTCGTGCAGGCGGTCGGCCATTCGACGCGCGCGCTCCGGATGACCGACGCGCGACAGCAGAAAGCCGAGGGCCGCCGCCGGCTGCGAACTGCCGTCCGCATAGCGATCGGCGCGCTCCATGCTTTCGATCGCGAGCTCGGCCTTCTGCTCGGCGTGCTGCCACAGTCCGGCCGTCAGATGGGCGACCCAGAACTCCGGTTCGATCTCGAGGACGCGTCGAAGATGCTGCCACGCCTCGTCGCGTCGACCGTTCCAGAACAGCGAATTGCTCTCCAGCGTCAGGAGGATCAACGACAGCGGGTCGAGCTCGCGCGCGAGCGTCATCTGCACGACCTCCTCGTCGTGTCGTCCGAGGGAGTCCAGCAGGAGGCCCAGCCCGAAGTGCGCATTGACCTCGTTCGGGTTGAGCGCGATCGCGTGGCGAAAGGCCGCTTCCGCGCGCGGCCAGTCCCACGCGTGCCAGTACAGGTTCCAGCCCGTGCTCGAGAAGCCTTCGGCGAGCGTCGGGTCGAGTTCGATGCTGCGCGCGGCGTTGCGCTCCGCTTCCGGAAAGATGACGCGCGGCTCGCCGTCGGAGCCGAAGATCATCCGGCGATACGACTCGGCACGGCCCGCATGCGCGAGCGCATACGACGGGTCGAGCGCGATGGCCTTGCCGAACAGATCGATGCTGCGCACGAGGCCTGCGGTCCGGATTCCCTGCGCCTGCTGACGCGCGGCGAGGTACAGCTGATAGGCCTCGATGTCGTGGGTGCCGCCGGCGCCGGACAGGCCGCGACGATCGCTCGCGCGCAGCTTCGGCGCGAGCACCTCGGCGACGCGCGTCGAGATCGCGTCCTGGAGGTCGAACACGCCGGTGTAGCGCTCGTCGAAGGAACCGCTCCATGCGGCTTCGCCGTTCGACGTGTTCAGCAGACGCGCGGTCACGCGCACCTGGTCGCCCGCGCGCTGGATCGATCCGTCGACGATCCATTGCACCTGCAATTCGCGTGCGGCCTTCATCGAGTCCTGGTCGGGACCGCCGAAGCGGCGCACCGAGCCGCTCGACCGCACGGCGATGCCGGGAAGCGTCGACAGGCGCGCGACGAGGCTGTCCGCCATGCCGAACTCGAGCATCGCGTCGCGTGCCTCGAGCACGACGGGCCTGAACGGCAGGACGGCGAGCGCGACCGAGCGCCCCGGTTCGACGGTCGTGCGATGCGACCGCCACCACGCGGTGCCGCTCGCCGCGGCGATCAGCGCGACGGCGCCCGCTGCGATGACGCGCCTGCGTGGCGCACGGACGTCGGGCGGCGCGTCGGCCGGCGCGGTGGTGGGTCCGGCCTCCGCGGCCGCCGCATCGCGGACGCGGACGCTCGCGATGAACCGAAAGCCGCGGCGCGGTGCGGTCTGGATGTAGCGGCTGTCCTGTGCCTCGTCGTTCAACGCCCGGCGCAACGCGGAGACCAGCTGGCTCAGGCTGTTCTCCTCGACGATCACGCCGGGCCAGAGCACACGAAGCAGCGTCTCCTTGTCGAGCAGCTCGCCCGCATGCTCGACGAAATAGGCGAGCGCATCGAAGAGCCGGGGCGTCAGCGCGACGACCGACCCGTCGGCCCGCGCGAGTCGACGCTGTTGCAGATCGAGCACGAAGTCGCCGAATTCGTAGAGCCGCATGCGCCCCTTCACGAGGTTTGACGAAGACCAGTACAGGCCCGAGGACGTACCGCGCCGATGCGGACGTCCCGGTCTGCGGGCAGCCGCGAATCATTAACACAGCCGGCAGTGCGTGTCCCGGCGCCCGCGCGGATCGAATTCGTGGATCCGACGGCCGGGCCGTCGACGCCGAACGCGGCGATCTTTAACAAACATTAATGCGTCGGCCGATGACGCGAGCGGTGTTCCGGGCGACGATCGCCTATCGCTCGAGCGTGGCACCGCCATGTCGGAGCCCCGCTGCCGGAGTCGTCGATGTCGCCGAACAAATTCCTGATCCCCGTCTTCGCGATCGCGCTCGCGCTGTCGACGGCGCTTCGGCCGGCGACGGCCGCGGTCATCTCCGTCGGGCCGTACACGCCGTCGACGACGATGCCCTTCCTCGTCCCGATCCGCATCACCGGCGCGAGCGAGCTCACGTCGTGGACCTTCGATCTCCATTACGACGCGAACGACATCGCGATCAATACCGCGTGCGACCCCTTCACCGATCCGTTCTGCAGCCTCTTCACCGGCCCGGTGACCGAAGGGCCCTTCTTCTCGGGCGTCGCGGTGTTCCCGACGCTGTTCGTGCCGGGCTTCATCCTCACCGATGCGTCGCTCGAACAGATCGGGCAATTGCTCGGCGTATTCGGTGCGTGGCAGGACCCGCTCCCCGGCGTGTCGGGTGACGGGATCCTCGCGTTCGTCGAGTTCGTCACGCGCGACGGCGGCACGGGGACCACGCCGATCACGGTCGTCGGACCGAGCGACGTTCCCGAGCCTGGAACGGCGGCGCTCGCGGGCATCGGCCTCATCGCGATGATCGCGAGGCGTCGCGAGCAGAACCGGTGGGCGACACGCACGCGCGGATGAATGCGCGCGCCGTGCTCGGCCTGGGGGTCCTGTTGATCGGGGCGGCCACGGTCGGGGCGCTCGTCGCGAGTCCGCATCGCCGATCGCCGATCGCCGCGGACGCGGAAGCCGCCGCGTCGCCCACCCTTCGACGTGAGGCGGTTCCCCTTCGAGCAGTCGCGCGGCCCGCCGAGCCGTCCGGCCCCGACCTTGTCGCCTGGTACGACTCCGTTCGCGACGACGCCAATCCGAAGCCTCGCCTGAAAGCCATCGAGGCCTGGGACCGCACGGCGCGTCCCGACGCGTCGCTGGATCTGTTGACGCACGCGCTCGTCGACCCCGATGCATCGATCCGCGAGCGGGCCCAGGCGTCGTTCGACCGACGGATGTCGCGGTCATCGGCGACGACTCGCCGATGACGGTCGGCACGATCGTCGTCTGCCCCGAACCGCGCTGACCCGTGCCGTGCCGGTCCCCGTGACCGCAATCGAACGAGCCACCCGCTACGATGCGTCCGCATCCGCCCGCGCGTTCGATCGAGATCCCATGGCACCAGAGCTCGTCTATTCATTCGGGCACTTCCGACTGTTTCCCGAGCGGCGCGCGCTGCTCGGCGGCGATCAGACGTTGAAACTCGGAGGGCGGGCATTCGACGTCCTGCTCGCGCTGCTCGAACACCGCGATCGGGTGCTCTCGCGCGATGCGCTGATGCGGATCGTCTGGCCGCGCGTCGTCGTCGAGGAGGGCAACCTCAACGTGCAGATCCTGATGCTGCGCAAATTGCTCGGCTATCCGGCGATCGCCACGGTTCCCGGTCGCGGCTATCGCTTCGCGCTGCCCGTCACGCGCGAGGGTGGCAGTACCGTCGCCGAACCCGTCGACGTCGAACCCGCGCCACCGAGCCCGACTGCGGCCGCGGACGAGACGCCGACGAACCTGCCCGTGGTGCTGTCGCCTCTCTACGGGCGCGACGAGGACCTCGTCGCGGTGAAGGGCCTCCTCGCGACGCAGCGCATCGTCACGATCGCCGGCGCCGCGGGCATCGGCAAGACGCGGCTGGGCCAGGCCGTCGCGTCGCAGCTGCGCGCCGACTATGCGGACGGCGTCTGGTGGGTCGAACTCGCGTCGTTGAGCCAGGGGGCGCTGGTGGTGCCGGCGATCGCGACGATCCTCGGCCTCGACTCGACGAGCACGCGCAACCCCACCGCCGCCGTCGTCGCCTACCTCCGCGCGCAGCGCCTGTTGCTCGTGCTCGACAACTGCGAACACGTGCTCGATGCGGTGGCCCCGTTCGCGGAGGCGTTGTGGTCCGGTGCACCGGGCGTCTCCGTCCTGGTCACGAGCCAGGAGCCTTTGAAGACGACTGCGGAACAGGTCTATCGGCTCAACACGCTGTCCTTGCCCGATGCCACCGAGGCGCACCTGCCCGCGAGCGTCGCCGCGAGCGGCGCCGGCGCGTTGTTCCTCGCCCGCGCCCGAGCGGTCGAGTCGCGCTTCGACATCACGTCCGCGAACGTAGCCGCGGTCTACGAGATCTGCCGCCGCCTCGACGGCATCCCGCTCGCGATCGAACTCGCTGCGGCGCGCCTGCCGGTGATGGGCATCGAAGGCCTTCGCGCGAAGCTCAGCCAGCGCTTCAACGTCCTGACGGGCGGCGCGCGTGCCGTGCTGCGCAGGCACCAGACGCTGCTCGCGGCGCTCGACTGGAGCCACTCGCTGCTCACGCCGGAAGAACAGGCGGTGTTCCGGCGGCTCGGCGTCTTCGCCGGCGGCTTCACGCTCGAGTCCGCACAGCGCGTCGCGCGCGACGACGCGATCGACGAGTGGGACGTGCTCGAGTATCTCGGCGCCCTCGTGGACAAGTCGCTCGTGATCGCGGAAGGCGATCCGCTGCCGCGCTACAAGCTGCTCGAGACGACACGCTTGTTCGCGCTCGAACGACTCGGCGAGGCGGGCGAAACCGACGCGACGCTGCGCGCCCACGTCGAGGCGATGGTCGCGTTGATCCGGTCCTGGTCGGAAGGCCCGAAGCGGCAGGGCAGCCTGCTGCCGAACGGAAACGCGTTGATCGTCGAAGCCGACAACGTGCGCGCGGCGCTCGACTGGCTCGATCACTCGCCCCGCGATTCCGGCGCGATGGACGAACTCGCGGTCGAGCTCGGCGGCCTCGCGGGCCATGTGCTGATCGAGGCGAGCGGCCGCAGCGAGGCCTTCGATCGCACGCTGGCCTTGCGCTCCGCGGTCAACGTGTCCACGCCGCCCGAACTCGCCGCGCAGTTCTGGCTGATGCTCGCGTTCACCGGCTCGATCGCGGGTCGGGCGGAGAGCTACGAGGCCGCGACGCGCGCGGTCGATCTCTACCGGCAACTCGGCGACGACCGGGCGCGCTATGTCTGCCTCACCAGCCAGATCGCGATCGGCGCGCGTCGGGGCGACGCGGCACTCGAATCGTTGATCGACGAAGCGCGCGGCATCGAACGTGCGACGTGGCCGGCGAACCTGCTCGGCAGCTTCCGCTGGGCCTGTTACCGCTGGCTGATGTCCCAGGGAAGGGCCGACGAAGCGTTGCTTCGCGCTCGCGAACGCGCCGACCTCGCTCGCGACGCGGGGATGCCGACACTGGAACAATTCGTGCTCGGCGACATCGTGGCCGACTGCGAGATCGCGTTGGGACGCAACGACGACGCCGTCGCCCTCTGCCGGCAGGCTCTCGCATGCCTTGAGGATGCGAATGCCGATCCGCACGACACCGTGCACGTCGTCGACACGTACGCGGTCGCGTTGACGATGCAGGGCCGCGCGCAGGAAGCGATCGCGATGGGTCGTCGCGCGCTCAAGTGGTCACGCTCCGACGACTTCCACTTCCGCATGCTCGAGCCGATGGCCATCAATGCCGCGCACCAGGGCCGCGTGCGGGATGCGGCCTGGGCGATCGGCCACGTCGACGCGGAATACGCACGGCGGGGCGAGGTGCGCTGGCCGCATGTCGCCGCGCGGCGAGCTCGCCTCGACGATGTCCTCGCCGCGGCACTCGGTCGGGACGAGCTGAACACGCTGAAGGCCGCCGGCGCGGCCGGCGATCTCGCCGTCGCATTCGAGCGCGCGTTCGGCGACGGGGGCGAGCTCCCGGCGGTCGTCCGCACGATTAACAACTCTTAACGCGCGCGACGCATCGCCGCACCCCGTCGTCGCGGCACTCTGCAGTCGATCCGACGCCGCTCGCGCGTCGGCCCGATGTCCGGAGAAGCCATGATCAAGACGATTGCCGCGCGTGCCCTGTTCGTCGCCGGCCTGTGCTGCACGTTCGCCGACGAGGCCTCGGCCCAGGCGAGCGTCAACGGCCCGTACTACGCGACCCCCTCGTGGGACCAGACGCTGCCTGCGTCGAGCCGCTTTCTCGTCCTGGCCAACTTCAACGCAGAGGCGGTACTCGATCGGGAAACCGGGCTCGTGTGGCAGCGGACGCTGGACTCGCTGGCGGCGCTCCCCGGGACCTACGCCGACCGCTGTCTGCAAGCGAAGATCGGCGGCCGGCTGGGTTGGCGGCTTCCGACCTTGCCCGAGTTCGCGTCGTTGTTCGATGCCATGCCGATGGCCGTACCACCGCTGCCGCCCGGACACCCGTTCCTGGGCTTCCCGACGACCGGGCGCACGTCGCTGGTCACGTCGACGAACTTCACGGGCGGGGGCTTTCCCGCGGCGATCTTCTACGAGAACTTCCACGGCACGCCGGACATCGGCATCGGCGCGTTCGGGGGAGAAGGGCGGGCGTTGTGCGTGCGCGGCGGAACGCCCGCGGGGCGGTGACGCCGGTCAGGCCTTCGGCAACGTCACGCCCATCTGCCCCTGGTATTTCCCGCCGCGGTCCTTGTAACTCGTCTCGCAGACCTCGTCGCTCTCGAAGAACAACACCTGCGCGACGCCTTCGTTCGCGTAGATCTTCGCGGGCAGCGGCGTCGTGTTCGAAAACTCGAGCGTCACGTAGCCTTCCCACTCCGGCTCGAACGGCGTGACGTTGACGATGATCCCGCAGCGCGCATACGTGCTCTTGCCGAGGCAGATCGTCAGCACATTGCGCGGGATGCGGAAGTACTCGACCGTCCGCGCGAGCGCGAAGGAGTTCGGCGGAATGATGCAGACCTCGCCGTTGAAGTCGACGAAGCTCTTCTCGTCGAAGTTCTTCGGGTCGACGATCGTGGAGTTGATGTTCGTGAAGATCTTGAAGTCGTTCGCGCAGCGGATGTCGTAGCCGTAGCTCGACGTCCCGTAGCTCACGATCTTGTGGCCGTCGGGCGCGAGGCGCACCTGCTGCGGCTCGAAGGGCTCGATCATGCCGGTCGACTCGGCCATGCGGCGGATCCAGCGGTCGGACTTGATGCTCATCGGTACTCCGGCAATTCGGGCAGGCGCGGATTCTACGGGACTCGAAACGCCGGGGCCCCACGCGATAAACAAGCTTTAACGTGCAGCGCCACGGGGACCGACTCACCATGGCACGTGAGCAGAACCATTCCACCCGACGAGGCCCCGCATGAAATTCTTCACCGGTCACCTGGCACGCGCTGGCGCGTGTGCCCTTCTCTTTGCGGCGAGCCCCGCAGGTGCGCAGACGGCCGCCAACGGTCCGTACTACGCCACACCGTCGTGGGATCAGACGCTGCCGGCCGCGACCCGCTTCATCGTGTTGGCCAACTTCAACAACGAGGCGGTACTCGACCGTGAAACCGGACTCGTGTGGTGGCGTTCACCGCAAGCGGAGCGCGACAGTTTCCGCGGCGCGTATCCGACCTGCTTCGGGGCCATCACCGGCGGTCGCTCGGGCTGGCGCCTGCCGACACTCGTGGAGTTCTTCACGTTGCTGGACTTTCACGCGCCGACGATCCCGCGCTTCCCGGCCGGACATCCGTTCACCGGTTTCTCCTCGATCGACACGACGTTCTGGACGACCACGGTGTCCCCGAACGGCGGCGACCAGTATCGCTACGTCGTCGGCACGGGCTACACCTACGGCGTGCGCAGCGACCTCACCGGGCGCGAGTCGGTGCTTTGCGTTCGCGGTGGTGGCGATCCAGGCCCGGCGCCTCGCTGAGCGACAGGATCGCTGACGCGATCGCGTCGACGTCGTCGAGCGCGAACTGCGGCAGGTCCGTCTCGAGGTCGCTGTCGCACGCCACCGCGACGATCCGGGCGTCGACCGGGAAGAGCAGCGGCTTGCCGAGCACCGATCGATGCACCTCCAACTTCGGGATGGGATCGCGCTTGAACCCTTCCACGAGCACGAGATCGCACGGGCCGAGGCACGCGAGCAGATCGACGAGCCCCGGCTCCGGCCCGTCGCCGTTCTCGTGCATCAGCGCCCAACGCTTCGGCGAGCTGATCAGCACCTCGTGCGACCCGGCCTCGCGCATGCGATAGCTGTCCTTGCCCGGGCGATCGATGTCGAAGCGCTCGTGCGCGTGCTTGATCACGGAGACGGTCAGCCCACGGCTGCGCAGGACCGGCAGCAGCCGCTCGATCAACGTCGTCTTGCCTGCGCCCGACCAGCCGGCGATTCCGAAGATCTTCATGCGGCCGCACGCACCCGCCGTTGTCGAAAGGCCGCATCGTAGCCGCTCCTCCGGGTCGGGCCGTCCCGCGCCGGGCAAATCCGCGCGAGCCCACGGTACACTCGCCGGTCCAGTCCGAGGTACATCGGACCTCTCGTCGCGCCCCATGTCCCGCAAGCTCTTCGTCACGACCGCGTTGCCGTACGCGAACGCGCCGTTCCACATCGGCCACATGATGGAGTACATCCAGGCCGACATCTGGGTGCGCTTCATGCGCCTGTGCGGCCATCAGGTCGCGTTCGTCTGCGCCGACGATGCGCACGGCGCGCCGATCATGATCGCGGCCGAGAAAGCGGGAAAGACACCGCACGAATTCGTCGCGGGGATCGTCGCGGACCGACCGCGCTACTTCGAGGGCTACTCGATCGGCTTCGACCACTGGCACTCGACCGAGTCGCCCGAGAACACCGAACTTTCGCAGTCGATCTACCGCGCGCTGCGCGACAACGACCTCATCACGACGCGCGACGTCGAACAGTTCTTCGATCCCGTCAAGAACATGTTCCTGGCGGACCGGTACATCAAGGGCGAGTGTCCGGTCTGTCATGCGAAGGACCAGTACGGTGACTCGTGCGAAGTGTGCGGGTCGGTCTATGCGCCGACCGAACTGATCGAGCCGTATTCGGCGTTGACGGGCGCGACGCCGTTGCTGAAGACGTCGGAGCATTACTTCTTCAAGCTGTCCGACCCCCGCTGCGTCGCGTTCCTCGATTCGTGGACGTCGGGCGAGTCCGCGACGAGCGGCGCGCTGCGCCTCCAGACGCAGGTGCGCAACAAGTGCAAGGAGTGGCTGACGGGCAAGGCGGACGATCCATCCGGCGCGGAAGACCACGGGATGGCCGACTGGGACATCTCGCGTGACGAGCCTTACCTTGGCATTCCGATCCCCGATGCGCCCGGCAAGTACTTCTACGTGTGGCTCGACGCGCCGGTCGGCTATCTCGCGTCGCTCAAGAGCTATTTCGATTCGGGCAAGGCCGCGCGGGACGGATTCACGCAGACCTTCGACGAATTCGTCACCGACGAGCGCGTCGAGCAGGTGCACTTCATCGGCAAGGACATCATCTATTTCCACACGCTGTTCTGGCCGGCGATGTTGCGCTTCTCGGGCCGCAAGATCCCCGATGCGATCAACGTGCACGGCTTCATCACGGTGTCGGGCGAAAAGATGTCGAAGAGTCGCGGCACCGGCCTGTCGCCGCTGCGCTATCTCGAGCTCGGGATGAACGCCGAGTGGCTGCGGTACTACCTGGCCGCGAAGCTGAACGCGCGCGTCGAGGACATCGACTTCAATCCCGACGACTTCGTCGCGCGGGTCAACAGCGATCTCGTCGGCAAGTTCGTCAACATCGCGAGCCGCGCCGCGGGCTTCGTCGCGAAGCATTTCGACGGGCGGCTCTACGACGTCGGCGATGTCGCGCGCGACGGCTTCGCGAGCGAGTTGCGCGACGAATCCACCGAGATCGCGCACGCGCTCGAGGCACGCGAATACGGCAAGGCCGTGCGCCTCGTGATGGAGCTCGCCGACGCGACGAACGCGTTCTTCGACATGGCGAAGCCCTGGGTACTCGCGAAGTCGGACGACGTGAGCGACCGCCAGCATCTGCATCGCGTCTGCACGCAGACGCTCGAATGCTTTCGCGTCCTGACGATCTATCTGAAGCCGATCCTGCCGACGCTCGCCGCGGAGGCCGAGACCTTCCTCGGGCTCGCGCCGCAGACGTGGTCGGACATCGACGTGCCGCTGGTCCCGGGCGCGCGCATCCAGCCCTACAAGCACCTGATGGGACGCGTCGATCCGAAGATGCTCGACGCCCTTTTCGAACCACCTGCCCCCGCGACCGTGAACGCCGAGACCCCCGCCCCCCTCCCCCCCGTCGCGTCGGACGCATCGAAGCCGACCGCAGCGATCGAGCCGATCGGCGAGACGATCGACATCGACGCCTTCGGCCGCGTCGACTTGCGCATCGCGAAGATCGTCGCGGCCGAGCGCGTCGACGGGTCGACGAAGCTGCTGCGACTGACGCTCGACGTCGGCGAACACGATGCGGACGGCAAGCCGACGACGCGCAACGTGTTCTCCGGGATCCAGAGCGCCTACGCGCCCGAGCAACTCGTCGGCAAGCTCACCGCGATGGTCGCGAACCTCGCGCCGCGCAAGATGAAGTTCGGCGTCTCGGAAGGCATGGTGCTTGCCGCGAGCGCGGCCGAAGGCGGCGCGCCGGGACTCTTCCTGATGGAGCCGCACGAGGGCGCGCAGCCCGGCATGCGGGTGCGCTGAGCGCGTCGCTCAGTTCGCCGCGCTGTTGCTCACGGGCAAGCCGCGGTTCAGCGCTTCCCATTTCCACTTGGAGACCGCGTGGAATTCGGGGTGAGGCGCATGCGGATCCTTGACGGGCACGCCGCGCGTCATCTGATGCGTGATCGTCCGCGACGCGTGGTCGTTGCGAGGGCAGGTCCAGTTGCGACCGTCCTGGATGGCGCACTGCGTGTAGCGGCCCGACTCGCCGGTCTCGTCGCCGACCGTCCAGAACAACACCTCGCGATGCGCCTTGAGCGCGCGGAAGCGATAGCGCTCGCCCGGCTTCAGCGACCCCACGCAGTTCGTGTCCTTCCACTGGCCGTCGCAGCTCGCGGTGTAGATCGTCCACTCGCCCTGCATCGTCACGAAGTCGGTCGCCCACGCGTATACGCCCGTGCCGACCGCGATCACGACGACGGAGAACACGACCCAGCGCGCCCAGGGACCGCGCCTGAATTCCCGGCGCGGACCCGGTACCGAGGTCGTGCTCCCGTGATCCGGATGCCCTTCCTGTGCGCGCAGGACGCTCAAGCAGCCCCCAGCCCGCAACGAATTCCTGTTCGATCGCGATCGTTCATCGCCTGTCTCCATCCTGGTCGTCGCGGGGCGAGGATACCTGCCCGGCGCGGCGACGGCGAACTTTACGGAGAGACCCGCAAGGGCCGTCGCTATAATCCGAATAGAACGGTCATGCTTTTTATCGATTCCCCATCGATCGATCGCTGCGAAGAGCCGTCCCTTCAATCCACAGGAGACGGTCGATGGTCCGTCGTCGCATCGTATGAAGGCCGTGCTCTGTCGTACGCACGGTTTGCCCGACACGCTCGAGGTCGCCGATCTGCCGACGCCCGAGCCCGGACCCGGCCAGGTGCTCATCAGCGTGAAGGCCGCGGGAGTCAACTTCCCCGACACGCTGATCATCCAGAACAAGTATCAGTTCAAGCCTGCGCTGCCGTTCTCGCCCGGCGGTGAACTCGCCGGCGTCGTGAAGGCCGTCGGCGCCGACGTGAAGCACCTCGCGGTGGGACAGAACGTGATCGCCTTCACGGGATGGGGCGGCTTCGCGGAAGAAGTCGTCGCGGATGCCATCAAGGTGATCCCGACGCCGCCTGGCGTCCCTCACGACATCGCCGCGTCCTTCGTCATGACCTACGGCACGTCGTATCACGCACTCAAGGACCGCGCCGCGCTCAAGAAGGACGAGACCTTGCTCGTGCTCGGCGCGGCCGGCGGCGTCGGGCTCGCGGCCGTCGAACTCGGCAAGGCCCTGGGCGCGCGCGTCATCGCGGCCGCGTCGACCGACGAGAAGCTCGCGGTGTGTCGCGAGCACGGTGCCGACGAGACCATCAACTACTCGACCGAGGATCTCCGAGAGCGCATCAAGGCATTGACCGAGGGCAAGGGCGTCGACGTGGTCTACGACCCGGTCGGCGGCGGCTACTCCGAGCCCGCCCTGCGCAGCCTCGCGTGGCGCGGCCGCTTTCTCGTCGTCGGCTTCGCGAACGGCGAGATCCCGAAGATCCCGCTCAACCTCACGCTGCTCAAGGGCTCGTCGATCGTCGGCGTGTTCTGGGGCGAATTCGTGCGGCGCGAGCCGAAGGCCAATGCGACGGACTTGATGGAACTCGTCGGCATGATGCAGAAAGGCGTCATCAAGCCGCTGATCTCCGCGCGCTATCCGCTCGCCGATGCAGCGAAGGCGCTCAACGCGGTGATGGAGCGCAAGGTGACCGGGAAAGTGGTGCTGGTGCCCTAGCCGATGTCATCCCGGCGGAGGCCGGGACCCAATCAACGATCGCATGCCGTCAACAAATTAGGTCCCGGCCTTCGCCGGGATGACAAAGTCAGAGGAAACCCGAAGATCATGGATTTCGAATACACCCCCAAGGTCCAGGAACTGCGCGCGCGCCTGCTCGCCTTCATGGATCAGCACATCTATCCCAACGAGCACCGCTTCCACGAGGAGGTCGAGGCGAACCGGAAGAACGGCAACGCCTGGATCCCGACGAAGCTCATCGAGGAGCTCAAGCCGAAGGCGCGCGACGCGGGGCTGTGGAACCTCTTCCTGCCGTTCTCGAAGCGCGTGCCCGAAGGGCTGACGAACCTCGAGTACGCGCCGCTGTGCGAGATCATGGGCCGCGTGCACTTCGCGCCCGAGGTCTTCAATTGCGCGGCGCCGGACACCGGCAACATGGAGACGCTCGAGCGTTACGCGTCCGAGGAGATCAAGCGCGAGTGGCTCGACCCCCTGCTCGCGGGCAAGATCCGCAGCGCGTTCCTGATGACCGAGCCCGCGGTCGCATCGTCCGACGCGACCAATATCCAGTGCTCGATGACGCGCGACGGCGACGACTACGTGATCAACGGACGCAAGTGGTGGTCATCGGGCGCGGGCGATCCGCGCTGCGCGGTGTACATCGTGATGGGCAAGACGAACCCCGATGCGGGCCGCCACGAACAGCAGTCGATGATCGTCGTGCCTGCGAATGCGAAGGGCGTGACGGTCCTGCGGCCGTTGACGGTGTTCGGCTACGACGACGCCCCGCACGGCCACATGGAAGTCGACTTGAAGGACGTGCGGGTGCCGGTCGGCAATGTGCTGCTCGGCGAAGGTCGGGGCTTCGAGATCGCACAAGGTCGCCTCGGGCCGGGACGCATCCACCACTGCATGCGCCTGATCGGGGTCGCGGAACGCGCGCTCGAACTGATGTGCAAGCGGGCGCTCGAGCGCACCGCGTTCGGCAAGAAGATCGCGGAACAAGGCGTGACGCTCGAGAAGATCTCGGACGCGCGCTGCATGATCGACCAGGCGCGCTTCCTCACGCTGAACGCGGCCCACAAGATGGACACGGTCGGCAACAAGATCGCCAAGGCCGAGATCGCGATGATCAAGGTCGTCGCGCCGCGCATGGCGTGTCAGGTGATCGACTGGGCGCTGCAGATCCACGGCGGCGGCGGCGTGTCGGGCGACTTCCCGCTCGCGCTGATGTACGCGCATTCGCGCACGCTGCGTCTCGCCGACGGTCCCGACGAGGTCCACCAGGTCGCGGTAGCGAAGCTCGAGCTCGCGAAGCACATGTCGCTGCCGAAGTCGCGCCACGCGTCGCTCGAGGAAATGCCGGTCACGCGCGGCTGAGTCGCGCGGTCTTCGGCGCGGCGGCGACTCAGCTGACGGCGAAGAAGACCTGCGTCGACAAGTGATTGCCGATTCCGTTGGTCGCGGTGAACACGACGACGTGCGTACCCGTGGCCGCGGTCCCGGTGAATTGATAGCCGTTCAGGCCGGCGGTCGCGCAGGCGGCTCCGGTCGAATCGAGGCAGGCGTTGGGCACGGTCAGGCTTCCGACCGCCACGCCATCGAGCGTCGCATCGACACGCACGATGCCGTTGGCCGACTGCGCGCCCGTGATGGCGGTGTACATGCCGCTGGTCTGCGACACCGTGGCGCCGGTGAAACTGACGGTCGTCTGCGTGACCTGGAACGTCCGGCTGATGTCGTAGTAGTAGTTGGCCGCGAACTGCAGGCGCGCGCCGATGACGTGGCTGCCGTTGGCGACGCTCGACGAGGCCCACGTGAGCGGGACCCCTGTGCCGAGCGTCGTCCCGTCCGCCGTCCACGTGATCGTGCTGGCCCCCGGGTCGGTCGACAGCGTGAGCTGAACGCTGCCCGACAGGGGTTCGACGACGTCGGCGACGATCGTCGGTGCGGTGAGCGCGGACGCGGTGATCGTGCCGGGCAGGCTCCTGGCCTGGAGGCCGTCGCTCACGGTCAGCGTCACGTTGTAGGTCCCGACGACATCGGGCGTCAGCGTGGGTTGCGACGTCGTCGGGTTCACGATCGTCGCGGTGCTGCCGGCCGGCTGGCTCGTCAGCACCCAGTTGTAGGTCAGCGTCCGGCCGCCTGCCGCGCTGCTGGCGCTTCCATCGAGCGTCACGACGGCGGTGACGGGCACGGCCGACGCGATCCGGATGCTGATCGTCGGCGGATTATTGGAAGTATCCGAGCCGTCGTCACTGCCGCCGCCGCACGCGGCCAGCAGCGAAACGACGAGGACGAGGGCCAGCTGCCGAAGCGATCGTGATGCGAGCATTTTTTGAGAGGTCGGTATGACGACGAGGGCGACATCCTACCGTCTCACCAGCGCGGCCCCGAATCGCGCGATGCGTCGCGGCGGGCGACACCTGTTTCCAATGCTCGAGCGATGCGCCCCGCGCGTCGAGGCGCACAGGCGACCGATCGCGAACACGCGAGGCGCCGCGTGACGAAGCAGCTCGTCGGACGCGGCTTCCTGTTCGCGCTGTCGGCGGCAGTGCCACTGCTGATCGCCGACGCGATCTGGGGCGTCGGCGTCGCGACCGCCGGCCTCGGCTTGCGGCTCGCGAACATGCACTGGCTCTTCCACTTCGGCACCGTGAGCTTGTCGACGCTCGGCGCCGCTCTCGGCTTCCAGACGCTCGGCGGTCGAGTCCCGTCGCTCGCGGTGGCCGCGGTGCTCGGCTTCCTGTTCGGCCTCGTGTCGATCGTCGGCGCGCCGGCCGCCCTGGTGTTCGACGACGAGCTGGGCTGCGCGTTCTGGTTGTTCGTGGGCGCCATGTTCGCGTCGGTGGGCGCGGCGCCGTTCATCGAACGCGACGCGCCCGCGTCCGACGCATCGAAGCGGTAGTGGCGTCGCGCTCGGCACGCGTCGCCGCGCTCACGCGGACGGCAGACCCCGAAGCGCGGCGGGCGTCGTCTCGATCTCGGCGAGCGGTCGTCGCGGGCCGCCCGGAGCCAGCGACGCATACGCGTTCAGCCGGTCGGGACGCAGGTCGCCGACCACGCCGACGAGGTCGGTGAAGCGAACGCCCTGCCTGACGAGGAACGCGACATAGGTGTGATGGACGGCCGCCGCGGTGACCTCGTCGGCCTGTTCGATGCCGGCGTCGTGCGCGACGTAGAGGAGCCGGGTGTCCAGCGTCGCCTCGCGAAACGCCGCGCCGTTGCGGTCCGCCGCGAGCGGATTCCCGGGCGCGTCCGGTGTCGCGATCGCTGCCGACGCCGCCGGCGGCACGGCGATCGTCCGGCCGTCGACGCGCAACGCGCCGGTTTCGCGATCGAAGTCTTCGCCCCTGAGCGCGACGACTTCCTGCGGCGTCACGCCGATCGACAGCAGGACGATCGCCGTTCGCAGTCCCGGATCCGACGCCTCGATCAGGGCCGCGAGTTCGTCGGACGTCAATTCCCGGGGCAAGGCGGTCGGAGCGGCGAGCGCGGGCGCCGGCCGCGACGTCTCGGACGCGGCCTCGAGTTGCCTGCGCGCCGGCTCGGCGCCGAGCGTCGCGAAGGCCGGACCGCCGACGCCCATCGGGCTCCAGGTCTGGGGTACGACGATCGTCGCGGGGCGAGCGGGCGGCCGATTGAAAAGCTCGACGATGCCCATCGTCGCCAGTGCGGCCAGCAGGGCGACGCCGAGTGCGATGCCCGCGTCGCGCCCGTAAGCCGGACTCGCCGGCGATGTCGGGACGGACGCGCCTTCGACGATCTGGACCTGCGGTCGGCGCGAGCCGCTCTCCGCGTCGAGCGCGGCCTGACGCTCGACCGCCTTCTGCCGCAGGACCTCGAGACGCTTGACCTCGGCCTGCATCGCCTCGTATTCGGAGAAACGCGATGTGAACGCCTGCACGGCCTGCTGGTTCGACGCCAGTTGCGCGCGCAGGCTCGCGACCGTCGCGCGCGCGCCCGCGAGGTTCTCGCGCGCTTCCTGCATCGCGGCGTTCTGGCTCGTCTGCCCTTGCGCGACGATCTGCTGCTCGAGGTCCGCGAGACGCGCGCGCTGCGCGCGGATCTTCGGATCGATGTCCATGTACTCGGGCGTGAACGTGCGCGCGACCTCCTTGAGGTCGGCACGGATCGTCGCGGCCTGCTTCTCGAGTTCGGCGAGCGTCGGGTTGTCGCGACTGCGCGTGACCGATCGGCCCGCGGCCTGCGCGTCGTCGAGCGCCTTCACGCGGCCCTCGGCGGCGACGAGCTTCTCGTTCGCCAGGTTCAGCGCGGTGCTCGTCCCCTTCACCTCCGACAGCACCTGGTTCTCGTCGCGCTCGACGGACACGATGTTGTAGCGCGCCCGGAAGGCGTCGATCTCCTTGCGCTTCGCGACGACGGCATCGTCGAGCTTGCGCGCCTCCTCACCGACGTCCACGAGTTCGCTCGACGAGGCGGCCTTGTAGCGTTGTGCGAGGCTTTCCTGATACGCGGCGACCAGGCCGTCGATGTAGGCGGCGAGGAACTGCGGCTGCCCTCCCCGCGCGCGCAGGACGACGACGCGGCTCTCGCCCGCCGGGGCGACCGTCAGCATCGCCTGCAGCGAGCTCACCGGATCGACGAGCGACAGATGATCGGGTGGCGGCACCGACGCGCCCTTCAGGCGTTCCCACACCATCGCCAGCAGCGGCCGGCTGCTCAGGTACTGGACCTCGTCGCGAACCGAGAACGGCCGTTCGTCGACGGCGCCCGGCGCAGGCGCGGACTCGAGGCGCTGGATGCTCGGCGTCGCGAAATTCAGTCGCGCATCGGCTTCGTAGACGGCGGGTCGCAGGTAGTCGACCGCGAGGCCGATCGCGGCGACGACGACGAAGACCGAGAGGAAGACGACGAGACGGCGCCGGTTCGCACGTCGCGTCCAATTCTCCGCGTCGTAGCCGTCGATGTCGATCATGTCATCGGCCGCCCGGTCGCGATGCCACCGTGCTCACTTGAGCCATTTGTCCATCACGGCGTCGTATTCGCCGGTCGCCTGCGCGAGGTGGAACCACTGGTCGACGTAGGCCTTGAACGCGGTGTCGCCGCGCGGCAGCAGGTAGGCCTTCTCGCCGTACTGGAACGGCCTGGCCAGCGGCACGGGGCACAGCGCGGGGCGCAACTTGTGCTGCATCAGCGTCTCGGACTGATCGGTGATCATCACGTCGGCGTTGCCCTTCACGATCTCGTCGAAGATCGTGACGTTGTCCGGGTACACCCGGACCTGCGCCCGCTTCAGGTAAGCGCGCGCGAAACGTTCGTTCGTCCCGCCCGGGTTCACCACCGCCCGGGTCTCGGGCACGTCGATCGCGGCGAGCGACCCGTATTTCGCGACGTCGGCACAGCGCACGATCGGCGCCTTGCCGTCGATCATCACGCGCTCGCTGAACGCGGCCTTCGCCTGACGATCGAGCGTGACCGAGATCCCACCCATCGCGATGTCGCACTTGCCCGACGTGAAGTCGCTCATCAGCGTCGACCAGGTCGTCTTGACGTAGGTCGGCTTCGCCTTCAGCGAGGTCGCGAGCGACTGCGCGAGGTCCACGTCGACGCCTTCGAAGCCGCCGTCCGGCCGCTGATACGAGAACGGCTTGTAGTCGCCGGTCAGGCAGATGCGCAGTTCGCCGCTGCGCTGGACGCCGTCGAGCGCGGAGAGCGACGGCGTCGTCGGCATCGGGGCGCAGGCCGCGAGTGCGGCAGCAAGACAGGCGGCGGCGATCGATGTTGCTCTCGCGTTCATCGCGACTCCTCGGTCGATGGTCCGGCCGCGATCTTAAGCCGAGGCCTTGACATTCGTCTCCGTAGTATTAAAGTGATATCACTTTGGAATCAGGTGGAGGACATCATGAGCGCCATGCGTTCACGGGAAAAGGTTCGGAACACGTTCAGCGGCTATCCCATGGTCGTGGTCGTGCTCGCGCTGGCGGGCGCGGGCATCTGGACCGTCATCTTGCAGGCGCAGCTCGACAGGCCGCCGGTGCTGCCGCTGGTGGCGGCCGTCGCGATGATCTTTCTCGCGGTGTTCATCGCGGTCGGCCTGTACATGCTGCAGCCGAATCAGAGCGCGGTGCTGACACTGTTCGGCCACTACGCCGGCACCGACCTCGGTAACGGACTGCGCTGGGCGAATCCCCTGTATCGCAAGACGAACGTGAGCATGCGCGCGCACAACTTCGTCTCCGACCGGATCAAGGTCAACGACGCCCGCGGCAATCCGATCGAGATCGCCGCGGCCATCGTCTGGCGCGTGCACGACACGGCGCAGGCGTTGTTCGACGTCGAGGACTACGAGGCGTACGTGCGGACCCAGGCCGAGACCGCCATCCGCCACCTCGCCTCCAGCTATCCCTATGACCAGGGCATCGTCGACGTCGAGGACGGCGAGACCGAACCGAGGAGCCCGAAGCGGACGACCGAACTCACGCTGCGCTCGAGCATGGAGCAGGTCACGCAGAGCCTGGTCGCCGAACTCGGCGACCGCCTCGAGGTGGCGGGCATCGCGATCGACGACGCGAAGCTCACCCACCTCGCGTATGCGCCGGAGATCGCGGGCGTGATGCTGCGGCGGCAGCAGGCCGAGGCGATCATCGCGGCCCGCCAGAAGATCGTCCACGGCGCCGTGACGATGGTCGAGATGGCGCTCAAGCAATTGTCCGAGCGCCAGATCATCGAGCTCGACGACGAGCGCAAGGCCGCGATGGTGAGCAACCTGCTCGTGGTCCTCTGCTCGGAGTCCGACACGCAGCCCGTGATCAACACGGGCACGCTGTACAGCTGAGGCGCGCGATGAACTCGTCCAGCTTGAGTACCGCGCATGTCTACTACCGCCACCGCCAGGCCGGCTGGGCGATGATGGGCGTCGCCGCGATGCCGCTGCTGTTCCTCGCGGTGCGCGTCGCCACGGCGCCGGGCGCCGACCGGACGCTTCCGCACGGGCTTCTCGTCGGCATGCTGTCGTTGAGCGGCCTCGCGCTGCTTGGCTTCTCGTCGATGAGCATCGTCGTGACGCGCGACGCGTTGATCGCGCGCTTCGGCATCGGGCTCGTCAAGCGGACGATCGCACTCGATCGGATCGTGTCGGTGGTGGCCACGCGTTCGCGTTGGTACAACGGCTGGGGAATCCACTGGACCGCCCGCGGGATGCTCTACAACGTGTCGGGACTCGACGTCGTACGGCTCGTCCTCGTCGACGGCCGTCCCGTTCTTCTGGGCACCGACGACGCGCGCGGCCTCAAGTCCGCGCTCGAGCGCGCGATGCGGGAACGCTCGAGTCGCGCCATCCAACGCCAGGAGTAGCTCATGCAGCGTTACGAATACAAGGTCGTCGAACTCAAGCGGTCGGTCTCGTGGCGAGGCCACGTCGACGAGGAAAACCTGCTCGCGACGCTCAACCGCGAGGGTCGTAGCGGCTGGCGTCTGGTCGCGTCGCCTTCCGAAGGCACGGTGCCGACCGGCAGCGATCTGCTCGAGCGCACGATCGACTGAGGCAAGCGCATTCGATGGGAAGTCCCGACAAGAAGTCCTTCCTGATGCGCGTCGATCCTGCGTTGTGGGCGGAGATCGAGCGCCTCGCGGCGAGCGAACTGCGCAGCGTCAACGCCCAGGTCGAATACCTGCTGCGCGAAGCCCTGCAGCGCCGCGGCATCGAACCGAAGGGCGTCGCGGGGCGGCGCAAGGGAGCGCGATAGAATCGCGGCTTCGTCGCTCCGGTCCGCCCTCGCCATGTACGTCTCAGAGATCACGCACTTCCTGCAGGACTTGAAGGCCGCGAACCCGCACATCGCGGTCGAGCAGGCGAAGGGACGCGCGCTGTGGTGGGACAAGAAACCGCAGTCCGACGAAGAACGCGAAGAGGTCGCGGAATCGCGCGTGCCGCAGACCGCGTACGTCTACCAGGTCAAGGGTTGACCCCCACGCACGATCCCGCCGCCGGTACCGTGCTTCCGCCGCCGGCCACGATCGATACGACGCCGGACCAGACGGACGGCATGGCCTTCGCACGGCTCTACGGCGAGCCGCTGTTCGCATTGCCGACGGACTTGTACATCCCGCCGGATGCGCTCGAGGTTTTCCTCGAAGCGTTCGAAGGCCCGCTCGACCTCCTGCTCTATCTGATCCGCAAGCAGAACTTCAACGTCCTCGACATCCCGATGGCCGAGGTCACACGTCAGTATCTCGGCTACATCGAGCAGATCCGAAGGACCAATCTCGAACTCGCCGGCGAGTACCTCCTGATGGCCGCGATGCTCATCGAGATCAAGTCGCGCATGCTGCTGCCGGTTCGCAAACGCGACGGCGACGGCGAGGTCGAGGACCCGCGCGCCGAACTCGTGAGGCGGCTCGTCGAATACGAGCGCATGAAGCTCGCGGCATTGCAGGTCGACGCGTTGCCGGTCCTCGGACGCGACTTCGTCGTCGCGAAAGCCTTCGTCGACGAGACCGTGGAGAAGAGCTGGCCCGACGTCGTCCCGGCGGACCTGCAGGCCGCGTGGGCCGACGTCCTGCGGCGCGCGAAGCTGGTGGCGCACCACCGCATCGTGCGCGAGGAACTGTCGGTACGCGAGCACATGACCGCGATCCTGCGACGACTGCGCGAATCGCGCTTCGTGGAGTTCGGCGACCTCTTCGATCCGACGCGCGGCGTTCCGGTCGCGATCGTGAACTTCCTCGCGCTGCTCGAACTCGCGCGCGAATTCCTGATCGAGGTCACGCAAGGCGAGGCCTACGCGCCGATCTACGTACGGCTCGCGTACTCGCCGGCATAAGCGTCATCCCGGCGAAGGCCGGGACCCGATCTCACCGCAGTGCGATTCGGGCCCCGGCCTTCGCCGGGGCGACCGGATTACGCGACCTTCTTCGCCGGCTCGTCGTGCGCGGCGTCGAAGAACTGCTCGTCCTCGGTCGAACCCTTGAGCGCCGTCGTCGAGGCATCGCGCTCGATCGTCTGGGTCACCGCATCGAAATAGCCGGTGCCGACTTCGCGTTGATGCTTGACCGCGGTGAAGCCCTTGTCGGCGGCCGCGAACTCGGCCTCCTGCAATTCGACGAACGCGCTCATCTGGTTGCGCGCGTAGCCATAGGCGAGGTTGAACATCGAGTAGTTCAGGCTGTGGAAGCCCGCGAGCGTGATGAACTGGAACTTGTAGCCCATCGCACCGAGTTCCTTCTGGAACTTCGCGATCGTCGCGTCGTCGAGGTTCTTCTTCCAGTTGAAGCTCGGTGAGCAGTTGTACGCGAGCAGCTTGCCGGGGTGGACCGCATGCACGGCCTCGGCGAAGGCCTTCGCATAGGCCAGGTCGGGCTTGCCGGTCTCGCACCACACCATGTCCGCGTATTCCGCGTACGCGATGCCGCGCGAGATCGCCTGGTCGAGCCCGGCTTTCGTGCGATAGAAGCCTTCGATCGTGCGCTCGCCGGTCAGGAAGGGCTTGTCGTTGTCGTCGACGTCGCTCGTCACGAGGTCGGCCGCTTCGGCGTCGGTGCGCGCGATGACGAGCGTGGGCGTGCCGCTCACGTCGGCCGCGAGGCGCGCGGCGACGAGCTTCGCGACGGCCTCGCGGGTTGGCACGAGCACCTTGCCGCCCATGTGACCGCACTTCTTCACGGACGCGAGCTGGTCCTCGAAGTGGACGCCGGCGGCGCCGGCCTCGATCATCGACTTCATCAGTTCGAACGCGTTCAGCACGCCGCCGAAGCCGGCTTCGGCATCGGCCACGATCGGCGCGAAGTAGTCGACGTCGTTCTTTCCCTCGGACCACTGGATCTGGTCCGCGCGCGTGAACGCGTTGTTGATGCGACGGACCACCATCGGGACCGAGTTCGCGGGATACAGCGACTGGTCGGGGTACATCTCGCCGGCGAGGTTCGCGTCGCCGGCGACCTGCCAGCCCGACAGATAGATCGCCTTGAGGCCGGCCTTGACCTGTTGCATCGCCTGGTTGCCGGTCAACGCGCCGAGCGTGTTGACGAAGGGCTCGTTGTTCACGAGGGTCCAGAGCTTCTCGGCACCGCGCTTGGCCAGCGTGTGCTCGACCTGGAGCGAACCGCGCAGGCGGATCACGTCAGCGGCGGTATAGCCGCGCTTGATGCCCTTCCAGCGCGGATTGCTATCCCATTCCTTCTGCAGCTTCTGGACTTCGAGTTCACGTGCACTCATGCGGGGCTCCCGGGTTGATGGCGACCGACCTGCCGATCGCGAATGGGACCGATGCTAAAGCGTTTGGCGCGAAGCAACAAGAGTTATGTCTTATAGAAGACTAAATCTATTATTGCGTTTATTCAGTTACTTATCGTTTTCTTCCTGCATCGTGAAGTGATGATTCCATGATGCGGCATGGGATGCGGCTTCGCACCACCACCTCCCGGCCGACCTGCGGGCAAAAAAAAAGCCGCGCGACGCGCGGCTTCGGCGACGACGCGCCCTTCACGCGGCCTTGCGCTCCAGCGCCGCAGCGTCGAGCTGGGCCTGCGCATCGCGCAGCGCCGTCCGCAATCCTTCTTCCACGACCGGGTGATAGAAGGGCATCTCGAGCATCTGCGCAATCGTGCACTTCATCTGCAGCGACCACGCTAGCAGATGCGCGATGTGCTCCGCGTCCGGACCGATCATCTCGGCCCCGAGGAAGAGTCCGGTCCCCCGCTCCGCATAAACGTGAAGCAGACCCTGGTTGCGCATCATCACGCGCGAGCGACCCTGGTCCTCGAAGGACACGGTGCCGGTCACGATCGCCTTTCCCTGCACGGCACGATAGCCGCCGCCGACGATCGCGATCTGCGGATCGGTGAAGACCACGCCGATCGGCGCGCGGCGCAGGCCGCGTCCAACGTCCGGGTAGCGCGCCGCATTGCCGCCGGCGATCCGCCCTTCGTCGGCCGCCTCGTGCAGCACCGGCGTGTCGTTGCTCGCATCACCCGCGATGAAGATCGACGAGGTGCCGGACTGAAGCGTCTCGCGATCGAAGCGCGGGACCGCGTGCGCATCGCGCTCGACGCTCGTGTTCTCGAGACCGAGGTGCCTGACGTTCGGAATCCGGCCGGTCGCGGCGAGCAGATAGTCGAAGCGCTCCACCTGCGGGCTGCCGTCGAGCGCCTTGTACGTCACGACGACCTCGTCCCCATCGCGCGCGACGTCCGCGTGGGCGTCGGTGTCGAGATAGAACTCGCGAAGAAAGATGCGGCGTGCCTCCTTCAGCACGACCGGATCGCCGATCGGACCGACGCCACCGCCGCGCCCGAAGACCTTCACGCGGACACCGAGCCGATGCAGCGCCTGGCCGAGTTCGAGCCCGATCACGCCGGGTCCGAAGACCGCGATGCTCCTCGGAAGATCGTCGAAGTCGAACAGGTGGTCATTGACGATCAGGCGGTCCCCCAGCGCGTTCCAGGTCGGCGGATACGACGGCGTCGAGCCGGTCGCGATCACGACGGCCTTCGCGACGACCGTCGTCCCGCTGTCGATCGTCAGCGTGTGATCGTCGACGAAGGTCGCGAAGCCGACGATCTTGTCCTCCGCCGGGATCTCGTCGACGCCGCGCACGACGAAGCCGACGAAGCGGTCGCGCTCGCGGCGGACCCGCGCCATCACGGCCTTGCCGTCGACTTGCAAGGGGGCATCGACGGACAGTCCGAAGGCGGCGAAACGTTCGAGGCCGTGCGCGGCCTCGGCCGGCGCGATCAACAACTTGCTCGGCATGCAGCCGACGCGCGCGCAGGTCGTGCCGTACGAGCCTGCCTCGATCACCAGTGCACGCTTGCCTGCCGCCTTCGCGGCGCGATACGCGGCCAGTCCCGCCGTTCCGGCGCCGATGACGGCGACGTCGGTCTCGATGCGATTCATGTCGATGCCTGTCGTGAAAAAAGCCTGCGAGGCGGCCGACGCGGCCGCCCCGTGGTGGCCGTGCTCAGGCCGCCTTGCGCAAGTAGTTCTCGAGGTCGTCCGCGCCGCCGATCAGTTCGCCGTTGATGAACACTTGCGGCACGGTCTTGCCGCCGGAGATCGCACCGACCGCCTTCGAACGGATCGTGTGGCCCAACGGGACCTCGACATAGTCCAGACCGGCATCGCCAAGCAGCTTCTTCGCGCGCGCGCAATGCGGGCAGCCGATCCGCGACAGCAGCGCGATCTGGTCCGGCGCCTTCGCCTTCGGATCGAGATAGGTCAGCATCGTGTCGGCGTCCGAGACTTCGAACGGGTCGCCGTCCTTCTCGGGTTCGATGAACATCTTCTCGATCTTCTTGTTGCGAACGAGCATCGAATAACGCCACGAGCGCTTGCCGAAGTTCAGCGCGCTCTTGTCGACGAGCATGCCCATGCCTTCGGTGAAGGCCCCGTTGCCGTCGGGCAGCAGTTCGACGTTCTCCGCTTCCTGGTCGCGCGCCCACTCTTCCATCACGAACGGATCGTTGACCGACACGCAGACGATGCTGTCGATGCCGAGGCGTTTGAAGGTGGGGGCGAGTTCGTTGTAGCGCGGCAGATGCGTCGACGAGCACGTCGGCGTGAACGCGCCCGGGAGCGAGAAGACGATGACGTTCTTGTTGGCGAACAGCTTGTCGCTGTTCGTCTCGGCCCAGTCGCCGTTCTTGCGAATGCGGAGCGTGACGTCCGGAACGGATTGGCCTTCGATGTTCTTCAGTGTGGTCATGGAGGAGCTTCCTTGTGCGTGAAAAATCCGATGGGCGGATTGTGCACGGCAGCATGCGATAGCTCAAGCATTAATTTGCGATGTCTTTGATAGGTATCTCTTATGCGCCGGGCCACATCCGCTGGATTTCACGGGTGCGGTCGAGCCACTGATGTTTGAGCGCGCCGAGCACATGCAAGGCGAACAACGCATAGAGGAGGTAGCCGAGCCAGGCGTGCAGCGCGCCGAAGCCGTCGTGCAGGCGCTCCTTCAATGTCGGCTCGAGATCCATCACCGGACCGATCCGGGGCCAGGGGACGAGCCCGAAGAGTTGCATCGGATGCGTCGCGGCATCCTTCCACGCCGAGTCGTGCAGCCAGCCGGAAAACGGGATCGCGAGAATGAGCGCGTAGAGCAACGCGTGGACGACATGGGCCCCGGCGCGCTCCCAGCGCGGGTAGCTCGGCGGCAGCGGTGGCGGGCGATGCGACAAGCGCCACAGCAGCCGCATCAGCGCGAGACCGAGGATCGTGATGCCGATCGACTTGTGCGTGTCGATCGCCAGTCGGACCCAGGCCTCCGGCAGGTCTTCACCGAACCATCCGAGCGTGACGTTGACGACGAGCAGGATCGCGATCAACCAATGCAGCGTGATCGCCGTACGCGTATAGCGAGCCATCCGGCCTGCGCTCCTTTGCTGTCGATTGCCACGATCGGTCACGACCGCTGCCGTGCTCGTCGCGTCCGCCCGTCGACATGGGATCATCCGCGGCCGCACGAGTTGCGCGACCCAGCCTTTGACCACCCCTCTCGACACGGCGCGCCGCGCCGCCTCCCCGCGCTTCCATCCCGCCCCGACCCCGCTGGCCAGCGTCGCGATCCACGGCGCGGTGGCCCTGGCGTGGCTCGTCCTCTTCGGCTGCGCGTTCGTCGTCGGCGGAGTCTACGCATGGTCCGCTGGCCTCGCGTACATCCTCTACGACACCGTCTTGCTCTGCTTCACGGGCCTGAAGACGTTCGCGCTGCGCGACGTCCGACGCGTGTCGCGCACGGTGCTCACGCGGCCGGCGATCGGCGTCTTCATCGCGGCGCACGACGAAGTCGCGGTGCTCGCGCCGACCATCGCGAACCTCCTCGAACGCGAGGACCGTCCCGACGCGATCGTGGTCGCGGACGACGGCTCGATGGACGGCACGGCCGAATTGCTGAACTCGCGCTTCGGACTGGCGACACCCGCGCTCGGCCAGTGGTCGTCGAGCGCCACGCTGCCGCTGCATTGGCTGCGATTGCCGCACGGGGGCAAGGCGCGCGCGCTGAACATGGCGCTCGAGAGCACACCGGCTGCGGGTCGGACGGAGATCGTCATCACCGTCGACGCCGACACGCATCTGTCGGACGGCGCGGTCGCCGCGATGCGCGACGCCTTCGCCAGCGACGCGCGACTCGTCGCCGCGACCGGCGTGCTCGCGCCGGTCTGCGGGCCGGGCCTCCTCGGACGCTTCTTCGAGTGGTTCCAGACCTACGAATACGTGCGCAACTTCCTGTCGCGCTATGCCTGGATGCGCGTCGACAGCCTGCTGCTGATCTCGGGCGCGTTCGCCGCGTTCCGTCGCGGTGCGCTGCTGACCGTGGGCGGCTTCGACCCGCATTGCCTCGTCGAGGATTACGAATTGATCCACCGACTCGTCCGCTACGGCGCGTTGAACGGCCTCGACTGGCGCACGAGCGTCGTCGGTCGCGCGCACGCACGGACCGAAGCGCCGAGTTCGATCGCGGCTTTCCTGCGCCAGCGTCGCCGCTGGTTCGGCGGCTTCCTGCAGACCCAGTACTGGTACCGCGCGATGGTCGGCGACGGTCGCTACGGCAACGTCGGTCGCTGGATGCTCCCGGTCAAAGCGATCGACACCTTGCAACCGATGTTCGGCCTCGCCGCGCTCGGCGTGCTGCTCTACGCGATCGCCTTCGGACGCTGGTCGGTCCTGTTGCCGGTGTCCGCGTGGATCATCGCGAAGATCGTCGTCGATCTCGCCTTCCACCTGTGGTCCGTCCATCTCTATCGCCGCTGGATCGGCGTCGCCACGGAGGCCCGCTTCGACCTCGCGTTGCTGGCGGCGCTCGCGGAACCGTTCAGCTTCCAGATCCTGCGCCACCTCGGCGCGGCACTCGGGTGGGTGAGCTTCCTGCGGCGCGAGCGGACCTGGGGCAAGCAGAAGCGGCTCGCGACGATCGGCGCTTCCGATGGCGACGACTGAACGCGTGCTCGGCGTCCTTGGCGGCATGGGACCGGCCGCGACCGTCGACTTCCTCGCGAAGCTCGTCGCGGTCACCGACGTCGCGAACGAGCAGGACCATCTGCGCGTCCTCGTCGACTCGAACCCGAAGGTGCCAGACCGCAACCGCGCGCTCGCAGGCACCGGCGAGTCGCCGGGTCCCGCGCTCGCGGCCATGGCGCTCGGCCTGCAACACGCGGGGGCGACGCTGCTCGTCATGGCCTGCAACACCGCACACGCCTTCGAGCCGGCCATCCGCGACGCGATCGACGTCCCCTTCGTGAGCATCGTGACCGAGACCTGCGACGCGTTCGAACGCGAACATCCGCAAGCCTCGCGTGTCGGCCTGCTCGCCGCGCAAGGCGCGCTCGATGCGGGCCTGTACCAGCGCGCGTTCGCCGCGCGCGGACATCAGGTCCTGCTGCTCGATGCGCAGCGGCAGCGTGACTTCATGGCGCTCGTCTATCGCGTCAAGCTCGGCGACGTCTCGCCGCTCGCACGCGCGGCGACGCGGACCCTCGCGGAGTCTCTGGTCGGCGACGGCGCCGACGTCGTCGTCGCGGCCTGCACCGAAGTCCCGTTGCTGGTCGACGACGGCGAACTCTCCCGGCCCCTCCTCGATCCGACGACGAACCTCGCGCGGCGCTGCGTCCGCTATGCGCGGGGCCTCGAGCCGTTACCCGCGTCGTCCTTCCCTCGCCGCTAGGAACCGTCCATGCACCTGTCGAAATTCCCGCGTGTCTCGCTCGGTCACCTCAACACGCCGCTCGAGCCGCTACCGCGCCTGAGCGCACTGCTCGGTGGGCCGTCCCTCTTCGTCAAGCGCGACGACTGCACGGGCCTCGCGACCGGCGGCAACAAGACGCGCAAGCTCGAATTCCTGATGGCCGACGCGCAGGCGAAAGACGCGGACACGGTCATCACGCAGGGCGCGACGCAATCGAATCACGCGCGCCAGACGGCGGCCGCCGCCGCGCGTCTGGGGATGAAGTGCGTGATCCTCCTCGAGGACCGGACGGGTTTCACGGACCCGAGCTACCTCGCGTCGGGCAACGTCTTCCTCGAGCGCCTGATGGGTGCGCCGACCACGACGTTCCCCGCGGGGACGGACATGAACGCCGCGATGCAGAAGGTCGCCGGCGATGTGCGGGCGGCAGGCGGCAGGCCCTACGTCATCCCCGGCGGCGGCTCGAACGCGATCGGAGCGCTCGGTTATGTGGACTGCGCATTCGAGATCGTCGCGCAGTCGAATGCGCGGGGCCTCGTCGTCGACTGCGTCGTGCACGCGACCGGCAGCGCCGGGACGCAGGCAGGGCTCGTGACCGGCTTCGAAGGGATGCGCAGCGGCATCGACGTACTGGGCATCGGCGTGCGCGCACCGCGCGAGACGCAGGAGACCAACGTCTACAAGCTCGCGTGCGAGACCGCGGAACTGCTCGGCATGAAGGACGCGGTCCGACGCGAACGCGTCGTCGCGAACTGCGACTACGTCGGCGCGGGCTACGGGATTCCGACGCCCGGAATGATCGACGCGGTCTCGCTGCTCGCGAAGACCGAAGGGCTACTGCTGGACCCGGTCTACTCGGGCAAGGGGATGGCGGGACTGATCGACCTCGTCAAGCGGGGACGCTTCACGCGCGGCCAGAACATCGTCTTCGTGCACACCGGAGGCAGCGCGGGGCTGTTCGGATACCTGCCAACGTTCGAGGGGGTGTTGGCCGGTGGTACCCCATCCCCCTCCCGACCTCCCCCTTGAAGGGGGAGGGCTTCCTTTGAAACTCCCTCCCCTTCAAGGGGAGGGTCGGAGCGCGGATGGGGTCCGCCCCTTCACGCCGCCAGCGCGTGGTCCGGATTGAAGCTGAACCCGCGCTCCGTGAAGTCCACGTGCACCGCGTCCTTCGGGCCGAACTTGCCTTCGAGGATCAGCTTCGACAACGGATTCTCGATCTGCTGCTGGATCGCGCGCTTCAACGGCCGCGCGCCGAACAGCGGATCGAAGCCCGCGGTCGCGAGCTTCGTCAGCGCCGCCTCGGTCACGTCGAGTCGGATGTCCATCTTCGCAAGCCGCGACTCGAGGCCGTTGAGCTGGATGCGCGCGATCGACGCGATCGCTGCCTGGTCGAGCCCGTGGAACACGACGACTTCGTCGATGCGGTTCAGGAACTCGGGCCGGAACTCCTGCTTGACCTCCTGCCACACCAGGCCCTTGATGCGTTCGTAGACCGCGTCCGACGCGACCTGATCCACGCCGCTCAAACCAGCGCTCTCCGCGAGGATCAACTGCGACCCGATGTTCGACGTCATCACGATCACCGTGTTCTTGAAGTCGACGGTGCGACCCTGGCCGTCGGTGAGGCGGCCGTCGTCGAGCACCTGCAACAACACGTTGAACACGTCGGGATGCGCCTTCTCGACCTCGTCGAGCAGGATCACGCTGTACGGCTTGCGACGAACGAGTTCGGTGAGATAGCCGCCCTCTTCGTAGCCGACGTAGCCCGGCAGCGCGCCGATCAGGCGGGCGACACTGTGCTTCTCCATGAACTCGCTCATGTCGACGCGGATCAGATGATCCTCGGAGTCGAACAGGAAGTTCGCGAGCGCCTTGCAGAGTTCCGTCTTGCCGACGCCGGTCGGGCCGAGGAACAGGAAGGACCCGTAAGGACGATTCGGATCCGACAGGCCCGCGCGCGAGCGACGGATCGCGTCCGACACGAGACGCACCGCCTCGTCCTGGCCGACGACGCGCTTGTGCAACGCGTCTTCCATGAACAGCAGCTTGTCGCGCTCGCCCTGCATCATCTTGCTGACCGGAATCCCGGTCGCGCGCGAGACGACCTCGGCGATCTCTTCGGCGCCGACCTGCGTGCGCAGGAGCTGATTGGGCTTGTTGCCCGCATTGCTCGCTTCAGCCGCCTTCGCCTGCACCTCGAGCTGCGGCAGCTTCCCGTATTGGAGTTCGGCGACCTTGTCGAACTTCCCTTCACGTTGCAGCTTGACGATCTCCGCGCGCACGCGGTCGATCTCTTCCTTGATGTGCGCGGACCCCTGGACGGCCGCTTTCTCGGCCTTCCAGATTTCCTCGAGGTCCGAATACTCCTTCTGCAGGCGCTCGATCTCCTGCTCGATCAATTCGAAGCGGCGTTGCGACGACTCGTCCTTTTCCTTGCGCACGGCCTCGCGCTCGATCTTCAGCTGGATCAGGCGACGGTCGAGACGGTCCATCGCCTCGGGCTTCGAGTCGATCTCCATCTTGATGCGCGCCGCCGCCTCGTCGATCAGGTCGATGGCCTTGTCCGGCAGGAAACGGTCGGTGATGTAGCGATGCGAGAGTTCGGCGGCCGCGACGATCGCCGGGTCCGTGATGTCCACGCCGTGATGCAGTTCGTACTTCTCCTGCAGTCCGCGCAGGATCGCGATCGTCGACTCGACCGACGGCTCGCCGACCAGGACCTTCTGGAAGCGACGCTCGAGCGCGGCGTCCTTCTCGACGTACTTGCGGTATTCGTCGAGTGTCGTCGCGCCGATGCAATGCAGCTCGCCGCGCGCGAGCGCGGGCTTGAGCATGTTGCCCGCATCGATCGCGCCCTCGGCCTTGCCGGCGCCGACCATCGTGTGGATCTCGTCGATGAAGACGATCGTGCGACCTTCGTCCTTCGCGATGTCCGAGAGGACGGCCTTGAGGCGCTCCTCGAATTCGCCGCGGTACTTCGCGCCGGCGAGCAGCAAGGCCATGTCGAGGACGAGCAGCCGCTTGCCCTTGAGCGACTCGGGCACTTCCTCGTTGACGATGCGCTGCGCTAGGCCTTCGACGATCGCGGTCTTGCCGACCCCGGGCTCGCCGATCAGGACGGGATTGTTCTTCGTGCGACGCTGCAGGATCTGGATCGTCCGACGGATCTCGTCGTCGCGGCCGATGACCGGGTCCAGCTTGCCCTGACGCGCGCGTTCGGTGAGGTCGATGGTGTACTTCTTGAGCGCCTCGCGCTGCGACTCCGCGTCCGCGCTGTCCACCGACGCGCCGCCCCGGACGCCGTCGATCGCGGTCGCGAGCGCCGTCTTCGACAGGCCGGCTTCCTTCGCGAGGCGACCCGCCTCGCCCTTGTCGTCGGCGATCGCGACCAGCAGCATCTCGCTGGCGATGAATTCGTCGCCGCGCTTCTGCGCTTCCTTGTCGGCGACGTTCAGCAGGCCGGCGAGGTCGCGTCCCACCTGCACCTGCCCACCGTGGCCTTCGACGCGGGGCAGCCGCTCGATCGCCTGTTCGAGCGAGGTCGAGAGCCGCTGGACGTTGACGCCGGCGCGTTGCAACAGCGATCGCGCCGAGCCGTCCTGCTGGGCGAGCAAGGCCGACAGCACGTGGACGGGTTCGATGTATTGATTGTCGTGGCCGACCGCGATGCTCTGTGCGTCGGCCAGCGCTTCCTGAAATTTTGTGGTGAGTTTGTCGAGGCGCATGGCAGCTCTCAGAAAAGGATTCGCCGGATATCGGTCCCTCGGCGCGGCTTTCAAGTTTCCCGGCGGCCGCGTCGCGGAGGGGGATCCGCATTGTGCTCGCCCGCCCCCGCTCTTTGTCGACCAGGCGGGTCGAGAGGCACGAGGCGACCATGGTCCGCCTCGATATCGCCGGCTGCGTCCTCATCCTCGCGCTCGACGCCGAAGGGGCGAACGCGGAAGGGGCATTCGAGTCAACGCATGACGGACACTTGATCGCGGCACGATGCGGCCCATCTGCCCTCGACGCGGACGCACCGGGCGTTCGCGCTGTAATGGCGGGGCCGCCCGGACGACGAAGCAGCTCGCGAGTCGACTTCGGGCGGAATGGAATCCGGGATCGGATCGTTCGCGTACTGAGACACACCAGCAATCGGAGCACGTCGCATGAACTCGAATCGTCAAGACCGCAGCGACCCCGTCGCCGCGCCGGCCCCGTCGAAGCGGCGCGCCTTCCTCGTCACCGTCGGCGCCGCGCTCGTCGCGTTCGCGTGGTCGCTGACCCGTCGCCCCGCAGTCGCCGCCGCGGCCGCGACCGCCAAAGGCCCGGTCACCATCGTGCCGTTCAGCGCGGCCGGCGTCCGGCAGGCGCCCGTCAGCGTCGCGAAGGTCGTCAAGACCGAGGCCGACTGGAAGAAGCAACTCGATGCGACGCAGTTCGCCGTCGCTCGCAACGAGGGGACCGAACGCCCGTTCACCGGCGCGACCTGGAACAACCACGACGACGGCCTCTATCGCTGCATCTGCTGCGACACCGCCGTGTTCGATTCGAAGACGAAGTTCGAGTCCGGGACCGGCTGGCCCAGCTTCTGGGAGCCGATCGCGAAGGAGAACGTCGTCGAGACCCGCGACACGTCGTTCATGATGGTTCGCACCGCGGTGTCGTGCACGCGCTGCGACGCGCATCTCGGCCACGTGTTCGACGACGGACCGAAGCCGACCGGCCTTCGCTACTGCATGAATTCCGCCGCAATGAAATTCGTCAAGCGCGCATGAGCGCCAAAGGAGAAGTGTCGATGAGTACGAACATTCGAGCCGGAGCGCGACGCCTCGCGCAGGCGACGCTGCTGACCGGCGCGATGGCGCTGGCGGGTTGCGGACTCGCGGGCGCGGCCGACAAGACCTACACGTTGCCGGACCCGACCGTCGACGCGCCGTTGTCGAAGGGACAGGCCCCGCAGACGCTCGTCATCGCCGGCGGCTGCTTCTGGGGCGTCGAGGCCGTCTTCGAGCACGTCAAGGGCGTGACCGGCGTGGTGTCCGGATATTCCGGCGGCGAAGCGAAGACCGCGAACTACGACGTCGTCAGCGGTGGCAACACCGGCCATGCCGAGTCGGTGAGCATCACCTACGATCCCTCGCAGATCACGGTGGGCCAGCTGCTGAAGGTCTTCTTCTCGGTCGCGCACGACCCGACCCAGCTCAACTACCAGGGCCCGGACCACGGCACGCAATACCGCTCGGCGATCTTCTACAAGGGCGACGACCAGAAGCGCGTCGCCGACGCCTACATCGACCAGCTGCAGAAGGCGAAGATCTATTCCGGCAAGATCGTCACGCAGGTGGCGCCCCTCGTCGCCTTCTATCCCGCCGAGGACTACCACCAGAACTACCTCAAGCTGCATCCGACGCAGCCGTACATCGTGATCTACGACATGCCGAAGCTCGAGGCGTTGAAGACGCAGTTCCCCGCGTTGTATCGCGCGGGCTAACGTCCGGCGCCGGTATCGGCGCGAGGTGCGCTACGCTTGCCGTCGACCACGCAACGCAAGGAGCCTCGCATGAACGTCGCGCATTCGGCCGTCACGCTGATCGGCCACCACATCGGCGGCCGGCCCGTCGAGCCCTCGGGCGAGTCGCGACGCTCGCCCGTCTTCAATCCCGCGAGCGGCGCCGTCACCGGTGAGGTGCTGCTCGCCGACGCGAGCGTCGTCGCCGACGCGGTCGCCGCCGCGAAGCGTGCATGGCCCGCATGGAGCGAGACGTCGTCGCTCAACCGCTCGCGCGTGATGTTCCGTTTCAAGGAACTGCTCACGCGCCACCACGACGAACTCGCGCGGGTCATCACGCGCGAGCACGGCAAGGTGTTCAGCGATGCCAAGGGCGAGGTGATGCGCGGCATCGAGGTCGTCGAATTCGCCTGCGGCGCGCCGCAACTGTTGAAGACCCAGTTCTCCGACAACATCGGCGGCGGCATCGACAACTTCGCATTGCGCCAGCCGCTCGGCGTGTGCGCAGGCATCACGCCGTTCAATTTCCCTGCGATGGTCCCGATGTGGATGTTTCCGCTCGCGCTCGTATGCGGGAACACCTTCGTGCTGAAGCCGTCGGAGCGCGATCCGTCGGCGTCGCTGCTGCTCGCGGAGTGGTTGCACGAAGCCGGCCTGCCCGACGGCGCGTTCAACGTCGTGCACGGCGACAAGGAAGCGGTCGACGCGATCCTCGCGCATCCCGACGTCGCGGCCGTCAGCTTCGTCGGATCCACGCCGATCGCCGAGTACATCCATCGCGAGGCCGGCCTGCGCGGCAAGCGCGTCCAGGCCCTCGGCGGCGCGAAGAACCATCTCGTCGTGATGCCCGATGCGGACCTCGACCAGGCCGCGGACGCCTTGATCGGAGCCGCCTACGGCTCGGCCGGCGAGCGCTGCATGGCGATCTCGGTGGGTGTCGCGGTGGGACACATCGCCGACGAACTCGTCGACAAGATCAAGGCGCGTATCCCGAAGCTCAGGATCAAGGACGGCATGGACGACGACGCCGACATGGGCCCGGTCGTCACCGAGACGCATCGCAAGAAGATCCTCGGGTACATCGAGGACGGCATCGCCGCCGGCGCGACACTCGCCTCCGACGGCCGCAAGCACGTCGTCGCGGGGCGCGAGGACGGCTTCTTCCTCGGGGCCACGCTCTTCGACGACGTCAAACCCGAGATGAAGATCTACAAGGAGGAGATCTTCGGCCCGGTGCTCGGCATCGTCCGCGTCGACAACTTCGCCGCGGCCGTCGACCTCATCAACGCCCACGAATTCGCGAACGGGGTGTCCTGCTACACGACGGACGGTGCCACGGCACGCGAGTTCGCGCGCCGCATCGAGGTCGGCATGGTCGGCATCAACGTGCCGATCCCCGTGCCGATGGCCTTCCATTCGTTCGGCGGCTGGAAGCGCTCCCTGTTCGGCGACCATCACGCCTACGGCGAGGAAGGCGTGCGTTTCTACACGCGCTACAAGAGCGTGATGCAGCGCTGGCCGGACGCGGCGGCGAGCAAGGGGCCGGAGTTCACGATGCCGGTGAACAAGTAGGCGTCGTCCGATCGATCCGCCGCGCCCGCGGCGGGTCGAACCTCGTGGCGGTCAATAGGCGTGTCGATCGTAGAAGACGACGAGCGCGGTCTTGAACAGGATGTACATGTCGAGGCGCAACGACCAGTTGCGCAGGTAGTCGAGGTCGTAGCGGACCCGGCTTTCCATCTTGTCGAGCGTCTCGGTCTCGCCGCGCAGGCCGTTGACCTGCGCCCACCCGGTGATGCCCGGACGCACCTTGTGCCGGAGCATGTAGCCGTTGATGACCTTGCGATACAACTCGTTGTGCGCCACGGCGTGCGGTCGCGGGCCGACGAGACTCATGCTGCCCATCAGCACGTTCACGAGTTGGGGCAACTCGTCGAGCGAGGTCTTCCTCAGGAAGCGACCGATCGGCGTCGTCCGCACATCGTCGCGCTGCGCCTGCTGGATACGGGCACCATCCTCGGCGACGCGCATCGAGCGGAACTTGAACACGATGATCTCTTCGCCGTCGAGTCCGTAGCGACGCTGCTTGAAGATGACCGGACCGGGCGACCCGAGCTTGACGAGCGCCGCGATCGTGGCGATGACCGGCGACAACAAGACGAGCGCGGTCGCGGACACGACGATGTCGCTGGCCCGCTTGAGCACGCCGTTCAAGCCGACGAAGGGCGTCTCGCAGACCGAGACGACCGGGATATCGACGACGCTGCTCATCCGGCACTGGATGAGCTCCGTGACGAACTGATCGGGAACGAAATAGATCGAAGCCGTCGTGTCTCGCAGCGCCTCGAGCAGTTTCATCGTCCGCTCCTGCGTGGCCATCGGCAGCGAGAGGTAGATGACGTGGATGTGGTGCTGCTTCACGTGCGCGGCGAGGTCGCTGAAACGCCCGAGGATCGTGTAGCCCCGCGGTTCGATCTGGCGGGCAGTCACCCGGTCGTCGAAGAAGCCGACGAGAGAAAGATCGGTGTAGGGGTTTTCTTCGATTCGACTCGCGAGTGCAAGCCCCTGGTCATTGATGCCGACGATGGCGCAACGCTGCGTTCTGCGCACGACGAGGGGGGCAGCGAGTCGAAATGCACCGTGCGCCGCGATCAACGACGCCGGCGCGATCCAGAACCAGTTGACGATCGTGCGCTCCGAAAACAACGACAGATGGCGGGTCGCCCAACCGAAGAAGACGAGGAGTCCGATCAGCGTCACGGACAAGAACACGAGGTCGATCACGAGTCGAGCCATCGGAACGTGCAGGCGCGAGCGTCCGGGGAACGTCAGCATGACCACAACGAGCGAAAGAATGAGGTATGCACTTCCACGTGCTTCGTCGAACAGCACTGCGGTGATCCAAAGGGACACGATGAAGGCGGCCGGGTCCAGCATCGCCTCGATGTGCGCGTGCGTATCGTCGCGTCCGTGGAGCAAGCCAGGAAGCTGGCGGATGTCGACAGCGGGGAACGGACGGGTTTCAGCAGACGAATTGGGCATGCGGTTCGGACCAGCAGTGGAGAATTTCGTGCGGACGGCGGACGACATCGATCGGTGGGCAGACAGGCACAAAATGTGCCACGCGCGTCCTAACCCATGTCAGACGAGCTATGAGATAAAGCGGTGCGTGCATCGACCAACAACGATGGAGAGTGCTTTGCCAGTGGTTTCAGTTGTATTGCGAACCGTGTTTCTCTTGGGTGTCGCCCTTGTCTGCGACGTCTCGAGCGCCGTCGACGTGGAGGGAAACGACACGCTCGCATTTGATGCTTCCGCCGAATATGGGTTTCACTCGAACCTCTTCGCGTTGCCGAGCGGCGAACGACCCGTGGGCCTCGAGCAGCGTTCGGCGACGACGCGGACCTGGAGCGTCGGACTTCGTCTCGACAAGACCTATGGTCTGCAGCGCGTGATCATCGACGGCTCGCTCGATCGCTATCAATACGAGCCGTTCAGCAATCTCGACTTCACCGGACACGATCTCACCTCCGCACTGCTTTGGCACGTTACACCGGACATTTCCGGGAACGTGTTCTTCGATCGCAAGAAAACGCCGACCAAGTTCGAGAACACGGGCTTCCGAACGACCCCGGACCCACGCGTCAACGATCTCACGCGTCTGGATGTCGACTGGCGTGCAGGCGCGGCCTTGCATCCCCGCCTGTCCGCCTTCGAAACGAAGTCCAGCAGCGAGGTGCCGAATTTCCAGGTCGAGAACTCGAAGGTCCGTTCCACCGAGCTGTCCTTGATCTACCAGTTTCGTTCCGGGAATGAGCTCGCGGGCTATGCTCGACGCGCCAACGGCACCAATGCGAACAACGACGGGCCACCGATCGTTTTCGAGGATCGGAATTTTCGCGAATATGAGTACGGCGTTCGTGGTCTGTGGGAGGCGAAAGGCCTGTATCGACTCGAAGGGAACATCGGGTATCTCGACCGCGACTTCCGAACGTTTTCTGTCAGAAGTTTCGACGGTGCCGTCGGTAGCGTTCGTTACCGCTACGCACTCACCGGGAAAACCGAGCTTCGCCTCGAGGCCCTCCGGACGCTTGCGAGCACTCAGACCTCGAGCGCCAGTTATTGCCAATGCGACACCGCTTCTGCCGGGGTGGCCTGGACGGCCACGGGAAAGATCACGCTGCTACCGACGTACGCCTTTCGTCGGAAGGACTACAAGGGACCACCCGTCGCAGTCTCCCGAACGCTTCTCGAGACCACCCACGAGACGAATCTGCAGATCCTCTGGGACGTCGCCCGCTCCCTGCATGTCAGCCTCAACGTCGGGCGCGCGAGGCGAGTGGCGAACGATGCAAGTCTCAACTATTCGGACCGCACCGCTTCAGTGCTAGTCCGAGGTGATTTTTGACCCGACAGCGGATACTACTCTGCATCGCACCGCCAAACTACGCTAATATTGGTGCGGTGCAGTAGATTTGCTGAGTCATCCTAAATGACTGAATTGTAAAAAATTCGTCACTTTTGCCAGCATCGAGCCCCTTTCCGGACGCAAATTTTTGCTGCGTCTGCGGAAGAGCGAGCGCGACAATGGGAACTCAGCCTTCGGGCGCGCTTCTTGCGTGTGCATCAGGACCGGTTGACCAAGGGGACACCACCATGCCGTCGATATCCTCTTTTCGTTTTTTGCGTGTCGCTTTCATGATTGTGGCAGGCGTTGCTTCGCTGCCGCTTTGGAGTGCGACAGCCGTCCCGCAACGGACCGAAGCGTCGACGGCGGTCGTGCCGGCGCACGGCTCGCTCGACCAAGCCGGTGGAGTCGAGCAACGCACCGTGCGAGCTCCGTACAGCGTGATGATCGCGAATGGCGACGTCACGGGCGGGCTCGCTCGGGAGACGCAGTTCGATCTGCAACCGGGAACGGCCGGCCGATCGAGCGCTCGAAACGAGTCGCTGTCATCGCGGCTTCGGGAGCGCATCCCGACGGAAGTTCACTTACCCGAGCCGACGAACTGGAGTGCTGTACTGGCCACGATGGCACTGGCGGCGTTTTTCTTCGTGCGCCGTGTGCGTTGAAAGCCGCCTCCTGCAAGCAGGGCGGTTCCTCGGGTCAACGGATTGATATAAATCGCAGATGCGCGATGCCCCGAATAACGGTGCGCTCGCACCAAGCTCATGATCGTAAACACGACGCCTTCCACTTCCGCGCTCGCCAGATGCACTTCGGTCTCTGTCGGTCGTCGCGTCGTCACGGCGGGACTCGTTTCGGCGCTGCTCTTCATCGCGGGGGCCGTCACCGCGCAGGTGGTGCCTCCGCCTGACGCCCTCAGCGCCGCGCCGAACTACCGCCTTGCCGCGGGCGACGCAATTCGAATCACGATTTTCCAGAACCCGGACATGACGCTGGAGACGCGCGTGTCGGAAGACGGATCGATCAATTACCCCCTGATCGGTGCGATCGTGATCGGCAATCTTGCGATCGGCGCGGCCGAGAAGAGGATCGGCCAAGCACTCGTCAACGGGGGCTTCGTCAAGAATCCGCAGGTCAACATCCAACTCCTCGAAGTCCGGGGCAGCAAGGTCGCCGTGCTGGGCCAGGTGCTCAAGCCGGGTTCCTTCGCCCTTCTCACGACCAACACGCATGTGTCCGAAGTCCTCGCGGAAGCAGGTGGCATCACGCCGATCGGTGATGACGCCGTGATCGTGACCGGCATGCGCGATGGAAAGATGTTTCGGCGCACGATCGATATCGACGCGATGTACAAGGGCGCGTCCGCCGACAACGACATCGTCGTGACTGGCGGCGACACGATCTACGTGCCGCGCGCGCCCACGTTTTACATCTACGGCGAGGTGCTCAAGCCCGGGAACTACCGTGTCGACCGCGGCATGACCATGCGGCAGGCCTTGGCCGCGGGCGGCGGCTTGACGCTGCGCGGGACCGAGCGGCGGTTGCGCGTCATCCGTCCGAACACGCAAGGCGTCGCCGAGAAACAGCCGGTGGGCCTCGACGACCCGGTTGTTCCCGGCGACGTCATCTACGTCAACGAAAGCCTCTTCTGAGGGCCGCCTTCCGATGAACCTCCAACATTTCTTGCGCCTGCTCTCGGCGCGCTGGCGCGTGCTGATCGGCATCTGGGTCGGTTTCGTCGTACTCGTGTTGGTGTTCTGCCTCGTCTGGCCCAACGTCTACAAGGCGACCTCGTCGGTGCTCATCGACGTGAAATCGGCCGATCCCATTTCCGGGCAGGTCCTGCCCGGGCTGATGACGTCGGGCTACATGGCGACCCAGATCGACATCATCACCAGCCCCCGCGTTGCTCAGCGCGTCGTCGACATGCTCAAGCTCGACCAGAGCGCGGACGCGAAGCAGGACTGGATGGACGACACGGACGGCAAGGGTTCGTTTCAGGCGTGGCTCGCGGCCGGCCTGTTGCGGAAACTCGATGTGCAGCCTTCGCACGAGAGCAACGTCATCTTCATCAACTTCAAGGCGAAGTCGCCGACCACCGCGGCGAACGTCGCGAATGCCTTCGCCCGGGCTTTCATCGACACGAACCTCGAGCTCAAGACCGAGCCGGCGCGCCAATACGCGGTCTGGTTCGAGGAACGTTCGAAAGGACTGCGCGAGCAGCTCGAAAAAGCGCAGACCGCCCTGTCGGCTTATCAACAAAAAACCGGCATCGTCAATATCGACGAGCGCCTCGATGTCGAGAACACGCGACTCGCGGAATTGTCGAGCCAACTGTCGGTGGTCCAGGGCCTGAAGGCGGACAGCCAGAGCCGTGCGGCGCAGGCGAAGACCTCCGGTGACTCGGTGCAAGAGGTGCTGCTCAATCCGTTGATCCAGAACCTCAAGGGCGAACTCGCGCGTCAGGAAACGAATTTCCAGGAGATCGCCGGAAAATTCGGCGCGAACCATCCTCAGTACCAGCGCGCACAAAGCGAGATCGCCGAGCTGCGACGGTCGCTCGCAGCGGAAACCGCTCGCGTTCAGGCGGGTCTTGCGACATCCAATCAGGTCAACACGCAACGCGAGAGCGATGTGGCGGCGCTGCTCGCGGCGCAGAAGGCCAAGGTTCTCAAGCTCAAGCAGGACCGCGACTCCATGTCGGTGTTGCAACGGGATGTCGAAGTCGCCCAGCGCGCGTTCGAGGCGGTCTCGCAGCGCCTGACCCAGACCAATCTCGAGAGTCAGACGAGTCAGACCAACGCGGTGATGATGGACCTGGCGACTGAACCGGCGACGCCGTCGTTCCCGCGGCTTCTGCTGATGACATTGGCCGCGATCCTCGTCGGTCCCTTCCTCGCGATTCCCGTCGCGCTGGCGATCGAGCTCTTCGACAAGCGAGTCCGCTCGGTCGAAGACCTGGTCGAAGCACTCGGCTATCCGACGGTCGGTGTGATCGAGATTTCCCGCGGGCACCGACAGCGACGTTTCAGGCTTCAAAGGCGGCGGACGGGGATGCTTCCCAGTCCGGTCGCCGGATAGGACTCCCTTGGCCTCAACTCACCCTGCTCGAGACGACATGCAGACCAACGTCATTTCCGCGTTCAGTCCACGGGAAGGCACCACGTCGCCCAACCGCTCGGTCGGCGCCATCTTGATCGACTCGGGTCGGCTTCGCGAAGAAGACGCCGCGAGCGTCCTGCGTTATCAGCGCCAGCATCAGATGCGTTTCGGCGATGCCGCGGTCGCGCTCGGTCTCATCAAGCCCGAGGACCTGGCCTTCGCACTCTCGTCGCAGTTCAGTTTTCCGTACCTGCGGCACGGCGAGAGCGCAGTCAGCGAGGAAGTGATCGCGGCGTACAACCCGTTCAGCGACAAGGTCGAGGCGCTGCGCGCGTTGCGAAGCAGCCTGATGCTTCGATGGTTCGATCAGGATGACCGACGCAAGGCGCTGGCAGTGGTGAGTCCCGATCGCGGCGAGGGGCGCAGCTTCCTGACGGCGAATCTGGCCGTGGTGTTCTCGCAGCTGGGCGAGCGGGTTCTCGTCATCGATGCGGACATGCGCAATCCGCGCCAGCACGCGCTGTTCGGCCTCACCAACAATTTGGGGCTGTCGTCGATCCTGTCCGGGCGAGCGGGGCTCGAAGTGATCCGACACAACCAGGCGCTGTCGAACTTGTCCTTCCTTACGTCGGGGCCGACTCCGCCGAACCCGCAGGAATTGTTGGGTCGCACGACGTTTTCGCAGTTGCTGTTCGATCTCGCGCCCGAGTTCGACGTGATCCTCGTCGACAGTCCGGCCGGCATCCAATCGGCAGACGCGCAGACGATCGCGACGCGCGCAGGCGCGGCACTCCTCGTCGCTCGCAAGAACGTCAGCCAGATTCGCGGCCTGAAGGCGCTGGCCACGGCGATTGGACAGGCCAGCACGGTCGTCGGGACGGTATTGAACGAATTCTGATTGCCGGCGCCGACGTCATCGGCCCGCAATCCCCGCGAGGGACTGTCCGCGCTCTGCCACCGAAGAGGACCGAAGCCGTCCGGGCTCGGTCGTCGGATTGGTGTTGCGGTACGGCTTTCACGAATGCAGGTTCAACGATCAAACGACGCCGATCATGGACACGAGAGTCAAATTGAAGGAAGTCATTGGCATGAATGGATCTACGCGCAGGAAGGTCGCGCTCATCACAGGCATCACGGGTCAGGACGGTTCCTACCTCGCTGAACTGTTGCTCGAAAAGGGCTACGAGGTGCATGGGATCAAACGCCGCGCCTCGCTGTTCAACACGGACCGCATCGACCACCTCTACCAGGACCCGCACGAGGCGGATCGTCGATTCATCCTGCATCACGGCGACATGACCGACTCGTCGAGCCTGGTCCGCATCGTTCAGGCCGTGCAGCCCGACGAGATCTACAACCTGGCCGCACAGAGCCACGTCGCGGTCTCGTTCGAAGAGCCCGAGTACACGGCGAATGCCGATGCCATCGGCGCCCTGCGCATCCTCGAAGCGATCAGGATCCTCGGCCTCGAGAAGAAGTCGCGCTTCTACCAGGCGTCGACATCGGAGCTCTACGGTCTTGTCCAGGAGACGCCGCAGAAGGAGACCACGCCTTTCTATCCGCGCAGCCCCTACGCGGTCGCGAAGCTCTACGCCTACTGGATCACGGTCAACTATCGCGAGGCGTACGGCATGTACGCCTGCAACGGCATTCTCTTCAATCACGAATCGCCGGTCCGCGGCGAGACCTTCGTCACGCGAAAAATCACGCGGGCCGTCTCGCGCATCGCGCTCGGTCTGCAGGACTGCCTCTATCTCGGCAACCTCGCGTCGTTGCGGGACTGGGGTCATGCGAAAGACTACGTCGAGATGCAGTGGCGGATGCTGCAACAGGACGAACCCGAAGACTTCGTGATCGCCACCGGCGTGCAGTACAGCGTACGGCAGTTCGTGCAGTACGCCGCGAAGGAGCTCGGCATCGTCGTCGACTTCGAAGGCGAAGGCGAACAGGAGATCGGCCGGGTCACCAGCGTGAGCGGGAAGACCAAGGTCAAGGTCGGGGATGTCATCGTCCGGGTCGATCCGCGGTACTTCCGTCCGACGGAGGTCGAGACGCTGCTCGGCGACCCGACGAAGGCCCACGTCAAGCTCGGCTGGAAGCCAACCATCGCCCTGGAGGAACTGGTGAAGGAAATGGTCCAGTCCGACTACGAGGCCGCGAAGCGCGACGCGCTCGTCACGGCGGCGGGCTTCACCGCCTACGACTACCACGAATAGCCCATGGACAAGGCAGCAAGAATCTTCGTCGCCGGTCACCGCGGCATGGTCGGATCGGCCATCTGCCGCCGCCTCGCGTCGCTCGGGTACACGAACGTGATCACGCGCACGCGCAGCGAGCTGGATCTGCTCGATCAGGCCGCCGTCTATGCCTTCGTCGAGCAACAGAGGCCCGACTATGTCTTCCTCGCGGCGGCGAAGGTGGGTGGCATCCAGGCGAACAACGTATACCGCGCGGACTTCATCGCGCAAAACCTGACCATCGAACTCAACTTGATTCACGCCGCGCATCGCGCCGACGTCAATCGCTTGCTGTTCCTCGGCTCGAGTTGCATCTACCCGCGCGACTGCCCTCAGCCGATTCGCGAGGATTACCTGCTGACCGGACCGCTCGAAGCGACGAATGAACCGTACGCGATCGCGAAGATCGCCGGCATCAAGCTGTGCGAGTCGTACAACCGCCAGTACGGTCGTCAGTACGTGAGCGCGATGCCGACCAACCTCTACGGTCCGAACGACAACTACGACCTCGCGAACTCGCATGTGCTTCCCGCGCTCCTTCGCAAGGCCGTTGAAGCGAAGTCGCGCGGAGACCGGACGCTCGCGGTGTGGGGCTCGGGCAGGCCGATGCGCGAGTTTCTCTACGTCGACGACATGGCGGACGCCTGTGTCTTCTTGATGGAGCACGAGGAAATCGCCGACGGCTTGTTCAATGTCGGTACCGGAACCGACGTCACGATCCGCGAGCTTGCCGAGCGAGTGATGGCGGCGGTCGGGTTCGAAGGGGAGATCGTCTTCGACGCCTCCAAGCCGGACGGCACGCCGCGGAAGTTGCTCGACGTCGCCCGGATGAAAGCGCTCGGCTGGGTCGCGCCGACGAGCCTCGAGCGCGGTCTCGAATTGACCGTCGCCGCGTATCGCGCCGGACAAGAGCGCAAGGCCGAAGACGGGTCCGACGGCAAGGCGCGCGCTCCGCAGGCCGTCGCCGCGGGCTTCGCATGAGAAGCCGCTGCCCCCGGCGCCGTCGACCATCGACAACGTCGTGGACCTTCGCGTGAGCGCCCCGCTCTTCTCGATCGCGACCCCGACCCGTAACGCGCTCGACAAGCTGCGACGTTGCATCGGGTCGGTCCGCGGCCAGTCGAATGTTCCGCACGAGCATCTCGTGCAGGACGCGCAGTCGAGTGACGGCACGGCAGCGTGGCTCGCCGAACAGCACGACATCCTCGGGGTCAGTGAGGCGGACGCGGGGATGTACGACGCCATCAATCGGGCGTGGTCCCGGGCGACCGGCCAGTATCTGTCGTGGCTGAACGCCGACGAGCAATACCTCCCCGGCACGCTCGCGAAGGTGAGCCGTTTCTTCGACGCGAACCCGGAAGTCGACGTCGTGTTCGGCGACTACATCGTCGCCGATGCCCAGGGCCGACCGATCGCGTTGCGACAGGAAATCCCGTTCCGCAAGCTGTATGTCGCGAACGGCTATCTCAACGCACAGTCGTGCACGCTCTTCTTCCGCCGCAGGCTGATGGATCGCGGCCTGCTCAAGCTCGAGAGCCGCTTCCGCTATGCAGCCGACAAGGCCCTGATGTTGCGGCTCGCCGACCAGGGCGCCATCATCCGGCGCATTCCGGACTACCTCTCGCTCTTCGGGATCGACGGGACCAACCTCAGCACGCATCCGCGCGCCGAGCAGGAGTCCGAGATCATTCGCGGCGAGTACGGCGCGTTCGCGAATCGGCATCTGCGCAAGCTCACGTTCGCGGCACGCCGCATCGAACGCCTGATCGGCGGCGCCTATCGGCCCCGACCCGTTCGGTACCGTTATGCGATCGACGATCGACCGCACTACGTCGAATACGACTCCGGCCGGACGAAGGGTCGCTACCACCTTGGCGAGCTCGAGGGCCGCGCCGAGGGCGTGCGCGAAGTGAAGCCGTCATGAGCGCGCTGGTCTACGGTCTCGATGCGCCGAAGGGCGAGACCGCGGCCCAGCGGCGTGGGATCTCGTGGCCCGAGATCACGATCGTGGTGTTCGTCTTCGCTCAGAAGCTGCCGAAGGGCGTTCTCTATGCCGCGGCCGGCTACCTGCTGCTCCTCGCCGCGATCGTGTGGCTCTCGACTCGCGAGCGCTTCGATCGGCGGCTGCTGCAGCTCATCGCGCCGATCGGCATCGTCATCTGCATCGGACTGCTCAGCGGACCCGGCCCCGGCCTCTTCGTCTACCTGAAGGATGCTTGGTACGTCTCGACACCGCTCGTGCTCCTCTGCGGGGGCTACGTTCTGTTCAAGGCGAACCCCGACGTCGCCGCCGGGCTGCGGGCGTTCGTCGTCGCGGGCACGCTCAGCGGCGTTCTGCATCTGTCCCAGTTCGTGCTTCATCCCGAGCTGCTGAAGCTCGACGCCGCGACACTGCGGACCGAGATCGGCTTCGGCCCGTCCGCCGCGGCGCTCGCGCTGACGATCCTGCTGTCCTACGCCGGTCGCTGGCGCTCGGGGCTGCGACTGCCGACCTTCCTTGCCGTCGGTTGCATCGGAACCTGCGTCCTGGCCATCCTGTTCAGCTTCTCGCGCCAGCTCCTCCTGTTCTCGATGATCGGCGCGCTGGCCGCCTTCGGCTACTTCTCGCGCGGCGAACTCGTGCGCGTGGGGCTCGCGGTCCTGTTGGCCGTCGTCGCCGTCGCGGGCGTCCGGTCCGTCGTCGACCCGAACCTGGCGGCGAACGAGGGGACCGTCCTCGGGAAGATCGCCCGCATCCCCGACGAACTCGCGATCCGCGACTACCTCGACCGCTACACGATCCAGAAGCATTGGCGCGGCTACGAGACGTCGCGCACGCTCGTGACCTATTTGCGCGGTAGTCCGGTCCACCTGCTGATCGGTCGCGGGTTCGGCGTGCCGGTGGACCTGGGCCTGCCGATCGACCTCGCGACCCAGGAAGGCGGGGAGCGGGTTCCGACGCGCTTCGCCCCAATCCTGCACAACGGATATGCGTATCTGCTCGTCAAGGCAGGCCCGCTCGCGGTGCTGTGCATCGCATTCACGCTCGGATCGCTCTACCTCATCGGTCGACGTGCGGCACGACCGGAGACCGGCGGTGCATTGATGCCGGCGGCGCGGACGCTGCAGGGCATGACGTTGGTCCTCGTCATGACGACGTGGATCTCGATGGGCTTCCTGGCGGGCGGTGCCTTCGTGCTCGCCTGCGGGTATGTCGTTGCCGCGCTCGGCCCGAACCGTGGCTCGCACGGCCGAGGCGTCGCGTCATGAGTGCCATTCATCACGCGCCGACGGCCGTCGCGCCGGCAGCGCCCGCGCGTTCGGCCGCGCATATCCTGGTCGTGCATCACGACGCCGACCTCTACGGCGCCGACCAGTCGTTGCTCCGCACGCTCCGCGCCCTGAAAGCGAGCCCGTTCGTGCCGATCGTCTGCGTGCCGCACTTCGGCCCGTTGGTGGACCTAATCCGGGCCGAGGGGATCGAACTGCACATCGGTCCGGTCGGCAAGCTCACGCGCCAGGTGATGAAACCGCTCGCGCTGCCGAGGGTCGCGATGGACATGCTCGCGTCGGTGCGCTTCATGTCGAAGGTCGTCGGACGTCGCCAGGTCGTGCTCACCTACACGAACTCCGTCGCCGCGCTCGGCGGCGCGCTCTGGGCGAAGCTCCATCGGATCCCGCGGCTCTGGCACGTGCGCGAGATCGTCGTCGCGCCGAAGATCGCCGAGCGCGCATTCCCGCTGATGCTGAAGTGGCTCGGCGGATGGTGTGTCTGCAATTCGCACGCGACCCGTCAGTGGATCGTCGACCAGCAGCCGTCCCTCGCGTCCCGCAGTTCGGTGGTGTGGAACGGCCTCGACGATCCGGCCGCCGTCGGCGTCACGGAGGCGTCGGCCTTCCGCGAGCGCCTCGGCGTCGCCGCCGACGAGGTGATCGTCACGCTCGTCGGACGCATCAATCTGTGGAAAGGGCAAAGCGTGCTGATCGACGCGGCCGCCGCGTTGAAGAAACGAGGCCCACTCGGCGCCCGCTTCCTCATCGTCGGCGACGTCGCAGACGGCCAGCACCATTTTCGCGAAGAGATGCTCGAGCGCATCCGTGCGGCCGGCCTCGACGGGCAGGTGTTGTGGCATCCGTTCACGCCGAAGGTCGACGTGGTCTGGGCCGCGTCCGACATCGCGGTCGCGCCGTCGATCTGGCCGGAGCCGTTCGGGCGCGTCGCGATCGAGGCGATGTCGCACGCCCTGCCGGTGATCGCGACCCGCCATGGCGGCCTCGCGGAGATCGTCGTCGACGAAGAGACCGGCCTGCTCGTCGTTCCCGGCGACGTCGAGTCGCTCGCGTCGGCGCTCGCTCGGCTGATCGCGGACACCGGCCTGCGCGAGCGGCTCGGCGCCGCGGGGCTGATGCGCCAGCGTGCGCAGTTCACGCAAGTCGAGCACGACCGCAAGCTGATGGACCTCATCCAACGGTTGTCGTCGGCAATCCCCGTCGCGGCCTGACGAAGAAGACACGACCCATGACACCGACGACGAAGACCGTCCGCATGCTGGGCACGCACGGCGTGCCCGCCAACTATGGCGGCTTCGAGACGGCGGTCGAGAACATCGCACTCTTCCTGGTTCGGCACGGCTGGCGCGTCGTCGTCTACTGCCAGGTCAAGGGCAGCGGAGCCATCGTCGAAGACACGTGGCAGGGGATGGAGCGCGTTCTGATTCCCGTCGAGGCGGACGGCGCGAAAGGCACCTCGCTGTTCGACTGGATCTCGGTCCGCCATGCATGCCGCCATGACGATCTGTGCCTGACCTTCGGCTACAACACCGGTGTCTTCAGCGTCCTTCAGCGGATGCGCGGCATTCCCAACGTGATCAACATGGACGGGATCGAGTGGTCGCGCTCGCGCTGGGGCCCGCTGATGCAATCGATCCTCTACATCAACGAGCGGATCGCGGCATGGTTCGGGAATCACCTGATCGCCGACCACCCTGAGATCGAGAAGTACCTGCTGACTCGGGCACCGAAACGGAAGATCACGACGCTGACCTACGGTGCCGACCCGGTGCCCGACGCCCCCGTCGACCCGGTGATCGCGCTCGGGCTCGAACCGGGCCGTTACCTGACGCTGATCGCGCGCCCGATTCCCGAGAACACGATCCTGGAGATGGTTCAGGGTTTCTCGAGCAGACCGCGTGGCACGAAGCTGGTCATCCTCGGCGGGTACAAGCCTGACCAGGATCGATACCACCGCCAGGTCGTCGACGCCGCAAGCGACGAAGTCGTCTTCGCAGGCCCGATCTACGACAAGGCGACGGTCAAGGCACTGCGCTTCCACGGAGTCGCGTATGCGCACGGACACACGGTCGGCGGGACCAACCCGTCGCTGGTCGAGGCGCTCGCCGCGTCCAACCCCGTGATCGCCCACGACAACGCGTACAACCGCTGGGTGGCGGGCGATGCCGCACTGTATTTCAGCAGTCCATCCGGCTTCTCGGACGCGCTCGATCGATTGCTCGGGTCGGAGGAACTGCGGGAGCGCCTCCGCGCCGCAAGCCGGCGGCGTTTCGAGGAAGAGTTCACGTGGGATCACGTCGCCGGTCAATACGAGCAGCTCCTGCTGCGCTACATCGCGGCACCGGCACGATCTTTGCGGGAAACCGACAAGCAACTCATGAAGGAGTAATACCGTGGTCCGATTAGCCCTGGTTGGTCTCGGCAAGATGGGTCTGTCCCATCTGGCCATCGCACGTGCGCATCCCGGCGTGGAGGTCGTCGCCGCGTGCGATCCCACGACCTATCTCACCGACGTCCTCGCCAAGTACACGGGGCTCAACTGCTACAGCGACTTCAACAAGATGCTCGCCGAGGAGCGACTCGACGCCGTGATGATCTCCACGCCGTCGAAGCTGCACGCCGGGATGGTCACGGCCGCGCTCGAGCGCGGCCTTCATGTGTTCTGCGAAAAGCCGTTCGTGCTCAGCGTGGCCGATGGCGAACGACTTTGTGTGCTGGCGGACCAAAAGGGCGCCGTCAACCAGGTCGGCTATCACTTCCGGTTCGTCGGCGCGTTCAAGGAGGCGGCGCGCGTGATCCAGTCCGGCGCGCTCGGCACCATTCATCACGTCCGCGTCGAGGCTTACGGTCCGGTCGTGCTGCGCTCGAAGGGGTCCACCTGGCGCTCGTCGAAGAACGAGGGCGGCGGCGCCCTGTATGACTACGCATGCCACGCGATCGACCTCGCGAACTCGATGGTCGGCGCACCGGCGTCGGTCTCCGGCGTGATCCGGAACTCGATCTTCTCGGCCGACGTCGAGGACGAGGTGTACTGCACGATGCATTACGCCGGCGGCGCCAGCGGCCAGCTTTGCGTGAACTGGTCGGACGAGAGCTTTCGCAAGATGTCGACCAAGATTTCCGTGTGGGGAACCAACGGCCGCATCACCGCCGATCGCCAGGAATGCCAGATCTACCTGCGCGAGCCGCATGCGGCGATGCCGGGTTCGTCCGCTGGCTGGACCGTCCGCTACACGACCGACCTCACCGAGGAGGTCGCCTACTACCTCCGCGGCGAGGAGTACTCGGCGCAGGTCGCGTACTTCGTCGAGAGCATCGAGACCGGACGTCGTGACGGGATGAACACCTTCCGCTCGGCGCTCGAAGCGGACCGTGTCGTCGAGATGATCCTCGCGGGCGGCAGCGGCGCGCCGACCGTGAGCCCGATCCGCCGCGAACCACGCGGCGTGCTGGCGCGTCTGTTCGGCCAGTCGTCGTCCCCCATCGCTTCCAACCAGGCCTGACCATGGACAGAGTTCTCTTCGGCGACAACCAGTTCTTCGGCGTCAATCACATGTCCGAGGAAAAGGCGCGTGCGCAGCAGATGCGCTTCCAGGACATCCAGGCCGTGATCGACGTGCTCGTCGCGGCCTACGACGAAGGCATTCGCACGTTCATGTGCACGACGCACGACCGGGTCTCGGAAGTGTGCGACTTCTTCCGCGCGAACCGCGACAAGTACCCGGACTACCAGTTCTTCCCGAGCATGCCGTATGCGCACAAGTACGCGAACGCAGTGACTGAGCTCGGCATGGTGGAGGCGCTCCGCAAGTTCCTGCCGAGCGAAGGCGCGTTCGGCGCGATGCTCAAGGGCGGCATGGCGCTCGCGACGAAGGATATCGACGCGATCATGCGGCTGCTGATCGACGCGGAGATGAAGATGTTTCACGGCCTGTCGACGCCCGTGATCTTTCTGCAGAACGTCGTCAGCGACCTGTTGCTGGGGCTCAAGTTCGACAGCGCATTCAAGACCTTTCACGACCACGTTCGCGAGGCCTACGGCGCCGAGCCGGGCTTCATCACGATGAACATGCCGATGCTGCTCGACGTGCTCGACCGTCAGGGAATCCGCAATCCGATCGTCTGTTCGAACATCAACAAGATCGGCTTTCGCATGTGTGGCGGCGTGCCGCTGTACGAGACGACCATCGCGACCCGCCCGTTCCGACCGGTCGCGATGTCGGTCCTCGCATCCGGTGCGATCTCGCCGCGCGAGGCCATCCAGTACGTCTGCGACCAGCCGCGCATCGAATCGATCGTCTTCGGCGCGTCGAGCCGTGGAAACATTCGGCAGACGAAGCTGCTGATCGACGAACTCACGCATGCGCCCGCCTGACGCGCGCGTGGAGTCCACAGCCACTCGATGAAGTCGCTCGCCGTCAATTTCAAGGACCTGGAGGGTGGAGCCGCGCGTGCCGCGTTCCGCGTCCACCAGGCGCTGCGCACGATCGGCGTCGACAGCCACATGCTGGTCCGGGGAAAGACCTCGGGGGATTGGACCGTCGAGACGCCCTATCGCAAACCGACGAAGCTGGCCGAAATGCTCGAGGTGGTCCGGCCGATGATCGGCAACGCGGTGAGCCGTGTGCTGAAGACCGGTAACGTCAACCTTCATTCGGCCTCGGTGCTGCCTTCGCGCCTGCCGGATCGCATCAATCGCTCCGACGCCGACGTCGTGCATCTGCATTGGGTGTGTCGCGAGACGATGTCGGTCGAGGACATCGGCCGGATCACGAAGCCCGTGGTTTGGACGATGCACGACATGTGGGGATTCTGCGGCGCAGAGCACTACACCGAAGACCATCGCTGGCGCGACGGTTATACGAAGACCAATCGACCGCCGTACGAGGCGCGGCTCGACCTCAACCGCTGGGTCTGGAAGCGCAAGCACAAGGCATGGGACCGGCCGATGACGATCGTCACGCCGAGCCGCTGGCTTGCCGATTGCGTGCGCGAGAGCGCATTGATGCGGGACTGGACCGTCCAGACGATCCACAACTGCATCGACATGGATGCCTGGGCACCGGTCGAGCGATCGCAGGCGCGCGAACTGCTCGGACTTCCGCGCGACGCGAAGCTGTTGCTCTTCGGAGCGATGGGCGGGGGTCGCGATCCGCGCAAAGGCATGGACCTCCTGCTGCAGGCCTTCGAGTCGCTGCACGGTCGCGCGGACGGTCTCGAGCTGGTCGTGTTCGGTCAGGCGGCACCGAAAGACCCACCTGCGCTCGCGTTTCCGGTGCACTACATGGGTCACCTGCACGACGACCTGAGTCTGCGGATCCTGTACAGCGCCGCCGACGCGATGCTCATCCCGTCACGGCAGGACAACCTGCCGAACACCGGCGTCGAGGCGCTGGCCTGCGGCACACCGGTGATCGCGTTCGCCACCGGCGGGCTTCCCGACATCGTCACGCACCGCCAAACCGGCTGGCTCGCGCGAGCCTTCGACCCCGAGGACCTGGCGGCCGGGATCGAATGGGTGTTGTCGGACGCTGCGCGCCACGCGACGCTTTGCGCGAACGCACGCGCGGAGGCGCTCGCGCGGTTCTCGTATGAAGCGGTCGCGCCGCAGTACCGAAGCCTCTACGAGCGCGCCATCGCCGGTGCCGGAGCGGCCGCGTGATGGCTTCCCTCCCCTTGAAGAAGTTCAGGCTGTCGAACGGACTTCGGCAGATCCTCGGCAACGCCGGCTGGATGATGGGAGAACAGGTCGCCCGGATGGCGGTCGCACTGCTCGTGGGCGCGTGGATCGCGCGACGCCTCGGGCCGGCGGATTTCGGCGTGCTGAGCTACAGCCAGTCCTTCGCCGGGCTGTTCGTGATCGTCGCGTCGCTCGGAATGAACCGGCTCGTCGTTCGCGAACTCGTCGAGCACCGCGACGATGCCTCCCATCAGGCCACCACGGTCTTCACGGCGTTCGTCTATCGCATGCTGGCCGCGCTGGTCCTCTACGGCGCGGCGATCGTCGTGATCGGATGGAACCAGCCGGGCGAGCGCATTCTGCTCGCCGTGCTCGTCTCGACGTCGATTCTCGCGGCGCCGTTCGACACGGTCTATCAATATTTCCAGTCGCGCAGCATGGCGCGGGTCTCGGTCCTCGCGCGCAGCCTGTCGTTCTTCGTCTCGACCGCCGTGAAGGTGGTCCTGCTCTGGAACGGCGCCGGGCTGCTGGAGATCGCGGCTGCCGTGGCACTCGAATACGTCCTCACCGCCTGCGGGCTCTTCTGGGTCTATCGCCGCTTCTCACCACGCGTTTCGGCACCGCTGGACTGGGGCGGCGGCTGGCACCACATCCGCGAGTGCTGGCCGGAAATCATCGGCGGCTTGAGCGGCATGTTGTTCATGCGCCTCGATCAACTGA
>Ga0247783_1000009_pt1 | contig 67332 bp, 68 predicted proteins | sample UWRJL064202C5_FD_179911 | JGI IMG/M metagenome (GOLD analysis project Ga0247783, IMG submission 179911) | Plant litter microbial communities from Arlington Agricultural Research Station in Wisconsin, United States - UWRJ-L064-202C-5 | ecosystem: Environmental > Terrestrial > Plant litter >...
AGAAGGAGACTCATGAGCGAGACCTATCGACGCATCGTGCTCGCGTCGCGACCCGACGGCGCCGTGTCGCCGACGAACTTCCGGATCGAGACAGAGGCGCTTCCCGTCCCGCGCGACAACGAGGTGCTGGTTCGCAACCACTATCTGTCGCTCGATCCCTACATGCGCGGGCGCATGGACGACAGCAAGTCGTACGCGGCGTCGCAGAAGATCGACGACACGATGATCGGCGCGACGGTCGGCGCGGTGGTCGCATCGAACAATCCGAAGTTCAAGCCCGGCGACACGGTCGTCGGCATGTACGGCTGGTCCGAGTACGGTTGTTCCGACGGCGCGGGCCTGATGAAGGTCGACACGACGCACGTCGCGGAGTCGGCCTACCTCGGTCCGGTCGGGATGCCCGGCATGACGGCGTGGTACGGGCTCAACAAGATCATCGAACCGAAGTCGGGGGAGACCGTCGTCGTCAGCGCGGCGAGCGGGGCGGTCGGCAGCGTCGTGGGGCAGCTCGCGAAGGCGGCCGGTTGTCGTGCGGTCGGGATCGCGGGCGGTCCGGCGAAGTGCGCCTACGTCGTCGACGAACTCGGCTTCGACGCGTGCATCGACTACAAGGCCGCGGCCGACCGGAAGGCGCTCTACAACGCGCTCAAGGACGCGACGCCCGACGGCGTCGACGGCTACTTCGAGAACGTCGGGGGCGTCGTGATGAACACGGTGCTGGCCCGCCTCAATCCCTTCGCGCGCGTCGCGATGTGCGGGCTGATCTCCGGCTACGACGACCGCGGCGCGATGGAGCCGATCGAGAATCCCGCGATGTTTCTCGTCGCGCGTTTCAAGATGCAGGGCTTCATCGTCTCCGACCACCTGCCGTTGTGGCCGCAAGGCCTCAAGGAACTCGGCACGCTGGTCGCGACCGGCAGGCTGAAGTATCGCGAAACGATCGCGGAGGGAATCGCGGCCGCGCCGGATGCGTTCATCGGTTTGCTGGCCGGAAAGAACTTCGGCAAACAGCTCGTGAAGCTCGCCTGAATCCAGAGCGGCTACTGCAGAATGCGACGTCGAAAATCGAAGGAGACCTCATGAATGCACCCGAGCAACGCGCGACGGCGGCGATCCAGGCAGCGAGCCCCGATGCGCCGATGCGTGGCATCAACGCCGCGATCCCGCAACCCCCGAGCTTCGCGACCGTCGCCGAGGAACGCCTGCACCGCAAGCAACGCCTCGCCGCGGGCTTCCGGCTGTTCTCGAAGTTCGGCTTCGACGAAGGCGTCGCGGGCCACATCACGGCGCGCGACCCCGAGCACACCGAGACCTTCTGGGTGAATCCCTTCGGCGTCCATTTCAGCCAGGTCAAGGTCTCGAACCTGATCCGCTGCGACCACGAGGGCAACGTCGTCGAAGGCGACTTTCCGGTCAACACCGCGGCCTTCGTGATCCACTCGCGCGTGCACGGCGCCCGTCCCGATGTGATCGGCGCAGCCCACTCGCACTCGATGCACGGCCGTGCGTTCTCGACGCTCGGATGCGAACTCGCACCGCTCACGCAGGACTCGTGCGCGTTCTACAAGGACCATGCGATCTACGACGACTTCGGCGGCGTCGCCGTCGAGCTCGACGAGGGCGAGCGCATCGCGCGGGCCCTCGGCCAGCGCAAGGCCGCGATCCTCGCGAACCACGGCCTGTTGACCGTCGGGCACACCGTGGACGAGGCCGTGTGGTGGTTCATCACGATGGAGCGTTCGTGCCAGGTGCAATTGCTCGCCGAGGCCGCGTCCGCGCGCAGCGGCAAGCCGCCGAGGACGATCTCCGAAGCGTCCGCGGAGCAGTCCGCCCGCATCGTCGGCACGCCGTTCGCCGGCTGGTTCCAGTTCCAGCCGCTGTACGCGCGGATCGTCAAGGAACAACCCGACCTCCTCGATTGACCCGAGACCTCCAGTCTTCCGCCAACCGACTCCCAACCCGGGCGCGATGAATCCCTCCTTCTCCGACAGCCAGATCGTCCAGGTCGATCAACTCATCCTTCATCACTACGCGACCTCGCCGTTCGCCGAGAAGATCCGCGCGATCCTCAGCTACAAGGACCTGCCGTGGACGTCGGTGGAGATCCCCGACGTCCTGCCGAAGCCCGACCTGATCGCGCTGACGGGCGGCTATCGCCGCACGCCGGTGCTGCAGGTCGGCTCGCACATCTATTGCGACACCGCCCTGATCGCCGAACAGATCGAGCGGCTCGCACCGACGCCGGCGCTGTACCCGGCCGAGACCGCGGGGACGGCGCGCATCATCGCGGAGTGGGCCGACACCACGCTGTGGTGGACCATCGCGGACTACATCTTCCAGCCCGAGCAGCCGGCCGGCGCCGCGGCCGTGCTCGCCCACATGAGCGACGAGGAGCGCGCGGCCTTCGCGATCGACCGCAAGGCGTTCCGCGCCGGTCGCCAGCGACTGAAGGGCGGGGACGCGACGGCGGCGTTGCTGATCTACTTGCGTCGCTTCGAGACGATGCTGATCGACGATCGCGTCTGGCTGCTCGGCTTCACCGCGTCGATCGCCGACTTCTCGGTCTATCAATGCCTGTGGTTCCTCCAGCGCTCGGGTCCGCTCGCATCGCTGATGGACGACTTCCCGCACGTGGTCTCGTGGTACGAGCGCGTCAAGCGGATCGTCCAGCCGCCGCATGCGGACATCACGAGCGCGGCCGCCCTCGTCCATGCGAGCGACGATCCCCCCGCCGAGATCGAATCCGATTTCTACATCGACACCCATGGCATCTCGCTCGGCACGACGGTGACCGTCACGCCGATCGACGTCGGCCGCGACGCCGTGCAGGGTGAACTCGTGCTCGCGCTGCGCGACGAGATCGCCGTGCGCCGTTTCGACGACCGCGTCGGCGAACTGATCGTCCATTTCCCGCGCATCGGCTTCGAGTTGAAGAAGGCGGAGTGACGACGACGGTCGTGCCCGCGTGGTCGTGGACGTGGGGCCGCTTCGACGCGCTGACGAATCACGACGTCTATGACTTGCTCGCCTTGCGCAGCGAGATCTTCGTCGTCGAGCAGGACTGCGTGTTCCTCGACGCGGACGGCGCCGACCGCGACGCGTGGCACCTGCTCGCCCGCCACGACGCCTCGGGGCTGCGCGACGGACACGCGCGGCTCGCCGCCTACCTGCGCTGCATCGACCCCGGCGCACGCTATCGCGAGCCGTCGATCGGTCGCGTCGTGGTGGCGTCCGCGTGGCGGGGGACCGGACTCGGGCGTCTGCTGATGATCGAGGGGATCGGCCGTTGCCGCGCGTCGTGGCCGGGACAGGCGGTCCGCATCGGCGCGCAGGCGCGTCTCGAGCGCTTCTATGCATCGCTCGGCTTCGTGCGCGAGGGTTCCCCCTATGACGAGGACGGCATCGAGCATGTTGAAATGGTGTTGGCGCCGGACGGCGCCGCGACGTCCTGATCGAAACACACGAGAGGAGCAAGACGCATGAAGGATTTCGAAGGCCGCACGGCCGTGATCACCGGCGGCGGCAGCGGCTTCGGTCGCGAGTTCGCGCGAATCGCGTCGTCGCTCGGCATGAACGTCGTCATCGCCGACGTCCAGCAGGACGCGCTCGACGCGGTCGCGTCCGAGTTGCAGGACGCCGGAACCGACGTGCTCGCACGCAAGGTCGACGTGTCGAAGGGCGACGAGATCGAAGCGCTCGCCCAGGCCACGGAGGCGATGTTCGGGGACGTCCATCTGCTGTTCAACAACGCGGGCGTCGGCTCCGGCGGGCTCATTTGGGAGAACTCGATCCGCGACTGGGAATGGGTCCTCGGCGTCAACGTGTGGGGCGTGATCCACGGAACGCGATCCTTCGTGCCGCGCATGCTCGAGGCCGCGAAGCGGGACAAGGCTTACGCGGGCCATGTGGTCAACACGGCGTCGATGGCGGGCATGCTCAACGCGCCGAACATGGGCATCTACAACGTCTCGAAGCACGCGGTCGTCTCGTTCTCCGAGACGCTCTACCAGGACCTCTCGTTGATCGAGGCGCCGATCGGCGCGTCCGTCCTGTGTCCCTACTTCGTGCCGACCGGGATCAACGAGTCCCATCGCAACGCGCCCGAGGCCGTGAAGGGCGAGCCGGAGACGGCGGCGAAGCTCGCGCAGAAACTGGCGATGTCGAAGGCGGTCGGTTCGGGCAAGGTCAGCGCGGCCGACGTCGGCGCGATGGTGTTCGAAGCGATCCGCGAGGACCGCTTCTACGTGTTCTCTCATCCGCACGCGCTCGGCAATGTCGAGACGCGCATGCAGGACATCATCGCGATCCGCAACCCGTCCGACCCGTTCGCCGCGCGCCCGGACGTGCGTACGCGGTTGCGCGACGCGATGGCCTCGTTCGCGGCACAGACCGCCGGAGGCAACGCATGAGCACGGACCTCGCGACCATCGACGAGGACCGCTACGCGGATCTGCCGAACGGCATCCGCCTGCATTACGCGGCCGCGGGCGAACCGCGCGGCCGCGCGCTGATGGTGTTTCTCCATGGATTTCCCGAAGCCTGGTTCACGTGGGAGGACCAGCTTCGCGAATTCGGACGCGACCATTTCGCGGTCGCTCCCGACCTGCGCGGCTTCAACCTGTCGGCCAAGCCCGCCGAGGTCGAGTCGTATCACGTCAAGCACATCGTCGAGGACATCCTGTTGTTGATCGAACACCTCGGCTACGAGACGGCGACGATCGTGTGCCACGACTGGGGCGGCGCGATCGGCTGGCATCTCGCGATCTTCCATCCGGACGTCGTCGAGCGGCTCGTGGTCCTGAACTCGCCGCATCCGTGGATGTTCATGCGCGAGCTCGCGACGAATCCCGCGCAGCAGAAGGCGTCCCAGTACATGAACTGGCTGCGCGGGCCGAATTCGGAAGAGGCGCTGGTCGCCAACGACTTCGCCATCGTCGAGCGCTTCCTCGACGACGAGCACGGCGTACGCCCCGCGTGGTACACCCCGGAGGTCCGCGCGCGCTATCGCGCGATGTGGTCGACCCCCGGAGCGCCCGCCCGCGACGGCCGGCCGTCGCATGCGATGACCGGGGGGTGCAATTTCTATCGCGCGACGCCGCTGTTTCCACCGTTGCCGGGCGAAGCGCCGCGCACCGTCCCGTCGCCCGACGGATGGCGGGTCGACGTGCCGGTTCGCGTGCTCTGGGGTGAGCGGGATCGTGCGTTGATGACGGGACTCGTCGACGACCTCGACGAAGTCTGCAGCGACCTGAGGGTCGAGCGCATTCCCGAAGGCTCGCATTGGCTCACGCACGAGCAACCGGCGCGCGTCACCACGACGATCCGGCGCTTCCTGTCGGAGTGAGCAAGAGCGGGAACGAGAGCGCGCGATCCTCGGCGATGGCCGACACGTCGTTCCGTGCAGCACCGACGCGGAGGCATGGGCACGCCGGGCACGCTGCGCGGACACCCACACGATTCATCGAGGAGATTGTCCATGCACGCATCGATCCGCATTCTCGCGGTCGCCGCAGCGCTGTCCGCACTCGGCGCCTGCAACAAGACTGACAACACACCGCCGCCCGCGACTACGCCGATGTCGTCGCCGTCGTCGAGCTCGTCGACGCCGCCCCCGGCCAGCAGCAGCGACAGCGGAACCACGAGCCCGTCGAGCACGACCGGTAGCACGCCGGCGTCGCCCGACTCGACGTCCTCGTCATCGACGATGAGCCCGCCCCCGGGGACGACGACGCCGGGATCCACGACCGACACGACGAAGTCCGGCGAGTCGAACAGCACGAACACGACGCCGCCGAGCGACGTCAAGAAGTAGGACCGTCGTCACCCGATCGCGAAGCGCTCGTTCACGGTTTCGCGCATGCCCTGCGCGTCGCGTTCGACGAACGTGACGCGCCCCGCGTAGTCGATCAGGACCATCGTGGTCGCGCGTGTCCCGTAGGTCGGCATGGCGATGAAGGGCGCGGACAAGGCGCGCTCCCATTCGAGCGACACGCCGGTGGACGGGAGCGCGGCGTCGTCCGCGACACGGCGATCGCCTAACGCACGGCCGAGTTCGTCGAGCAGGACGGGCTCGCCGGCCGCGCTTACGACCAGCGATCGCATCGTGTCGCTCACCAGGCCCACCTTGGGCCAGGGTGTGTCGAGGGCCGCGTTCGAGAGGCCGTGGACGCCGGGAGCCACCGGCTGGATCGCGTCGAGCATCGTGCCGGCCATCAGCAACTGCATGGACCCCGGGTCGGGCGACCAGTCGGCGGCGAGCAACGTGAAGCCGTTGTAGTCACCGGTCGCCTGGGACGCGATCGCGTCGGATAACGGGCGCGGATCCGCGAGGACCTCGCTGACGAGCAGGCCGCGTGAACGCGCATCGCCGCGCTGGCGCGAAGGATCGCGAACGTTGGTCAGCGCGGCGAAGCGCCCGGCGCGGGAGACCCCCATCCAGGTTCCGCCGCCGCGCTCGTCCCGACCGGCGAAGATCGGCGCGTCCGTCCACCAGTGCGCGGGGAGCGTCGGGCGCTCGTAGAACTCGTCGCGATTCGCTGCGACGATGAGCGGGTAGCGGGGATGCGCCTTCCAGGCGAGTGCGATGAGGCACATCGCGTCAGCAAGCGACGAAGCGTTCGACGTGGCGCGAGCCGGCGCCCCGCCAGTCGACCGTCGTCACCGCGTCGCGGAGACGGGACTCGAACGTGTCGTCGACGCCTTCGTAGACCTCCATCCAGGTTTCGCGGGCGGCGCTCGACGGCGGTCGCTTCATCAATCGTCCCGCGACGCCGGAGGTCCGCAGCAGCAGGGCCTGCATCGCGCGAACGTCGTTCGCGAGCGCGGCCGCGTCGCGCGCATCGACGTCGTAGTACACGTAGAGATTCACAGCTTGGGGCGCGCGAAGACCTCGTTGTCGGGTAGCGCGTACGGCAGCACGTCGAAATCGAACGTCGGCCCGTCGGGCGTGCCGACATGGAGCGGCGTTCGCCCGACGGCGAGCGGCAGTTCGACGAGAGCGGACACGCTGCCGTCCGGCCCGGATGCCGCGTCGACGATCGTACCCTGGGCCTCGTTCGCGCCCGCGGCCCACGCGTCGCCGCCCGGTTGCGGAACGACGTCCGCGGACGCCGCACGCAGCAGCGACACGCGCCGCTTGAGCTTGCCCAGGTACTGGCTGCGCGCCACGATCTCCTGTCCGGGAAAGCAGCCCTTCTTGAAGTCGACGCCGCCGATCGCCTCGAGATTGACCATCTGCGGCACGAAGCGGTCCTGCGTCGCGGCGACGACCGACGGGATGCCTGCGCGGATCTCGGACCAGCGCCACGTGTTCGCGTCGACGCCCGCTTCGTCCCCGTCGATCACGAGGCGACGCGCGCGTCCGTCGGCCGACGGGACGTGCACGGTCGTCGTCGAGGCTTCGCGCACGACGTCCCACTCACGCTGGGCCACGGGCCCCGAGTCGACGATGCCGTCGAGGCGATGCGCCGCGGTGACGTCCTCGATGACGACCTTCGCGCGCAACACGTACATCCGCAGGCGACGAACGATCGCGTCGGCGACGTCGCGTCGGGTGACGAGATGGACCGCCTCGTCGTCGGCCCACATCGTGAAGATGGCCAGCAGCCGGCCCTTCGGCGAGCAGTAACCGGCGAGCGTCGCCGGACCATGGGCCGGCGGCACGTCGCGCGTGAGTTGTCCATCGAGGAAGGTCCGCGCATCGGCGCCGGTGACCGTGATCAGCGCGAGGTGGTCGAGGGTGGGGGTTTGCATCGTCGAACGAGAGGAGGGCGGAAGAGGACGTCGAGCGCCGCGTATCATTATGGCCGGTTCCCTCCTGTCCCGCGCCCGTTGAAAGTCCTTGCGCGCCTCTTCCTTCTGCTCGTCGTGCTGGCCGCGGCAGCGACCTATGGGTTGCACTGGTGGTCTCATCGTCCGGTCGCCTGGCCGTCGGGCGAGGTTCGCGAAGTGACGATCGCCCCGGGTTCTTCGGTGCGTGCCATCGGCGCGCGCTTCGAGGCGGCCGGCGTGCCGCTCGAGCCCGTGTTGCTGTCCGTGCTCGCGCGCGTCGAAGGTCGTGCGACGAAGCTGCAGGCCGGGACCTACGCAATCCCGAGCGGTCTCTCGCCCGAAGCCATCCTCGACAAGATGGAGAGCGGCGACGTCGTCCGCATCGCGCTCGTGATTCCCGAAGGCTGGACGTTCGCCCAGTTGCGCCGCGCCGTCGCGACGAGTCGAGACCTGCGCCAGACGCTCGACGGCGTCAGCGATCGCGACCTCATGAGCGCGCTCGGCGCACCGGTACTTGAACCCGAAGGCCAGTTCTTTCCGGACACGTACCAATTCGTTCGAGGAGCGACCGACCTCGACGTGCTTCGTCGCGCGTACCGCGCGCAGCAGAAGCGGCTCGGCGATGCGTGGGCCGCTCGCGCGGCGGACCTGCCCCTCGCGACACCTTACGAGGCGCTGATCCTCGCGTCGATCGTCGAGAAGGAGACCGGCCGGGCCGAAGACCGGCCGGAGGTCGCGGCCGTATTCATCAATCGGCTGCGTCGCGGGATGATGCTGCAGACCGACCCGACCGTGATCTACGGGATGGGCGTGCGCTTCGACGGCAATCTGCGTCGTGCCGACCTGACGACCGACACGCCCTACAACACCTATGTGCACGCGGGGCTGCCGCCGACGCCGATCGCGCTGCCCGGCGCGGCGGCGCTCGCGGCCGTCCTGAATCCCCCACGCAGCGATGCGCTGTACTTCGTCGCCCGCGGCGATGGCAGCAGCGTCTTCTCGCCCAGCCTCGTCGAGCACAACCGCGCGGTGGATCAGTACCAGCGTCGCGTCGCACCGCCGGCGCACGGACGCGCTCGATGAGCGCGAACGCGCACCGCCGCTTCATCAGCTTCGAAGGCGTCGACGGCGCCGGCAAGAGCACGCACGTCGACTGGTTCGCCGAGGCGTTGCGCGGCGCGAGCGCGTGCGAGGTCGTCCTGACGCGCGAGCCGGGCGGCACGGTCCTCGGCGAATCGTTGCGCGCGCTCGTCCTGCACGCCGACATGGATCTCGAGACCGAGGCCTTGTTGATGTTCGCCGACCGCGCCCGGCATCTGACCGAAGTCATCCGCCCGGCGCTCGCGCGTGGGGCCTTCGTGGTCTGCGACCGCTTCACGGATTCGACCTTCGCGTATCAGGGGGCGGGGCGGGGCATGGCGCGCGCACGGATCGAGGCGTTGCGGGACTGGGTGCATCCGGACCTCGAGCCGGGCACGACGATCCTCTTCGACCTCGATCCGGCGGTCGCGCAGGCGCGTGTCGGCGCGGCGCGCGTGCACGATCGCTTCGAGCGCGAGCGGCTGGACTTCTTCGAGCGGGTCCGCGACGAATACCTGCGGCTGGCCGGCGAGCGGGGTTCGGCCTACCGGGTGCTCGACGGCGCGCAGAGTGTCAAGGATATTCGAGTAACTCTCGAAGTAATCATCAGAAGTCTCTGTAAATAAGAGAAAATACAAGAAAGTTCACGATTGCCCGCTCCCGCGGCCGTCGCGACGTGAAGTACGTATCGCAAGTCCTTGATCGAACACCAATTGACAATGGAATTCCCCTGGTTGGTCCCGCCTCTGCGACGTTTCGTCCCGCGCGACGTCGACCTGCCGCACGCCGTGCTGCTGACGGGGCCGGCGGGAATCGGCAAGCGCATCCTCGCCACCGCGATGGCCCGCACCCTGCTGTGCGAGGCGTTGCCGGACGACCGCGTCCCCGGCGGCTGCGGAGCGTGCCCGTCCTGCCACTGGTTCGACGAGGGCAACCACCCGGACTACCGGCTCGTCACGAGCGAGGTGCTGGCGCTCGAGTCGGGAGCTGGCGCCGCGGATGCGGGCGCGGACGGGGAGGAGGGTGCGAAAGGCAAGCGCGCGCCCAGCAGGGAGATCAAGGTCGACCAGATCCGCGCCCTCTTCGACTTCCTCGTCGTCGCGACTCATCGCGGACACCGTCGCGTCGTCCAGATCCAGCCGCTCGACGCGCTGAACGAGGTCGCCTCGAACGCCTTGCTCAAGATGCTCGAGGAGCCGCCGGCGCACACGATCTTCATCGCATGCACCGATCATCCCGGGCGCATCGCCCCGACCGTGCGGTCGCGCTGCCAGGTGATCGCGGTCGCGGGGCCGACGGAGACCGACGCGATCGCGTGGCTCGAACACGCGGGTGTGAGCGCGCCACGCGACGCGCTGGCCGCCGCGGGCGGCGCGCCGCTGGCCGCCTTGGCGGCAGCGGGTGACGGGGAAGCCCGCGCGGCGCGCGACGCCTTGTTGTCTTTCCTCGCCAACCCCGACGCGGACGGTGCGTTCGCGTTGGCCGATGCCTTCGCCAAGGGCAGCGCCGATGCCGTCACGGCCTGGATGCAGCAGTGGCTTTCGGATTGCACGACCGCGCGTCTCGCGGGTCGAGTGCGCTATCATCCGGCGCGTTTTCGATCCATCGCAGACCTCGTTCGCGACGTGCCTCCCGATCGACTCATGGACTTCAACCAGCGCCTCGCGTCCGTCCGCCGAAGCATCGACCATCCGCTCAACCAACGCTTGATGTTCGAGAGCCTCTTCCTCGCCTACTGCGACGCGATTCGCAAGCCCGCCACCGCCGCGTGATGAGCGACGACCCCAAGGTCTCTCCGTCGCCGTCCTCGGTCCGTCCGAGCGTCCTCTCGCTGAACATCAAGGAGAAGGCGGCGCTCTATGCGGCCTACATGCCGTATCTGAAGAACGGGGGCATCTTCGTTCCGACCGGCCGTCCTTACCGCATCGGCGACGACGTCTACCTGTTGCTGTCCCTGATGGACGATCCGGCGAAATTTCCCGTCGCGGGAAAGGTCGCGTGGGTCACGCCGCAAGGCGCTCACAACAACAAGGCGCAGGGCATCGGCGTGCATTTCGCGGACGACGAGGGCGGCGGCGTCGCGAGACGCAAGATCGAAGAGATCCTCGGCGCCGCGTTGAAGTCGTCGCGCACGACCCATACGCTCTGAGGCCGCAGCCCACCGTCGATGCAGTTCCGCGACGCCGTCGAGTCCGACCTGGCCGCCATCGTCGCGATCTACAACGCGACGATCCCCGGACGCGGCGTCACCGCCGATCTCGATCCGGTGAGCGTCGACAGCCGACGGGCCTGGTTCGAATCGCACACGCCGGAACGCCGTCCGCTGTGGGTCGTCGAGGCCGAGGGACGCATCGTCGGCTGGCTGAGCTTCTCCGATTTCTACGGACGTCCCGCCTACGCAGCCTCGGCGGAACTGAGCATCTATCTGGACGCCTCGGCGCGAGGGCAGGGCCTCGGACGCGCGCTGCTCGAACGGGCGATCGCCTGCGCGCCGGCGCTGCAGATCGAAACGCTGCTCGGTTTCATCTTCGGTCATAACGCGGTGAGCCTGCGCCTGTTCGAGCGTCACGGCTTCGCGCGCTGGGGCACGTTGCCGCGTGTCGCGAAGCTGGACGGCATCGAGCGCGACCTCGTGATCGTCGGCCGCAGACTCGGTGAATGACCGGTGGCGAACCGCTGAAGAACTAACCCATCATCGCGCCGTGTTCGTCGACTCCCACTGTCATCTCGATTTCCCCGAGTTCGCCGAGCGTCTGCCCGACGTGCTCGAGAACATGCGCACCCACCGCGTGACGCACGCGCTCACGATCTCCGTCGACCTCGCGACGCTGCCCGCGGTGTTGCGCGTCGCCGAGGAGACGCCGAACGTGTTCGCATCCGTCGGCACCCATCCCGACCACGACGCGACGCGCGAACCGACGGTCGACGAGCTGGTGCGGCTCGCGCGTCACCCGCGCGTCGTCGCGATCGGTGAGACGGGCCTCGACTACTATCGACTCGAGGGCGACCTCGAGTGGCAGCGCGAGCGCTTTCGCGTCCACATCCGCGCCGCACGCGAAACCGGGAAGCCGCTCGTGATCCACACCCGGTCGGCGGCCGAGGACACGTTACGCTTGATGCGGGAAGAGGGCGCGGCGGAGGCGGGCGGCGTCATGCATTGCTTCACCGAGACCTGGGATGTCGCGGAGGCCGCGCTGGACCTGGGCTTCCACATCTCGATGTCGGGGATCGTGACCTTCAAGAATGCGAAGACGCTGCACGACGTCGCGCAACGCGTGCCTCTCGATCGGCTGCTCATCGAAACCGACTCGCCGTTTCTCGCGCCGGTGCCGTTCCGCGGGAAGACCAACGAACCCGCGTACGTCTCGCATGTGGCCGCGCAGGTCGCCGCGCTGCGCGGCGTCGACGTCGAGGACATCGGCACCGCGACGACGCAGAATTTCTTCAACCTGTTCAAGGACGCCCACGCATGAACGTACGCTTCGCGATCGCCGGACTCGTAGCCCTCGGCGCACTGACCGCGGGCGCGCAAGCGACGCCGCGTGACGACCTCTTCAACGCGGTCCAGATCGACAATCTCCGGGACGTGCGTCGCCTCGTTCAGGACGGCATCGTCGATCCGAACACGACCGATGCGAAGGGCGACACCGTGCTGATCTCGGCCATCCGCAGCGATGCGACCCGCGTGATCGACTACCTGGTCACGTCGGGCAAGGTGTCGCTCGAAGCGACCAATTCGGCCCAGGAGACGCCGTTGATGCTGGCCGCGTATCGGTCGAACAAGGACGCGGTCGACAAGCTGTTGGCGCAGAACGCGCAGGTCAATCGCAGCGGATGGACGGCGCTTCACTACGCGGCGTCTGCCGGCAACGTCGACATCGTCAATGCCTTGCTCGCGCGCGCAGCGGACATCAACGCGCTGTCGCCGAATCGGACGACGCCGCTGATGATGGCGGCGCGTTCGGATCATGCCGAGGTCTGCCGCGTGCTGATCGCGAGGAACGCCGATCCGACGATCCAGAACGACCGCGACCTGACCGCGTCGGACTTCGCGCTCCGTGCGAACGATCCGGCGCTGGCCACGTATCTGAAGGACCAGGCCACGGCCTGGGCGGCCAAGTCGACGGGCCCGAAGAAGTGAGATGAAGCGACAGACCGGTTATTTCGCGACCCAGCGTCGCTCCGCCAGCGGCCTGTCGACGATCCGCCGAACGCAGCCGGTCTCGACGCGTCCGGCCTGGCGTCGCCGCTTCGTCACGCAAAGCCACGCGGTCGGCTATCGACCGTCGACCACGGGTCGTTGGATCGGCGTGGCCGCGGCCGTGGCGGTCTGCGCGGTGTTCGGCGTGATCTGGGCTCGGCGCCGCTGAAACCTGAACCGACGTTTCCTGCGCATAATTAGTATTATGTCAACTCACCAGGGTTGATCGACCGTCGCCCGCTAGACGAACGCGTCCGGGCCGACCTCGCGCTCACCTTCGCGGCGGACGGCGGGCTCATCACCGCCTGGGCCGTCGCGCTCGCGTCGTTCGAGCGGACGTTGCGCCAGCTCACGCGCTCAGGGCGGCGAGGTTCAACGCGTAGGACTTGCCCAGCCACAGCGCGCCGTCGCGGTGATCGCGCAATTCGTCGCCGGTGTTCGGATGCGCGAAGACGTCGACGGCGCCGCGGTTGAGCGCGAGCCAGGCGATGACGAATGCAAAGTCCTCGACGGAGACCGCGAGCTGATAGCTCCACATCGGATGCGGGCCGACGGGCTTCTCGTGAAAGCGCCCGATCTCGACCCGTCCGGCCAGGGCGTCCGCGATGCGTTCACGCAGCGTCCACGCCGCGTCCCTGCTGGAGGCGTCGAAGTACACGTGCGCGTGCCAGCTCCGGATGATCGAGGGATCGAGCGGCTTCATGGTGGGCGCGATCTTGCCACGGCCGACCTGTGCGACCATCGCGCCACGATGCAGCGATGGGAGACCCCGATGGACACGACGACTTCCGATCTTGGGACGACGACCGCGACGACGCGGACCGACGCCGCCTGGCTCGACGCGCACTGGATGCCGTTCACGAGCAACCGTCGCTTCAAGGCCGATCCGCGCATCATCGTCGAAGCGAAAGGCGCTTACTTCATCGATGCCGATGGACGCAAGGTCTTCGACGGACTGTCGGGCCTGTGGTGCACGGGCCTCGGCCATTGCCGCCCCGAGATCACCGAGGCGGTCAGCCGCCAGATCGCGAAGCTCGACTACGCGCCCGCCTTCCAGTTCGGGCATCCAGGGTCGTTCGAACTCGCGAACCGCATCAAGGAGCTCACGCCGCCGGGGCTCGATCACGTCTTCTTCACCGCGTCGGGCTCCGAGGCCGCCGACACCGCGCTGAAGATGGCCCGCGCGTACTGGCGCGCGAAGGGACAGGCGGGCAAGACGCGCTTCATCGGTCGCGAGAAGGGCTATCACGGCGTCAACTTCGGCGGCATCTCGGTCGGCGGCATGGTCGCGAACCGCAAGCACTTCGGCCAGGGCGTGGAGGCCGATCATCTGCCGCACACGCAACTCGCGTCGAACGCGTTCAGTCGCGGGATGGCGGACGCCGGCGGGCGCGAGCTGGCCGATCGCCTGCTCGACCTCATCGCGCTGCACGACGCGTCGAACATCGCCGCGGTCATCGTCGAGCCCTTCGCCGGCTCCGCGGGGGTCGTGATTCCGCCGAAGGGTTATCTGCAACGCCTGCGCGAGATCTGCACGGCGAACGGCATCCTGCTGATCTTCGACGAGGTCATCACGGGCTTCGGACGTTGCGGTGCCTGGACCGGCGCCGAGGCCTTCGGCGTCACCCCCGACATCCTGAACTTCGCGAAGCAGGTCACGAACGGCGCGCAGCCGCTCGGCGGCGTGATCGCGAACGACGAGATCCACGACACCCTCATGGCCGCGGGCGGTCCCGACTATCTCGTCGAGTTCCCGCACGGCTATACCTATTCGGCCCACCCGGTCGCGTGCGCGGCCGGCATCGCGTCGCTCGACGTCCTGCAGAGCGAAGGGATGATCTCGCGCGTCAAGGCGCTCGCGCCGCACTTCGAGAACGCGGTCCACAGCCTGAAGGACGCCCGGCACGTGACCGACATCCGCAACTTCGGCCTCGCGGCCGGCCTGACGATCGCCTCCCTGCCCGGCGAGCCAGCGCGTCGCCCCTACGACATCGCGATGGCGTGCTGGAAGAAGGGCTTCTACGTCCGCTTCGGTGGCGACACCATCCAGCTCGCCCCGCCCTTCGTCAGCGAGCGCCACGAGGTCGACCGCCTCGTCGACGCACTCCGCGAGGCACTCGACGAGACCGCCTGAGCGGGGCCGGTCCGTTCAGTGCCGCTTCGGCCACGCGCCGGTCGTTTCGAGAAACGGCGATTCGCCGTGTTCGCGCGGAGGCCAGCGCAGCGGCAAGGCGTCGGGGCGACGGACGACGCGACGCGGGACGAAGCGCCACAGGCGTTCGGCGCCCGCGAACGCGGCCGTTTCGGGCGAATCGAGCAGCACCTCGGCCGACCCGGCCAGCTGCAGCAGGTCGCCGCGCTCGAAGTCCGCGAACACGAGCCCCGCGCGCGGGTTCACACGGATGTTCCCGAGCGTGTTGAAGAAGTCGTTGCCGGCGAAATCGGGAATCGTGAGCTCCCCGTCGACGCCGACACGCACGAAGCCCGGTCGACCGCCCCGATGCGAGACGTCGGCCTGACGGCCGGCATCGGCCCGATCGACGTACGACGCCACGAAGAACGTGTCGGCGCGTTCGATCAAGGCGCGATCGCGCGCGTCGAGCGTGGTTGCAAGACGCGCTGGCGCCGCGGTGCGCAGGGACGGATCGCGGGTGAAGCTCACGTCGCGCAGGCGGATGTACTTCGGACAATTGCCGAAGCTCTGAGCGACTTCGAGATCGAAGCCGTCGTCGCCCTTCCCTGCGACGTTCCCGTTCAGGCGATTGCGCCGACGGGTTCTCGGGTCGATGCCGAGCAACGCGATCGCCGCGCCGTCGACGAGTCCGACGCGCGCGGGGTCGCCCTCGTCATCCGTCAGCGCGACGTGCAGATGCCGGTCGTCGCGCGTGGTCAGAAAGCCGGGGCGTCCCGCCCGCAGCGTCGGCCAGATGTCGCCCTCGCCGTCGACCGTCGCATAGACGACCATCGGCAGCAGCGAAAAGAAGTCGCGATGCTGATCGACGAGGCGATCGCGCACGACGCGCGAACCGAGCGCGGCCAGCGCGTCTTCCGCGTCGACCGTCCGTTGCAGCGCCGTCTCGCCGTCATGCCACACGGGTGGATTCATCGCCAGTCCGTCCGGCCGTATTTCTTCGCGAGGTAGACGAGGATCGCGTTCGAGTCGGGCACGAAGACGCCGTCGTCGTCGAGGACGGGCACCTGCCCGAACGGGTTCATCTCCAGCAGGCCGCTGCTCTTGTGCTCGAGCTGCTGCAGGTCGATTTCGACGAGCTCGAAGGGAACGTCGATGAGGGACAGGAACAGGCGCGCCCGGTGGGCGTGCCCGGACAGCACGGCGTGACGGAGCTTCATTCGATCCTCTGTTTCTCGGGGAGTTGCCAGGATGAGGACGAACGCCGAAGGACAGAAGACCTAACATCCGCACTTCATCATTGCGCCTGAAGGAACAATCGCCCGTGGATCGATGGAACGCGATGCGGACCTTCGTCGCGGTCGCGGAGACCGGCGGCTTCGCCAGTGCCGCCCGCGCGACGCATCAGAGCGCGCCGGCGGTGACGCGGGCGGTCGCCGCGCTCGAGGACGCGATCGGGGCGCGCCTCTTCGTGCGGACGACGCGCACTGTCAAGCTCACGGACGAGGGCCGCCGCTACTTCGAGGATTGCCGACGCATCCTCGCGGAGATCGCCGAGGCCGAGGCCCAGGCGGCCGGCAGCCACGGGCAACCGGTCGGCGCGCTGACCGTGACGGCACCGGCGGTATTCGGGCGGCTCCACGTCCTTCCCGTCGTGCTCGACTTTCTCGATCGTCACCCCGGGATGACGATCCATACCGCGTTCGTCGACCGGATCACGAACCTCGTCGACGAAGGCATCGACGTCGCCATCCGGATCGCTCACCTGCCGGACTCGAGCCTTCATGCGCGGCGCGTCGGCACGATCCGACGCGTGGTGTGCGGCGCGCCCGGCTACTTCGAGCAGCACGGCACGCCGGGCACGCCGGCGGACCTCGGCCGACACCGCATCATCGGGCGCTCGGGCCTCTTCGGCTCCAACCAATGGCGCTTCGGGCGCGACGAAGCGATCGCGGTCGACGTGAGGCCGCGCCTGTACTGCAACACGAACGATGCGGCGATCGACGCGGTCCTCGCGGGCTGGGGTCTCTCGCGTTTCCAGTCCTACCAGACCGCGCCGCACGTCCTCGCGGGCCGCCTGCGCATCGTCCTGGCCGAATTCGAGGAGGCCCCGGTCCCCGTCCACGTCGTCCATGCCGAAGGGCACGGCGCGTCGGCACGCGTGCGCGCCTTCGTGGACTTCGCCGTCGAGCGGCTGCGAACGAGTCCGATGCTGCGCTGAACGGTGCAGGCGTCTTGGGTATGCTCGCGCCGTCGCCATCGCACCGAAGCCCACGACAAGAACATGAATGACATCCGGCTGTCGACGAAGCAGATCGTCAGCATCCTCTTCACCTGCCTGATCCTCGCGGGCGCCTTCGCGGTCCTCAAGCCGTTTCTGCTCGCGATCATCTGGGCCGCGATCATCGCCATCGCCTCGTGGCCGGTGCATGTTCGCATCGAGAAATGGTGTCGGGGTCGTCGCGCGCTCGCGTCGATGCTGTCGACCCTGCTCATCTGCATCGTGCTCGTCGGTCCGATGGTCGTGCTGGTGGTCTTCGTGACGCAGGACGTGATCGCCGTCGCGTCCTTCCTCGTGCACGTCGACAAGGAAGGCGCGCCCGCGCCGGTCTGGCTCGTGGACGTGCCTTGGATCGGACATCTGCTGCGCGAGCGCTGGGACCTCTACTTCGCCACGCCGAACCAGCTCTCGATCGTCATCCGCAACGCGCTCGCGACGAAGATCGACATCGTCCAGGCGGCGGCGCAATTCTTTCTCGTCGGACTCACCGGCCGCATCGCGACGCTGATCTTCGCGATCTGGGTGCTCTATTTCTTCTATCGGGACGGGCCTCGCGTGATCGCGATGATCGGCGCGCTCGGCAATCGCTGGCTCGGCAAGCGTTGGAGCGAATACGTGATCCACGTGCCGCAGGCATTGCGCGCGACCGTCAACGGACTCGTCATCGTCGGCTTCTTCGAGGCGATCATCCTGAGCGTGCTGCTCTATGCCGCGGGAGTGCCGTCGGCGGTGCTGCTCGGCTCGGCGCTCGCGATCCTCGCGTTCGTCCCGGGGGCCGCGCCGCTCCTTCTCGCGGTAATCGGCATCGGCCTCGGGGTCAGCGGAGAGACCGCGGTCGGCGTCGTGGTCTTCGTCGTCGGCCTGGTCGTCGTGCTCGCCGTCGACTACACGGTGCGTCCGATCCTCATCAAGGGCGGGACGAGCCTGCCCTTCCTCGCGATCCTGTTCGGCATCTTCGGCGGCGTCGTGTCGATGGGCATCGTCGGCGTCGTCATCGGACCGGTCGTGCTCGTGCTGCTGATGGTGTTCTTCCGCGAGGCCGCGACGGACGAGGAGGACAGCCTCCCGACCGTCGCGCCCGCCGACCTCCAACGCGCCGCCGAACGACTGCCCCCCGACTGATGACGACCCTCGCCACCCCGCTCTCCCCTGCCGCGTTCAAGGTCCTGCTGCTGGGATCCGGCGAACTGGGCAAGGAGCTCGTGATCGAGCTGCAACGCCTCGGCGTCGAGACCATCGCCGTCGATCGCTATGCCGATGCGCCGGCGCAGCAGGTCGCGCATCGCGCTCACGTGATCGACATGACCGACGGCGCCGCATTGCGCGCGCTGATCGAGGCCGAGCGCCCGCAACTCGTCGTCCCCGAAATCGAGGCGATCGCGACGTCGACGCTGGTCGAACTCGAGCGCGAAGCCAGGGTCACCGTGATCCCGACGGCGCGGGCCGCCTTCCTCACGATGAATCGGGAGGGCATCCGTCGGCTGGCCGCCGAAGAACTCGGCCTGGCGACATCGCCTTATCGCTTCGCGGACTCGCTCGACGAGTTGCGCGCCGCGTGCGACGCGATCGGCTTTCCCGCATTCGTGAAGCCGGTGATGTCGTCGTCCGGCAAGGGGCAGTCCAGGCTCGCATCGCGCGCCGACGTCGACACGGCCTGGGTCCATGCGGCATCCGCGGGTCGCGTGGCTGGCGGGCGCGTGATCGTCGAAGGCGCGATCGACTTCGACTACGAGATCACGTTGCTGACCGTGCGCGCGCAGGATGGCGATCGCATCGTCACGCGCTTCTGCGAACCGATCGGTCACGTGCAGGTCGCCGGCGACTATGTCGAGAGCTGGCAGCCGCAGGCGATGTCGCCTGCGGCACTCGCATCGGCGCAGCGCATTGCGCACGCGATCACGGACGCGCTCGGCGGCCGCGGCCTGTTCGGCGTCGAGCTCTTCGTGAAAGGCGACGACGTCTGGTTCTCCGAGGTCAGCCCGCGACCGCACGACACCGGCATGGTGACGATGACGACACAGAAGCAGAGCGAGTTCGAGTTGCACGCCCGCGCGATCCTCGGCCTGCCGGTCGATACGCGCCTCGTCGAGCCCGGCGCGAGCGCGGTCATCTACGGCGGCGTGGACGCGGAAGCACTCGCCTTCGACGGCGTGGTCGACGCGCTGTCGATCGAGGGCACGACGCTGCGGCTCTTCGGCAAGCCGCGATCTTTCGTCAAGCGCCGGATGGGCGTTGCACTCGCGACAGGGCCAAACGTCGACGTCGCGCGCGAACGGGCGAAGGAGGCTGCATCGAAGGTGAAGCCGCGACCGGTCCGTCCGTAGGCTGACGGTAGGCTGACGGTAGGCTGACGGTAGGCTGACGGTAGGCTGACGGTAGGCTGACGGTAAGCGAAGCGCACCTCAGCGTCTGCGACTCGGACGCCAAACGACGAGCGGGCAATGGCAGGACACCGGCGCGTCTCCATGCCGCCCTGGTTCGAGCGCGTCGCCATGCCGCCCTGGTCGAGAGCGTCGCCATGCCAGCCTGGTCGCAGACGCTGAGGTGCGCTTCGCTTACCTCAGCCTACGGTACGAGGCGCAGCGTCCCGATCGCCCCGACCTCGTTCGCCGTGCGATCGAGCCGCATCGGGATCGTCGCGCCGTCGCGCCAGCGGGAATTGAAGTCGGCGTAATGCGTTGACAGTCGATCGCCGGACTGTCCCGTCGACTGGATGAAGCGGGAGCGCTCGAGATCGCCGAAGTCGAGGATCTCGCGCAGGCTCGGACCGTGGCGGGCGATGAAGGGCTCGGCGTCGTTGCGGATCGCGTAGCTCGCGACGTCGACCGTGTTCGTGTCGCCGCCGACCTTCGCGCGCAGGTCGAAGAGTCTCGCGAGCGCCGGCACGCGCGCGAACGGGCGATGGTCGGACGACGCGACGTGCAGCTGGTCCCAGCGCCACGTGTCGCGGTTCGGTCCGATGCGACGCGTGAGGTCGGCGAGCGCGAGGTCGAGCGCCCTCGCCTGCATCGCGGCGCAGGTCTCGACGGTCGGGGTCGAGATGTCGTCGCACCAGCGCGACTGGCCGTCGCGATCCGACAGGACGTTGATCATGAACACGGCGCGCTGGTCCCAGTAGTCCGCGAACAGGTCGGCGCCGAGTTCGTCCTGCATGACGAGTCGCGTGAGCTCGCGCATCCACGCGGCGAAGATCAGCGGCTCGGGTCGGTCGGCGGCCATGCTGCCGTCCCAAACCGACAGCTTCGCGAGGACCTCCTTCTGTTCCGGCGTCGCCGCGGGCGTCGCCCGAAGCAACGGAAGCAGGCGGACGGCGGCGAGCGAGCGCACGTCGGTCTGGATGCGTGCGAAGCTGGCCACGTCGTGCTTCGGCGTCGCGTCGATCAACTGCTCGATGCGTCGCGCGCGAAACGGCGGCTGCCATTCGCGCGTGAGGAAGACCGGATCGTCGTCGGCGACGACCTTGTGATTCGCGGTGACGACGCGCCCCGCCGCGGGATCGACCACGCGCGGCAGGTCGTCGAACGCGACGAAGCCGTCCCAGTCGTAGCGCGCGTCCCAGCCCGGTGCCGGCGCCTGCCCCTTCAGGTCGTTCGTGGGCTTGCGCTTCGGGATCCGGCCGGGGGCCGTGAAGCCGATCGTCCCGTCGACGTCCGCGAACACGAAGTTCTGCTGGGGCGCATGGAAGGCACGCGTGGCGTCGACGAAGCTCGCCCAGTCGCTCGCGCGGTCGATCGCGAAGCCGGCCTGCATCGTCGTATCGTCCGGCCGCAGCGCCGCCCACTGGAACGCGAGCGCGTAGCGTGTCCCGAGGCCGCGGACCGCGCCGCCTGCCGCGCGCGAGACGTCGGAGATCAACGGACCGTGACGCGAGCTGCGGACGACGAGCGTGACGTCGGGCCGGTCCTTCACGCGAATGATCTCGGTACGCGTCTCGAGCGGCGCCCATCCGTCCGGCGTGCGCGCCTCGGCGCCGTTCGCCCCGTCGCGCAGCTCCTCGACATACAAGTCCTGCGTGTCGGGACCGGTGTTCGTCAGTCCCCAGCCGATGCGACGATTGCGGCCGATCACGATGAACGGAATGCCGGGCAAGGTGGCGCCGATGACATCGACCTCGGGCGACGTGACCTGCGCGAGGTACCACACCGAAGGAACGGTGAGGCCGAGGTGCGGGTCGTTCGCGAGCAAGGGCTTGCCGGACGTCGTGCGCGCGCCGGAGACCACCCAGTTGTTCGAGCCCTTGCCGTCGACGGACGCAAACGGATTCATCGCGAGCAGCGCGGCCGCGTCGCGGGCGAGCGCCGCCGCGGCGTGGTCCTTGAGCGAGCGGTACAGCGCGGGATAGTCCGCGGTCTCGAGGACGGGGTCGGGCGCACCGTCCGGGTCGTTGCCGGGATACGGCGGCAGGAGCTCGTCGATCTGCTGCTTCGTCAGGCGCTCCGACAGGCGCATGCGCATCAGCTCGTTCGACCAGTTGCCCGACAAGTCCCACGCCATCATCGTGACCCAGCCGATCGAGTCGGCCGCGGTCCACGCCTCGGGTAACGGTGCGCCTGTCAGGATGAACTCGGGCGGCGCCGACAACGGCCAGGTGCGCCTGCGGCCCTCGAGGTTCGCGTTGATCCCCGCGACGTAGCGCGCGAGCGCACGACGCGTGCGCTCGTCGAGACCCGCGGCGATCGCCGCCGCGTTGCGCGCGACGCCGAGCGTGCGGATGAAGCGATCGGTGTCGACTGCGTTCTCGCCGAGGATCTCCGCGACGCGGCCCGCGGCGATGCGTCGATTCACTTCCATCTGCCAGAGCCGGTCCTGCGCGTGCACGAAGCCGAGCGCGAACCATGCGTCGTCGTCGTTGGCCGCGTAGACATGGGGCACGCCCTCGGCGTCCCGGACGACGTCGACAGCGGCCGCGAGGCCGGGCAGCGTCAGCGTTCCGTCGACCTTCGGCTGCTCGATCGCGCGATAGCCGAATAGCGCCGCGGCCGCGACGACGAGCGTCGCGACGACGAGCCAGAGCAGCGCTCGAACGACGCGTCGCATCGGCCGCCGACGCTCGGGTTCAGGCCGCCTTGGCTTCCGGCTTCGGTTCGGGCTTCAACTGCAGCGACTTGAACTCGAGGAATTCCTCGAAGCCGTAGACCCCGCTCTCGCGTCCGTTCCCCGACTGCTTGTAGCCCCCGAAGGGCGCGCGCGGGTTGTACGGACCGCCGTTGATGTCGATCTGTCCGGTGCGGATGCGACGCGCGACGCGGATCGCGTGCGCTTCCTCGCCCCAGACGGCGCCGCCGAGACCGTAGGGCGTGTCGTTCGCGATGGCGACGGCCTCGCTCTCGTCCGCGTAGGGCAGGATCGTCAGCACCGGGCCGAAGACCTCTTCCTGCGCGATCGTCGACTTCGAATCGGTCGTTGCGAACACGGTCGGCACGACGTAGTAGCCCTTCTCGAACGGCGAGTCGGGTCCGCCCGTGACGAGCTCGCTGCCTTCGTCGATCGCCTGCTTGATGAGGCCCACGACCTTGTCGCGCTGCGTCGCGGAGACGAGCGGGCCGAGCTTCGAGCCTTCGGCGAGCGGGTCGCCGACCGTGAACTTGTCGGCGATCTCCTTCGCGATCGTCTTCGCCTCGGCGAAGCGCGACGCCGGGACCAGCATGCGCGTCTGTGCGATGCACGCCTGTCCGGAGTTGAGGAAGCAGTTGCCGATCGTGCCCTTGATCGCGGTCGCGAGGTCCGCGTCGTCGAGGATCACCGACGGCGACTTGCCGCCGAGCTCGAGCGCGACGCGCTTGATGGTCTGCGCCGCGACTTCGCCGACGCGGCGACCCGCGCGTGTCGAGCCGGTGAACGAGATCATGTCGACGTCGGGATGCTTCGCGAGCGCTTCGCCGACGACCGGCCCGTAGCCGGTGACGAGGTTGAAGACACCCTTCGGCAGGCCCGCCTTGTCGATCGCTTCCGCGAGGATGAAGGCGACGGTCGGCGCGACTTCGGACGGCTTCAGGACGACCGTGCAGCCGGCGGCGAGCGCCGGGGCGACCTTCAGCGTGATCTGGTTCAACGGGAAGTTCCACGGCGTGATGCAGCCGACGACGCCGATCGGCTCGCGCAGCACGAGCGACGATCCCACGCGCTTCTCGAATTCGAAGTTCTCGGCGACCTTCGCGTAGGCGGCCCAGTTGGCGACCGGGCCGTCGGTCTGCACGCGACGCGCGAGCTTCAACGGCATCCCGACCTCGGTCGCGATCGCCATCGCGAGGTCGTCGGCGCGTGCGGCGAGCTCGACGGAGATCTGCCGGACGAAGGCCGCGCGCTCGGCGACCGGCGTGGTCGACCAGCCGTCGAATGCGGCGCGTGCCGCGGCGACGCAGGCATCGACGTCGCCCTCGTCGCCCTCCGGCGTGCGCGTGATCGTCTGTTCGGTCGCGGAGTGGTCCGCGTCGATCATGCCCTTGCCGTGCGGCGTCACCCACTGGCCGTCGATGTAGAGCTTGTCGTAGATCTTCATGGCGTCTTGTGCTCCGTTCACGCCCTCCCCTTCGACGGGAGGGCTGGGGTGGATTAGGTCAAGGAAGAACGCGGTGACTACGCCTCGATCCCTTGCGAGCCGAGGTATTCGTCGTACGTGCCCTGGAAGTCGACGATGCGTTCGGGTCGTACTTCGAGGATCCGCGTGGCGAGCGAGTTGACGAACTCGCGGTCGTGCGACACGAACAACAGCGTGCCGTTGTACTTGTCGAGCGCGAGGTTCAGCGACTCGATCGATTCCATGTCCATGTGGTTCGTCGGCTCGTCCATCAAGAGCACGTTGTGCCGGCCCAGCATCAGCTTGCCGAACATCATGCGGCCCTTCTCGCCACCCGAGAGCACCTTGACGGGCTTCTTCACTTCGTCGCCGGAGAACAGCAGGCGTCCGAGCATGCTGCGGACGGACTGGTCGTCGTCGCCCTCCTGCGTCCAGCGGCCCATCCAGTCGGTCAGCGACTCGTCGCTCGTGAACCATTCGCTCGGATCCTGCGGCATCAGGCCCGGATTCGCGTTCTCGGCCCACTTGACGCGACCCTGGTCCGGCTCGACGACCTGCGCGGTGCACGACAGCAGCGTCGTCTTGCCGGCGCCGTTCGCCCCGACGATCGCCACCTTCTCGCCGGCCTCGACCATGATGCTGAAGTCGCGGATCACCGGCTTGTCGTAGGCCTTCGCGAGATGCTCGACCTCGACCGCGAGCCGGTGCAGCTTCTTCTCGCCCTCGAAGCGGATGTAGGGATTCTGGCGGCTCGACGGCTTGAAGTCCTCGATCTTGATCTTGTCGATCATCTTCATGCGGCTCGTGGCCTGGCGCGCCTTCGACTTGTTCGCCGAGAAGCGGCGGACGAACTCCTGAAGATCCGCGACGCGCTCCTTTGCCTTCGCGTTCGCCGCCGCCTGGCGCTCCTTCGCCTGCGACGACGCGAGCATGTAGTCGTCGTAGTTGCCCGGCCAGACCGTGAGCTTCCCGTAGTCCATGTCCGCCATGTGCGTGCAGACCTGGTTCAGGAAATGACGATCGTGGCTGATGATGATCATCGTGCTCGAGCGCGCGTTGAGCACGTCCTCGAGCCAGCGGATGCTGTCGATGTCGAGGTTGTTCGTCGGCTCGTCGAGCAACAGGATGTCGGGGTTCGAGAACAACGCCTGTGCGAGCAGGACGCGCAGCTTCCAGCCGGGCGCGATCGCGCTCATCGGACCTTGATGCTGCTCCGTCGGGATGCCGGCGCCGAGCAGCAATTCGCCTGCGCGCGCCTCGGCCGTGTAGCCGTCGTACTCGGCGAACTTGGCTTCGAGCTCCGCGGCGCGCATGTAGTCGTCGTCGGTCGCCTCGGGGTTCGCGTAGATCGCGTCGCGATCGGCCATCGCCTGCCACATCTCGGTGTGGCCCATCATCACGACGTCGAGGACGCGCATGTCCTCGTAGGCGAACTGGTCCTGGCGCAATTTGCCGAGGCGCTCGCCGGTGTCGAGCATGACGGTGCCAGCCGACGGCTCGAGGTCGCCCCCGAGGATCTTCATGAACGTCGACTTGCCACAGCCGTTGGCGCCGATCAGGCCGTAGCGATGGCCTTCGCCGAACTTGACCGAGATGTTCTCGAACAAGGGCTTGGCCCCGAATTGCATGGTGATATTGGCGGTCGAGAGCACGAATAGGCGCGCGGATCAGCGGGCGGGTCAGCAGAACATGGGCCGTCGACACGCGTCGAGGCGACGCGTCGGGAAGTCGATCCAGGCCGGGAGGGCGTGTCGTGGCGGCGCGACGCCGCTCGACGACAGCGGGCGCATTTTATCATCGGTGCCTCACACCCTCGCGATCGATCGGAAGGACACGATGAACGACACGACGAAGCTCCGGCGGATCTGCGTCTACTGCGGCTCGTCGAAGGGCGTGCGCGTGCGCTACGCCGCGACGGCGCGCGCGCTCGGGAGCGCGATCGCGGCGCGGGGCATCGAGCTCGTCTACGGCGGTGGCCACGTCGGATTGATGGGGGCCGTCGCCGACGGCGCGCTCGCCGCGGGCGGACGCGTGATCGGCGTGATCCCGCGCGCCCTGATGGACCGCGAGCTCGGCCATCGCGGCATCCAGGACCTCCGCGTCGTCGCGGACATGCACGAACGCAAGATGACGATGGCGGGGCTCGCCGACGCGTTCGTCGCGCTGCCCGGCGGCTGGGGCACGATCGAGGAGTTGACCGAGATGCTCACGTGGCTGCAACTGGGAATCCATGCGAAGCCGATCGGCGTCCTCAACGACGAAGGCTACTTCGACGGCTTCATCCGCTTCGCGCAGACGATGGTCGACGAAGGCTTCGTGCGCGCGGAACATCGCGACCTGTTCCGCGTCGAGGCCGATCCGATCGCGTTGCTCGACCGCCTCGCCGCGCCGACCGCCCCGCCGCTCGACAAATGGGTCGGCTATACGCCGCCGCGCCCCGGCTAGACGTTCAGGAAGGGCGCACGCCGAAGGACTGCTCGATGCGGCAGCGGCCGTCGGCGATCCTGAGCGAGACCGGCGCGCCGACCGCGAGCGTGAGCTTGCGCGGGACGTGGCCGAAGGGCAGCCCCGGAACGAGCGGCGTCGTGCTCACGCCGCGCACGTGCGCGAGCGCCGCGTCGAGGTCGTAGTCGTTCTCGTAGGCGAGCGGCTGGTAGCCCGAGAACGCGCCGCACAGCACCGCGCGCTGGCGCGCGAGGATGCCGGCGTGATGCAGCTGCAGCAGCATGCGTTCGACGCGGTACGGACGCTCGTTGACGTCCTCGATGAACAGCACGCCGCCATCGACGTCGGGCAGCCACGGCGTCCCGATCAGGCTGGTGAGCATGGTGAGGTTGCCGCCCCAGAGCAGACCCTCGACTTGGAGCGGCGGATGATCGGTGTCGAACCTGGCGTCGACGCGTCCCTCCGTCACCGCGCGCCAGAAGTGCTCCTCGGTGAATGCGTCGACGGTCTCGCCGCCGAAGTCGTAGCTCGCCATCGGTCCCGCGAAGCTGATCGATCCGGTCTTCGCGAGCAACGCGAGTTCGATCGCCGTGAAGTCGCTGTGCGCGACCAGGCGCAGGCCGCGCGCGACGGCCGTCGCGATCGCCGCGAAGTCGACGAGCGCCAGAAGACGCGACGATCCGTAGCCGCCACGCAGCGCGAGCGCGACGTCGACCTCCGGGTCGGCGACGACGCGCATCAACGCATCGACGCGCGCGGCATCGGTGCCCGCGAAGCGGCCGTCGCGGGCCGCTGGATCGACGGCGTCGACGACGCGGAGTCCGCGACTCTCGAAATAACGGCTCGCGCGTGCGAGCCGTTCGGGGTCGGGGTCGTAGCCGGCGGGAGCGAAGAGGCCGACGGTGCGAACCGACGTCCGGGCGTGCTCGATCACGTTCGCGTCGGCGCGCAAGTCCATCTACTGCCGCGCCGCGTTCCACTCCGACATGTCGATGTCCGTGACGATCGTGGCGCTCAGGTCGGGCGACGCCGCCGCGATCGTCGACGAAGTCATCGCAGCGCGACGCGCCTCGTTCTGCGCGCGCATCGCGCGGCGCTCCTCGAAGAACGCGCGCAACAGGCCGACGCTCTCGGCCGCCATCACACCGCCGATCGCCTCGGTCTGATGGTTGATCGGCTCGCCGAAGAGATTGAGCACGCTGCCCGCGGCCCCGGTCTTGCGATCGAACGCGCCGAAGACGACGCGCTGCAGGCGAGCGTGCAGCATCGCGCCGACGCACATCGCGCAGGGCTCGAGCGTGACGAAGAGCTGGCAATCGGGCAGTCGATAATTGCCGGCCTGCTGGGCCGCCTGACGAAGGGCCACGATCTCCGCATGACAGGTCGGATCGTGGCTTCCGATCGGCTGATTGAAGCCGGTCGCGACGATCGTGCCGTTGCGCACGACGACGGCGCCGACCGGCACTTCGCCGACGACCTGGGCGTTCTGCGCCTGCTCGAGGGCGGCCTGCATGAAAAGCTGATCGGATGCTTCGACGGGCATGTTAGGTTCGAGACGTGTCCCCGCGGGAGGACGGGGTAGCGCGTGATTGTAGCCACATGACCCCGGCGCGTCAGAGCTTCGCGCCGATCGCATCGGAATGACGTCCTATGAATCCAACACCTCCCGACCTGCAAGCCGATGTCGCGGTGATCGGCGGCGGCATCGTCGGCAGCTGCGTCGCGTACTTCCTCGCATCGCTTTCGCCGTCGACGGAGGTCGTCGTGATCGAGCCCGAGCGCGACTACGCGCACGCGTCGACGCTGCGCGCCTCTGGCGGATGTCGCGTGCAGTTCAGCGCGCCGGAGAACATCGCGATGTCGCGCTTCGGCATCGACTTCATCCGCGACTTCGACGCGCGCATGTCGACCGAGACGCACGCGGCGCATGCCGACTGGGTCGAAGGCGGTTACCTGTTCATCGTGCCTCCCGAGGCGATCGCGAATCTCGAGGCGAACGTCGCGATCCAGCGCGCGCACGGCTGCGTCGTCGAGTTGCTGTCGCCGCGCGAGTTGCGCGAGCGCTATCCGTCGATGCATGTCGACGACCTCGGCGTCGGGGCGCTCACGCCGCACGACGGCTGGTGCGATCCGCACGGGCTGTTGTGGGGGACGAGGCGCCGTGCCGTCGAACTCGGCGTGCGCTACGTCGAGGATCGCGTCGTCGCGATCGAGCACGGCACGGTCGCCGCGCGCGCGGCCGTGCTCGCGAGCGGTGCCGCGGTCCGGGCCGACGTCTTCGTCAATGCCGCCGGCGCCTGGTCGGGCGAGGTGGCCGCGCTGATGGGCATGAAGCTGCCGGTCGTGCCGCTACGCCGCTTCGAGCACTACTTCACGCCGGGCTCGCCGATGGAGTCGCTGCCGTACGTGAAGGACACCGCGCGCCTCGCGTTCCGCTCCGAGGGAGCGGGTTTCTCGGGTGGACTCGTCGACAGCGACGGCGTCCGTGGCTTCGACTTCGAAGTCGACCACGACTACTTCGAGCGCGTCGTCTGGCCGGCCGTCGCGCACCGCTTTCCGCCGCTCGAGGCCGCGCGCTGCCACCGCACCTGGGCGGGCCTCTATGAACAATGCGAGCTCGATGGCAATCCGATCATCGGTCCATGGACCTCGGGGCTCGCGAACGTGCAGACCGTCGCCGGCTTCTCCGGGCACGGGATGATGCACGCCCCTGCCGCGGGTCGCGCGATCGCGGAGTCGATCCTCTTCGGCCGCTTCGAATCGATCGACCTGACCCGCCTGGGTTATGCGAGAGTCGAGGCGAACCGGCCCTATCGCGAGACCGGCATCCTGTGAAGACGCGCGAACACGAGCCCTCGTTCGATGCATCGCGCGCCCGCTTCCTGCGCGCGCTGCTCGCGGCCGCGTCGGCCGCGGTCGCGTGGCCCGCGACGACTGCGAAGGCGAACAAGTCCACGATGCTCACCCGCCCGATCCCCCGCACCGCCGAGCCGCTGCCCGTGATCGGCTGCGGGACCTACATCGGCTTCGACGTCGACGATGCGGGCCCGGACTTCGAGCGACTGCGCGCGGTCCTTCGCGCGCTCGTGGAGTCCGGCGGTCGCGTGCTCGACAGCTCGCCGATGTACGGGCGCGCGGAACGCGTGACCGGCGCGCTGCTCGCGCGCGACGGACTCGCGGAACGCGCCTTCGTCGCGACGAAGATCTGGACCTCCGGCCGCGACGCCGGCGCGCAGCAGCTCGAGGCGTCGATGCGCCTGCTGCGCAAACGGCCGCTCGACCTCGTGCAGATCCACAACCTGCTCGACTGGCGGACCCATCTGCCGACGCTGCGCGAGGCACAGCGGACCGGTGAGATCCGCTACGTCGGCGTCTCGCACTACACGCCGAGCGCCTACCGCGAGCTCGAGGCCGTGCTGCGCGCCGAGCGACTCGACTTCGTCCAGATCAACTATGCGATGGACGATCGCGAGGCCGAGGAACGCATTCTTCCGCTCGCGGCCGACCGCGGCGTGGCGGTCCTCGTCAATCGCCCGTTCGGCGGTGGCGGCCTGTTGCGGCGACTCGCCGACCGCCCCCTCCCGGCGTGGTCGTCGGAGATCGGCGCGACGAGCTGGGCCCAGGTCCTCCTGAAGTTCACGCTGTCTCACCCGGCGGTGACCTGCGTGATCCCGGGTTCCGGAAACCCGTCTCACATGGCCGACAACGCGGCGGCCGGCCTCGGTCCGATTCCCGACGCGTCGTTCTGGAAGGAGCGCGCGGCCCAGGTGGTCGGCTGAGCATTCCCGTCATCGACGACGGGGCGACTTGTGTTTGAATGCGTCGTCGCGCAGGACCCGCACACGCGGTCCGGTCGAGCGCGGCCACCGACCTTCGCGCCGATGCCTGCCCCGCTCGTCCTGCCGACCTACGCCGACGTTGATGCCGCCGCTTCGCGCCTCGCGGGTCATGCGCACCGAACCCCGGTGCTGACGTCGCGCACGCTCGACACGCGCCTCGGCGCCCACGTCTATCTGAAGTGCGAGAACCTGCAACGCATGGGCGCGTTCAAGTTCCGCGGCGCGTTCAACGCCTTGTCGATGTTCGACTGGCGCCAACGCGACGCCGGCGTCGTCGCGTTCTCGTCAGGCAATCATGCGCAGGCGATCGCGCTCGCGGCCCGCCTGCTCGGCATCCCGGCGACCATCGTCATGCCGCACGACGCGCCCGTCGCGAAGGTCAACGCGACGAAGGCCTACGGTGCCCACGTCGTCGGTTACGACCGCTACACCGAAGACCGCCTCGCGATCGGTCGGCGTCTCGCCAACGAGCACGGCATGACGTTGATCCCGCCCTACGACCATCCGCACGTGATCGCCGGCCAGGGCACGGCCGCGAAGGAACTCATCGAGGAAGTCGGTCCGCTCGACGCGTTGTACGTGTGTCTCGGCGGAGGCGGCCTGCTCGCGGGCTCCGCGCTCGCCACGCGCGCGTTGAGTCCGGCGACGAAGATCTACGGCGTCGAGCCCGAGGCCGGCAACGACGGACAGCAGTCGTTTCGCTCGGGATCGATCGTGCGCATCGACGTCCCGCAGACCATCGCGGACGGGGCGCAGACGCAGTTTCTCGGCGAGCACACGTTTCCGATCATCCTGCGCGACGTCGACGACATCCTCACGGCCACCGATGCCGAGCTCGTCGACTGCATGCGTTTCCTCGCCGAGCGCATGAAGCTCGTCGTCGAGCCGACCGGCTGCCTCGGTCTCGCGGCGGCGATGCGCCGGCGCGGCGGATCGGGGGAACGCATCGGCGTCCTCCTTAGCGGCGGCAACGTCGACCTCTCGCGCTTCTGCGCCCTTCTCGGCGGCAAGCCCGAGACCGAAAGCTGATATGGCCAAGATCCCCGCCGGCGTCGGTCCGCGCTTCCCGCAGGTCGTCGTCCTGTTCGGCGCGACCGGCGACCTCGCGAAGCGCAAGCTGTTGCCGGGCCTGTTCCACCTCGCGACGGTGGGCTTCATTCCCGGGTGCCGGATCATCGGCGTCTCGCTCGACGACCTCGATGCCGACGGCTTTCGCGCCGTCGCGCGTACGTCGCTCGCCGAGTTCTCGATGCGCCCCGTGGACGACGAGTCGTGGTCGCGCTTCGCGGCGACGCTCGACTACGTGCCGCTCGCGGCCGGCGCGGCGGCGTTGCGCGCAAAGGTCGACGAGGCCGAGCGCCTGCTCGATCGCGAGTGTCGGCGGCTCCACTATCTGAGCGTGCCGCCGTCCGCCGCGTTGTCCGCGGTGCGGATGCTCGGCGAGGCCGGGCTCGTCGAACGTTCGCGCATCGTCATGGAAAAGCCGTTCGGGGTCGATCTCGTGAGCGCGGTCTCGCTGAACGCGAAGCTGCACGAAGTGTTCGCGGAGGATCAGATCTTCCGGATCGATCACTTCCTCGGCAAGGAGCCCGCGCAGAACATCCTCGCGTTCCGCTTCGCCAACGGCTTGTTCGAGCCGATCTGGAATCGCAATTTCATCGACCACGTGCAGATCGACGTGCCGGAGACGCTCGGCCTCGGCAAGCGCTCGGGCTTCTACGAAGCGACCGGCGCATTCCGCGACATGGTCGTCACGCACCTGTTCCAGATCCTGGCCTTCGTCGCGATGGAGGCGCCGACCTCGCTCGAGCCCGCGCCGATCAGCGAGGAGAAGAACAAGGTCTTCCGCAGCATGCTGCCGATCGACCCCGGCGACGTCGTGCGCGGCCAGTACAACGGCTACCGAGCGGAGGACGGCGTCAACCCGGAATCGGAAACCGAGACCTTCATCGCGCTCAAGTGCTCGATCGACAACTGGCGCTGGGCTGGCGTGCCCTTCTACCTGCGCACCGGCAAGCGCATGGCCGAGGGACAACGCATCATCTCGATCGCGTTCCGCGAGCCGCCGAAGAGCATGTTCCCGGCGGGCTCGGGCGTCGGGTCGCAGGGACCCGACCATCTCACGTTCGACCTCGCCGACATCGCGAAGATGTCGCTGTCCTTCTACGGCAAACGTCCGGGTCCCGGCATGCGACTCGACAAGCTCAGCATGCAGTTCGCGATGCACGACACCGGCCTCATCGGCGACGTGCTCGAGGCCTACGAGCGGCTGATCCTCGACGCGATGCGCGGCGACCGCACGTTGTTCACGACCGCCGAAGGCATCGAAAGCCTGTGGCAGGCCTCGATGCCGCTGCTCGAAGCGCCTCCGCCGGTGCGCTCCTATGCGCCGGGCTCGTGGGGACCGAACGCCGTCCATCAGTTGATCGCCCCGCGCGCCTGGCGGCTGCCGTTCGAGCGCGCGTGGCGCGACTCGCAGAAGACCGCGACCCGCGATGCGACGTAGCGGCGCGGCGTCGGGGCCGCCCGCCACCTGGACCGGCGAGCTGTGGTGGCGGATGAAGCGCCATCTGCTGTTGAAGCTCGCCGGGACCACGTTCGTGACCTGGGCATTCTTCGTCGGCTACTTCCATCTGCTGCGGCATCCGTTGCATCCGGCCTTCATCGTGCCACTGACACCGTTCGACGCCTGGGTCCCGTTCGTCCCGCACGCGATCGTTCCCTATCTGTCGCTGTGGTTCTACGTCGGCATCGCGCCCGGTCTGCAACGGACCTTTCCCCAGTTGCTGGCCTACGGCGCGTGGGCCGTGCTGCTGTGCGTGACGGGGCTCGCGATCTTCTACTGGTGGCCGACGGCGATCCCGCCGCTCACGTTCGGAACGACGGGCTACTTCGGCTTCGACCTGCTCCAGGGCATCGACGCGCGCGGCAACGCGTGCCCGTCGATGCACGTCGCCATCGCCCTCTTCTCGGCGATCTGGATCGACGTGCAACTGCGCGAGATGGGCGCGCCGGGCCTCTTGCGCGCGATCAACTGGATCTGGTTCGCGGCGATCACGCTGTCGACGCTCGCGGTGCGCCAGCATGTCGTCATCGACGTCGTCGCGGGTTTCCTGCTCGGTCTGGCCTTCTCGATCCCCTCGCTGATCCTGCGGCCGGGGCGTGCACGGCGCGGCGCTTCGCGGGGCGGACCGGATATCATGTCGCTCGCGCAGCACCTCGCGCGACGGGCTTCGCCGGTCGAGCCCGACCGCCGCGGATGAGGGAGGCCGATGCGGATCGACAACGACAACAGGGATTCGAAGAGAGACGCCGGACGATGAGTTCGCTCAAGGAACTACAAGACCTGATCCACGAAAAATACGGGCTCGAAGGCGAGGCGCTCGATCCGGATGCCTCGATGAAGGATGCGGGTCTCGATTCATTGGCCCTCGCCGAATTCCTGTTCTCCGTCGAAGATCACTTCGCGATCAGCCTCCCCGACGACGATCCCGACATCGACACCTTGCGCAAGCTGGCCGACCTGGTCGATCGGGTCAAAGCGGCCAAGACTGCGCCGACGACCTGAACCTCGCGTTGAAGCGCGTCGCGATCACGGGACTCGGCGTCGTCTCGCCGCACGGACTCGAACCAGACGCCGTCTTCGCGGCGTTGCTCGAAGGACGGTCGGCCGTTCATCCGGTCTTCGATGAGCTCCTGCCGAAACCCGCCGTCGCCGCCACGGTGGCGTTCGACGAGAGTCGCTGGTTCTCGAAGCTGCAACTCGCCGGCGTGGACCGCGTCAGCCAGTTCGCCGTCGCGGCGGCGACGCTCGCCCTCGACGATGCGCGGTCCGTCGATGTGGATCCCGAGCGCGTCGGTGTCTATGTCGGTTGCGGCATGGGCGGCGCGACCTCGCTCGAGACGGCCTATCGCGGGACTCGCGTACCGCCGCTGACGATCCCCGCGTTCATGCCAAACGCGCCGGCCGCGCATGTGGCCATGCGTCACCAGGTCAAGGGCCCGGTCCTCACGTACTCGGTCGCGTGTGCGTCGTCCGCGGTCGCGATCGCCGAGGCCGCCGCGGCCGTCGCGCGCGGCGATCTCGACGTGGCGATCGCCGGCGGGACCGAAGCGCTCGTCGTCCCCGGCGTCGTCGTGGCCTGGCAGGCCATGCAGACGCTCGCCGCGTTCGCTCCCGGCGAAGGTGCCACGGCCGTCAAGCCGTTCGCGACCGACCGCAGCGGCTTCGCGCTCGGCGAAGGCGCGGCCTTCCTGGTCATCGAGTCCGAGGAGCGCGCCCGTTCTCGCGGCGCACGCGTCCACGCGCTGCTCGCCGGATGGGGAACGACGTGCGACGCGACACACCTCACGAAGCCGGACGCAGCCGGCCAGGCGCGCGCGCTCCGCCAGGCGCTCGCGCGCTCGGGCCTGGCGCCCGGCGACGTCCGCTACTGCAACGCGCACGGCACCGCCACGCGCGTCGGCGACCCCGTCGAACGCGAGGCGCTCGCGGCCGTGTGGGGCGACGCGTTCGCGGACCTGCGCGTGAGTTCGACGAAGGCGTTGCACGGCCATCTGCTCGGCGGTTCGGGTGCGCTCGAAGCGCTCGTCACCGTGCTCGCGGTCCGCGACCATCGGGCGCCACCGAACATGCATTGCGCGACGCTCGACCCGGCTTGCGAGATGAATCTCGTCGCCCTCGGCGACGACCGCGACGACGACCTGAACGCGGCCATCAGCAACTCCTTCGCCTTCGGCGGAACCAACACGGTGTTGTTGTTCACCGGCGCATGAGCCCGACCGCGCACGGCCCCGACTCCCGCTATGCGGTGATGCGGCTGGCCATCGCGCTCCTCGTGATGACGGTCGGCAGCAGCGGCATGTACGTCGTTTCGGTCGTGCTGCCCGCGGTCCAGGCGGACTTCGGCGTCGCGCGTGCCGATGCCTCGCTGCCCTATACGCTGCTGATGATCGGCTTCGGCGTCGGCGGCATCGTGATGGGCAAGCTCGCCGACCGCCACGGCGTGATGTGGCCGCTGCTGATTGGCGCGGTCGGCATCGCGATCGGCTATGTCGCGTGCGGCCTGTCCGGCAGCATCGGTGCCTTCGCCGCGTGGCATGCGTTGTTCATCGGGCTGCTCGGCAGCGGGTCCGCGTTCGCACCACTCATCGCCGACACGTCGCTCTGGTTCGTCAAACGCCGCGGCATCGCGGTCGCGGTCTGCGCGAGCGGCAACTACGTGGCCGGTGCGATCTGGCCGCCGGTCGTCCAGCATTTCGTCGAGACGGTCGGCTGGCGTCAGACCTACGTCGGCATGGGCGTGTTCTGCGGCGTGACGATGGCCGCGCTTGCGCTCTTCATGCGGACACGGCCGCCGATCGACGCGCCCGCGACGATGACCGCGACGCGCGCCGGTGCGACGGGCGCGCTGCCGTTCGGCCTGAGCATCGGGACCGCACAAGGGCTGCTCTGCATCGCCGGCGCCGCATGCTGCGTGGCGATGGCGATGCCTCAGGTCCACATCGTCGCGTATTGCAGCGACCTCGGCTACGGCGCCGCACGCGGCGCGCAGATGCTGTCGTTGATGCTCGCGTGCGGCGTCGTCAGCCGGCTCGTGTCCGGCGCGATCTGCGATCGCATCGGCGGGCTGCGCACGCTCGTGCTCGGGTCCGCGTTGCAGGGGCTCGCGCTGCTGCTGTTCCTGCCCGTCGACGGCCTCGCGTCGCTGTATGTCGTGTCGGCGCTGTTCGGCCTCTTCCAGGGCGGCATCGTGCCGTCGTACGCGATCATCGTCCGCGAGCACTTCCCCGCGAACGAGGCGGGCGCGCGCGTCGGAACCGTGTTGATGTGCACGCTGCTCGGGATGGCCCTCGGCGGTTGGATGTCAGGCAAGGTCTTCGACCTCGCCGGCAGCTATCACGCGGCCTTCCTCAACGGGATCGCGTGGAACCTGGTGAACCTGACGATCGCGCTCACGCTGTTGTCGCGCACGCGCTGGACCGGCCGACCGCTCGCCGCGGCCTAGCGCAGCGCCTCGGCCCCCTCGAGCGCCGGTGACGGCCGGTGGCGCGCGGCGATCACGCAGCCCGCGACGATGAAGGCGGCGCCGACCAACGTGAACAGCGTCACGTGTTCGCCGAACACGAGCCAGCCGAGCACGGCCGCCCAGACGAAGGACGTGTACTCGCTCGTCGACAGATGGCTCGCGTCGCTCCGCGCGTAGGCCCACGCGAGCAGCTGCAGCGAGAGCACCGCGAGGATCGCCGCGATGACGAGCGTCGGCACGTGCTCGAGGGGCGGGAGCGTCGCGAACATCGGGGCGCCGAGCCCGAGGACGATCGTCACGACGAGGCTCTGGGAGAACGCGACCTCGACGGGATCGGCGACGAGCGCCTGGCGACGCATCAACACGATGTTGAACGCGTACGCCACCGCCGACGCGAGGATCGCGATCGTTCCCCGCAGCGCGTCGGGTCCGAGTTCCGACTGCCATTGCCCGACGAGGATCACGACGACGCCGACGAACGCGACCGACGACGCCGCGATCGTCATCGCACCGATGCGTTCGCGAAGCAGGATCGCGGACAGGTAGAGCGACAGCAACGGCGCGATGAAGGTCAGCGCGATCGCCTGCGCCATCGGCACGCGCGCGAGCCCCCAGAAGAACGCAACGGCCATCGCCGTCGTCACGACACCGCGCACGACGTGGATGTGGATGGCGTCGCGTGTCATCCGTGCGCGGCGCCGCGAGGCATAGAGCACGCCGCTGATGAACGTGCCGGCGAGACTGCGCCAGAACAGCGTGGTGTAGGCGCCGATCGCGAGGACGAGACCCTTCATCACGGCGTCCATGATCGAAAACAACGCGATGCCGAGGACGGCGACGGCGAAGATCGTCGTCGACGACGGGGCTTTGCGGGCGTTGCGAGGCAAGGGATCTCTACGGGTCGATTCGCGGCCCGTAGGATACGTGCGGTCGGACGATCGGCGCGCCCAGGCGCGTGTCGTCGCGTTCGTTCAAGACATCGCGCCGGCCGTGCGACAAGCCTAGGCGGCCGGCGCCGGACGATCGAGGTAGTACGGCACGACCGTGCCCTTGAGCTTGAGCAGCACCGGATTGCCGCGACGATCGCGCGCCTTGCCGACGGCCATGCGCACCCAGCCCTCGCTGACGCAGTACTCCTCGACCGTGGTCTTCTCGGTCCCGTTGAAGCGGACGCCGATCCCGCGCTCGAGCACGGCCGCGTCGTAGTGCGGACTCGACGGGTCCACCGACAGACGATCGGGCGGTGGTGCGTCGGGGACGGCATCCTGGAGTTCGGTCACGGGCAATCCTTTCGGGCGGCGTCGACGATTCGGGGGAAGCGCATGCGGGGACCTTCGCTGCGCGCGAGAAAGTCGGGTGCGTTGCTGCGCGGATCCATGAAGGCGGTCCTGCACGGCCTCCCGCTCGTCCACGGGTCGCGCATCATCGCCGATGCCACCGTGGAGCCGGGCCGCCGAGGTCGATCCGCTCCCGTCGGCGAAGGCGTCGAAGCGCTCCGCGTCGCTCGTGAGAATGCACGAATCGCGCGCGGCGCCATCAGCCGACGAGCGTCATCCCGCATTGTTTCGCAGCCGTCCGATCGAAGGTCATGGTCCGTTCGCAACCGGCGGACGTCGCCGAACGTTCGATGAGGCAGTCCGCGAAGTCGCCCGTCGAGGTCGCGAACGCCCGCAACGCCTTCCAGACGGTATCGGCGCGTTCGACGACGATCTCCTTGGTCCGCAGGACGCCTTCGAGCGCCGCGACCAGCTGCGCGCGCTCGAGTCCGTAGGCGCCCGAGAGCACCCACGACAGTTCGGCCACGCAGACGAGCGGCAGGAAGCCCGGCGAGTCGGCATCGAGCGACTCGATCAGACGCGCGGCCTGGGCCGACTGCTTCGCGTCGTCCTGCATGATGTAGCGGACGAGCACGTTCGTGTCGAGACCGGTCATCGCGCCGACTTCGTCCCCCGGCTCGCGATGACCGCGTTCATCGCCTCGATGGTGACCGTCTTGCGCGGCTTCCCGAACATGCCTTTCAAGGCCTTGACCGGCCGCGTGGCCGCGATGAACTCGAAGCGTCCGGGAGCGACCTCGACGAACTCGACGCGGTCGCCGGCGTCGACGCCGAGCGCGTGACGCACGGTGAGCGGGATCGTGATCTGGCCTTTGCTGGTCAACGTGGCGGTGGTCATGGCGCTCGGCCCTGGGGTGTCAGCGCCTTACTTTAAAGTAAGGAAGTCCGGAATTCAAGCCGGTCCGTCCACGACCCGCAGCACGTGTGGCCCGGCCACCGTCGCCCGCCCTGACCTTCGGCGACAATCGCCGCATGACCACGCCTTCCCCGCCCCTTCCGCCGTCGCGCGATCCCTTGCACGGGCTGACGCTCGAGGCGATCGTGACCGCGCTCGTCGCGCACTACGGATGGCCGGGTCTCGCGGAGCGCATCGCGATCCGCTGTTTCCAGGTCGACCCGTCGATCGCGTCGAGCCTCAAGTTCCTGCGACGGACGCCCTGGGCGCGTGCGAAGGTCGAGAGCCTGTACCTGTTCATGTTGCGCGACGCGAAGCGGGGCTAGCGTTCCGTCAGCCCGGCCGGCGGAACCCGTCGTCGATCCACGCCGACGCGGACTTCGCATTGAGCCGGAAGCCAGGACCGACGCGCACGCTCGCGAGTTCGTCGCCTTCCGCGTCGATCGCCGTCAGCATGGCGAACGGCTCGTCGTCGTCGGCGACGATGTCGAGCTTCACCGTCACGCGTCCCGTGCCGCGCTCGACGACGACGCTCTTGTGCAGGTCGGCGTGCGCCTGCTGCTCGTGGCGTCGCAAGACCTCCGCGGCAGTCTTGACGAGCGTGTTGAATGCCGCGGTGTCGAGCGGCTTGGGATTGCGCTTGTCCCGCCCCATCGTCCACGGGCCGACGAGCGCCGGCTCGGGCTCGCCGTCCTTGATCATCTCGACGGCCCAGCCTTCGTCGTCCTCGTTCTTGATGACGCGCGCGGTCCAGCCGTTGTCCCGCCACAGACGGTCCTCGTGGATGGCTTCGCGGGCGTCGGAGTCTTCGTTCATCGCGTGCGTCGTCGATCGGTTGTTTGAATCCGCCGATCGTCGCACAGTGCCCGACGCACGCGCAGGACGCGACCGCAAAGCCAACTACAATCGCCTCGTTGTCGAGTGCAGCCGCCACCCGGATCCGACCGCAGCACAGGATCGCGATCACCGCCCAGATTCGTGAACAGTCCCGACGATCGTCAGCCCCACGCACGTCCCGCCGTCGGCCCGGTGCTGCTGGTGACTCCCTGGTATCCCCCGACGATCGGCGGCGTCGCCACCGTGGCGGAACGCCTGCATCGGCTGTTCTTGGCCGCGGGCGTCGTCAGCCGCGTGTGGTTGTGCGACGGCCAGGCCCACGGGCGCGTCGATCCGGACGGTCGGGTCATCTATCGCTGGATCCCCGACACCGCGTTCTACACGCGTAGCGCGCGCGCCGTTCTCGCCACGCTCGCGCGCGCGCCGTTCGCGTTGTGGGAGGCCTATCGGATCGTGCGCCGGCACGGCATTCGGACGGTGGTCCTCGTCTATCCGACCGGCTATGCCTGGCCGTTCATCGCATTGCGCATGCTGGGCGTGATCAATCTCGTCTCGTCCTGTCACGGCAACGAGATCCTCAAGTTCGCGACGAGTTCGGGCCTGGCCACGCGGCTCTTTCGTGCGGTGCTGCGGCGTTGCGACGCGATCACGGTTCCCGCCGCGCACCTGATTCCCGAGGCCGCGAAGCTGCTGCCCGATCGCACGCTGCCGATCTGGCTGATCCCCAACTGCGTCGACGACACGTACTTCGTCCCGAAGGCCGAGGCGCGCCCCACGAACGGCCCATCGAGCCTGATCCACATCTCCGCGTTCACGCCGCGCAAACGCACGCTCGACATCGTCCGTGCCTTCGCGCTCGCCCGCGGCCTGCCGCCGGACTGTCGACTCGTGATGGTCGGGATCGGCCCCGAGTACGAAGCGGCGCGCGCGCTCGCCACGAGCGAAGGCGTCGCGGAACGTGTCGACTTCATCGGCGCGCCGGACGACGTGCGCCCTTACCTGTGGAATGCCGACGTGCTCGTCATGGCGTCCGACGAGGAAAGCGGCCCGCTCACGCTGCTCGAGGCGATGGCCTGCGAGGTCCCGTGGATCATGACGCCCTGGGGAATCGCGATGACGCTGCCACGCGGCGAATACGGCGAGATCGTGCCCGGACGCGCGCCGGATCGGCTCGCCGCGACGATGGAGCAGATGCTGTCCGATCGCCCGCGCTTGCGCGCGATGGGGGCGCGCGGGCGGCTCAAGGTCGAGGAAGCGTTCGGTCAGGCGCGCTACCTCGAGCGTCATCTCGACCTGCTGCGCGCGGTCGAGCGCGGCGAGGGAGATGCGGCGATCGACTACTCCGCCGCCGCGGTCGCGGCTCCGCTCGGCCCGGTCTCACGCGGCGCGTGAGACGTCGCGCGTCACCGCAGTTGCCGCTGGAGGAAGTCCATGGTCCGCGCGCTCGCGAGCGCGGCGGCGTCGGCATCGTAGTGCGCGCCGCCGTGCCGGGAGAAGGCGTGTCGCTGGCCCGGATAGCTGTAGACGACGACTTCGCGGCGTCCGGCGAGCGCCGTCCGGATCTGGGCCTGCGCCGGCTTGGAGATGAACTCGTCCTCTTCGGCCAGGTGCATCAGCAAGGGCGCATCGAAGCCGCCGAGCTCGCCCAGATACTTCTCGGTATCGCCGCCGTGATAGACCACCGCCGCGTCGACGCCGTAGCGCATGGCCGTCAGGAGGGCCATCAGGCCGCCGAGGCAGAAGCCGAGGACCGCGACCTTGCCCGTGCAACCCGGCAGCGCGGCCACGGCGTCCACCGTCTCCTTGACATCCTTCGCACCGGCGTCCCGGTCGTAGGCCAGGTAGAGCCGCAGCCCATGCTGCCAGTCGTCCTCGGACGTCACGCCGAGATCGACACCGGGCTCCTGTCGCCAGAACAGATCGGGCGCCACGGCGATGAGTCCGCGTGCCGCGAACTCGTCGCAGGTCTTCCGGATGTCCTCGTTGACCCCGAAGACCTCGTGAAGGACGACGACCGCGGGTGCCGGCAGGCTCGTCGGACGGGCGATGTAGGCGTCGAAGCGTCCGTCGCGGCCTTCGATCGTGATGTGCTCGTTCATCGTGTTCGCTCCCCGGCGAAGCGTGCCTCGAATGCGGGGATCGAGGCCTCGTGGACGCGACCTTAGCGGAAACGAAAATGGCCTGCATCGCTGCAGGCCATCGGTCTCCTCGGGCGGCCCCGGGCGGAATCGAGTCCGCTCGTTCGAGCCAGTCGGCCGCAGCCGCTCAGAGCGTGCCGGTCGCTCGCAGCTTCGCCGCCTTCGCGCACAGTTCGACCACGCCGAAGTAGTTCATCACCTCACGCTGCCCGACCTCGTAAGGATGGGGAACGTCCTTCAGGAATCGCTTCGGCACGTTCACGTCCTCGCGTTCGATGTTGCGCAGGCGCGCGGCCGTGCCCGCCTTGAAGTAGGCCAGGTCGAACTCGGTGTGGTTCGACATGATCGCGGTCGCGCCATAGGCCGCAGCGGCCCGCGCGAACTTCTGCGACGAGTTGATGTACGTGTCGTAGTACGCCGTCGTCGGATCCGTGAACGAGATCGCCGTGCCGCCGACGTACGCGACGCGGATGTCCTTCTTCCCGTCCTTGAACTCGAACAGGAACGACAGCGTGCCGGGCGTGTGGCCCGGCATCGTGACGATGCGCACCTGGATGTCGTCGACCGCGACGACACGACCGTCGGTACCGTCGTTCTGCGGCCCCGACCGCGTCGCATGCGGACCGGTGCGCATCAGCACGCTCGGCCAGTCGCCCGTGCCGTAGATGATGGTCGCATTCGGCATCGCGGCCTGCTCGAGATACGCCCCGCCGTCGTGATCGCCGTGTGCGTGCGAGAAGATCGCGTAGCGGACGTTCTTGGCGTCGAGACCGAGGAACTCGAGGCCCTTGAGGATCTCGTCGTTCGTCGCGTACTCGTAGTTGCCGTCGATCAGGATGATCCTGCCCTTCTTCGAGACGAGTGCGTAGGTGCTGTGCTCGCGCGTGCCGAGGAAGTAGAGGTTGTCGCCGATTCGGGCGGGCGGCGAATACCAGTTCTCGCGAGGCGGGTCGCCGTTCGGCAGATTCGGCGAGTCGCCGCTCGGATAGAGCGCCGGGTTCAGCGTCGGGACGATCTGGTTGGCCGATGAGATCGACGGGACGCAAAGACGCGTGTAAGTGCCGGGCCACTCGAGGCCCGCGTAGACCTTGGCCGAGGCCTGCAGCGCTTCGATCGTCGTGGTCTGCGCCAGTGCTGAGATCGGGTTGGCCATCAATGCGGAGATCGCACTCCAGGCCACTAAACGTCGTACTTGCATTCTGGTCTCCTCGATTTTGGTTTGGGCTCCTGTGGCGACGCCGACGCGCGGCAAGGACTGCATTCGAACACCCGCTCCGACGGCGCGGCTCAATGTTTCTTCAGCACTTTTTCGTTTTCAACCGTTTTTACAACTTAGGCCACTTGTATGACAAGTTAGCCTTGCTGTCGACGGCAGACTGGGCGCCACTCGGCCGTCGCTCCCCGTGGTGCCGGAAAGCCGGCACCGAATGCGCATGTGGGCCACCGTACAGACCCGGCGTTCGCGCGAAGCAGATAGTCCGAAGCCCTTCCTCCGACTCTCATGGGATACGCCAGACCATGGACTTCGAACGCCAACGATGTCCGCCGCTCGACCATCGGCCGGCGCGCGCACGAAGTCGGCTCGTCCCGCGATGGGCGTGAAGCGCCTGCGTTTCGCGCTCGTCCTCCTGATCGCTGCCCTGGTGGCCGATTGCGGTGGCGACAGCGCGGCCAGCGGCGAGGAACCGGTGGCGGGGGTCGCGAAGCCCAACATCCTCTTCGTGATCATGGACGACGTCGGCGTCGACCAGATGAGGTCCTTCGGCTACGGCGGCATGACACCGCCCGCGACGCCGAACCTGGATGCCGTCGCGAGCGCCGGCGTGAGATTCCGGAACGTGTGGTCCATGCCCGAATGCTCTCCGGGTCGAGCGGCCATGTTCGTCGGACGCTACCCGCTGCGCAACAACATCTACGCCGCGCTCGGACCCTACGACCTCGCGAACTCGCAGGTCTCCGGCGACGAGATGACGACGCCGAAGCTGTTGAAGCAGGCCGGCTACGAGAGCGCGATGTTCGGCAAATTCCATCTCGCCGGTCCCGACAACAATCAGGACGGCAATGCGACCCCGCTGAAACTCGGTTGGGACTACTTCTACGGCTGGATCCGCGGCGGGCCCGCGTCGATCGACACGACGGCCGGAGGGGTCGCACCGACGGGCACGTACCGGTGCGGCTTCGTCCCGGCAGCGATCGTGGGCGGGGCGGACTCGGGCGCCTGTTATCGGGCCGACAACTCCTGCCGTGTGATCTCGGCCGTGTCTGCGGCAGGCGAGTCACCGGGCAAGCAATGCTTGATCGCGGGCGGCATTCTCAAGCCGGGCGCGCTGTGCCAGGCCACAGCGCCCGCGGAGCTTCGCTTCTCGACGCCGAATGCCTACTACGTCTCACCGCTCGTCATCGCCAGCGGTGCCAGCGTCGAGACGCCACCGAACGCCGACCCGCGCAACCGAGGCTATCGGACGACCGTCGAGACCGATGCCGCGATCCAGTGGATCCGGAGTCGGCCGGCGTCCACGCCGTGGATGGCGACGGTCAGCTACAGCGCTGCGCACACGCCTTACCAGCAGCCTCCCGGCGCGCTCGTCGCGCTGGGCGCAGGCGACGAACTCAGCTGTTCCGAGTTCTCCCAGCAGCGCGTCGTCTCGAACAAGATGACCGAAGCGCTGGATACCGAGTTCGGCCGCCTCCTCGTGGAGACCGGCCTCGCGAACCGCAACGCCGATGGCTCGCTGGCCTATCGGCCGGGGGCGACGAACACGATCATCGTGATCGTCGGCGACAACGGCACGTTCGCGAACGCGGTCAAGGAGCCGTTCGACATCGGTCGCGCGAAAGCGACCGCCTACCAGACCGGCGTGTGGGTTCCACTGATCGTCGCCGGACCGGTCGTCGTACAGCCCGATCGCGACGTCGAGAGCATGGTCAACATGGTCGACGTCTTCCGCCTCTTCGGCGAGATCGCCGGCATCGACGTGCCGCGTTCGGTCCCGCGCACGATCGACTCGGCGCCGCTGCTGCCGTATCTCGTGCGCGTCGCTCAGCCGAGCATCCGCGCCGTCAACTTCACGCAGGGCGGATACAACATCCAGGCGAACGGACTGCGCAATGGCGCGTGCATCGTCAAGACCGTGATCGCCGGAACGACCGTCGCGTCGACCTGCACCCAGAGCGTCTTCGACAAGGGCCCGTGCGAAGACAATGCGGGCGTGTGGTGGGGACCCGGCTATACCGATCCCTCGGTGCTGCCCTCGGGACATCCGTCCGGCACCGGCTATCGCAGTTGCTGGGAAGTCAACCAGGCCGAGTTCAGGGCGGGCATGCCGCTGACGCCGGTCTCGCCCGAGATCACGATCGCGCTCCGAAACGACATCTACAAGCTCGTGCGGAACACGGTCCAGACCTATGACTCCGTCGCGGACACCGGCGGGCCGGTCACCACCGACGAGTTCTATCAGATCGACCAGGCCGTTCCGACCCCGCGCATCGACAAGGCCGCGCTCGACTTGATGCCCACGCGATCGACGTGGTCGCCGACCGTGTCGTCGAACTATCGCGCGCTCGGCACGCAACTCGACGCGATCCTGGCGTCGCAACCCGCGTGCCCGGGCGACGGCAATCTCGACAACGTGGTGAATCCGCTGGACACGAATACCTGGCGCGTCCTGTCGACGGGCTGGCGGCTGTCGAGCACCTACGACTTCAACCTCGACGGCGTGACCGATGGCGCGGACCTCGCGATCATCCAGGGCCACCCGGGTCGCTGCCCACCGTCGAGCGCGGTGTATTGAGATGCCCGTGCTCGGGTCCATGGGACGTCGTCGTTTCGTGGCCTGGGCCGCGCTCGGCCTCGCGGCCGCCGGTGGCGCGGTCCTCGTCTACGCGAGGCCGTCGGGCAACGCGATCGTCCGTCCCCCTGCGGCGATCCTGAGCGACGGGGTCGACGCGCCGTCGGACATGGCCTTGATCCCCGGCGGGAAGTTCCGGATGGGCAGCGACAACAGGCAGTCGAAGCCGAACGAACGTCCGACGCACTGGGTCCGGGTCACGCGCTTCTGGATGGACGTGACTGACGTGACGAACGACCAGTTCTTCGCGTTCGTCGCGGCCACGGGCCATGTGACGACCGCCGAGAAGACTCCCGACTGGGACACCGTGCGGGTCCAGTTGCCGCCGGGAACGCCCCGCCCCGCGGACACCGTGTTGAGACCGGGCGCGATGGTCTTCACCGGCACGATCAGCGAGGTGCGTCTGGACGATCCGTCACGCTGGTGGGCGTACGTCCGCGGCGCGGACTGGCGGCATCCCCAAGGTCCCGGCAGCGACATCGAAGGCAAGGGAGATCATCCGGTCGTCCAGGTGAGCTACGACGACGCGGCCGCCTACGCCCGCTGGGCGGGGAAGAGACTGCCGACGGAAGCCGAATGGGAGTTCGCCGCGCGCGGAGGCCTCGAGCAGGCGACCTATGCATGGGGAGACCGACTCGAGGCCGGCGGAAAGATCCCGGCGAACATCTGGAACGTCGACGAACGGCCGTTCCCCGTGGTGGGTCGGGCCGGCGGGAAGGCGGCCGGGACGAGCCCCGTGGGGAGTTATCCGCGCAACGCCTACGGCTTGTTCGACATGACGGGCAACGCCTGGCAGTGGACGGCCGACTGGTATCGCATCGACTACTTCCAGACGCAGGCGCGCCGGCACGGCGACGCGGTGATCGACGATCCGCGCGGGCCCCAGGATTCGTTCGATCCCACGGATCCCGGCGTCCCGGCGAACGCGCCGAAGCGGGTGATCCGCGGCGGCTCGTTTCTTTGCAACGAGAACTATTGCCAGTCCTACCGGCCGAGCGCCCGAAGGGGCGCCGATCCGTTCAGCCCGATGTCGCACCTGGGCTTTCGTCTCGCCAGGGACATCTAGCCCGATCCCGCATTCACTCCCGCTCGATCATCAATAGGTCGCCCAAACGCGCGTGGTTAAAGAAATTGGGCGTGAGTTTGTGGTGTGATCCTTCGATCAGGGTAGCGGTCGTCTTGTCTCGCCAGCGGCGCCTAGTTTGCCCAGCCGTGGATCGGCTCACGATAGAGCACCGCCTTCATCGGCGCATCGGCCAGGACTTCGGGGGCACACTCGAATGCGGTCACCTGCGTGGTGACGAGCGCCACATCCAGGCGTCGCGCATCCAGCCAAGCCATGGCCTTCTCGATCAGCGGTCGGCCTTGGCCGCGGCCAGTATAGAAATGGATACCCCGAACGTACATTTCAGTCATCGGAACTTCCAGATCGCCGAAGTGGCAACCGACGGACGAGCACTGCCCTTCGGGCTCCGTGGAGCGGATGGCGCATCGCAGGGCCTCGGCGTTCATGCTGGCGTCCACCGTGATGGGGTAGCTACCCATGCGCCGGGTAGGGGGGCTTTCGATGGCGTTCGCGCCCAGCGCTTCGGCGATCTCCAGCCGGCGCCGGTCCGTGTCGACGTAATTGACGCGGCCCGCACCAGCCGCCCGCGCGAAGCCAGCCGCGTAGAGTCCGACGGAGCCGCATCCGCCCATCACAAGTACGTCCGAGCCTGGCACGTTGGCCAAGTGAGGCACAGTCAGCTCGTAGCCAAAGGGAATGTTGTCCGACAGGCTGGCCCAGTGCGCAATGTCCGCACCCGGGGGCAGTGGCACCAGGCTGGCGTTGGCATGCGGGACGCGGACTAGGTCCGCAAAAAGGCAGCCGAAATCGTGCGCCACCGCAGAGCCGAACGCGGCTCCCTTCGGATAGTGGGAACAGGTGTTCGGCTTGCCTAACGTCGTACAGCGATGGCAATGACCACATGAGACATGCCAACTCACTACGACGAGCTGGCCCTTGTAAAAGCGCGCACCCGGCCCTGCTTCGACCACCTCTGCGATGGCCTCGTGTCCTAGGGCACACGGCTGCTCGAACGGCGTTCCGCCGAGGATCATGCGCACATCGAGGTCGCAGGTCGTCGCCGCGACGGGTCGCACGAGCACATCCTCGGGGTGCAGCAACCGCGGTTCGGGAACCTCGCGCCACTCTAAAGCGCGCGGGCCGAGAAACCAGAGCTGCCGCACTGGCTTACTCCGCGGCCGGTGTCGCGGCCCGGGCCGCGAGCGCAGCCTTGGCCTTCTCGACGTCCACGGCTTTGCCCCCGACGCCGTAGCCGCCAGCGGGCACCTCCTCGATGAGCACATGAACGCTAGGGCGCAGGGAAGGATAGCCCTCCGCGTCGATGACGGCGTCAGTGACCTTCGTGATCAACATCGCCTTCTGCTCGGGGCTGAGGGCAGCGGCTGGAACCTGAATCGTGACGACGGGCATGGCGCTTCTCCAGGGAATATGGTGATCGACATAGTATGGTGATCACCATATAAATACAAGCGACCAAGAGGTTCATCCTTCTCCTTTAGTATGGCGAACGATATAGAACCCGATGGGCTGCGCCTGCGGCCTCTCAAGGAGTGCTCTTAGTGCCCAGACACACTGACGCACGAATCAACGCGATTCGGACCGCCGAGCGCCTGTTCCGCACCCAAGGCTACGCAGCCACGGGCCTCATCCAGATCATCCAGGAGAGCGGCGCGCCCAAGGGGTCCTTCTATTTCCACTTCCCAGGCGGCAAGCGGCAACTGGCACTCGAGGTGATCGCCGCCTATCGCGCCCGCACGAGCGCGGGGCTTCGCGCGCTCGCCGAGTGGGCGGCCGGCGACGCGGACAAGTTCCTGCGAGCGCTGACCAAGGCCACGGCGGAGGAAATGGCCGCAGCTGGCTGGGCCTCCGGCTGCGTGGCACAGACTTTGTCCCAGGAACTGGCGCCAGATGACACCGAGATGGCTGACGCGGCCGCCGCTCTCTTCGACGAATGGGTGGAGATCATCGCTTCGGCTATCGGACCTTCCGAAGGGGACCGCTCCGCCCGCAAACGCGCCATGGCGCTCGTGGCCGCACTTGAGGGCGCCAGGATGCTGGCACGTGCCCACCGGTCGGCGGCCGTCATCGATGCCGTCCTCGGCGAGTTTCGCGGCCGCACCTGAGAGCGCCAGTATCGCAGCGCAGGTCTGCAAGAAATTGCGGGCGGAGGACCGACGAGAGGAACAGGCGCTCTGGGTGAATCCATCGATGCCACGGTAGTAATGGCCGCGAGAGTGTGCTCACCATGTTTGGCCCATGCGCGCATGCTCGAGCCCCTCTGTTTTCAAATGGTAGTTAACAAGTGGGCCGGAATCCGGGCTCGCTTTGTACCGTCGGCTCTACGTCGAACCACTCCGCTGGTCGGCGACAGCCAGGCCTTGGGCCGTCATCAGATCTGCCGATGCTCAATAGGCCTCGTTGTTGTCTACCTCGCTGAATGCCTGTCCTGTCGATCAACAAAGCGCATTGACACGGTGAAGCAACGAGCTTGAGTGCTCAGAGGAGATATTCGGCCTCGGTCCTGCCGGCGGCCACCTCTTCCCTCAGAAGCGCCTCCATCTGGTCGGCTCGCACGGGCTTGTTGAGATAGAAGCCCTGGAACTCGTCGCATTCGTTCTGGCGCAGGAAGTCGGCTTGTTCCTTCGTCTCGACGCCTTGCGCCACGACGGTCAGGCTGAGCGTATGGCCCATCGCGATCACGGCCGCCGTGAGCGCCTTGTTGTCGGCGACGTTGGCGACGTCACGGATGAAGGAACGATCGATCTTGATGGTGTCGAGCGGGAACTGCCGGAGCGCGGAGAGCGACGAGTAGCCGATGCCGAAGTCGTCGATGGCGATGCGAATGCCCATGCGTTTGAGCCCGGTCAGGATCTTCATGGTCTGATCGACGTTGCGCATCAAGAGACTCTCGTGGATCTCGAGCTCGAGCAGATGCGCGTCCATGCCGGTTTCGGCGAGTATCGACGACAGGGACGGCAACAGCCCCTCGTCGAAGAACTGACGCGCCGTCAGGTTCACCGCCATGGTCATGCTGGGCAGGCCGCCCCGATGCCAAGCGACGTTCTGACGACAGGCTGTCGCCAGGACCCAATGACCGATCAGCACGATCAGCCCCGTCTCTTCAGCGATCGGAATGAACTGCATTGGCGCGATCGTCCCGAGGTCGGGATGCTGCCATCGCACCAGCGCCTCCATGCCGCTGATGCGGCCGCTACGGGTGTCGCGCTTGGCTTGATAGTGAAGTTGAAATTCACCGCGATCCAGGGCGTGCCGCAGCGCCGACTCGAGCGCCAAGCGCTCGAGCGAATGCTCGTTGAGTTTTTCCGAATAGAACTGGAAATTGTTTTTTCCTTCCTCCTTCGCCTTGTACATCGCGACGTCGGCGTTCTTCGTCAGCGTCTGCTCGTCGAGACCGTCCTGTGGATAGGTGCTGATGCCAATGCTGGCCGTGACGCGGAATTCCTGACCGAGCAACAGAAACGGACGAGCGGTGGCGGAAAGAATCTTCTGGGCCACGGTCGCCGCATACATCTGTTGATCGAGCTCGGGCAGCAGCGCGACGAATTCATCACCACCGATCCGCGCGACGGTGTCGCTGTCTCGCAGGCAGGTGCGGAGCCTGGCTGCAACTTCCTTCAGCAACTGGTCGCCGGCCTCGTGTCCCAGCGAGTCGTTGACCTGCTTGAAGCGATCGAGATCGAGGAACATGACCGCTAGTTGGCGGTCATGTCGATGCGCCAGATGGATGCTCTGCCCTAGAAGCTTGCTGAACAGGCTGCGGTTCGGCAAACCGGTCAAGTTGTCGTGGTAGGCGAGGTATTCGACGCGTTGCGCGTGCGCGAGTTGTTCGTCGGCGATGCGTTGCCGGCTCAACGCCAGCTGTGTGCTCAAGCGTTGCAGCCAGGCGGCGACGAGAATCAACACGACGCTGCCGGCCGCGGCTCGCCACAGGTAGGTCCGCGTGGTCTGTCGCGTGGGGGCCAGCTGTTCGTCCTCCGACAGGCCGACGATCACCGCCAGAGGAAATTCATAGAGCGGCTGGATGCCCGTGTAGCGCTTGACGCCGTCCCACGGGTTGACGGTCACAGCGACCGTCAGGCTCTCCGCGCTCTCTGCCGGGACCACGGACGCGTAGTCGACGACGTCCGCGGCCGACACGACCTCGCCGCTGCGTCTCACACGCATGATGCCGTCGGTACCGAGCACGCCCAGCATGCCGTGCTCGCCGAGTCTCGAGGCCTCGTAGACGCTGACGAAGTAACTGGCGTCGAATTCGATCACGACCACGCCGTCGAAGCTTCCGTCGGCCGCCGCGAGACGGCGACCGAATTGCAGTTGCCATTCGCGGTTGCCCGTCGCTTTGCGCGGCCGACCGATCCAGAGCGCGTCGTCCTGACGTTCGTGTGCGAAGTCTTCCGGATCGATGGTCCGTGCTGTCGTCGACGGACGGGTGCTGGACACCACGTGCCCCTCTCGATCGGCGATGCTGACGACGAAGAGCATGTTTGCCGGCAACAACCCGCGTGCGGCGAGCGCCTCCAGCATGTTCCGTTCGGGCCTCGACGCATGGACAAACCCGACGAGCTTCAAGGTCTGATCGATCTCCCGCACCGCCCGGACCAATTGGGCTTCGTAGGTCTCGGTCTGTTTGCGGGTCGAGACCATGGCGGCTTCTTGCGCCGCCGCATGCTCGACGGCGATGAGGTTGAGGGTCATCCCCCAGATCAGCGCCAGAACCAGGACCGCGAGGACAGCGATCAGGATCGACGGCGTTGCGAGCGCGGCAAGGCGTTGTCGCAGCGAGCCGGTCCCTTCACCTGGCACTGGGGACGGTCCCGACGTCATTGCGGCATTCAAGCCAGGGGGCGCGTCGTCATGCCTCATCGCGTTTCGGGCCGGTTCAATTCAGGGTCAGCGCGACCTTGACGCTGGCGTCGAGGTCCGCTTTGTCGATGTAGCCGATGGCCTTCGGGTCGGCGGCGACGGCCGCCTTCATGGCGGCTGCGCTGGCCATTTCCCTGGGTGCCACGCCTCGGCCCGCGAAGACGATCCGCGACCAGGCCGCTTTCACCTGCGCGAGATCACGACCGGTGGCCTTCTGATAGAACTCGACGTAGATCGGTCGCGACTCCGACTGGTCGAGCGGCGTGAACGCGCGGCTGCGACCCAGGTAGATGTCGGCGAGCTGCTCCCTGGTCGGTGCGGTGGCCAAGGTATTGACGATGACGACGACGTCAGCAGCGGATGCCGGGCCCGAAACGATCAGGGCTGCCAGCAGCAGGACGATGCGCTTGTTCATTGGCCGTCAGAACACGAAGTCAGCCAGCAAGGTGAACACGGTCACTTTCGCCCTGCGGCCGGCCAAGGCGGGGCTCACGTTGACGAAGCTGGTGGCGCTGACATCCGCCGATTCGACCTGCGCCTTGATGGCTACGCCGCGGAAGGCATCCCAACGGACACCAGCGGCCACGGTTGCCAGGCGGTCGGAGCCCACGAACAGCACGTCGCCCTTGGGAACGAATCGCGAGTAGGTCGCGTACGGCATCCACGCGCCCCAGCGCTGCCCTGCGGTGACGTAATAGGAATCGCTGTCGAAGGCACCGCCATCGCCTTGTCGACGGATCACGTATTCGCCCTGGACCAACTGGCTCCCGTTGTCGTAGATGACGCCGACGCCCAGGAAATTGTCCGTGACCGGCGGCAGCGCAACCGGCAGCCCCTTCAGCTTCGCGTCGGGCGTTGTCACGCCGCCAAGGCGGAAAGTCCAGTCGCCGCGTTCGGCCAGCAGATTCAGCGCGTAGGCCTTCTTGACGTCGACGGTGATCTTGCTGCCGTAGCCATAAATGTCGACCGTCGATCGACCGCCGGACGCCTGCAACGTGAAGTGCGTGCCGGCCCAATCGGTTCTGATCTGCGCCTGGCCGCCGTCGAACGACGTGAGCGGGAACAGGGAGTAGACCTCATTGGGCGCGCGCACCCAATGCGCGGCGTAACCGACGTTGCGCGAGTCGGAGACCAGGAATACCGGCAGCACCATGCGGCCCGCTTTCAGGTCCAGCCACGGGGTGACGCTCGCCTGCCCGAACAACCACTCCAGTTGCGGCCGCATGCCGTCCACGCCGCGGCTGACCAACACCTGGCCGACCGCGGAAAAGGTGTCGCCGACGTTCAAGTTGGCCTGCAGGCCGAGGCGACTGTCGACGCCGGCATCGGGCGACTTGTCGGCGCCGCGCGACTGCCGCGACGACGATCGATACTGGGCCCCGTCCGTGTTCGTCACGACGGCACCGGCGGTGCCGAAGCCACTCCACGCCCAGACCAAGCCCTCATCGGCATGGGACATGCCCACACCAGTCGCAGCGAGTAGTGCGGCTGTCCTCGCGACAGCACGAAGCGGCGGACGTTTGATCGATGCGATCCGACAGAGCTGGAGAATGCGCACCGTGTCCCTTTCACCGATACGTTACTGCCTCGGCAAGAGCGACGAGTGGGCCATCATCTACCCTTTCCAGGCCCTTGAGTCGGTATCTCCACACGGTCCGATGGACGGTACGTCAGGTCGCACGCGATGCGATCGTGACGCGCACCGCGCATGTCGGCGCCCGTCAGCTCGGGATTGCCGATAGCGAGGTCATCCGCTGCAATGACCTCCGACTCAGCGACTGAGGCGCCGCGTGCATCGACGACGACACGCCCCGTCAACCTGGACCAACGACGAGCTTGCCCTTCGGTGATCCGGCCCTCTCGAGTTCAGCAATCGCCGCAATGGCTTCGGAGAGCGATACGACGCGGCCGATCGATCAGAAAACCTTCATGAGGACCGCTGATGTTTCATCGATCGATCGCAGCCGAATGTTCGCGCAGAGGGCAAATCACTCCCACTCGATCGTGGCCGGCGGCTTGCCGCTGATGTCGTAGACGACGCGGTTGATGCCGCGGACCTCGTTGATGATGCGGTGTGAGACAACCATGTAGAAGGCGCTGCTGAACGCTTCCTGCTGCACTGACGGCACACCGGAGTGTTGCAATGGCTACTTTCAGGAAACGCGGCGACAGGTGACCGGCCTGCGTCCGCAAGCTCGGCTCCCCTTCCCTCTCTCGATCTTTTCATCAGCGCAGCGACGCTGTCCGCTGGGCGAAGGAAACGGAAATCCAGCTAGAGAGTGGCGCGTACAAGGCCGACTCTCGAACCGCGAACGAGGAGACGCTTGGCGCCCTGCTGACGACGTATCGCAATCGGGTCTGCCCAACCAAGCGAAACGGCGACAAGGAGGCGTATCTCGTCAGTCGCATTGTGGCGGACCTGCAAAGCCTGGTCCGACGTCCGGCGCGCGCAATCCAGCCCCCCGACATTGCAGCCCTACGCGACCGATGGCTGGCGGAAGGCTACAAGCCTGCATCGGTGGTGCGGCGGCTTGGACTCATCGGTCATGCCGACGAACTTGCGGGCAAGGAGTGGGGCTTTGGGGGCCTGGACAACCCCGTCAGGAAGATCCGCAAGCCTCGAGTGCTCAACGCACGCAACCGGCTCGTCAGTGCCGCAGAACTTGAGCGTGTGCTTGCGGCGACGAGTTCGCCAGAACTACCTGCCCTTGCACGGCTCCTCGCCGAGACCGCGATGCGTCGTAGCGAAGCGCTGGGCCTTGTCGCGAACCGCGTCGACTCGACAGGAGCGTGGTGCGGCTCGACATCACGAAGGCAGGCAAGGGGAAGTCAGCTATGCGAGGTACTGTTCATGGCGCGAGGAGCTGCGAGTAAGCGCAAATCAGGAGGCGCCTCACCTTGCTCCGAAACGCGAAGGAATCGTAAGAATCCTTTCACCCGCCTCGTATGGAGTACAAACGTGAAGATGATGCTCGCTGCCTTTCTGTTCGCCGTCGGTCTCGCGCCCGCGTCCGCCATGACAGGCAACGAGTGGCGCGCAGCTATCGATAGCAATCGACCGGGGTTCGCGCTAGGCTACTTGCGAGGAGTGGTCGAGAGCCAAGGCACTTGGTGGAGCGCTGCTGGCGAACGCACCTTGGCCAGCAAGTACAACTATGGGAAGCTGTTCCTCCCGCGCTTCTGCAATCCCGATGGCTGGACGGCGCGACAAGGTGTGGCCATCGTAAAACTCTAGATGGACAAGCACCCGGCGCAAACCCACAACGACGCCGGAACGATCATTTCGTTGGCGCTGCTGGAAGCTTGGCCGTGTGCAGACAATCCTTCGTAGCAGTCTCGCAAGTGGCCGGCAAAACGCGAGCATCTTGCATCGACAAGTGCGAAGTAGCTCGCGGTGAAGCGGAACTACCGTGCCGCCGCTGTTGTTGCGTAAGGACAATGGACGTGGCGTTCGTAGCGTACACAGTCAATGAGTGCCGACCTATACCTCCGAAACATCCTTATCCGTGAGCGCGAGGACACCGGCCCTTTCGCCCCTGTGCGCGGCGTCATTGCCACGATGACCCCACTCATCCAACAGTGGGCGAACTCTTATCTGTTTAGCGTTTGTCCAAGCGGCTCGTTTGCAAAGGGAACCGCGAACCGCAGCGGTACCGACATTGATCTCTTCATCTCGCTATCCGCAGAGACGCCGTTCACGCTCGAAGAGATTTACGCAAGACTCTTCCGTCACCTTGTTAATAGCGGCTACGACCCCCGCAAACGCAACGTCTCCATCAACACGCGAGTCGGCGCCTTCGATGTTGATCTCGTTCCGGGGCGCCGCCAAGACGCATACAGTGAGGATCACAGCCTCTGGCGCGACCGTGCGAACACATGGACGAAGACGAACGTTCAAACGCACATCGCATTTGTGCGTTCGAGCAACCGCCTTGAGGAGGTTCGACTACTGAAGCTCTGGCGCAATCAGAAGGGCTTAGACTTCCCTTCGTTCTATCTTGAACTCGCCACGATCACGGCACTTGTGGGCCAGCCTGTAGGCAATTTGTCGGCAAACGTCTGGAAGGCTTTCGAGTACTTGCGAGACCTCTTCACAGCAGCTCGTACGGTCGATCCAGCGAATACCAATAATATCGTTTCCGATGATCTCACCGCGGCGGAGAAGGGCAAGGTTCGCGCGGCGGCGGTTCAAGCCTTGGCTGCAAAGAACTGGTCTGAGATCATCGTATGAGTGATTGGAGCCTTCCCGGACTGCTCGATCATCTGCACCAGCGCGTTGAAGGGGAGCTGCGGGCCGCACGCGAGGCGATCGGCCATCCGACCGACAAAGGCGATGCCAGCGAGACGATCTGGATTGAGGTTCTAAATCGACATCTGCCTGGGCGCTACCAGGCGCGCAAAGCCCATGTCGTAGATAGCCATGGGACGTTCAGCGAGCAGATGGATGTAGTGGTCCACGACCGCCAATACTCTCCGCTCGTTTTTGATTTCAAGGGGACCTTCGTGGTCCCGGCTGAGAGCGTCTACGCTGCGTTTGAAGCGAAACAGGAGCTGACCGGCGACCAGATTGCATACGCTCAGAAAAAGATCGGAAGCGTTCGACAGCTGCATCGCACGAGCATGCCGGTTCCGACAGTCGACGGGACGAAAGCTCCAAAGGCGCCCGGGCCAATCCTTGGAGGCGTACTGGCGTTGAGCTCAGCGTGGTCGCCGCCATTGGGGGACACACTGGTTGCCCACCTCACGAAGGACGTTGGGGGCGGCCGGCTAGACCTCGGATGCATCGCGGATGCCGGCTTCTTCGAAATCGATGAAGGGCATCGCACGTATGCCATGCATCCATCATCCAAGCCCGCGACGAGATTCCTCTTCGCATTGATGGCGACTCTGCAGCAGATGGGAACTGTGCCGATGATCGACATCGACGCCTACGCCAAACGAATCCCGGAGTGACATGCACGCGTATGTTTCACAGTCTTCACGGCCAAGAAGGAAGGTGATCGAGCTCGCGATGAACTGCGCGGCTTCGAAGCGTCTGTTGAACATTGACTGCTGACCGAGCAGAACCGAACACCCTTCAGGGAGGGTGAGATGCTGAAGAGGGTCACTTGTGCCGCCTTACTCGCGGCTGGCACAGCCGCGTTCGCACACGGCGGCGGTCTCGACGCCAACGGCTGCCACCACGACCGACGCAACGGCGGCTATCACTGCCATCGAGCGCCAGCGTTGTCTCTGACAAGCCCGCCAGCGAAGGCGAACGCTCCAGCGTCTACCAGTCAGCAACTCGTGCCCGGCGCCCCAACCTGCTACACCGGCCCTCGCGGCGGTCGATACACCATCACTGCGAGCGGTCGCAAGAACTACAAGGGATGTTGAGCGTACGGAAGAAATCGGCGCGAGTCGGGGAGGCTAATCGATGGCAATGGTGAAGTGCCGCGAGTGCGGCAAGGAAGTGAGTTCGCAGGCGAAGGCCTGCCCAAATTGCGGCATCAAGGATCCAGCTCCGCGCACTTCGCTGGCGAAGGTGTTCAGCATCATCGGAATGATTTTGGTGGCGATCGTCGTCTTCAAGTGCTCGTTCGGGGTCGGCGAATCGATCGACAAGGCAACCAATCCGCGGAACGACAACTTTACTCCGCCTGGTGCCTCTTCAACGACGCCCGTCCCCGCGCCACTACCGCCACCGCTCGCGCGCCAGTGGCGGTATTCCGACGAGGTCGACACGATGCGAAAGCGAAGCACCAAGACTGCGGAGACGACCAGCCTTGAGGAGCTCGAGTTCCCGTTTCCGTACAACAAGAAGCCCAACTACGCGACCCTCGGCCTCATTTCAAAGGCGGACGGCTCGAAGTTCGCGTACCTCTCAATCGACCACGGCCAGTTCCTGTGCCATACCTATGATTGTCCTGTGAACATGCAGGTCGACGGACAACCGGTCAAACGGCTCACTGGATCTGCAGAGGGCAGCGGACGGGCCGACACAATCATCCTGCCCTACGGGCCGACGCTCGCCCTGCTCAAGAAGGGCCAGGTGCTCACGGTCGAGGCGAACTTTTTCCAGCAAGGATCGCGTCAGATGCTCTTCAAGATCGAGGCCCTGGACTGGAAGCCGTAGCGAGTCAGTGCAGAGTGGGGATCGATCGGCCAGAGCCTAATACCCGATGATGACTCCAGTCGAAGATCGAGGTCTTGGACGGTACGGACTTGCGTCCTCAGCGAACCGTTCGCCGGTAATGTCGCAAATTTTCCACACCGGTTGCAAGTTCGAAATGGGAACACGGACCATTTGCGCATCAAGTGTCGAAGGATTTCACCATGAGCGGCTGTGCCGCCTGCAATTCGATCATCCCTGGTCTTCCTGACCAAGGGCACGAGGGCCTGCGACACGTCGTTGAAGAGCGCCCGCTTCAGGCGGTCGACGCGTATCACTGTGACTCGTGCGGCGAGCGCTGGTACCTCCAATCGGATGTGGCGTGTCCTCTCAGGGTTTGGGAACGGGGCGACCGGACCGAGCCGTTCAAGTCTTCTAGCGCGCGTCTCTTCGACGACCTGCGCGAGGTACGCATTAAGGCATCGCTCTCCGATAGGCGACACGATTTCCGTTAACCAAGTACCTGAGCCCGGCCTTGGGGCGATCTTCCAGATCCCATTTGACTATCAGTTCGTCCCCCGTCGCGACAGCACGGTTGCGCTTTGTCAATGGCGTCCTACCGGCGTTGAAGGCGTTCCTCGCCGCCTACTCCGATCGATCTACCGGCCTCCGCAAAGACATTGAGATGGGCGCAACCCTGGCAGGCGCGCTACTGGACGTGACTGACTATTTGTTCGCCGAGCGTCTACCGTAGCTAGCTGGTTGCAGGTCGGCTCACGATTACTGTGAGAAGAGACTCTGGTCTACCGACACAGCGTTTCGCTTTGCTTGCGACCGGCGGCATGAACGTGGTGCGCTTCTGGACCATCGACGCAAAGGAAGACCTGTTGCCCTGGCTGCGTGACGTCGGCCTGGTGCGCCTGAACACGAACGATCTAACGATCACCGGCTTCGAATGCATCGGCGACCGCGAGTACGCGCAGTCCTGGTACTGCCGGATTGCTCGAGAGGGCTGGGAGCGCCGCGGTAAGCCAGATGAGGGCGTTGGGCACGTTCGCGCTTGAGCGCATGGAAGTTGATTTATGAGGCGCGACGGCGTTATCAGTCGACGAAACTAAAACTTCCTTTCAGTCGCCTTCATGCACGTCCCCGGAACCGAAGCGATGGCTTCGAAGCCAGTGTAGTAGGTACGAATAATCGAGCCGGTGTGCCGATTAACGCGGAAATTGTCCGACCGCCCCTTGGGGCCCTCAATCGTAAAATTTATCTCGTCGTCGCTTATCTCGGCTTCGTAGCCGCTGACAGTCGACTTCTTCTCGTCGACGTACATCATTACGTCTTGGTAGCCGCCCCCAAGCTTTCCTACGCGACAGGCGAGTGTCAGAGTCGTCTCGGCACTGGCTGCCGTAGGGGCCATCGCCACGAAAAGTAAGGTACGCGCGAAACGCTGCATGGCGTTGATGGTACTTAGTAGACGCCGCAAGAACAACAAGTTGCCCAACGCCCACGTGTAATCATCGGCCGCCGCATGCACAAGGCAAGTCAGCGGAAGGTCTTCATCCAATATCCAACACTTCGTTCGCTGCCGATGTGACGCGCGCTATCGTGCTCGAACCCGACTGCACGGGTACATAAAAGGGGGGATGGCGTGCGAAACAGGCTCTGGGTTCCTGCATTGATTTTTTTGCTCGCGGGCTGCTCGACGACGTTCTTGGCGTACGAAGGCCGTCAAGACTTGATATTCGAGGGGGTCGGTGGCGCCCGCACGATTGTTGACGGCGTCGATTTTTGGCAGCACGGAGATCCGCCGCGAACCTATCAACTCATTGGATACATCAAGGACAAGCGCGGACGTGGGCTGATATCGACGTTGACGAAGGAAAGCAACGTTGCCACAAAGGCTCGCGAGTTCGGTGGTGACGCGGTAATCGTGCTTGAAGCTAACCAGACGATCACGGGTTACGCTCGAACGGCATTTGTCTCCGGCAACCGGCGATCTGCAGTCGCGAGTGCTATATCGGTGCCAATTGGCCGCTCGGAGGCGACCTTTGCTGTTCTGAAGTACGTCGAGGTTCCGGGTCAAGCGGCCGAAAGTGTCCCGCTACCAGCCTCTATCCCGCTAGGTCCGCGGCTCGCAAAACCCCAAGCCGCAACGGGAACACCTTCGTCCGGTACAAGCAACCCCTATGCGGCGCCTGACGTTAGCCAGCCACTTCCGCCGACATCACGCGCGCCCTCGGCTCCCGCCACCAAATATGGCTATGCAGCTGAGAAACTCGCCCGCGACCAGCGCTGCATTGCTCCGAATCCGCCGACACTAGTCTCCAGCGGCCCAGGATTTGAGACTTTCTCGGTGGCATGCACAGTCGGGGATCCTCTGCTCGTCCGCTGCGAGTTTGGAGCTTGTCGAGTATTGCAGTGATAGTCGCGTACCGCCATTGAATCAAGCCCGCGACCTTATTGCCGAACTCGCGTTCGTTGCCCACCTCAACTCGGAAAGCGATTGTGAGTTCGCGCGGCGCATCGCCGCTGCATGTGCCGAACTGGTCGAGATGCGGCCCGACCGGGAAGCCGCCGCGATGATTCGCACTGCGTTCGATCTCTAGACACATGTGCGGCCGCTACAAGCTCGAAGACCACTGGAAGGAATACTGCAAAGCGGCCCAATTCACTTGGCAGGATCCGCCGTGGCCGACGCCTAATCCCCTCAAGGGTAGTGAGGAGGCACGTCCGACCGACCCGATGCCGATCATCCGCCGCAACGAGGGTGAGAAGTCTCCCCGAACTCCGCCGCTGGGCCGTCATCCTCTTGTTTCACGGAAGGACGATCGCACGGAAACGGGGAAACGCAAGGAGATCAAGCGCGACGTCATCAACGTCATCGGCGAGAAGTTGACAACGTCCTACATGTGGAAGTGGTCGTCAAGGAGCGCCGCTGCCTCGTGCCGATGAGCTCTTGGGACGAGTGGCCAGAGACTGGCTCCGGCAAGCAGCGTGTTCGAAGCTCCAAGCCAGACGAACCCGCCTTCATGGCCGCCGAGCTCTACGGCGAGTCGCCGCCATCGAGCCACGCGCCGTACTCATGTGGACGTAGAACCACCGCGCGCGGTCGTGGTCCGTCCCGAGTAGAACGGTCAGCGGAACTGTGCAGATCGCGTAGACCGAAACCTTCTCGCCAGTCTTCGGGTTGACGTTCGCTGCGGTCGCGCTGTCAGGCAAGGCCCCTGCAAGTGAAGAGTTCGCGATCGTTCCGGCTTGACTGGAACGCAAGTACCCGACGCCAGCGCACAACGCGAATGGTTCCTCGCCGCCTGCTGCCGACTCTCTTACGTAGTCATGGATGGGCTGATCTTCACTGACCCCCGCCTGCAGCGAGCGAACGGCGTAGGCGGACACCACGATGCCCTACGCCTTTGAGCCGGACATAGCCGAGTTGAACCGGAGGAACTCCCTCAAGCACAACATCAGCATCCGTCCAGGCCCCGCTGGGCAAGGATTCATTGAAGGAGATCTCGCGAGTCTGTTTCGCTTCGCCCAGCGGTAGTCCATCGCCATTTGTCTTTCCCCATTCGAGATTTGCTTTTAACCCATCCACCGTGGCGCTGGTAAGGTTGCCAAACTGAAGAGTAATGCGACTTCCATTTGCATACGGTTGGATATTCTTAAGCGCAACGGTTAAATAACCGAGATCACTCTTAATAATCGAATAGCCACTTGAGCCGGGGGTGAGATAAGCCACCTCATCCATTCCGGACGTCAGTTCCGCCATCAGCACTTTGCCGCTTAGGTCGTCATACTTCTTTTGTAGCGTCGTTATCTTCTCTTCTGTTACTCGTATACGCCCCTCGAGAGTAGCCATTTGTGCGTCGTCGACGCAGGCACACAATGTCAACGTCGCCATTGCAATCGCAAATGCTCTCATCGCTCCTCCCTAGCCATCAAAAAGTTTTAAAACCTGCAAAAAATCTGTGAGGCCATAGGTAGGCCACGCTGGTTGCGATGCGCCATAAAAGCACCCCCGCCTGCCAGGCGGCGTGTTTTGCAGAAGTGGGAAAGGCCGAACGTGCCCGCGCTAGCTAGTTCTCATAGGAGGATTAGCCCGTCAGCGTTGCGTAGCGCACGGATCGACGTAGCTATTGTGGCGTATAACTCACAAGTGGGAAACTACGAATGACCTCCCGCCGTTCGTGGCGTTCTTTGCATTAATGGGAGGCAGAAAGCAACGATATTGAATGGATGAATTAGACATTCGCCACCGATTAATAAATATACGAAATGGAATGTCGTATTAATCGGCAAAGAACATTGACAGAGTGCAGCAGACTGCGCCACGGTTTCGTGCGGTGTGGGGGTCTACCCCACTACTGCTCCACTGCCCTGCTAGCTCTAGGGCGTTTCTTAGTCAGCTGTCACGTAGCGAGGGAAGCGTCTCGGTAGCTCCAGTTTTCATAGACAACTTCACTCCCACTCGATCGTGGCCGGCGGCTTGCCGCTGATGTCGTAGACGACGCGGTTGATGCCGCGGACCTCGTTGATGATGCGGTTGCTGACCTTCGCGAGCAGCTCGTGCGGCAGGTGGGCCCAGTGGGCCGTCATGAAGTCCGTGGTCTGGACCGCGCGCAAGGCGACGACCCACTCGTAGGTGCGGCCGTCGCCCATCACCCCGACGGACTTGACCGGCAGGAACACCGCGAACGCCTGCGACGTCGCGTCGTACCAGTTGCGCATGGTCTCCTCGGCGGGCGTGCCTTGCGCGGGCAAGAACGGCGTCGCGCGCAGTTCCTCGATGAAGATCGCGTCGGCTCGCTGCAGCAGCGATGCGTACTCGCGCTTGACCTCGCCGAGGATGCGGACGCCGAGGCCGGGACCCGGGAACGGATGCCGGTAGACCATCTCCTGCGGCAGTCCGAGCGCGATGCCGAGTTGTCTCACCTCGTCCTTGAAGAGCTCGCGCAGCGGCTCGAGCAGCTTGAGGTGCAGTGTCTCGGGCAGCCCGCCGACGTTGTGATGGCTCTTGATCGTCGTCGCCTTCTTCGCGCTGCCGACCTTGTTCGACGCGGACTCGATGACGTCCGGGTAGATCGTCCCTTGCGCGAGCCACTTCGCGCCTTCGACCTTCGCGGACTCGGCCTGGAAGACCTCGACGAACTCGCGCCCGATGATCTTGCGTTTCGCCTCGGGGTCGCTCACGCCTTCGAGCTTGCCGAGGAAGACGTCGCTCGCGTCGACGTGGATCACCTTCACGCCGAGATGCTCGGCGAAGGTTTTCATGACCTGCTCGCCTTCGCCGAGACGCAACAGGCCGTGGTCGACGAAGACGCAGGTGAGCTGGTCGCCGATCGCGCGATGGATCAGCGCGGCGGCGACCGACGAATCGACGCCGCCGGACAGGCCGAGGATCACGTCATCGCCGCCGACCTGCGCGCGGATGGCGGCGACGGCCTCCTCGACGTAGTCGCGCATGACCCAGTCGGGCTTCGCGCCGCACAGATCGAGCACGAAGCGCTCGAGGATCGCGCGGCCCTGGACCGTATGCGTGACCTCCGGGTGGAACTGCACGCCGTAGAAGCGACGCGCCTCGTCCGCGATACCCGCGATCGGGCAACTCGGCGTCGATGCCATCAAGCTGAAGCCTTCCGGCATCGCAGTGACCTTGTCGCCGTGGCTCATCCAGACGTGCAGCATCCCGTGGCCCTCGGGCGTCGCATAGTCCTGGATGTTCTCGAGCAGTTTCGTGTGGCCCCGCGCGCGGACCTCGGCGAAGCCGAACTCGCGGTGCTCGGACGGTTCCACCGAGCCGCCGAGCTGCACCGTCATCGCGAACATTCCGTAGCAGATGCCGAGCACCGGAACGCCGAGTTCGAAGACGGCCTGCGGCGCGCGCAGGTCCTGGTCCTCGTAGGTGCTCGCATGACTGCCGGAGAGGATGACGCCCTTCAACGCACCGTCGGCCGCGTACTCGCGCACGAACGCATCGGTCACGTCGCTCGCATGCACTTCGCAGAAGACGTTCGCCTCGCGAACGCGCCGCGCGATCAGCTGGGTGACCTGGGAACCGAAGTCGAGGATGAGGATCTTGGAGTGCTTGGACATGCGCGAGGTCGGTGAGCGAATCGGTTCAGGGTGCGGTCGCCGGCGTTGCGGTCGTGGCGAGCCGATGGCGCTTGATGAAGACGGCGGCCACGGCCACGCCGATGAACTGCAGCGCGGCGCCGACGATGAAGGCGCCGCCGACTCGCCAGTCGTGCGGCGACAGGTGGCTGGCCGCGGCGAGCAGCGGCGTGCCGATCAGGGGACCGAGCACGAGCATGATGCTGGAGATGGCCGACAGCGATCCCATCGTCACGCCCTGCGCTCGAGGGTCGACGTTCTTCGAAATGAGACCCTGCAGCGCCGGGTTGACGGTGAACGAGAGCGCGTTGCAGGCGATGATCGCGTACATCATCCAGCCCTCGCTCGCGAACGCGTAGCAGAGGTAGGCGATCGCGGCCGACGTCATGCCGATCATCGCGGTCCGCACTTCGCCCCACCGCTTCAGGATGCGCCCGAGCAGCACGCCCTGCACGATCGCCGCGGACAGGCCGACCACGAACAACGAGATGCCGTTCGCGAACGGCGTCCAGCCGAAGCGGAATGTCGTGAACAGCACCCAGGTGGCATGGAGGATGAACTGGGCCAGTGTCGTCAACGCGAAGACCCACACCAGCGCGCCCACGTTTCGAAGCTGCAGCAAGCCCTTCAGCGCCGAGAACGGGTTCGCCTTCGCCCAGCGGAACGGGCTCCGCAGCGCCCGTGGCAGCGACTCGGGCAGCACGAACCAGCCGTAGAGGACGTTGATCAGCGCGAGCGCCGCGGCGGCGAAGAATGGCGCCCGCAGGCTGATGCCGGACAGCAGCCCGCCGACGACCGGGCCGATGATGAACCCGATTCCGAACGCAGCGCCGATGCCACCCATCGACTTGGCGCGATTCTCCGGCGTGGTGACGTCGGCGATGTACGCGTTGGCGACGGAGAAGTTCGACGCGGTGATGCCGCCGATGATGCGTGCGACGAAGAGCCACGCGAGGCTCGGGGCGAGCGCCGCGAGCAGGAAGTCGAGGCCGAGGCCCGTGATGCCGAACAACATGACCGGGCGTCGCCCGAAGCGATCCGACAGCGCGCCAAGGACCGGCGCGAAGCAGAACTGCATGATCCCGTAGCTGGCCGTCAGCAGGCCGTACCACGTGGCCTGCGCATCGGGCGACTTCGCGAACTCGCCGACGATCGACGGCAGCACCGGGATGATCAACCCGAAGCCCAGCACGTCGATGAAGACGCAGACGAGGATGAACGGAACGGCGGCCTTGCGCCGCGAGCCGTGGACGTTGTCGCTCATCGCAGAGTGCGGGCTGCGCCGACTTACTCGACCCGATAGTTCGGCGCCTCTTTGACGATCTGCACATCGTGGACGTGCGACTCGCGTATGCCCGCCGTCGTGATCTCGACGAACTCGGCCTTGCCGCGTAGGTCGTCGATCGTCGTGCAGCCGCAATAGCCCATGCTCTGGCGCAAGCCGCCGACGAGCTGGAACAGGATCGCCGCGACCGACCCCTTGTACGGCACGCGCCCTTCGATGCCTTCCGGAACGAACTTGTCGATGTTGTTCGACGGATCCTGGAAATAGCGATCGGCCGAGCCCTCGGTCATCGCACCGACCGAGCCCATGCCGCGGTATTCCTTGTACGAACGACCCTGGAACAGGATCACCTCGCCGGGCGCCTCTTCGGTCCCTGCGAACATGCTGCCCATCATCACGCTCGACGCGCCCGCCGCGATCGCCTTCGAGATGTCGCCCGAATAGCGGACGCCGCCATCGGCGATCACCGGCACACCGGAGCCGGCGATGGCCTTCGCGACGTTCGCGATCGCCGTGATCTGCGGCACGCCGACGCCCGCGACGATGCGGGTCGTGCAGATCGAGCCCGGACCGATGCCCACCTTCACGCCGTCGGCGCCATGATCGACGAGTGCGGACGCCGCGGCACCGGTCGCGATGTTGCCGCCGATGACCTGGATCTTCGGATACATCGACTTGATGGACTTCACGCGCGCGAGCACGTTCGCGCTGTGTCCGTGCGCGGTGTCGACGACGAACACGTCGACGCCGGCGGCCGCGAGCAAGGAGGCGCGTTCGTCCGTGTCGGAGCCGATGCCGAGCGCCGCGCCGACGCGCAGCTTGCCCTGGTCGTCCTTGCAGGCGCGCGGATGCTCGACGGCCTTCTGGATGTCCTTGACGGTGATCAGGCCGCGCAACGTGTCCTCGCCGTCCACGACGACGACGCGCTCGAGGCGGTGACGATTCATCAGGCGCTTCGCCTCCTCGAGCGTCGCGCCCTCGTGGACCGTGACGAGTTTCTCGCGCGGGGTCATCTTCGAACGGACCTCGGCGTCGAGCTCCTCCTCGAAACGCAGGTCGCGGTTCGTGATGATGCCGACGACCTTGCGACCTTCGACGACGGGAAAGCCCGAGATGCCGTATTGATGCGTGAGCGCGATGACGTCGCGGATCTTCATCGACGGCGGGATCGTGATCGGATCGCGCAACACGCCCGACTCGAAACGCTTGACCTTGGAGACTTCGCGCGCCTGGTCCTTCGGCGGCATGTTCTTGTGGACGATCCCGATGCCGCCCTCCTGCGCCATCGTGATGGCGAGGCGTGCTTCGGTCACCGTGTCCATCGCGGCGGAGACCAGCGGGATGTTGAGCGCGATGCCACGCGTGAGTTGCGTGGTGAGGTCGGTATCGCGGGGGAGGATGGCCGAGAAGGCCGGTACGAGGAGGACGTCGTCGAACGTCAGGGCCTTCTGACTCAAACGCATTGCGTTTCCTTTTGTCCCAAAACGAGATTATACAGAAGCGACCGTGTCCGCCCGCAGTTCGGGCCCCATCGAGCGCGTGGAAACCCGCGCCGGGAGCCGCCATGCGCGTGGCGCCGCTCCGCGTCGTTCGCCGGTGGGCTCATCCGTCAACCGCCTGTCGCGCGCACGCGCCGCTCCGCCGTTCCTGCGTTGACGCTGTCCTGCAGCCGACGTACCGTTGACCGAAAACCACCGGAAGCACAGGAAGCCCACCCATGAAGCTCGTCCCCCGACTCGCCGCGGGCGCCGTCGTCGCGGCCCTCGCACTCGCCGTCGCGCCTCTTCACGCCCAATGGGTGTGGAAGGACGAAGGCGGACACACGATCGCGAGCGACATGCCGCCGCCGGCGGACACGCCGCCCGCACGCATCCTCAAGGCACCGCGCAAGACGCCGGCCGCGGCGCCCGCGCCGGTCGCCGATGCCGGGACCGGCGACGCGGGCAAGGGCGGCGAACCGGCCAAGGCCGACGCCCCCAAGACGCTCGCGGACCGCGAGCTCGACGCGAAGAAGCGGGATCGCGAACGCGCCGAGGCCGCGAAGAAGAGCGATGAGGAAGCCGCCAAGGCGGTCGCGATGAAGGAGAACTGTTCGACCGTCCGCGGCAATCTCGCCGGGCTTCAGGCCGGGGGCCGCGCCGCGCGCGTCAACGAAAAGGGCGAGAAGTTCTACCTCGACGATTCGCAGCGTGCGAGCGAGGTCGCGAAGGCGCAGGGCCAGATCGCGCAGTACTGCAAGTGAGCCGCGCGCGACGCGGGCCCTTCCCGCGCAGGCGGGGATCCGGCGTCGCCTCCGGCTAGCGCCTGCGTCCGCGGGCCTCGGCGCGCCGTCGCCGTGCGTCCTTCGGGTCGACGATCAACGCGCGGTAGACCTCGACGCGATCGCCGTCGTGAAGCGCGGTGTTCGCCGGCACGCGACGCCCGAAGACCCCCACGCTCAACGTCGCGCGATCGAGTCCGAGGCGTCCCACGATGCCGCTCGCGTCGATCGCGTCCTGCACCGTGCTGCCCGGCGGCAGCGTCAACGCGATGCGCGTCGCACCGTCGG
>Ga0247783_1000010_pt1 | contig 62980 bp, 66 predicted proteins | sample UWRJL064202C5_FD_179911 | JGI IMG/M metagenome (GOLD analysis project Ga0247783, IMG submission 179911) | Plant litter microbial communities from Arlington Agricultural Research Station in Wisconsin, United States - UWRJ-L064-202C-5 | ecosystem: Environmental > Terrestrial > Plant litter >...
CGAGGACGCGAAGCGAGTTCAAGCCGTCATCTGGGCTGCGCGCTCCGCGGGCGAGATCGACGCGCCGCTCGTCGAAGTCGCGACGAAGGCGGACCGCGGATCATCGGTGCTCGCAGACGCTCACGACCTCATCGCGATGGTCCGAAGCAAGTACTACCGGACCGACGAGGTCGACTGGCCGGCGATGGATCGCGCGATCGCCGCGATTCCGCCACCGCCCGCGGACGTCGATCCGCTACCTGCCGTAGCGGAGTTCATTCGGTCGCGACTGCCCGGCAACCGACATGTCGTCATCATCCTGAAGTCGACGTCGCGCGCCCCGGTGACGAGCGTTGACCTGCCGACCTGCTCCAGCGAACTGGAATTCGGCGTCGCGACGTTGTCAGGACTCATGCGCCAAACGGGAGACGCGCTGGATGCGTATGCGAACGCACTGCACGACTGCGTGATGTCGGGCGATCCGGAGCGACCGTGGATCGTCGACCTTCGTCGCAACACGGGTGGAAACATGGTTCCGATGCTCGCGGGGCTCGCACCGTTGCTTCCGACGGGCGACCTTTACGCCTTTGCCAACGGGCATCGAATCACCACGACCCGCGTCGGCATTTCAGATGAGGGAGTGACGCTCGACGACGACGTCGTGTTTGCCGCGCACGATGCGTCGTCGCGCAGCGCGCCGATCGTCGTGATCGTCGGCCGAGCTTGCGGCAGCTCGTGCGAACAGGTGGCCAACGCCCTTGCTGCACGCGCTCGCACACTGATCGTCGGAGAGGCGACCGCCGGCTACTTCACCGCCAATGCCGTCGAGCCGATCGACGACAACTACCTGATGGGACTCACCGAGGGCTATACCCAGGATCCTTGCGGAAGCATCATCGAGGACCGTCTCGAACCCGATATCGCCGTGCCGGATGTCGATCGCAAGTCCGTTCGTGACATCGTCCAAGTCGATGCCATCGCAGCCTGGATCGCGGAAATGCGGACGAAGGCCCGGACGCCGGTCACGACAAACGAGCGCGGTGCGCGTTGCGGAAACCCAGCTCGGAGATCACCGTGAAGCGGCTTATCCAGATCCGCTCGTACGCACTCAAACCCGGCCGCAGTCCCGCATTCCACGAGCTCTTCGTCACGCGCTCGCTGCCGCTGTTGAAGGAAGCGGGGATCGAGGTCGTGGCGTTCGGCGCGTCGCCCCACGAGTCCGACGCCTGGTTCCTGATCCGCGCTTTCGACGACCTAGCGCAGTTGAATGCGCAGGAAGACGCGTTCTACGCGTCCGCCGCGTGGCGTCACGGGCCACGCGAGGCGATCGTCGACGCGATCGACCGCTATCTCGATACGCTGCTGTGGTTGTCGCCGGCGTCGATCGAGGACATGCGGCGGCTTAATGGGGACAACCGATCGTAGGTTGACGGTAAGCGAAGCGCACCTCAACTTCCCGGGAGAAACAGTCGCGGCTCCCGGGGCTACGGGTAGGGCAGTGGCATCGACCTTCCCGCATTCGATGGTCGATGCTCAAGTCGCACTCGTCGCCCCCGGGACCACGACACCTTCTCCCGGGAAGTTGAGGTGCCCCCCGCCTTCGCGGGGGTTACCGTCAACCTACCCGTCGACCGGCGAGTCGTTACGTCAACCCGGGTCCTTCACCCCCTCGACCTTGTCGAACTCGACGTTGAACGGCTTGCCGTCGACCATCTCGACGCGTCGCAGGTAGACGGTCTGCACGACGTCGCGCGTCGCGGGATCGATCGTCATCGGTCCGCGCGGGCTCGTCCACGTCATCCCCTTCATCGCGGCGACGAGCGCGTCGCCGTCGGTCGCGCCGTTCGTCTTCGCGAGCGCCGCGTAGATGAGGTGCATGCCGTCGTAGCCCCCGACCGCGTGGAAGTTCGGACGCATCGGATTCGCCTTCATGAACGCGTCGACGAAGGCCTTGTTCTCCGGCGACGCATGCGCGGCCGAGTAGTGGTGCGCGCTGATCACCCCGAGCGCGGCGGGGCCGATCGCCGGGAGCAACTCGTCGTCGAGGACGTCGCCGGTGCAGATCAGCTTGATGCCCGCGTCCTTCAGGCCACGCTCGGTGAACTGCTTGAGCAACGCGGTGCCCTCGCCGGACGGCACGAAGACGAACAACGCGTCGGGCTTCGCGTCCTTCACGCGTTGCAGGAAGGGCGCGTAGTCGGGATTCGCGAGCGGCGTGCGGACCGATTCGACGACGGTGCCGCCACCCGCGGTGAAGCGCTTGACGAAGGTCTTTTCCGCGTCGAGGCCGGGGCCGTAGTCGGTCACGAGCGTGACGACGCGCTTGATACCGTTCTTCGGCGCCCAGTCCGCGAGCGGCCCGGTGACCTGCGCGAGCGTGAACCCGGTGCGCACGATGTAGGGCGAGCGCGACGGGATGACCGACGTGGCCGCCGCCATCACGACCATCGGCAGCTTCGCCTCGGTCGCGATCGGCGCGGCCGCGAGCGCGAGCGGCGTGAGGCCGAAGCCCGCGAGCACGTTGACGTTGTCCTTGACGACGAGCTCCTGCGCGATGCGCTTCGTCATCTCGGGCGCGAGCCCGGTGTCGTCGCGCACGATGATCTCGACCTTGCGGCCTGCGACGGTGTCGCCGTTCTTCTGCTGGAAGAGCTTGACCGCGGCGTCGATCTCGCGCCCCGTCGACGCGAAGGGGCCGGACATCGGGAGGATCAGGCCGATGCGGACGGGGTCTGCCGCGAAGGACAGCAGAGGCGCGATCGCGAGTGCGATGAGGGCGATGCGACGGGCGATGGTCATGGGGTCTCCTGGCAATTCGGAGGGCATTGTAGAGACACGGAGACCCGACCCCATCCCCTCCCCGACCCTCCCCTTGAAGGGGAGGGAGACTTCGTGGCGACCCTCTTGAAGGGGAGGGGACTTCCTGGTGACCCTCTTCAAGGGGAGGGGGACTTCGTGGTGACCCTCTTCAAGGGGAGGGGCCTTCCCGGTGACTCCCTCCCCTTCAAGGGGAGGGTCGGGGAGGGGATAGGGTCACCGCCTCAGTTGCTGATCCCCACCAGGTCCAGCATGAAGGCGTACTCCTCCGCGACCTCGTGCAGCCGCTGGAAGCGCCCCGACTTGCCCCCGTGGCCCGCCTCCATGTTGATCTTGAAGACCAGCGGATTCGAATCGCTCTTGAACTCGCGCAGCTTCGCGACCCACTTCGCGGGCTCGAAGTACTGGACCTGCGAATCGAAGAGACCGGTCGACACGAACATCGCGGGATAGGCCTGGCTCTTCACGTTGTCGTACGGGGAGTACGAGAGCATGTAGTGGTAGTAGGTCTTCTGCTTCGGATTGCCCCATTCGTCGAACTCGTTCGTCGTCAGCGGGATGCTCTCGTCGAGCATCGTCGTGACGACATCGACGAAGGGGACCTGGGCGACCACGCCACGATAGAGATCGGGACGCATGTTGACGACGGCGCCCATCAGCAGGCCGCCCGCGCTGCCGCCTTCCATGAAGACCTTGTCCTTCGCCGCGTATTTCTTCGCGACGAGACCCTCGGTCACCGCGATGAAGTCGGTGAACGTGTTCTTCTTCTTCAGCTTCTTGCCGTTCTCGTACCACGCGCGCCCCATCTCCTCGCCGCCACGGATGTGCGCGAGCGCAAACACGAAACCGCGGTCGAGCAGCGACAACACGCTCGAACGGAACGTCGGATCCATCGACGCGCCGTAGGATCCGTAGCCGTACTGGAGCAGCGGCGCGGTCCCGTTGCGCTCGAAGCCGCGGCGGTAGACGAGCGACACGGGAATCTTCGTGCCGTCCTTCGCCGTGACCCACACGCGTTCGGTCGCGTAGTTGTTCGCGTCGAAGCCGCCGAGGACCGGCGTCTGCTTGAGCAAGGTCTTCACGCCCGTCGTCATGTCGACTTCGTAGACGGTCGCCGGCGTCGTCAGCGACGTGTAGCCGTAACGCAGCGTGTCGGTGTCCTGCTCGTGATTCGCGCCGAGCGACGCGACGTACGCGGGCTCGGTCGAATCGATGTAGAAGGACTTCCTGCCCGACCACGGCACGACGCGCAGGCGGCGCAGGCCGTTCGAGCGCTCGTCGACGACGAAGTAGTTCGCGAACAAGGCGACGTTGTTGATGAACACGTCGTCGCTGTGCGGCACGAGCGGCTTCCAGATCGTGCGGTCGCCGATCGCGCCGACGTCGGCTTCGGCGACCTGCATCAGCTTGTAGTTCGGTGCGTTCCAGTCGGTGCGGATGATCCAGCGCCCCGCGTTCGGACCGACGGCGAGGTGGTCGCTGGCGTAGTGGAACTTGAAGCGCCGTTTCGCGAACAGCTTGAAAGCCTCGTCGGGCCGATCGGCCGGCAGGATGCGCTCCTCGTCCGACTCGGTCGACGACAACGCGATGACGATGTACGCGTCGGAGTCGGTGCGATGCAGGCTCGTGTAATAGGCCTCGTCGGTCTCGTCGTGCACGAGCACGTCGGTCTTCGGGTCGCTCCCGAGCACGTGCTTCTTGACCCGGCTGCTGCGCAGCGTCACCGGATCGTTCTCGACGTAGAACAGCGTGCGGTCGTCCGCCGCCCATACCGCGTCGCTGACGTTCGGGATCAGGTCCGCGAGCGTCTCGCCCGTCTCGAGGTTCTTGACCCGCAGCGTGTACTGGCGGCGCCCGATCGTGTCCTCCGCATACGCGAGCATCCGCTGGCTCGGGCTCACGTCCATCGTACCGACCTGATAGAAGTCGTGTCCCTTCGCGAGCGCGTTGACGTCGAGCATGACGTCCTCGGGGACCGAGGCGTCGTACGTCTTCGCCTCCTCGGCCGGACGTGCACGCCGGCGCGCGTAGATCGGATATTCCTGGCCTTCGACGAAGCGCGTGTAGTACCACCACTCGCCCTTCCTCGACGGGACCGTCGAGTCGTCCTGCTTGATGCGACCCTTGATCTCTTCGAAGACCTTGTCCTCGAGCGCCTTGTAGCGGGACGCGTACTGCGCGTACCACGCGTTCTCGGCGTTCAGGTACGAGAGGACGTCGGGGTTCTTGCGCGTGTCGTCCCTCAACCAGTAATAGTCGTCCTCGCGATCGCCGTTCGGCGACGTGACCACGTGCGGCTTCTTGCCCGCGAGCGGCGGTGCGGCCAGGGTGGCGGACGAGGCGACGTGCGGGGCGAGAGCGGTCATGGCGAAGAGGAGTGGCAGTGCGCGCGACCACGCGGATGCGCGGCGCAGGAAACGACGGGGATCAGGCATCGGAAGCGGTCGGTGAAGAAAGAGCGGCACGAGCGCCGCGAGGAAGCACGCTGACGCGGCAGCGTTCGAGCAGTCGGTCGCGCGACGAGAGACGAGGGCCGGTCGCCGCGCCGATTCCGGTGTTCACTTCGTGGGCGCGGGCGTCGGCGCGGGGAGGCCCGGGTTCTCGGGGAGCAGCGCCGATCGGACCGTCGGGATGCCGAGGCGGTCGAAGAGGAAGGCCATCACGTCGGCATCCTGCTCGATCGACGACGACAGCGACATCCCTTGTCCGTGGCCCGCGTCGCCCGCGACCCGCAGCAGCACCGGCTGGCCCTTCGGGTTCGCGGCCTGCAGGCGCGCGGTCATCTTGAGGCTCTGCCAGGCGTCGACGCGGCCGTCGTTGATCCCGGTCAGCAGCATCACGGCCGGATACGCGACGCCGTCCTCGACATGGTGATACGGCGAATACGCACGCAGCGCATCGAACTGCGCGGGATCCTTCACGGTCCCGAACTCGGTGACGTTGAACGCGCCGTTCTTCGACAGTTCGACGCGCAGCATGTCGTAGATCCCGACGTGACTGACGACGGCGGCGAAGAGGTCCGGATGCTGCACGAGCTCGGCGCCCATCAACAGCCCACCGTTGCTGCCGCCCTCGATCGCGAGCTTCTTCGGGTTCGTGTAGCCCTGGTCGATCAGGGACTGCGCGCAGGCGGCGAAGTCGTCGAACACGTTCTGCTTCCGGGTCAGGTTGCCGGCCAGGTGCCAGTCCTCGCCGAATTCGCCGCCGCCGCGGATGTTCGCGAGCGCGTAGATGCCGCCGTGACGCAGCCAGAAGATCACGCGACGGTTGAAGCGCGGACGCGACGAAATGCCGTAACCGCCGTAGGCGCCGAGCAGCACGGGATGGCTGCCGTCGAGCGCGATCCCGCGTCGCGCGACGACGTTGATCGGCACCGAGGTCCCGTCCTTCGATTTCGCCATCACGCGCGTGACCACGATGTCCGGCATCGCGATCGCGTCGGGCGGCGCCGACAACGCGGTCTTCACCGGTCGACCGTTGTCGCGCTTCGGGTCGACGAGGTACCACGCGCTCGGGGACACGAAACTCGAGTTCGAGAAGACGAGCGCGTCGCCGGCGAGCCGCGTGCCGATCGTCGTCGTCGACACGGGCTCCGTCTTCGGTTGCGGGAGCGGCTTGCCGGCGAGGGTGTAGACGCGCAGTTCGGACGGGCCGCCGGTCAACACCTCGACATACAGTCGCGTCGCCGTCGGCTCGAAGGCCTCGACCACCGCGTCGGACTGCGGGACGACGGTGGGCGCCTTCGCGAGCGACGCGCCGTCGACGCGCATCGCGACGACGCGTCCGCGCGGCGATCCGTTGAACGCGATCGCGTACAGGCGTCCGTCGCGACCGAAGGTCGCCGAACGGATCCCGTCGGTGAAGGCCGCGACCTGGCGCCATTGATCGTTCGGGCCGCGAACGAAGACCGCCCGCTCCCCGCCATCGCCGTTGTGGACTTCCGCGATAACGGTCCTGCCGTCGTCGCTCGCCTTGAGCTTGATCTCCGCGATGCGCGGCAGGTCGCGGCCGAACGCGTACTTGTCGAAGGTCGCACGGTCGCCGAGCTTGTGGAACCAGACCTGCTGATAGAACGCGTCGTCTTCCTTCGGGCGTTCGAGCGGCGCGGGATAGCGCGTGTACCAGAAGCCGCTGTTGTCGGCGTTCCACGCGACGCTGCCGCCGGCGGTCGGGTTCTGAACGCGCGGGATGATGTCGGAGAGCTCGTTCCCGGTCGCGACCTCGAAGACCCGCAACGTGCCCTTCTCGCTGCCGTTGTCCGACAACGAGACCGCGACGAGCCTGCCGTCGTGCGACGGGACGTACCAATCGATGGCCGTCGTCCCCTTCTCGTTGCGCTGGTTCGGATCGACGACGACGCGTTCGTCGTCGAGCGCCTCCGTGCCGGCGACGTTCGCGTCGAGCACGACGAGCATCGGCTGGTTCTTCGGGGGCTGGCGCTTGAGCGCGAAGAGCTTGCCGCCGGCGAACGCGAGGCCGGAGCGCGAGACCGGCGCCTTGCCGAGCAACTCCTGCAGTTCGGCGCGGATCGCGGGACGCGACGGCAACGCGTCGAGCACGCGACGCGTCGCGGTGTTCTGCACCGTGATCCAGTCCTTGACCTCGGGGTCGTCGAGCGACTCGAGCCAGCGATAGTCCTCGCTGATCTTTTGCGGCCCGGCCGTGCCGGTGTAGGTGTCGCTGACCGGGCGTCTCGGGGCCGGGGGATAAGCGCTCGTCTGCGCGGCGGCGCCGGTCGCGATCATGGCCAGCGTGGAGACGAGCAAGGCGCGTGCGACGCGCAGCGGGGAGAACTCGTGCATGAGGTGTCGAGCGCGACCATCGTGATCAGGCCCAATGCGCATCGTCGAAAGAAGCCGACGATGGTAGCCGATGCCCGCGGCGATCGCGGCCCGCGGCGCCCGACGCGCGACGAAACGCCGGCCGGTGGCGTCGGAGCGCGCGGCTAGGGGACGGGAGCGCGCGGAACGACGCGGACCGCGACGACGTCGCCGGCCGCGAAACCGCCGGCCGCCTCGACCTCCGGCGGCACGAGCATCCAGAAACGCCTCGAGCGCGCGACGATCGCGGTCTCGACGCCCGTCGCCTTCGCGATCGTCGCTTCGACCACCCAGCCGCGCCGACCGGGACGCAGTGGCCGCGCCGGGAGCGACCAGCGTGCCGCCGGATCGAAGGGCACTTCGATCGCGTCCTCCTTGTGGCCCGTGACGACGGGCCCGCTCCAGCGTTCGACGTTCATCGTCGCTCCTCCCGCGGCTCGATCAGGTCCCACTGGTTGCCGTACAGGTCCGCGAACACCGCGACGGTCCCGTACGGCGCCTCCGCCGGTTCGCGCACGATCGTCACGCCCTGGCCGCGCAGCATCGCCACGTCGCGCAGGCAGTCGTCGGTGTGAAGGAACAGGAAGACGCGGCCGCCGGTCTGGTTGCCGACCCGCGTGTCCTGTTCGGGCGTCGTCGCACGCGCGAGCAACAGGCGCGCACCCGGGCCGCCGCGAGGCGCGACGACGACCCAGCGCTTGCCTTGCTCGGGAACGGGCGAGTCCTCGATCAATTCGAAGCCGAGCGTATCGACGTAGAACGCGATGGCCTCGTCGTAGTCGCGGACGACGAGCGAGACGAGCGCGAGGGCTTGTTTCATCGGGGGACGGTCTTCACGAAGAGCAGTTCGGTCGGGGCGAGCGCGATGCCGGCGCCTTCGCCGCCCCGCGGCGCGCGGAAATCGAGACGCTCGAGCAGACGGATGGACGCGACGTTGTCCGCCTCGACGGTCGCCATGAAGCGTTCGAGCGTCGTGTCGAGCGCGAGCTGCGCGAGCATCGCACGCATCGCCTCGGTCGCATAGCCGCGTCCGCGTCGTCCGCTCGCGATCACGTAGGCGACCCACGCGCGGCCGTCGGCCTGCACCGTCGCCTGGACGTAGCCGCACGGCGCACCCCCCTCGTCGACGACGATCCAGTTCAGCCAGCGCTGCTTGCCGTCCGGCGACCGCCGTGTCTCCAGCCTCGCGTAACGCGTCGCGAGGGCGTCGATCGACTCCGGCGGGGCGCCGTCGGTGAACGCGAAGATCGACGGGTCCTGCAGCACGTCGAACATCGCCGTCGCATGCGCGACGACGAGCGGCTCGAGCGTCAGGCGTGCCGTCCTGAGCGTCTGCATCAGCGCTCCGCGTGTCGAACGACGAGCAGCGAGATCTCGGGCGGGACGCGAAAGCGGACCGACACGATGCTCGTGCCGATCCCGGTGCTCGTGAACAGGTGATGACCGTTCTCGACGACGTGTCCTGCCGCGTAGCGCGCACCGAACGAAGACGGCACGACGAGGCGCCCCACGAGCGGCAAGTCCACCTGACCGCCATGCGTATGACCTGCGACGACGAGGTCGACCGACGTCGGGATGACGGGGAACAGGTCCGGGTTGTGCGTGAAGACGATCGTCGGCCCCGGCCCGGCGACGGACGCGAGCGCGCGCTTGACGTCGTGCGGTCCCATCCAGAGATCGCTGATGCCGATCAGGCGGAAGCGGCAGTCGCGGCGCGTGACGGCGACACCGTCGTCGTCGAGCACCGGGATCCGGACGCCTTCGAGCGCGGCGCGCACGCGCGGCGCACCGAGCATCCAGTCGTGATTGCCGAGGACCGCGAACACGCCGAGCGGCGCGTGGAGGCCCGCGAGGACGGCGGCCGCGGCTTCGGGGGCGACGAACCGGCCGCCGATCACGCCCTGGATCACGTAGTCGCCCGCGAGGAGCACGAGGTCGGGCGCGGCCGCGTTCGTGCGCGCGACGACATCGCGCAACTTCGCGAGGTCGTTGAACGGCGAACCCACGTGCAGGTCCGCGAGCACCGCGACGCGCAGCTCGCCGCACGCGACCGGCCACGTCGCGATCGCGAGCGGGTGTCCGACGATGCGCAGGCTCGCGGGCTCGACCCAGAACGCCCAGACGCCGAGCGCGACCGCGACGCAGGCGATGGAGGCGACCACCGCCCTCATGCGTCGTCGCGGCGTTCGGCCCAGGCCTCCCGCGTGATGCGATACAGGCAATGCGGGCGCAGCGCGTGGCCTTCGGGGACGCCCGGATGCTCGAAGTCCGCACGCGCGTCGCTCATGCCGATGCGTTCCATCACCCGGCGGGACCGAACGTTCGTCAGCGCCGTGAACGACACGATCTCCGCGAGTCCGAGGCGCTCGAAGCCGACGCGCAACGCGCCGCGCGCGGCCTCGGTCGCGTAGCCCCGGCCCCAGTGCGCCCGCGCCAGTCGCCAGCCGATCTCGACGCACGGCGAGAACGGCAACGCGCGCCGCGGGATCGACAGGCCGACGAAGCCGATGAAGCCGCCGCCGTCCTTGCGCTCGGCGGCCCAGTTGCTCCAACCGCGTTCGGCGAACTGCGCGAGCCACTGGTCGATGCCGGCGTCGCTGCTGGCGCGATCGAGCACCGCCGGAAAGTGTTCCATCACGACCGGGTCCGCGTTGAGCGCGGCGAAGGCGTCGCGATCCGCGTCGCGCCACACGCGCAAGCGCAGGCGCGCGGTCTCGAACTCGATCGGCGTCAAGCGGCGTCGAACTCGGCGAACGGGGCCGAGACCTCGGCGAGCGACGCGGGCTGCGATATCCCAAGGCCTTCGCCGCGCAGCACGGACCGATGGCCGGCGACGACGGCATCGAGCGCCGCCGCCCGTCCGGGCTTCGGCCGACAGGCCGCGATCACGAAACGTCCCATCGTCCGCTCCTCAGTCGACCCGCTCGACGTGCACGCCGGCCCGCAACGTGTTGTGGATCTCGGCCACCGCGTCGGTCTCGCGCAGCAGGCGGTCGATCGTTTCCGCATCGGCTGTCGACTCGACGCGCGCACGATAGCGGACGTTGGTCGCGGCGAGACCGGGCCCGTCGAAGTCCGCACCCGCCTCGACCTCGACCCGTTCGAGCGCGATGCCGAGGCGCGCGGCTTCGCGATAAAGGTCGTTGCAGTAGCAGGTCGCGAGCGCGAGCATCAGGAACTCGCCGCCGTTGACCGACGAACCCCGGCCGTCCGCCTTCGCCGCGACGGCCACGCGCTGCGTGCGCGCGTCGGTCGCGACCGTGACCTCGTGGACCGCGTGGTCGTTCAGCAGCGTCGCCGTGATCCGCATCGACTGCGCGGATCAGGGCGTCTGCGGCATCACGAGGCGGTCGACGACCGTCTCGAGGATCGTCTCCGGGAAGCCCTCGGCGATCGCGTCGCGCATCGCCTGCGACGCGGCCGGGTCGACCGACCCGCGTGCGAACGCGTCGGCCCGCGCCCGCGCGCTCGGCCACTGCGCATAACTCGACCACACGCCGTCGGCGCCGCGGTGCAGGCGCGCCCCGAGCGAGCCGTACTGCTCGTGAAGCAGCGTCGTGATCCGGGTCCACGCGTCGACGAAGGACTGCTCGCGGCCGCGATGCAGGCGCCAGCGATAGATGACGACGAAGGGACCCCGCAGCGGACGCTCTGCTGCCTCCTGCCCGTCGTCCGGCGTGGTCCGCGCCGCGTCGGTCTCGGATGTCGTCTTCGTCATCGCGGACGGTTTCTCTGGTGGCGGGACGGGGCGTTCAGCGCGCGGGCGGCGGCGGCGCGAGCGATTTGACGATCTCGACGGTGGCGCCGCTGTCGCGGATCGCGCTCGCCGCGCGATCGATGCGATCGGCGGCGATGTCCTTCGTCGCGTGGAGCGTCACGTCCCGGGCATTCATGTCGACGAGGAAGGCCCGCAGCTCTTCCGGCGTCGCGAGCACGGTGTTGTCGACGAGGAAGCCGGTGGTCAGGACGTCGACCCGCGCCGTCGCCGCCTGCGGCCGGTTGGCCGCGCAAGCGGCGAGGATCGCGAGCGTCGCGGCGAGCGTGACGATGCGGCCGAGCGTGAGGAGCGATCGCGACATGAGCGACTTTCGGAGAAGAGGCGCCTAGCGTCGCACGGCATCCGCGCAGATTCAACCGTCCGGATACTGTTCCGTTACCGCGGCGTCGAGCCGCCGGACGCGCGACCCCGTGGATCATCGGTCGGCCGGCCCCTTGAGTTCGACGACATTGCCCTCGGGATCGTCGACGTAGATCGACGGGCCTTCGCCTTCGGCGCCATTGCGCGTCGCCGCCGCCGGCGCGGCCACGCCGTGGTGTTCGAGGTGCGCCCGGATCGCGGCTTCGTCGAACGGCTCGACGCGCACGCAGAAGTGATCGAGGTTGCGACCTTCACGCGCGGGCGCCGCGCCGCCCATGCGCCCGAGCTTGCCGCCGACCGGGACGAGATCGATCAACGAACGGCCCGCGCGCAACTGGATCAGGCCGATGGCGTCGTCGCGGCGTTCGATCGAACAGCCGAGCACGTCCCGATAGAACGCCAGCATGCGATCGGCATCGACCACGCGCAACACGAGATGGTCGAGCTCGCGGATGTGGATCATGGGAGCTTCGACAATCGGGTCAAATCATCAACTGATCGCGTACGCGAGCATCGGGCCGACTTGATGCCGACACGCACGACACGCTTCATCTCGAGCGTCCGCATCACCGAAGGCCGATGACGCCCGCGAGCCGCGTTACGACTGCGTGCCGAACGTGAACGTGAAGCGCTGGCCCGCGAGGTCACCGTAACCGTTGCCGGAGCTGCCGACGCCGACAACGTGGAACGGGCCGGTCCGTCCGTCATCGCAGGACAACACGCCTTCGCCGCGACGCACGGACGTGTAGACGAAGTCGCCCTTGCAGGTCACGTGCCGACTCGAGACGAGCGTCAGCGCACCCGAGCCGTTGCGATAGCCCGAGCCGGAGACCTGGCCGCTGAAGGTCTCGTCGGTCCGTTGCATCTGCCCCGTCACGGGAATAGTGCTTCCGCACGCGGCGAGCAACAGCGTGCCGAACGCGACGATGCCTGTGGATGCCTTCATGTCCCCCTCGATCGAATCGTCTTCCGCGCCGAATGACCGGCGCGATCATCGCATCGGCAGCGAGCCGCTGACAACGCTATTCGAGCGGCGCGAAGCGCGGCTGGGTTCGTCCGTCGACGTCGACCGACTCGAAGAACATCGCGTACGGCCGCACCCACAGGCCGGTCGCGCCGTACAACGGCCGGTAGACGACGAGCGGCTCGAGCGTCTCGCTGTGACGCGCGACGCCGACGAGTTCGTACTCGCCGCCCTTGTAGTGCCGATAGCGGCCGACGCGGGCCGGCGGCAGCGGCGCGAGGTCGCCCGTCACCGGGGCGTCGGGCCGAGCAGGCGCGCCGGCAGGAACAGCATCGCGCGCAGCAACGCGAACAACGCGTCGAGCGTGATCCCGACCAGCCGGAACGGCAACGACAGGAGCCACACGATCGGCCACAGCACGAGCGCGAGCAGCGCGAGCGGCCAGCACAGCACGAACAGGATGCACCACGCGACGACGGTGAAGAGGACGCTCATGAGGGCCTCGTGGACTCGACGGGAAACGACAGCGTAACGCTAGCCGGAACCATCCGGCCGCCGCGGCAATCGCGATGCACAGGTCGCGCACACGCAGGTCACGCCGCGCGACGACGTCGGCACGCGCGCCATCAACGCGGGACTGAACGATGCGGAGACACACCAGCAGCGATCCGCGCCGCCGCCGGCGCCGTCGCCCATCGCGCAGCCGTTCGGGCCGTCGCACAGCGGACATCGGGCCGAAGGATCGTGCGCTTGCGTCACGGCGCGATGCGCGCGAAGCGACTCGCGCGCACGCGCTTGAAGAAGCCGACGTCGCGGAAGTCGCCGACGGCGCGCGCGAGCAGGCATGCCGCGATCATGGAGACCATGCCGCCAGGTCACTCCGGCGCGGGATCGAACGAACGCAGGCCCGGCGGTTCGCGAACCCACGAGTGCCTGCGGTTGGCGTAGACCGTCGTGCTCGGTGCCGGGAAGGTCGGATCCGCGAACGCGCCGACCGGAACGGCCACGGTCGCGTCGTCGCCGTCCTGCGCGTAGTAGACCGTCGAGCCGCAGCGCGGACAGAAGCGAAAGCGGGCGCGCGTCCCTTCGTCACCGACGCGCACGTATTCGGTCGCCTCGCCGTCGACTTCGTAGGGTCCGTCGAAGCGCGCCACCACACCGAAGACGCTCCCGGTGCGTCGCTGACACGCGAGGCAATGGCAGATGCCGACGCGGAGCGGCTCACCATGGACTGCGATCCGTAACTGGCCGCAGCTGCAGGACGCGGTGCGGGTCGTCATGCGCTCACCGCAGCACACCCGGACGGCTTGAAGACGCGCTCGGTCGACGCCGGAAACTTCGCGAGCTTGTCCGCGGGACGACGCGGCCGCGCGACGAGCTCGCCGCCGCAATTCGGGCAGCGATCGCGCAGGACCTCGCTCGCGCAGGTCGCGCAGAACGTGCATTCGAACGAACAGATGCGCGCGTCGACCGCATCGGGCGCGAGGTCGCGGTTACAGCATTCGCAGTTGGGACGGAGCTTGAGCATGACGATTCCCCTCGGGTCGGATCGATGCGTGGGGTGAGGCCGGCAGACCGCCGCGCTACGAGCAGTCCGCCGTCACGCGATTCTGCGCGGCGACGGTCTCGTTCTGCCGTTCCTTGTCGTCCAGGTAGCGGCGCTCGCCGTTGTTGTCGCGGCGGAAGATGCCACCCGCTTCCTTGAGCATGCCCAGTCGTTGACGGGCCGCGTTGCAACGGGCCAGCTTGTCGCTCGCCTGGGCCTGCTCGTCGCGCGCCTTCGCCTCGCGCGCGAGGCGTTGTCGATCGCTCTCGAGGGCTTGTTCCTTCCACGATGGGGATGCGCCGGACGGAGCCGATGCATTGCCCGCCGCGGGCGCGGCGAGCGGCACGCTCTTCGCGTCGCAGGGATGGTCCTGGAAACTCGACGAGCCGTTCGGCTGCTTGCACTTGTACATCTCGGCGTGCGCGGGCAACGGCGTGAGCAAGAGCGTGGCGACGATGAGCGCTGTTCTCATGGACGACTTTCATGCGACGGTGCGACGGGACGCGCTGGCGGGCGTGTCGCTAGCGGCCCGCCGGAACGACGAGTTAGGCATACGCTCACCGCGACGCACCTGGCCGTCGCGAGCGAAAGAACGAGTGCGCCGCCAGCCCGAGCATGAGCGCAGCAAACAGCAGATCGCCGACGACGGTCCAACTCATCTCCAATGAGGGCCGATTCATCAATCTGCAGATCAAGCTGAGACCGCCAAGCGCAAAACCCAACTGATGCTCGGCCACGAGCGGGCCGCTGAACCAGCGGCGTCCCCGCCGCAAGCGAAAGACTCCGAGCGCGATGAACAGTCCGCCAGCCACCGCGAGCCAGTCACAGGCACTACCAAACGCGGATGGACTCATATTTGGCGCCTAACGATCTATCTCAGCGGCCCCGCGTAGCGGTCCGCCGGAACGACGGGTTATGGGTCGCTGCTACTCCCACGTGACGTTCCGTACTTGGGGGATGGTAGGCACGATGGCCTTAACGTGAAACCACAACGCATCGACGGCACCCTGCGTATCAGACCGCCCGAACAGGCGCTGCTTCAAGGACGCCTCTGCGACCGGATACATCGACCATTCGCTCGACGAACCATCGATATTTCCACAGGCGAGCCAGAGGAGGTGGGGTTTCCGGGCAACCATCACGATCCAGCCGAAATCCTCTGCGATCACTTCAGTGGCTGAGTGCCCACGCGCATCAAGCTGCGCCTTCATCCAAAGCGCCAATGCCCGGCCAAAGCAACCGGGGTTCGTCTGTTCGTCTTCGCCAGGCTCAGGAGCAAAGAATTCCGTCTCGAATGTGACCTGCGGGCTCATCGACGCCTACGGATCAGTTCGACAGCGGCGAAGCCGTTCGCTGGAACGACGGGTTAGCTGTCATTGACTAAGCTCCTTCTTCACGGGTCGCATCTTTCCGGGCGTCATCGCCTCAAGGAGCAAGCAGCGCTTTTTGTTGGTCGGCGCGACGCCATTGGAGATGCAGTCGACCTCTATTTCCAAACGTCCGATGCCGTGCGGTCGGATCCTCGCCTCGAGAAGTGTTGTGCCTTCGCCGAAGGGAAGAGGCGGTTGAATCATCGCAACCACTTTCGCATCGTCATCGCGATCGCGTGGTTCTGCAACCCATTCGACGTAGAGACGAGACCACAGATGTTCCCAGCCTTGACGTTCTATAACGAGTCGATAGGTGCCTGTGCTATCTCCCTCCCTCCAATAGCCGCCGGACAGCACCGACTGAACAGCAAGCGGAACCACAGGCTCGGCAGCAGCCTTAGTGAAGGAGACACTAGCGAGGAACGCGACAACAGTCGCAACGGCGCGGACCATGGCAGCTAACGATTTAGTTCAGCGGCGGCGCGGCGGTCTGCTGGAACGACGGGTTAGATTTCTCCATGCTCGATCGCCAGTCAACAAGCAACTCAGCAGCGCGAGCTGCGCTCGGGCCGGTACCATTAAGCCCCATGCGATGTACCGCGATCTCGTTGAGGTGCTGTTCGATTTCGGTGACGCTGGCGCCTCGCTTCATCAGAGCAAAGACAGCCGGCAGGTACATGTAGTACTCGTCCCGCGCCACCACCTGACCGGCGATACCGATTGGGTCCCAAACGAAATGCAAGATCTCGTCGATCCTTCGATAGAGCGACATGTCCGGCTCCGAGAGCTTCTCGCCCATGTCTAACGATTCAGTTCAGCGGCGGCGAAGCCGTCCGCTGGAACGACGGGTTAGGCCGCATGGCGTTGGCACCACCTCAATGCTCACAGATCGCCAATACATTGCGCACCCTTCCAGTCTCGACAACGATGTTGCAGTGACAAGCAGCCGGCCCGCGCACGCGAACTACTGTTAGGCCCCCATCCTCGTGTCGCACAGAGTGCTCGCCGAGTGGCTTGAATCGAGCAAGCGCGTCATCGAGGCGGCTACCCGCGCCGATCCCTTCGCATGCACCACGGACCGCGAGGTGGTTGCTCGCGTTCTCATGCTGCATCCAAGCCCAGCCCCCAGCGCCAAGTCCAACTGCGAGCAGTACAACGAAACCGATGGTGCGACGAACTTGCATGCTGCCCAACTTGGCTTTAGACGTCGCCGACTCTATTGACCGATGACGCCTAAGTCAACGCGCGAGCTCGCAAGTCTTTGCCGCCAATCGAAATGTGCGATGGCGAGCCCGAGTAGACGGCATCAATGACGGCGGATGACATCCGCCGAATCGGCCGAGCTCCTCATGGTCCGATCGAAGGCTGACTGGGCAAAGCTCCGCTCATCGGTCCCGATGCGGCGCCTCGAGACGGCGGCAATCCCGTGGCACGAATGTCATTCGGCCCGCGAGTCGAGGACGTCGAGGTGCGCTTCGCTTACCGTCGACCTACGCGAACGCGTGCCGTCCAAGAGGCACAAGGCGACGCGCTCCGCTCACGCCCGCTGCTCCCGATCCCGCTTGTTCTGCGCCTCGATGCGGTCGCGCGCTTCCTTCCATTGCTCGTCGGTCCATTCGCGCAGCGCGTAGAAGTTGCCGCCGGTCGCGAGCGCGTGGCCGCCGTCCATCATGATCGACTCGCCGTTGAGCCAGTCGCAGCCGCTCGACAACAGGAAGGTCGCGATGTTCTGCAGTTCGCTCATCTCGCCGACGCGCGCCATCGGGTTCGTCTTCGCGCTGCGCGCGCCCGGCGCTTCGCCGGGGTTCAGGCGCTTCGACATCCCTTCGGTCGGGATCTCGCCGGGGCCGACGGCGTTCAGGCGCACGCCGTATTGCGCCCACTCGGTCGCGAGCGACTTCGTCATCGCGTCGATGGCGCTCTTGCTCATCGCGGACGGCACGACGAAGGGGCCGCCGAATTTGACCCACGTGACGATGATCGACATCACGCTGCGATAGGGCATGTCCTTCGTCCAGCGTCCGTCGCGCGCCATCTGCACCCAGCGACGGCCGACCGCGTGCGTCACGTAGAACGTCCCGTGCATCACGATGTTCGCGATCGCGTCGAAGCCGCGCGGGCTCAGCGCGGACGTCGGCGAGATGAAATTGCCTGCGGCGTTGTTGACGAGCCCGGTGAGCGGGCCGTCGTCGAAGATCTTCTCGACCATGTCGTCGACCGCGGCCGCGTCGCGGATGTCGAGGCCGTACGCCTTCACGCTGCCGCCGTGCGCCTGCATCAACGCGTCGGCGGTCTCGCGCACGACCGCCTCGCGGCGGCCGCAGATGTAGCAGTCGGCGCCGAGTTGCAGGAAGCGCTCGGTCATCGCGCGACCGAGGCCCGTGCCGCCGCCGGTCACGAGGATGCGCTTGCCCTTGAAGAGGTCGGGTTGGAACATGCGGGTCTCCCTGTCTTTTCGATCGAGGCCGCCACTCTAGCGGCGAACGCGGCCACGCATGTCATGCGTGCGTGACGCGGTCCTGTCTATCATCGGACTTCCGTTCAGAAGCAAGAGGCTCGATTCGCCTTGGATTCCCCGGACGACTCCATTGCCGCGACGATCGCGGCGCTCGAAGCGCAGCGCGGCGTGCTCGGCGACGCCGTCGTCGACCGTGCCATCGCGTCGTTGCGCCTCGCCGTCCCCGAGGCGGCCATCGGCGAAGACGATGCGCGAAAGCGGACGAACGTGGCGATCCTGTTCGCCGACCTGGTGGGTTCGACCGCGTTGAGCCGGCGCGTCGACCTGGAGGACGTCCAGCGTCTGACCGACGACGTGCTGCGCAAATGGACGCGCATCGTCGAAGCCCATCACGGGCGTGTCGTCGACTACAGCGGAGACGGCGTGCTCGCGGTCTTCGGGGCGGACGGCGTTCGCGAGGACGACGCCGAGCGCGCGGTCCGCGCGGGACTCGAGATCGCCGCGTCGACGATCGGCGACGAACTCGGCCCGACGTCGCACCCGCGCGTCGGCGTGCACACCGGCCCGGTCCTGCTGTCGCGCGGCATCGGCGCGCGGACGGCGATCCACGGCGCCGCCGTCAACATCGCCGCACGGATGGAGCAGTCCGCGCCGCCGGGACGCCTTCGCATCAGCCAGGACTGTTTCCGTCTGGTGCGCGGGGCGTTCGATCTCGAGGCGCAGGCCCCGCTCGCGCTCAAGGGCGTCGGCGACGCGGTGCAGACCTGGCTCGTCGTGCGGGCCTCGACGCGTCCGTTCGACACGACCGGACGCGGCATCGACGGTGTCGTCACGCCGCTGGTCGGCAGGCGCCGCGAGCTCGACCGGCTGCGCGAGTCCTTCGCCCGCTGTCGCGAACGGGGACGGCTGGTCCGGGTGACCGTGAGCGGCGAGGCCGGCCTGGGGAAGACACGCCTGCTCGCGGACTTCGATCGCACGCTGGACGCGGACGTCACGCGCTTCTTCGGCCGCACGCGGCCGCATGACCAGGACGTCCCGTATGCCCTGGTGCGCGACCTCGTGCGCAATCATTGCGCGATCGTCGAGGCCGATCCCGCGGAAGTGGCGTGGGAGAAGCTGCTCGACGTGACGCAACCGCTGTTCGACCAGGAGGCGGCCGATCGCAGCCGCTGGATCGCGCAGATGATCGGGGTCGAACCGCCGAGCGGCCTGGAGACGCCGTGGCTCGACGCACGACAGCTGCGCGCCCAGGCCTTCCATGCGACGACCGCGATGGTTCGTCGCGTGCACGAGCGGGACCATCGTCCGCTCGCGTTCTTCCTCGAAGACCTCCACTGGGCCGACGAGGGGTCGTTGCTGTTCCTCGAACACCTCGTCGAGGCCTGCGGCGATCTGCCGATCCTCGTCGTCGGCCTCACCCGTCCCGGCGCGACGCGGGCCGATGCGCCGGTCGCGACCGACGCAGGTGATGCCACGACGATCGCCCTGCTCCCCTTGTCCCAGGCCGATCGGGGAGCGCTCGCCGACGCGCTGCTCGCCCGCATCGAACGGCCGCCGGCGCGGCTGCGCGAGTTGCTCGTCGAGCGCTCGGACGGCAATCCGTTCTTCGCCGAAGAACTCCTCGCGCGGCTGATCGACCAGGGCATCGTCGCGCGTGACGGCGAGCACTGGTCGGTCGACGAGACGATTCCGCAGGCGGTGGAGACGCCGTCCACGCTCGCCGGCTTGATCCAGTCCCGGATCGACAGCCTGTCGGCGCAGGAGCGTCGCGTGTTGCAGGCGGCGAGCGTCGTCGGCCATCAGTTCTGGGACGCGGCGGTCGGCTCGCTGGAACCGTCGGCCGACGCGATGCTGTCGAGTCTCGTGCGCCGCGACCTGATCGTCCCGCGCTCGACGTCGACGTTTCCGGGCACGCGCGCCTACGTGTTCCGTCATCACCTGCTGCATCAGGTGACCTACGACACGGTGCTGCGCGCGAAGCGGCGCGAGTTGCATCGACGCGCGGCCGAATGGCTCGTCGCGTCGGGACATCGCGACGCGTTCCTCGCGCAGATCGCCGAGCACTACGCCTGCGCCGAAGATGCGACGAATGCCATCGCCTATCTCGGCGCCGCGGGCGACGAGGCCGCACGCGCGTCCGCCTACGAGTCGGCGGCCCGCCTCTACGGTCGGGCGCTGGAATGGACTCCGCACGAAGACCGCGAGACGCGCTTCGACCTGCATCGGCGCCGACGGAACGCGACGCGCGGCCTCCTGAAGCGCGAGGAACTCGCGGCGGACGTCGCGGCGCTCGAGGCGCTCGCCGAGGAACTCGACGACGACGACCGACGGCTGCAAGCGGCGAACGTCCGCGCCGCCCTCGAACTCGTCCTCGGCAACTTCGCGCAGACGCGCGTCGCCGCCTTGCGCACGGCCGAGTTGGCCGACGCGGCCGGGACACCGTGGCGGGCCATCACGGCCCGGCTGAACTGGGCGCGCGCCCTGCTCGCGGAAGGCGACCTCGCGGGCGCAAACCGGCTGGTGGAGAAGGCGAAGACCGACTACGAGCAGAGTCCGCCCTATGCCCAGCGCGACGAGGACGAGTCGATCGTGCTCAACCTGCTCGGCATCCTGGCCGCGCACGCGGGGCAGCTGTCACTGGCCGCGATGCGCTTCGAGGGCAGCCGCGACGCGGCGCGCAAGATCGGCAGCCTCTCGATGGAAGGCCATGCGCTCGCGAACTTGGCCGATCTGCGACGCCATGTCGGGCGCTTCGCCGAGGCGGAACGCTTCATCGTCGATGCGCGCGCGGCGCTCGAACGGAGCGGCCGCAAGACGGCCGATGCGCACCTGTATGCGACGCAGGCGCAGGTCGCGCGCTCGCAGGGTCGGCCCGATCTCGCGCTCGAACGTCTCGACGACGCGGCGCGGGCCATGGTGGGCAGCCAGGACCGCGACCTCGAGGCGACCGTCGAGTGCATCCGCGGCCACGCGCTCGTCGACCTCGGTCGGCTGGACGAAGCGCAGTCCGCGTACGAACGCTCGCTCGCGACGTTCGAGGCCCTGGGTCGCGCGACCGTGGTCTGCGAACCGCTGGCCGGCCTCGCGGCGATCCGCCTGGCGCGCGACGACCTCCCCGGCGCGTCCGAGACGATCGCGCCGATTCTCGCGCGCTTCGAGCGCGGAGAGACGATCGGTCACGTCGACGACGTCTTCCGCATCTACCTCGATTGCCATCGCATCCTGCGACGTGCCGGCGATCCGCGCGCGCGCGCATGGCTCGAGGCCGGTCATCGCGAGTTGATGCGCCTCGAGAGCGGTCTCGACGAAGTCGATCGGGCGAGCTTCCTCGCGAACATCGCGTCGCATCGCGAGTTGCTGCAAATCTGGGCGCGCGACACGCCCGCCTGAGCGATGACCTAGCGCCGGAGCGAGCCCGACAGGCGCCGCGCGTTCGCGACCGCGACGCGATGGACCGGGTGCAGGCCGGCCGCGAGGACGCCCCAGGTGGCGTTCTGCATCTGCGACATCGTCGCGAGGGACGACGGCGCGTGCCACGGATTCCAGAAGCCGCGCATCAGTGACGACATCACGGCCTGGTTCGCGACGAAGCCCTCGAAGGCCATCGCGCTCCACGAGTCGCTGAAGGCGGAAACCTTCTCGGACCACATGCGCATGAACTCCAGGCTGTCGCGGGACGACGGCAGAGGCCCGGCGACCGCCATGCGACCGAGCCGATGCGCGACGACCTGCGGCGCGGCCCAGGCGAGTTCGGCCGTCTTCAGGGTCGTGGACCACGCGTCGTGCTGGCGAGTACGTCGGCGGGAGGGCATGCGGGAATCCTTGTGGAGAATGAAGCCCTAGCGTGACGCGCGACTGACGCGCCGGGGCTTCGTCGAACGCTGAACCGGCGGCCCCATGAACACCGATCGGCCTCTCACGACGCGGAATCGAGTCGTCGATAGTAGATGACCGTCTCGCACGGCCCGCCGTCGGGTAGCAGCGCGTAGTCGGGGATCGCCCCGACGCGCGTCCAGCCGGTTCGCTCGTAGAGACGCATCGCCGTATCGCTCGCGGTGTCGAGCACCAGCAGCGACTTGCCGCGTTCGATCGCGGCGCGCTCGGCTGCCCGCATCAACGCCTCGCCGACCCCATGACGACGCGCACGGCGCAGGACCAGCATCTTCGCGAGGTCCGCACGATGCGGCTGGTTCTCGGGTTGGGCGACGACGAGCTGGACCGTCCCGCAGAGTCCGTGCTCGTCCTCGGCGACGAGGAGGACATGCGATCCCCGTTCGACGCCGTCCGCGATCCCCCGCCAGAACGCGCGCGCGCGTTCGTGCGTGAGCGGCTGCATGAAGCTGACGGACGCGCCGCCGTCGACGCAGTCGACGAGCAGCGCGGCGAGTCCGTCGAGGTCGCGCTCGCTCACCGCGGCGACGCGTCGTACCGTCGGCGTCATCGCTTCGGCCGCCCTTCGGACGCGACGACGACGGCATAGCGCGCCGGCTTCTTCGTCGGGTTGTGGAACATCGTCGGGCCGTCGAGCTCCATCGCGAGACAGTCGCCCTCGCGCAGTCGATGCCGGGTCGCGCCGAGCGTGATGTCGATCGCGCCTTCGAGAACCCACACCTGCTGCTGCACGCGCAGGTCGCGCACGCCGGTCTCGAACGCGACGCGGCCGCCGGCGGGGAAGTGAACGTCGACGATCTGCATCGACTGCGGGACGTTCGCGGGCGACACGTTGCGGCGCACGTAGCCCGATGCCGGATCGGTCCAGGTCGGCTGCGCATCCCGCCGCGCGACCGGACCGTCGTCCGCCATGACACCGTCGGCGGGCATCGTGAACAGGTCCACCAGCACGACGCCGAGGCTCGTCGCGAGCTTCTCGAGGATCACTGCCGTCGCGCTGCTCTCGCCGCGTTCGATCAGCGAAATCATCGAGCGGCTCACACCGCTGCGGGCCGCGAGCGCGTCGAGCGACTCGCCGCGGGCCGCGCGCAGATCGCGCACGCGTCTCGCGATGCGCGCGTTCAGCGATGGAGCGACTTCCTGCATATTGGACGCAGTGTCCAACGGATTGGATAGACCGTCAACCGCGGACCGACGAGATCGCGAATCCGTCAGCCATCCATGGGTCGCCCGGTCGGCGATCCGTCGCAGCATCGTGCCGTCGATCGACCCTAGGAGCCTCCATGACTTTCCTCGTCACATCACGCCTGGCGGCACGACTCGTCGTCACCGGCGCCCTGGCTGTCCTCGCGGTGGCCGTCGCGGACGGCGCCCGCGCCGGTCCCCTCGTCAACGGTGACTTCGAGACGGGCTCGCTCGCGCCCTGGAGTCAGGCGCTGATCGGCAACGGCGAGGCCGGCGCAGCCACGGTCACGGCGTTCGACGTCACCGGTCTCGGACCGTCGCTGGCGGCCCAGTTCCAGATCGGCACGAACGTCCTCGGCACCCCGGGCGGCAAGCGCGTGTTCCAGGCGTTCGACGCGGCGGTCGCGGGCCTGTACACGTTCGGCGTCGACGTCGCGTCGTTCTTCTTCGCGTCGTCGGCCGGTCAGGTCGACGGCGGGACCTATACGCTCGCCGTCGACGGCACCGCACTGGCCTCGTTCATCGTCGGACCGCTCGCGGCCGGCCAGGTGGTCCGGGCACATCTCGCGGGCGATCTTGCCCTCGCATCCGGTTCGCACGTCTTCGAGGTCGACATGACGCGCAACTATGTGATTCCGAATTCCAGCACCTTGCTCTACTTCGACAACGCGTTCGCGAATGCGGTGGGCGTCGTCGCCGTCCCGGAACCCGCGACGTGGGCGCTCCTCGCGCTCGGCGTCGGCGCGACGATCGCGCGACGTCGCGTCCGTTAGTCGCGCATCGCCCGTTCGCGAAGGACGACGGTCTCGGCCGCGGGCGACGCGCCGAGCACCGAGAACAAGAGGTCACGACAGCGGGCGAAGGTGCGCAGCGCCTCCGCCCGCTCGTCGAGTTCCAGCTGCGCACGCATCAACGCGCGATAGAGCGGCTCGGCCAGCACGTCTCGTGCGATGCCGCGCTCGTAGACGTCGACGGCCTCGCGCCAGCGACCCTGCGTCTCGAGCCGCGTACCGTAGCCGAGGACGATGCGATTGAAGCGTCGCGCGAGTTGTTCGCGCGCGAGCATCCACGTCGAGGGCCCCGTGTCCCCCGCGAGCAACGCGCCGCGATACAGCGCGATCGCGGCGCGGGCGCTGTCGTCGCCGGTCCCGAGCGGCTGGCCGTCGAGCCAGCGTTGCTCGAGCGTCTCGAACGTCGCCACGTCGGTCCAGACCATGCGCAGGTCCAGGCGCAGGCCGCCGTCGCCGAGGATCAGGACGCCCGGCACGTCGAGGAGCTTGCGCAGGCGCGACAACGCCGCCTCGAACGACGCCTTCGGCGCCTCGGCATCGAGCGACGGCCACAGCGTGTCGATCGCGCGATCCAGCGCGAGCGGCTGCCGCCCCTGCGCGACGACGAGCGCGAGCAACTCGAGCGCCTTCTTCGGGCGCTTGCCGGCGAACGGCAACGGCTGGCCGTCGCGCAGGATCTCGAGCGAGCCGAACGCGCGCACGTGGAGCCGCCACGGCCAGTCCTCGCGCGTCACGTCGCGCGGCACCAGCTTGCGCGAACGGACGACGGCGGCGACGAACTCGCGCTCGACGCCGGCTTCGAGCGCGATCTCCGCCGCCTCCGCGGCGAGCGACGGCAACGGCAGCATGAAGCGTTCGAAGCGATGCGCCGCACAGCGCCGGATCGCGCCGAGGACGCGCTCGGGTCCCGTCGGCTGCCCGTGGTGCACGCCGCCGAGCCCCGCCGCGAGCTCGATCAACAGGTCGAGCAAGTCGCGTTGGACGCCCCGCTGGTGCTCGCACTGCGCTTCGAGTTCCCGCGTCGCATCGTCGAAGCGATCGAGCGCCATCAGGGCGTACGCGCGCAGCACGTGATACGCGCCGCGATCGCGGCGCGGGACCTCGACGTCGTCGCAGATCGCGAGCAGCGTGTCGAGGCGTTGCAACGCGGCCGCGGGTTGACCGAGCCACAGCAGCCGCCACGCCTGCGCCCGCAAGCCGGCCGGCAGCCGGCCGGAGCGGATGTCGGGCATCGCGAGTTCGATCTCGCGCGCGATCGTCTCCGCGCGCGACCATGCTTCGACCTTGAGCGCGCCGGTCATCTCGACACACAGCAACTCGTAGCGGACCGACGCCAGCGCGTGCGTCTCGGCAAGGTCGCGCGCCCGATCGAGCGCGGTGAACGCCGCATCGGCGGCGCCGAAGTATTCGTGGTCGCGGGCCACGAGCAGCCACCAGCGCGCCTGCCACAACGGGCCGACGCCGCCGACGCGCAGATGGTCCTGCGCGCGTGCCGCGATCCGTGCGATCGCGGTCGCGTCGAGACGCTGCATCCGATAGTCGACGAGGCACTTCCAGAGCAGCACCCGCTCGTCCGGCGCGATCACGAAATCGTCGTCGGCGAGCCGCGTCGTCAGGCGCTCGGCCGCGTCCGCGACCACCGGGTCGTCGGTCGCGACGGTCGACGACAGCAGCGGCACCACGAGCAACGCGGCGTCGATGCGGGCCTGGTCCACGTCGCGCGGCGCGCGCGGCCAGCTCGCGCGACGCGCGGGCTCGAAGCGCGACAGCCAGGCCGACAGGCCCCGGAAATCCGCGTACTCGATCGCGATCGCGAGCAGCGCGCCCGCGGCGACGAGGCGTTGCGCGGCGGCGTCGCCCCGCTCGCAGGTCACGTCGACGCACGCGGCGAAGGCCTTGCGTGCGGTGGCCTCGTCGGTCGTCAGCGCCGCGAACGCGGCTTCGATCGCACGCGCGACGGACGCGGTCTCGTCCGCGCTTCCGTCGCCGACGCGGCGCGCGTTCAGGCCGCGCGTTTGCCGAGCATCCGCGACAGCCACGTCTGCCACACGTAGGGCCGCTGCGGCAGCGGCGTCGGCATCGGGTCGAAATAGCGCTTGTGGACGTAGCACCAGCCCCAGGTCTCGAGGCGCTCGTAGGAGACGATCAGCGGATGGCCCGTCGTCTCGAAGTGCGTCTGGGCATGGCGGCCCGCCGAGTCCTCGCAGCAGCCGACGTGTCCGCACGTGAGGCAGACGCGCAGTTCGGTCCAGGGCCGGCCTTCCGCGAGGCATTCCTCGCAGCCGTCGGTCCGCGGCGAGACTTTCCGGATCATGTCGAAGTGTTCGCAGCGCTTCGCGCCGTCGGGCAGCGGCTTGCGCGAGCGCTCCAGCGAACAGACCGTGCAGGGCTCGTCATCCGGATCGATCGTGCTCATGCGCCCCTCATCCCGAAGCGCGCGACCGAACGTTCCTTCGCGCGATAGGCCTCGATCTCGCGATCGCGTGGCGGCGCGTTCGTCACGAGCGAGTCGACGAGGCCGCGCGCGATGCGGGCGATCTCGTCGACGGCTTCGTCGAACACGGCCTGGTTCGCCTGCGACGGCTTGGAGAAGCCCGACAGCTTGCGCACGAATTGCAGCGCGGCGTCGCGGACCTCGGCGTCGGTCGCCGGCGGCTCGAAGTTGAACAGCGTCCGGATGTTGCGGCACATAGGGATCCCTCCTGGCGCGCTATGTTCCTACGAACGCGGGAAGTCTGCAGGACCCGCGCTCAGCAGTAGGGCCAGAGTGGGCAGAGCCGCGCGAGCGCGCTCGCGAGCGTGGGCTCGCACAACGCGTCGAGCCGCAGGATGCGGACCTGCTGCGTCATGTCGCCGAGCAGGACGCGCAGCTGGTCTTCGGCTTCTCCCCGGCGCTCGGCGTCGACGTCGTCGGCGTCCATGCGTTGCAGGCCGAGCTCGACGAGCGCATCGAGCAGCGGGCGGCAGTGCGCGTCGATCGGGACGCGGGTCGCGTCCAGGATCGCGTGCAGGCGGACGCGGGTGTCGTGGGTCAACGTGCCGGCCCCATGGGCTCGGGTCGAGTCAATCGTGCTTGCGGGCGTCCTCGATGACGCGGCCGTCGTTCGCGAGCGTGCCCGGCGCGGCGAGGACCACGTCGCCGCGCAGATTGAGCACGTCGCGGATCGATGCGACGAGCGCGTCCTCGAGCGCGGGACTCGCTTCGGTCGTCTCGCAGTGGAGCGACATGCGGTCGTCGCCGATCACGCCGGTGACGACGAGGCGCGCGCGCGTCACGGCCGGATGCCGCTTGACGATCGTCGCGACCTGCCCCGGGTGCACGAACATGCCCCGCACCTTCGTCGTCTGGTCCGCGCGTCCCATCCACCCCTTGATGCGCTGGTTGGTGCGACCGCACGGCGACGGCCCGTCGAGCAGCGCCGACAGATCGCCGGTCGCGAAGCGCACGAGCGGATAGTCGACGTTGAACGTCGTGACGACGATCTCGCCGACCTCCCCCGCCGCGACCGGCTCGCCGGTCCCCGGCCGGACGATCTCGACGATGACGTCCTCGTCGACCACGAGTCCCGGATGCACGACGCCGTCGCTCTGCGTCTCGTACGCGACGCAACCGAGGTCCGCCGTTCCGTAGAGTTGCAGCACGACGCCGACGCCGTGGTCGATCAGCCAGGTGCGCAGCGACGGCGGCAGCGGCTCGGCACTGCAGAGCGCGTTCCTCAGGCTCGACACGTCGCTGCCGGTCTCGATCGCGCGTTCGACGATCAGCTTCAGGAACGATGGGGTGCCCGCGTAGAACGCCGGCCGCAGGGCGGCGATCACCTGCAGGTGCATCTCGGTATTGCCGACGCCCGCGGGGATGACCGGGCATCCGATCCGACGCGCGCCCCCTTCGACCATGAACGCGGCCGGCGTGAAGTGATACGAGAACGCGTTGTGCACGATCATCCCGGGCCGCAGCCCGGCCGACCACAGCGGCCGCCCGAAGCGCCACCAGTCGTCGCCGCAGCCCTCGGGGTCGAAGATCGGACCGGGCGACATGAAGATGCGCGCGAGATCGGCCGTGCCGGTCACCGTCAGCCCGCCGAACGGCGGCTCGGCGTCCTGGTAGGTCTTCAGGTCCGACTTGCGCGTGACGGGCAGGCTCGCGAGCGCTTCGCGCGACGTGATCGCATGCGCATCGACGTCGGCGAACAGCGCGGCGCCGCGCGGCGCGTCCTTCGCGCGCGCGATCAGCACCGCGAGGCGGCGCATCAAGGCCTGCTCGCGGACCTCGGGCGGTCGCGTCTCGAGCGAGTCGAGATAGGGGCCGTGCGTCATGGTCGCCCACCGACGCCGAAGACCGCGTCGCGACTCCGTTCGACGTCGCCCGTGTCCGCCGGCGGTGCTGCACGGAAGCCGTGGGCTTTTCGCTTGTTCATCACGTCATGTCATCCCGGCGGTGACAACTGCGCTATTCATCGGTGATCTTCGCCGCCCGTCGCTTCGCCTCGTCGACGAACTTGCGTTGCAGCGGCGCGTCGTCGAGCGCGAAGCGGTCGACCCCCGTGCCCGAGACCTTCTTCAGGTCCGCGCGCAGCTTGTCGCCGTCGTCGTGGATCTGCACGAAGGTCTGCCCCAGCAACTGGAACAGGCCCGGCGAGCGCTCGCGCACCTGCGGGATCGCGCGCAACTGTCGGATCGTCTCCTGCAGTTTCGCGAGCGCGTCGGGTCCGGGAGCGGCCATCGTCGTGTCCTCAGGCGAGCCAGCGCTTGCGGCGCCGATAGAACTTCGTGTCGCGGAACGACTTGCGCGTCGACGAGGCGTCGCCGGACACGCCGAGGTAGAACTCCTTGACGTCCTCGTTCGTCGCGAGCTGCTTCGCGTCGCCGTCCATCACGACGCGGCCGTTCTCGAGGATGTAGCCGTAGTCCGCGTTCGCGAGCGCGATCGACGTGTTCTGTTCGGCGAGCAGGAAGGACACGCCTTCCTTCCGGTTCAGGTCGCGCACGATGCCGAAGATCTCCTCGACGATCTGCGGCGCGAGGCCCATCGACGGCTCGTCGAGCAGGATCATCGACGGCGCCGCCATCAACGCGCGGCCGATCGCGGTCATCTGCTGCTCGCCGCCCGACGTGTAGCCGGCCTGGCTCGCGCGGCGCGTCTTCAGCCGCGGGAAGTACGCGTAGACCTTCTCGAGCGACTCGGCGAGCGCCGCGCGTCCGACGCGACGCGTGTAGGCGCCCGTCAGCAGGTTCTCCTCGATCGTCAGGTGGGCGAAGCAGTGCCGTCCTTCCATCACCTGGATCACGCCGCGCTTGACGAGATCGTTCGGCGTGAGCCGATCGATGCGCGTCCCCTCGAACGTGATCGAGCCTTTCGTCACGTCGCCGCGTTCGGCGCGCAACAGATTCGAGATCGCCTTCAGCGTCGTCGTCTTGCCCGCCCCGTTCGCACCGAGCAGCGCGACGATCCTCCCCTTCGGCACCGCGAGCGACACCCCCTTCAGCACGAGGATGACGTGGTCGTAGATGACCTCGATGTTGTTGATCGAGAGCAGCGGCGGAGCGGTGGCGATCGGGAGTGCGGCCATGGTGTTCTCGGTGAGTGTCACCCCGGCGAAGGCCGGGGCCCGATGTCGCTTTTGCGCGTCATTCGAATCGGGTCCCGGCCTCAGCCGGGATGACATGAAGCACGCGTCGTCAGCCTTCCTTCGCGCAATCGCGTGGCGTGATGCCCTTCTGCTTGCCGTACTCGATCGCGGACTGTTCGAGCAGCGGACGCACGAGCGCGCGGTTGCCTTCGATCCAGTCGGAGACCAGCACCCACTTCGTCCCGTCCCACTGCTGGATCTTGATCTTGCCGGAGCCTTCGTGGTCCATGCAGCTCGTCGACATCGCGGGCATCAGGCCGGACGCGTTGAGTTCCTTCAGGCGTGCGTCGGTCATCTTCAGGTGTTCGAGCGCCCAGCGGACTTCCTCGCCGTTGAGGACCTTCTTGCCGTACTTCGCCTGACCGACGCGCAGCGCTTCGACGGTGATGAGACCGATGACGACGCCGCGGTTGTAGTTGATGCCGCCGATCTTCGACTTGTCCTGCATGTTGCCGGTCGGGTTCGCCCCGTACAGCGTCTTCTCGATGTCGGCGATGAGCGGCGTCTTGCCCGACACGTTCATCGCGGCCGACATGTAGCCCTTGGCCGCGTCGCCCGCGGGGACGGTGTCCTCTTCGGAACCGGCCCACCAGCTGCCGACGATCTTGTCGCGCGGATAGCCGATCTTCTGCGCGGCCTTCATCGCGGCCTGGTTCATCACGCCGAAGCCCCAGAAGATCACGTAGTCGGCCTGGCTCTGGCGGATCTGCTGCCATTGCGCGCCCTGCTCCGTACCCGGCGCGGTGACCGGGATCGTCGTCAGCTCGAAGCCGTTGACCTTCGCCTCGGCCTGCAGATACGTGATCGGCTCCTTGCCGTACGCGCTGTCGAGATAGAGGTAAGCGATCTTCTTGCCGCGCAGGTTGCCCTTCTCCTTCTGGTTGAGGTACTTGACGATCGCGGTCGCCTGCATCGGGTACGTCGTGATCAGCGGGAAGGCCCACGGGAAGTAGCGGCCGTCGATCGTGTCGGTGCGTCCGTAGCCCGTCTGCACGAGCGGCACCTTGTCCGCGAAGGTCTTGTCGAGCAACGCGTAGGTGATCGGCGTCGAGACCGGGTGGATCATCGTGCCCTTCGTCGGGCTGCGCGTCTTCAGACGCTCGTAGCACTCGACGCCCTTCGCGGCCTGGTACTCCGTCTCGCATTCTTCCCACGTGAGCTTCACGCCACCGACGCCGCCTTCCTTGACGTTGACGTAGTTCATGTAATCGATGAAGCCGCCGTAGATGCCGACGCCGGCGGGACCGTAGGGCCCGACGCGGAATGACAAGACCATGATGAACTGCTCGTTCGGCGTCTGCGCGAACGACGGCGCGACCGCGAGCAACGACGCGGCCGCGGCCACGCCGGCACACAAGGCCTTGAGGCCCACCCATCTGCTTTTGAACATGCTTGTCTCCTTCGGTTGTTCGTGATGTTGAACGTGGTGATGAAGCGTCAATGCGGGAACGGCCAGATCCTGAGTTTTTCCTTGCCGATCTGCCAGAGCCGCGCGAGTCCGTGCGGCTCGACGATCAGGAAGAAGATGATGAGCGCGCCGAAGATCATGAATTCGAGATAGGTCAGCAACGCCTTGTCGAAGTTGAAGTGGATCAGGTTCGCGATGCCGGGGATCACGATCGACAGGAAGATCGGCAGCACCGTGAAGAAGGCCGCGCCGATGAACGATCCCATGATCGTCCCCATGCCGCCGACGATGATCATGAACAGCACGCGAAACGACATGTCGAGACTGAAGGCCTCGGGCTCGACGGTGCCGATATAGCAGAACGCGTACAGCGCGCCGGCGACGCCGCAGTAGAACGAGCTGACCGCGAACGCGAGCAGCTTCGTGCGCATCAGCGGGATGCCGATCACCTCGGCCGCGACGTCCATGTCCCGCACCGCCATCCAGCGTCGACCGGTGTTCGACCGCGCCATGTTCTTCCCCGCGAGCGCGAGCACGGCGACGATGCCGAGCACGAAGAGATAGTTGCGCACCGGCGAGTCGATCGCGATGCCGAAGAAGTTGACGGGCTGCGCGCTGATGACGCCGGACGCGCTGTCGTTCGTGAACCACGGGAATTTCTGCAGCGCCCACACGACGAAGAACTGCGCCGCCAGCGTCGCGACGGCGAGATAGAAGCCCTTGATGCGGACCGACGGCAGACCGAACGCGATGCCGACCAGCGCGGCGCACACGCCGGCGAGCAGGAAGGACACGATCTGCGGGATCCACGGCGCGCGCAGCACGAAGTTGTAGGCCGAGAACGCGCCGACCGCCATGAAGGCCGCGGAACCGAGCGAGAGCTGGCCCGCGTAACCGGTGAGGATGTTCAGGCCGATCGCCGCGAGCGAGAAGATCAGCGTCGGGATCAATAGCGCGCTGAACCAGTAGTCCGTGACGAACAAGGGCACGACGACGAACGCGACCGCGAGCAGCACGAAGAACGCGATGCGATCCTGGCGGATCGGCAGCAGCTGCTGATCGGCGACGTAGGAGGTCTTGAACTGACCGGCTTCGCGGTAGAACACTAGTCCTCCGTCGTTCCCGCGAAGGCGGGAATCCAGTGGCGTTGAGTCGACGGTGTCGATCGCAATGGCACGAACGACGCTGGGTTCCCGCCTACGCGGGAACGACGATGGGGCGCGTGGGTGTTGATCATCGACATCACACCCGATCGATGTGTTTCTCGCCGAACAGCCCTTCGGGCCGGACGAGGAGGAAGGCCAGCGCCAGCACGTACGGAAACCAGCTCTCGAGGCCGCCGCCGACGTAGCGACCGAGATAGACCTCGGCGAGCTTCTCGGTGCTGCCGATGATGAGACCGCCGACGATCGCGCCCGGCACCGACGTGAAGCCGCCGAGGATCAGCACCGGCAAGGCCTTCAGGACGACCGACACGAGCGCGAGCTGCACGCCGTTGCGCGCGCCCCAGAGCAGCCCCGCGACCAGCGCGACGAAGCCCGCGACGCCCCAGACGATCATCCAGATCACCTGCAGCGGGATGCCGATCGACAGCGCGGCCTGGTGGTCGTCGGCGACGGCGCGCAGCGCGCGGCCGATCTTCGTCTTCTGGAAGAACACGGCGAGCCCCGCGACGAGCACGCCCGCGATCACCGCGGCCGCGAGGTCGAAGGTCGAGATCGCGATGTTGAAGCGATCGAGGAAATACGGCAGCGGCTCGTCGGGAATGCCGAGGTTGATCTCGTGCGATTCGTTGCCCCACAGGAAGGGGCCCAGTCCTTCGAGGAAGAACGCGAGGCCGATCGTCGCCATGAACAGCGAGATCGCCGGTTGATTGACGAGCGGTCGCAGCACGAAGCGCTCGGTCACCACCGCGAAGACGATCATCATCGCGAGCGCGAGGACGAACGCGAGGCCGAAGGGCACGCCCTTGCCGAGGATGCCGACGAAGCTCAGCGCGGCGAAGTACACCATCGCGCCCTGCGCGAAATTGAAGACGCCCGACGCCTTGTAGATCAGCACGAAGCCGAGCGCGACGAGCGAATACATCACGCCCGCGAGCAGGCCGCCGATGAGGACTTCGAGGAAGAATTGCATTACGCGATGCCCTCCCTCGAAACGTCAAGGGAAAGGAGAGAAACCGAAGGGAGGAATGCCGTCGCCTTCAATGCACGACTCCCAGATAAGCGTCGATCACGTTCTGGTTCCCCCGCACCTCGCTCGGTGTCCCGTCGCCGATCTTCTTGCCGTAGTCGAGCACCACGACGCGATCCGAGATGTCCATCACGACGCCCATGTCGTGCTCGATCAACACGATGGTCGTGCCGAACTGGTCGTTGACGTCGAGGATGAAGCGACACATGTCCTGCTTCTCCTCGACGTTCATGCCGGCCATCGGCTCGTCGAGCAGCAGCAGCGTCGGCTCCGCCGCGAGCGCGCGTGCGAGTTCCACGCGCTTCTGCAGGCCGTACGGCAGGCGCCCGACCGAGGTCTTGCGGATGTGCTGGATCTCGAGGAAGTCGATGACCTCCTCGACCCGCTTGCGATGCGCGAGCTCCTCCGCGCGCGACGGGCCGAGGTGCAGCGCGTCGAGCAGCGCGTTGCCGCGCATCAGCGTGTTGCGGCCGGTCATGATGTTGTCGAGCACGCTCATGCCCTTGAAGAGCGCGATGTTCTGGAAGGTCCGGGCGATGCCCTCGCGCGCCGCGCGATGCGGGCGGATGTTCTTGCGCTCGGTGCCGCGAAAGCGGATGCGACCCTGCTGCGGGTGATACACGCCGTTGATGACGTTGAGCATCGAGCTCTTGCCCGCGCCGTTCGGACCGATGATCGCGCGGATCTCGTGCTCGCGGACGTCGAACGAGATGTCGGTCAACGCCTTCACGCCGCCAAAGGACAGCGAGATCGACTCGAGCGCGAGGATGACCTCGCCGATGCGGCGACCGCCGACGACGGCGCTCATCGTGTCGTCTCAGGCTGCATGGGCGAGCGGCATGCGCGGCGGGGTCTCGGTCGCCACGTCCATGATGCGCAGGTCGGCCTCGACGCGTCCGCGCCGGCCGTCCTCGAACTTCACGTCGGTCGCGATGAACTGCGAGACCCGGCCGGCGTACAAGGCTTCGATGAGCACGCCGTACTTCTCGGCGATGAAGTTGCGACGGACCTTGCGCGTGCGCGTGAGCTCGTCGTCGTCGGGGTCGAGTTCCTTGTGCAGGATCAGGAAGCGCCGCACCTGCGAGCCCGCGAGCTCGGCATCCTTCGCGAGGCCACGGTTCGCCTCCTCGATGCACTCGGCGATCAGTTGATAGACCTCCGGCTTGCCCGCGAGATCGGCATAGCCCGCGTACGCGAGGTTGCGGCGTTCGGCCCAGTTGCCGACCGCCGTGACGTCGATGTTGACGAACGCGCAGCACTGGTCGCGCTGGTCGCCGAAGGCGACGGCCTCCTTGATGTATTGATAGAACTTGAGCTTGTTCTCGACGTACTGCGGCGCGAACAACGCGCCGTCGAACGGACCGCCACGCAGGCGACCCACGTCCTTCGCGCGATCGATGATCTTGAGGTCGCCCGCGTCGTCGATGAAGCCCGCGTCGCCGGTCATGAACCAGCCGTCGGGCGTCACCGACTCGGCCGTCGCATCGGGGCGCTTGTAGTACTCCTTCAACATCGACACGGACCGGACCTGCACCTCGCCGTTCGCGGCGACGCGCACCTTCACGCCGGCGAGCGGCTTGCCGACCGTCTCGAGCTTGACGTCGCCGTCCTTCTGCTTCGACACGTAGGCGCAAGTCTCGGTCTGGCCGTAGAGCTGCTTGAGATTGATGCCGATCGCGCGATAAAAACCGAACAGGTCGGGCCCGATCGCGGCGCCGCCGGTGTAGGCGACGCGGAGGCGGCTCATCCCGAGGACGTTGCGCAGCGGTCCGTAGATCACGAGATCGCCGAGCGCGTACAGCAGGCGATCGCCCGCGGCGACCGGGCGTCCGTCCATCACGTCGCCGCCGCAGCGACGCGCGACCGCCATGAAGTATCGGAAGAGCGCCCGCTTCACGCGGCTCGCGTCCTCCATGCGGATCATCACCTGCGTGAGCAGGTTCTCGAACACGCGCGGCGGTGCGAAGTAGTACGTGGGACCGATCTCGCGCAGGTCCGTCATCACGGTGTCGCCCGACTCGGGACAGTTCACGCAATAGCCCGCGACCATCGACTCCGCATACGAGAACTGGTGGTCGCCGGTCCACGCCATCGGCAGATAGGAGAGCACCTCGTCGCGATCGGTGAAGCCGTCGAACTCGATCGAGCCGCGCGCGGCCGCGATCGTCGAGCGGTGCGTCTGGCACACGCCTTTCGGGCGGCCGGTCGTGCCGGACGTGTAGAGCATCACCGACACCGCGTCCGGATCGGTCGCGTCGACGTGACGGGCAAAGAACGTCGGGTCGCGCTCGACGAGCGACGCGCCGGCTGCGCGCACGTCGTCGTAGGAGACGAGTCCGCTCACCGCGTAGTGACGCAGCCCGCGACCGTCGTCGTAGAGGATGTGCTTCAGATGCGGCAGGTTCGGCTGCATCTCGAGCAGCTTGTCGACCTGCTCCTGGTCCTCGGCCAGCGCGATCGCGACCTCGGCGTCCTCGAGCACGAACTGCATCTCGGACGTGATCGCGTCCTGGTAGAGCGGCACCGGGACCGCACCGAGCGTCTGCGCCGCGGCGATCGCCCAGTACAGCCGGGGACGGTTGTCACCGACGATCGCGAGGTGGGCGCCCTTCGACAGACCGAGCGTCGACAGGCCGGCCGACAGCCATTCGACCTCGCGCTCCACGTCGCGCCAGGTCCAGGTCTGCCAGATGCCGAGATCCTTCTCGCGGATCGCCGGCCGATCGCCGCGCACCCGCGCATGCTCCCGCAAGAGGCGCGGGTAGGTCGTGTCGTCCGCAGTCGATTCGTCCGCAGCCAACTCGTCGCCTCCAACGACGTCCTTCATCCGTCTGTCTCCATGGTCCGTGGCCTTCCGGCGCGCGTCGTCCGCGGCGCCTCGTCGGACCGAGGCGCGAGTGTCGCATCGGCCGGCCCTCTCGCGCGTTAGGGTTTAACCCTGCGGTCTCGCGGTTTTCCAGCGGCGCGAGTGTAGGGACCGCAGCCCCGCTGCGATTGTCGGCTCGGCGACAATCGGGGCGGCATTCGCGGCGACCGAGGGATAATCCCGATGCGGTCGTCCCGTCCCGATCGCGTCACGCTTGCCGTCCGGCCCGATGCCTCTCGCGTCTTCCGATCCCCGCGCGTCGTCCCCGCTGAGACAACTGCTCGACAGCGCACCCTGGTATGGCGCGCTCGACGACGCCCAGCGCGCGCGCGTCGACGCGGACGTGTTCGATCGCGTCATCGCGGCCGGCGCGTTCGTCGCGCGTCGCGGCAGCCCGCCCGACCACTGGATGGGGGTCGTGTCGGGCCTGCTCAAGATGAGCAACGTGTCCGTGTCGGGCAAGCTCGCGACGTTCGCCGGCATGCCGGACGGCGCCTGGTTCGGCGAAGGCACGTTGATCAAGAACGAGGCGCGGCGCTACGACGTGATCGCGCTGCGCGACAGCCGCGTCGCGTTCGTGCCGCGCGCGACGTTCGACTGGCTGCTCGGCGAGAGCATCGCGTTCAACCGCTTCCTCCTCGACCATCTCAACGAACGCCTCGGGCAGTTCATCGCGATGGTCGAGTACGACCGGTTGCTCGAACCGGATGCACGCGTCGCGCGCTCGCTCGGCTGGATGGTCCATCCGATCCTGTATCCGGGCCGCGGGCCGTCGCTGCGCATCGCGCAGGAGGAGATCGGCAATCTCGCCGGCGTCTCGCGTCAGCGCGTCAACCAGGCGCTGCAGCGACTCGAGACCGAGGGCCTGCTCGCGATCGAGTACGGCGGCATCCGCATCGTCGACCTCGACGGCCTGCGGCGCTACGGCGCCTGAACGTCGGGGGCCGGCGGCCCGACCTCCGCGTCCGCCGCGGGTGCGGGCGCGCCGTAGTACTGCACGCCGATGCGGATGCGCTCGCGTCCCGACGCCCTCCGGTGTCGGTTCGTGTCGCGCAGCGAATAGACGCAGCCGCAGTACTCCTGCTGGTAGAAGTTCTCGCGCTTGCTGATCTCGATCATGCGCGCCGAGCCGCCGCCCTTGCGCCAGTTGTATTCCCAGTACATCAGGCCCGGATAACGGGCCGCGGCGCGCACGCCGCAGCCGTTGATCTGGTTCATGTCCTTCCACCGCGAGATGCCGAGCGAGCTCGTGATCACCGGGAAGCCGTTCTCGAACGCGTACAAGGCGGTGCGTTCGAAGCGCATGTCGAAGCACATCGTGCAGCGCGCGCCGCGCTCCGGCTCGTTCTCGAGGCCGCGCGCCCGTTCGAACCAGTGGTCGGTGTCGTAATCGGCATCGACGAACGGAACGCCGAACTGCTCGGCGAAGCGAATGTTCTCGTTCTTCCGCAGCTCGTACTCCTTCACCGGATGGATGTTCGGGTTGTAGAAGAAGATCGTGTAGTCGATGCCCGACGCGAGCATCGCTTCCATCACCTCGCCCGAGCAGGGCGCGCAGCACGAGTGCAGCAGCACCTTGCGCTGGCCGTTCGGCAACGGGAGGAGCTTGCGTTCGGGGGTCGTCGTCATGCGGGTTGTTCCTCGTTCGACTGTGCGCGTCGTGCGAACTCGACGAAGGACTTCAGATAATCGATGTCGCCATCGGTCTCGCGCGCGCCCAGGAAGATCTGCTTCGCGATGCCGTGTCGTCCCAGGCGCACGGGCACGACGTCCATCTTGCCCGAGTACTCGTCGACCAGCCAGCGGGGAAGCGCGCTGACGCCCCGTCCGCTCGCGACCATCTGCAACAGGATGTCGGTCGTCTCGATCGTCTTGTGGCGCCGGGGCGTGATGCCGACCGGCATCAGGAACTGGTTGTAGATGTCGAGCCGCTCGATGTCGACGGGGTAGGTGATGAGCACCTCGTCGGCCAGCTGCTTCGGCTTGACATAGGCGACGCCGGCGAGCCGATGGCCACGGTGCACGACGAGCACTTGCTCGTAGTCGAACACCGGTTCGAAGCGCAACCCGGGCTTGTCGAGCGGATCGGGCGTGACGAGCAGGTCGATCTCGTAGCCGAACAGCGCGCCGATGCCGCCGAACTGGAATTTCTGGTTCACGTCGACGTCGACGTCGGGCCAACGCGCGAGATAGGGCGCGACGACCTTCAGCAGCCATTGATAACAGGGATGGCACTCCATCCCGATGCGCAGCGTCCCGCGTTCGCCGGCCGCGAACTGGCGCATGCGTTCCTCGGCCACGGCCAGCTGGGGCAGCACGCGTTCGGCCACCGCCAGCAGATAACGCCCCGCCTGGGTCGGACGCAGGCTGCGGCCTTCGCGCAGCCAGATCGGCGTGCCGAGCTGCTCCTCGAGCTTGCGGACGGCGTGGCTGAGCGCCGACTGCGTCAGGTGGAGCGCGCCGGCGGCCGCGGTCAGCGAACCGCGGCGGTCGACCTCCCGGACGATGGACAGGTGGATCCGTTCGAGCATCTGCAATCGATGAGCGCCGCTAATGGATTCGTGAAGAACGACCATTTTACTTCATGCATTCGCAGCCCTAGCATCGCCGCTCTCCTCGACGGAATGACGAACGCAGGAATCAACGAATCCATGGCCAAGACCCACAACCTCGGCTTTCCCCGCATCGGCGCGCAGCGCGAATTGAAGTTCGCGCTCGAGGCCTACTGGAAGGGCGAGTCGTCACGCGGCGAACTCGAGGCGGTCGGCGCCACACTGCGGCGGCGCCACTGGCATCAGCAGGCCGTGCTCGATCGCGCGCCGGTCGGGGACTTCTCGTTCTACGACCAGGTGCTCGACACGAGCTTCCTCTTCGGCAATCTGCCGGAACGCGTGCGCGACTTCCACGGCGACGCGCTCGACAACATCTTCCGCGTCGCGCGCGGCCGCTCCGCTGCAGGCAGCGACGAGCACGACGCGTGCTGCGGCGGGGTCGCGGCCGGCGAGATGACGAAGTGGTTCGACACGAACTATCACTACATCGTCCCCGAGTTCACCGCCGCGACCACGTTCGCACTCGACGCGTCGCGGCTGCTCGCGCAGCTCGCGGAAGCGACGTCCCAGGGCGTTCGCGCGAAGCCCGTGCTCATCGGTCCGGTCACGTATCTCTGGCTCGGCAAGGCGAAGGACGACTCGGACCGCCTGGCGTTGTTGCCGCGCTTGCTGCCCGAATACGCGAAGCTGCTCGACCTGCTCGCGGACCGGGGCATCGACTGGGTCCAGATCGACGAGCCGATCCTCGTCACCGAGCTCGCGCCGGCCTGGGAGCACGCGCTGCGCGACGCCTACCATCGGCTCAGGACGCCTCGCGTGAACGTGATGCTTGCGACCTACTTCGGCACGCTCGACGAGAACCGCTATCTCGCCGTCCATCTTCCGGTCGCCGGACTTCACGTCGACGCGGTCGACGGCCGCGACGACGTGCTGCCGGTGTTGAACCTGCTGCCCGAGCACAAGACGCTGTCGCTCGGCGTCATCGACGGACGCAACGTCTGGAAGTCCGACCTGGCCGCGTTGCTCGCCTGGCTCGAGCCGATCGCGTCGAGGCTCGGCGACCGTCTGTGGCTCGCGCCGTCGTGCTCGCTGTTGCACGTGCCGGTCGACCTCGCGAGCGAGCAGACGCTCGACGGCGAGATCGCGTCGTGGCTCGCGTTCGCGCTGCAGAAGCTCGATGAACTCCGCGTGCTCGCGACGGCGCTCGACGACGGTCGCGACGTCGTCGCGGTCGAACTCGCCGCCAACGCGGCCGCGATCGCGGCGCGGCGCGACTCCCCGCGCGTTCACGACCCCGCCGTGCAGGCCGCGCTCGGCAGGCTCGACGCGGCGCCCGGCCGGCGCAAGAGTCCCTACGAGCGACGCGCGCCGAAGCAGGCGAACGCCTTGAGGCTGCCCGCGTACCCGACGACGACGATCGGCTCGTTCCCGCAGACCGCGGAGATCCGGCATGCGCGCAGCCGGTACAAGGCCGGCGCGCTCGACGAGGCCGGGTATCGCGCGGCGATGCAGGCGGAGATCGCGCGCAGCGTGCGGGAGCAGGAAGCGCTCGGGCTCGACCTCCTCGTGCACGGCGAGGCCGAGCGCAACGACATGGTCGAATACTTCGGCGAGCAACTCGAGGGCTACGCCTTCAGCCAGTTCGGCTGGGTGCAGTCCTACGGCTCGCGCTGCGTGAAGCCGCCGATCCTGTTCGGCGACATCAGCCGGCCGAAGCCGATGACGGTCGACTGGATCCGTCATGCCGCGTCGCTGACCGACAAGCCGATGAAAGGCATGTTGACCGGCCCCGTGACGATCCTGAACTGGTCGTTCGTGCGGGACGACCAGCCGCGGTCGGTGACCTGCCGTCAACTGGCGCTCGCGATCCGCGACGAGGTGCTCGATCTCGAGCGGGCCGGCGTCCGCGTGATCCAGATCGACGAGGCGGCGCTGCGCGAAGGACTGCCGCTGCGCAGGTCGCAATGGCAGCGCGATCTCGACTGGGCCATCGAATGCTTTCGCATCACGACGAACGGCGTGCAGGACGAGACGCAGATCCACACCCACATGTGCTATTCGGAGTTCAACGACATCATCGCGTCGATCGCCGACATGGACGCAGACGTGATCACGATCGAGACGTCGCGCTCCGACATGGAACTGCTCGATGCCTTCGACACGTTCGACTATCCGAACGGGATCGGGCCCGGCGTCTACGACATCCATTCGCCGAACATCCCGACCGAGGACCACATCGTGCGGCTGATGCGCAAGGCGGCCGAGCGCATTCCCGCCGAACGACTCTGGGTGAATCCCGACTGCGGCCTGAAGACCCGTCAGTGGAGCGAGGTGCTTCCGGCGCTGGCCAACATGGTGTCGGCCGCGAAGACGCTGCGCGCCGACCGCTTGCGCGCGGCGGCCTGAGGGCGCTCAGCCCGCGGGTTTCGCGACGAGCTGGACGATGCTCGAGAAGTCGAGTGCGCCGCGTCCGGCCTGCTTGTTGAGCGCGTACAGGTTGCGCGCGAGCTCGCCGAGCGGGATCGTCGCGCCGGTGCGCATCGCCGCCTCGACCGCGAGGCCGAGGTCCTTGAGCATCAGGTCGTTGCCGAAGCCGCCGGTGTAGCCGCGCGACGCGGGCGCGGTCGGGATCACGTCCGGCCAGGGATTGCAGACCTCGGTCGCCCAGCTGCGGCCGGTGCTGACCGCCATCATGTCCGACAACGCCTTCGGGTCGAGCCCGTGCGCGACGCCGAGCGCGATCGACTCGCCGGTCACGGCCATGATGACGCCGAGCGCCATGTTGTTGCACAGCTTCGCCACCTGGCCCGCGCCCGCGGCGCCCATGTGGAAGATGTTCTTGCCCATCGACTGCAGGACGGGGCGCGCGCGCTCGAGGTCCGCGGCCTCGCCGCCGACGATGAACGTCAGCGTGCCGGCCCCGGCGCCCGCCGTTCCGCCGGACACCGGCGCATCGATCATCGCCATGCCGGCCTTCGCCGCCGCCTCGGCGACCTTGCGCGCGGAGGCCGGCGCGATCGTGCTGCAGTCGATGATCAGCGTGCCCTTCGCGATGTGGGCCAGCAGGCCGCCGTCGCCGAGGTAGAGGCTCTCGACGTGGGCGCTCGCCGGCAGCATCGACACGACGACGTCGGCGCCGCGGACCGCGTCGATCGCCGACGACGCGATGTCGAGCGACTGGCGCCGCCCCTCGTCGCACGCGGCCGCGTTCAGGTCGAAGGCCGTCACCTGCGAGCCGGCCTTCTTCAGGTTGATCGACATCGGCAGGCCCATGTTGCCCAGACCGATGAATGCCACGCGACGTTGATCGGACACGGTGCTTCCTCGTGGTGACTAGCGGAGGTCCGCGAGCGGATGCTCGCCGACGAACCGCGGTTGAATGATCGCGTCGACGTCGGCCGCGCGGACGCTCGCGAGGTCCGCCGGCGACCAGCGCGGGCTCCTGTCCTTGTCGACGAGCAGCGCGCGCACGCCTTCCGGGAAGTCGTGGCCCATCGCGCAACCGACGCTCGCCTGGTACTCCAGGCGAAACGCGTCCGCGAGCGACAGGTGCTTCGCCCGGCGTTGCATCTCGACGCACAAGGCGGCGGAGGTCGGCGATCCGGCGACGAATGCGCGTCCGGCCGCGGCCAGCCAGGGGTCGGCCTGCTCGACGAGCGCGGGCAGTCGCCCCGCGATGTCCGCGAGCGTGTCGTTGCCCATCACGCGATCGATCAGCCCGCCATGCGTCCGCAGGTTCGAGGGCGCCAGGTCGGCCGGCGCCGGCAAGCCGTCGAGGAGATGGCTCAGGCGCGCGTGATCGACATCCGCCTCGCCCGACCACCGGGTCTCCGCGATCGATCGATACGCCGCCTCGCGATCCTCGTGACGCAACGCGTAGTCGGCGAGCCCCGCCTCGCGGAGATCGGCCGCGTTCAACGGCGCCGCGGTCAGCGCGAGGAACAGTCCGACGCGGGCGCGCAGCCGCGACAGGATCCAGCTTCCGCCGACTTCGGGATACAGGCCGATCGTGATCTCGGGCATCGCGAAGCGCGTGCGCGCCGTGACCACGCGATGCGACGCCCCCGCGAACAGACCGACGCCGCCGCCCATCACGATCCCGTGCCCCCAGCAGAGCACGGGCTTCGGATACGTGTGGATGCGATGGTCGAGCCGGTATTCGTTCTCGAAGAAGCTCGACGCCGCGAGCGGTACCTGGCCGTCCGCCGAGCGCATCGACCGATACAGCGCGACGACGTCGCCGCCGGCGCAGAACGCCTTCTCGCTGTCGGCATCGATGATCACGCCGCCCACGCCCGGGTCCGACGCCCAGCTCCGCAACTGCGCGTCGAGCGCGTCGATCATCTCGAGCGTCAACGCATTGAGCGTCGCGGGAACGTCGAGCGTCGCGCGGCCGAAGACCTGCGACGACGCCGTGCCCAGCCGTTCGAAGGCCACGCCGGGGCGCGGCCCCGCGCCTTCAGCCATTCGTCCACTCCGGCTTGCGCTTGCCGAGGAAGGCGGCGACGCCTTCGCGTTGATCGGCCGTGTCGAAGAGATTCACGAAGGCCTCGCGCTCGCGCGGCAGCGCGTCGTCCGGCGCCCCGCCGCGCGCGGCCTGGATCAACTGTTTGCAGGCGGCCACGCTCGACGGGCTCTGGCGCTGCGCGCTCTTCGCCATCTCGAGCGCCGCCGGCAACGCACCGCCCTTCGCGACGACCTCGTCGACGAGGCCGATGCGCGACGCGGTCGCCGCGTCGACGCGCTGGCCGAGCAGGATCAGCCGCTTCGCCCAGCTCTCGCCAACGGCCCACGCGAGGCGCTGCGTCCCGCCGGCACACGGCAGCAGGCCGACCGAGGCCTCGGGCAAGGCCATGACCGCGTGCTCCTCGGCGATGCGGAAGTCGCAGGCCAGCGCGCACTCGAGTCCGCCGCCCATCGCGTAACCGTTGATCGCCGCGATCGTGATGCCGCGAAAGCGCGACAACGCCTCGAAGGCGGCGCCGAAGCGACGCGCCATCTCGCGCGCCGTCGCGCGGTCGCCGTCGGCGAAGAGCTTGAGATCGGCGCCGGCGCTGAAGAACTTCTCGCCGTCGCCGGTGAGGACGAGGCTGTAGATCGTGCGGTCGGCGTCGAGCTCGTGGACGAGGTCTTCGAGCGCGCGCAGGCTTCCCACCGTCCACGTGTGCGCGGGCGGATTGCGCAACGTGACGATCGCGACGTGATCGGAGCGCTCGAGGGCGAGTCCTTCCCGGTCGACCGTGCTCATCGGATGCCCTCGATCCCGTTGCCGTCGAACAGTCGCCTCGCCACGATGACCTTCATGATTTCGTTCGTCCCTTCGACGATCTGATGGACCCGCGCATCGCGCAGGAAACGTTCGAGTGGGTATTCGCGGATCACGCCGTAGCCGCCGTGCAGTTGCAGGCCGTCGTTGCAGACCGCGAACGCCACGTCCGTCGCGAAGCGCTTCGCCATCGCGGCGTAGACCGTCGCGTCGGCGGCTTCGGTGTCGACCTTCGACGCGGCGAGCCGCACGAACTGGCGCGCGGCGACGAGCTCCGTCGCCATGTCGGCGAGCTTGAAGCGCAGCGCCTGGAAGTCCGCGAGCGGCGTGCCGAACTGGCGACGTTCGAGCATGTAGCGCTGGCTCGCATCGAGCGCGCCCTGCGCCGCCCCGACCGAACAGCTCGCGATGTTGATGCGGCCGCCGTTGAGTCCCTGCAGCGCGATCTTGAAGCCGCCGCCTTCGCGTCCGAGCAGCTGCTCGGCGGGAACCCGGACGTCGTCGAAGTGCACGGCGCGCGTCGGATGACTGCACCAGCCGAGCTTGTCCTCGATGCGCCCGTAACGCACGCCGTCGGCCCGCGCGTCGACAATGAAGGCCGAGACGCCCGACGGGCCCGCGCCGCCCGTGCGGGCCATCACGACGAGGACGTCGGTCGCGCCCGCGCCGGAGATGAAGGCCTTGCTGCCGTTGAGGACGTAGTGATCGCCGTCGGGGCGCGCCGTCGTGCGCAGCGACGCCGCGTCGGACCCGGCGCCGGGCTCGGTCAGGCAATACGACGCGAGTCGCTCACCCGAGACAAGGGACGGCGCCCACCGGCCGGCGACGTCGGGCTGCGCGAAGCGCGTGACCATCCACGTCGCCATGTTGTGGATCGAGATGTACGCGGTCGTCGACGGGTCCGCGGCCGCGAGCTCCTCGAACACGAGCGTGGCGTCGAGGCGCGACAGGCCGAGGCCGCCGTACGCGGTGTCGGCATACAGGCCGCAGAAGCCGAGCGCACCCGCGCGACCGATGACGTCCCGCGGAAAGACGCCTTCGGCGTCCCACGCGGCGGCGTGCGGCGCGATCTCGTCGACGGCGAAGTTGCGTGCGACTTCCTGGAACGCGCGTTGTTCGTCCGACAGTTCGAAGTCCACGGCGATCTCAGCGCAGGCTGATCGTCGTGTTGACTCCCGCCGAGAGATCGTCCTCGAACCAGCGCGACGTGATCGTCTTGGTCTGCGTATAGAACAGGATCACCTGCTTGCCGTACGGCCCGAGGTCGCCGAGTTTGGAGGCGCGCGAGCCGCTGAACGAGAACAGCGGGACCGGCACCGGGATCGGCACGTTGATGCCGACCTGGCCGACGTCGATCTCTTCCTGGAATTTGCGCGCGACCGCGCCCGACTGCGTGAAGATCGCCACCCCGTTGCCGTTCGGATTCGAATTGATCAGCGCGATCGCCTCGTCGAGCGTGTCGGCGTTCGCGATGCACAGCACCGGACCGAAGACCTCCTGGTCGTAGATCGCCATGCCGGGCTTGACGCCCGAGAAGATCGTCGGTCCGACGTAGTTCCCCTCGCTCGTCCCGCCCTTGAGCACCGGCTTGCGACCGTCGAGTTCGAGCGTCGCGCCCTCGTCGACGCCGCGTGCGATCAGGGACTCGACGCGGTCCTTGGCCGCGCACGAGATCAGCGGGCCCACATCGGTGCCCGGGGTCGCGCCGTCGCCGACGTTCAGCGTCTTCGCGCGACGGACGAGTTCGGGAATCCACTTCCCCGCATCGCCGACGAGGACCGCGACCGAGACGGCCATGCAGCGCTGGCCCGCGGCGCCGAAGGACGCGCCGAGCAGCGAGTCGAGCGTCTGCGCCTGATGGGCGTCGGGCATCACGATCGCGTGGTTCTTCGCGCCCATCATGCATTGCACGCGCTTGCCCGCGGCCGACGCGCGGTGGTAGACGTGCGTGCCGACCTTCGTCGATCCGACGAAGGACACGGCCTTGATGTCCGGGTGGTCGCAGATGGCGTTGACGACTTCCTCGGCGCCGTGCACCACGTTGAGGACGCCCGGCGGGACGCCGGCCTCGAACGCGAGTTCGGCGAGGCGCATCGTGACCATCGGGTCCTGCTCCGACGGCTTCAACACGAAGGTGTTCCCGCACGCGATCGCCATCGGGAACATCCACAACGGGATCATCGCGGGAAAATTGAACGGCGTGATGCCCGCGCAGACGCCGAGCGGCTGGAGCAGCGTGTAGGTATCGACGCCGCCGGCCACGTTGTTGGCCATCTCGCCCAACTGCAGGTTGCCGATGTTCGCCGCGTGTTCGACGACCTCGAGTCCGCGGAAGATGTCGCCCTCGGCGTCGGCAAGCGTCTTGCCCTGTTCAGCCGTCAGCAAGGCCGCGAGCTCCTTCATGTGCTCGCGGATGAGCTGCTGATACTTGAGGAAGATGCGCGCGCGCGTGCCGATCGAGGTCTTGCGCCAGGTCTTGAACGCCTCCTTCGCCGCGGCGACCGCGGCATCGACTTCCGCCGCGCTGGCCAGCGGCACGCGCGACAGGACTTCCTGTGTCGCGGGATTGATGTTGTCGGTCCAGCGACCGCTGGTCGATGCGACCGGCTTGCCGCCGATCAACAGGGGAAGGGTCTTCGCTGCTGAGCCGTCCGGCATGGTCGATCTCCGATGTTGTTCGCCTAGACAGGCTGTCCATGAAGCGGGCGAAGATTCTAGCCCATCGAGGGGCGGATCACGAGGCGCTCGACGGTCGCCGCGCCCGGCGAACGCGGGCGAGGAAGGGGTCGACACGCGCTTCGGTCGACGTCGCCGCCGATCAGTCGGCGGGCGCGGGAATCACGCGAAAACTCGCGAGCAGGATGTCCTTCTCCTCCGCGTTCTCGATCGCGTCGATCAGCCGCTTCGCCTTCGCGTACTCGCTGCGATGCACCGTGGCGTCACCGCTGCGACAGGCCGCGTGCGCGAGGATCGCGTGGGCGAGCGCGATCTCCCACGGGTCGCTCGCATTCGCGTTCACGAAGTCGAACGCCGCGCGCGCGTACCGCGACGCCGGACCCGCGTCGCCCAGCAACGCATGGACTTGCGCGAGCAGCAGGTCCGCGTGCGCGCGCTGGCGATCGGTCGCGATCGGTTCCCACAGGTGCGCGGACGCGTGTGCCGCATGCAGCATTTCGGCGTCCTCGGCCGGCGTGCGGTTCGGCTGTTCGGAAAGCGCCCAGCCGCGATTGTTCGCGCGCGATGCGAAGCGGCGGCGCCAGGCGGTCTCTTCGTCGGCGGTCGTCGGAGTCGGGGACATCGTGCAGGCGTCAGTCGGGGAAGCGATCGTGTTGCGGCAGGTCGTCCGCGATCGTATGCCATGGCGCCTTGCTGCCGACGAACAGGTGGGCGCTCGGACGGATCGTCGGCTCGTCGACGAGCGTCCCCAGCGTGACGTGCACATACGTCCCGTCGCGGACGAGCGAGTAGAGCAGCGATCCGCAGGTACGACAGCGGGCATCGTGGTTCGCGCTATCGCCGTAGATCAGCAGCGCGTCGGCGCCCTTGGTCACCAGGAGCGCGTCCTGCTCGATCCCCGCGAACGGCTTGAACGCCGCGCCCGTCGCGCGCCGACAGTCCGTGCAATGGCAGTTCAGCGCGTACGCGAACGCGTCACGCACGGTGTACTCGACCGCGCCGCACAGGCAGCGTCCGGCGAGCGAGCGCGGCGACCCGGTCACGCGCCCGCGAGATGCCCCCGGGCGACCCACCGGCCGGTCGGCAACGGGGCGTCGGACGCCATCGCGCTGCGTCAGCGCCGGACGACGACGCGCATGAAGGTCGACGGCATCTTCCATCCGGCGCCACCCTGATTGTGCGAACGCGCGAGCGCGACGAGCTGCTCGCGCAGCGCGTCGACCTGGCCGTTCTTCTCGGCCGCCTCGAACGCGTTCATCGTCGGACCGTAGAAGAGCCTGAAGCGCTCGATGGCGTCCTCCGGCGTCAGGTCGGGCGAGACGAACCAGAACGTGTCCTTGGCCATCGAGATGCGGTCGGCCGGGATGCCGGCCTGGCCGAAGCGCTCGACGATGTTCGCCTCGACGCCCCAGGTCATCGGGCTGATGAAACCCTCGGGCGGCGGCGGCGTGAACGCGGAGCTGATCTTCAGCACCTGCGAGACGAAGGAGGTCGGGTCGTTCGGGATCCAGTTGCCCATCACGATGCGACCGCCCGGCTTCGTCACGCGCACCATTTCTTTCGCGACGTCAAAGGGCTTCGGCGCGAACATCGCGCCGAAGACCGACAGCACGAGGTCGAAGGACGCGTCGGGCACGCCTTGCAGGTCGCACGCGTCGCCTTCCTGGAACACGAGCTTGTCGAGGCCGAGTGCGCGGGCGCGCGCATTGCCCGCCGCGACGAGATTGCGTGCGATGTCGATGCCCGTCGTGTCGGCGCCGAGCTGGGCGAGCGGCACGGCGGTCGTGCCGTCGCCGCAGCCGAGGTCGAGCGCGCGCAGCGGCGGTTTCACGTCGAGCGACTTGACGAGCGCCTCGCCGGATTCGCGCATCGTCGCCGCGATGGTCGTGAAGTCGCCCTTCTCCCACAGCGCCTGGTTCGGATTCAACGTTGTTTCTCCCCTGGTTTTCTCGGTTTGCGTTGCGCGGGATCGTAGAAGAAGGTCTCTTCCGCGATGCGCTCGCCGTCCCATCGCTGGTAGGCCAGCTCTTCCATGTGCGTTTCGCTGCCGTCGAGCCACTCGAAGTGGAAGATCCAGCGGATCACCACGTGCTCGCCGTCGACGAAGACCGGCCGGACGCAGGTCGACGTGACCGAACGGGCGCGGCTCATGACCTGCCGCTCGTTCGCGACGTGCGCGTCGCGTCCGACGCGTGGCGGCTCCTGGTTCTCGCGCATCGTCGAGTCCGTCGTGTAGAACTCCTCGCAGGCCTCCGCGTGGGCGTTCGCTTCGACGCGCGCGATGAAGCGCTCGAGAGTGGCTCGGGTCGGCATGGAGGAGCGAGACTAGGAGCGCCCGACCCTTGCGTCAATGACCGGGCGTCCGCGTTTCCTGACTTCGCCGACAATGGCGGCGACCCGCGCGAGTCCGGCGCGACCAGGAGACCCCATGAACGCACGCGACCCGTTGAACACGGACGCTTATCCCTACTTCACCGCGGAACACGAGATGCTGCGCGCCACGATCCGTCGCTTCGTCGACGAGCGCGTGAAGCCCTTCGCCGATGCGTGGGAGGACGCGGGCTTCACGCCGCGCGAGATCCTGCGCGAGATGGGCGACCTCGGCCTCCTCGGCATCCGCTACGGCGCCGAACACGGGGGCAGCGAACTCGACACGCTCGCGACCGTCGTGCTCGCGGAGGAACTCGGACGCTCGAGCTACGGCGGCTTCGCAATCACGGTGCTCGTCCATACCGACATGGCGAGCCCGCACCTGCAGAACGCGGGCACGCCGGCACAACTCGCGCGCTACATGCCCGACATCATCGCCGGCCGTTCGATCGCGGCCGTCGCGATGACCGAGGCGGACGCGGGCTCCGACCTCGCCGGCATGCGCAGCACGGCGCGCAGGGACGGAGACCAATGGGTGCTGAACGGCTCGAAGATGTTCATCACGAACGGCGTCCACGGCGACGTCTATTTCGTCGCGGCGAAGACCGGCGAGGAACCGGGACGCCATCGCCGCATCTCGATGTTCATCGTCGAGAAGGGCACACCGGGCTTCGAAGTCGCGCGGCCGTTGAAGAAGACCGGCTGGCTGTCGTCGGACACCGCGGAACTCGTCTTCACCGACTGCCGGATTCCCGCGGAGAACCTGCTCGGCGAAGAGCATCAAGGCTTCTATTCGCTGATGAAGAACCTGCAGAACGAGCGCATCGTGCTCGGCGCGCAGGCGATCGGCGAGGCCTCGCGCGCGATCGAGCTCGCGCTCGAATGGGTCACGCAACGCAACGCGTTCGGCGCGACGCTGTGGGACAAGCAGGTCGTCCGCCAGCGCCTCGCGATGCGCGCGGCCCAGGTCGAGGCCGCGCGAGCCCTCGTCTACAACACCGCATGGCGCGACGCGCAAGGCCAGAAGGTCGTCAAGGAAGTCTCGATGATCAAGGCGTTGTGCGGCACGCTGGTCAACGAGGTCATGTACGACTGCGTCCAGTTCCACGGCGGCATGGGCTTCATGCGCGAGACGGCGATCGAGCGCATGTCGCGCGACGCCCGCGTGCAGGCGATCGGCGGCGGCGCGACCGAGGTCATGCTCGAGGAAGTCGCGAAGCGGATGGCCTGAGTCGACGCGCCGACCATGAGCATCGACTCCGTCCGCGGCGATCTCGCCGCGCGCGCCCCCGACATCGAGATCCTCGAGGCCGACACCAGCACCGCCACGGTCGCGCTCGCGGCCGCGGCCCACGGCGTCACGCCCGGCCAGATCGCGAAGACGTTGTCGCTGTGCTTGCGCGACGAGGTGATCCTCGTCGTGATGAGCGGGGACGTGCGCCTCGACAACCAGAAGTACAAGTCTCGCTTCGGCGCGAAGGCGAAGATGCTCGACGGCGACGCGGTCCTGCAATGGACGAGCCATCCGGTCGGCGGCGTGTGTCCGTTCGGACTGCCCCAGCCCTTGCGCATCTACGCGGACGTGTCGTTGAAGGCATACGACGAGGTCGTGCCGGCGGCGGGCTCGACGACGAGCGCGATCCGGATCGCGCCGGAGCGACTGGTCGCGATCATCGGCGCGGAATGGGTCGACGTCGGGCAATCGCCCCCTCAAGCTACGTGACGGGGACGAGCACCGAACCTTCCATCAATCGTCGCGCCGAACGACTCATCAACGCCTTCGTGACGACCCACGTGCCGTCGCGCTGCTCGGCTTCGGCGCCGACGACGAGACGTCCCGACGGATGACCGATGCGGACGCGACCGTCGGCGCCCGGTCGACCGATGCGACTGACGACGTTGCCCGGGATCGCCGAGGCGGCCGCGAGCGAGATCGCGCCGGTGCCGGTCATCGCGTGATGGAGCTGGCCCATCGAGAACACGCGTGCGCACAGATCGATCGAGTCCGCGGTGACGGTGCGGCCGTCCGATGCGACATAGGTCCTCGGCGGCGCGACGAACGCGAGCTTCGGCGTGTGCGGCCGCGTGGCGGTCGACTCCTCGGCCGTCTTCGTGAGTCCGAACAGCACCGACGCATGCGAGCGGATCGCCTCGACCTTCGCGAGCAACACGCGTTCGCCGTTGACCTGCGCTTGCAGTTCCGTGCCGACGAGCCCGAGGGTCGCGGCGTCGACGTAGATGGTCGGCAAGCCCGCGGTGATCAGCGTCGCCTCCACCGTGCCGACGGCGGGGACCACGATCGTGTCGACGAAGGCCCCGGTCGGGAACATCGCGCCGCCGCCACCCTCGCCCTCCTCGTCGGCTGCGGGATCGAGGAACGCGAGGCCGATCTCGGCCGCGGGGAAGGTCACGCCGTCGAGTTCGAAGTCGCCTTCCTCGACGACCTCGCCATTCGCGATCGGCACCGACGCGACGATGGTCTTGCCGATATTCGCCTGCCAGATGCGGATCGTCGCGCGCCCGTCGGCCGGCATCGGCAACAAGCCGAGGTGGATCGCAGCCGGTCCGACCGCGGCGCTGAGATTGCCGCAGTTGCCGCTCCAGTCGATCATCGGACGATCGATGGCGACCTGGCCGAACAGGTAGTCGACGTGGTGATCCGGCCGCGTCGACGTCGACAGCAGCACGACCTTGCTCGTGCTCGACGTCGCGCCGCCCATGCCGTCGATGTGCTTGCCGAAGCGATCGGGGCTGCCGATCACGCGCATGAGGATGCGGTCGCGTTCGGGACCGGCGGGCGGCAGGTCGGACGTGCGGAAGAACACGCCCTTGCTGGTGCCGCCGCGCATGTAGAGCGCGGGGATGCGCAACACGCTCACAGGTAGAACTCGCGCGCGAGATCGCCGTGGCTCTTCTCGAGATCCTCGCGCGTGCCGTGTGCCACGACTTCGCCGGCGCGCAGGATGTAGAAGCGACTGACGACCTTCGCCGCCAGCAGCATGTTCTGTTCGACGAGCAGGATCGTCATGCCGCCTTCCTCGCGCAGTCGCGCCATCATGTTGCCGATCTCGGTGACGAAGAGCGGCGACAGTCCCGCCGAGGGTTCGTCGAACACGAGGAACTTCGGCTCCGACATCAGCGCGCGACCGATCGCGAGCATCTGCTGTTCGCCGCCCGACATCGTCGACGCGCGCTGCCCGAGCCGTTCCTTCAGGCGCGGGAAGAAGCCGAACACGCGCTCCAGGTTCGCGTCGAAGCGATCCGCCGGACGCGTCAGGGAACCGAGCGTGAGATTGTCGCGGACAGTGAGGTCGCCGAACAAGTCCCGGCCTTGCGACACGTGCAACAGCCCGCGATGCACGACGCGGTGGGGCTGCAGGCCCGCGATCGACGCGCCGAACAGCGTGATGTCGCCGCTGCTCGGCTTGAGGAAACCCGACAGCGTGTTCAGCAGCGTCGTCTTGCCCGCGCCGTTCGCGCCGAGCAACCCGACCGCCTCGCCGGCGGCGACGTCGAGCGACAGCGCGCGCAACGCCTGCAGCTTGCCGTAATGGACGTCGATGTTCGAGACGTCGAGCGCGTTCGCCATCGTCAGTGTCCGAGGTAGGCCTCGAGGACCGCCTGGTTGTCGCGCACCTCGGCGGGCGGACACTGGACGATCTTCTTGCCGTAGTTGAGCACGAGCACCTGGTCCGACACCGCCATCACGAGGTCCTGCACGTGTTCGACGAGCAGGATCGTCACGCCCTTCGCGGCGAGCTGGCGGATGACCGCGCCGAGATGGCCGCGTTCCGATGGCGACAGGCCGACCGCGGGCTCGTCGAGCATGATCAGCGTCGCGCCCGCGACGAGCGCGCGCGCGATCTCGACGAGGCGCTGCTGTCCGAACGACAGGTCGCCGGCCATGCGCGTCTCGAGGTGGGCGATCTCCATCTCGACCAGCATCGCGCGGGCCCGTTCCACCGCCCCGGCCTCCGCGCGCTTGTTCGCTCCGAAGCCGAGCACCGTGCCGACGAAGGAGCTGACGATGCCGAGCTGCAGCCCCGTGAGCACGTTCTCGAGCACGGTCATCTCACGCAGGATGCCGTTGTTCTGGAACGTGCGACGGATGCCGAGCGACGCGATGCGTTCGGGCTTCATGCCGACGAGTTCGCGTCCCTCGAACGCGACGCGGCCTCCGGTCGCGCGCGTGAAGCCCCCGATCGCGTTGAAGGCCGTCGTCTTGCCGGCGCCGTTCGGTCCCATCATCGTGAAGACCTCGCCGCGATGGACCGCGAAGGACAGATGGTCGACGGCGGTGAGGCCGCCGAAGCACACGGTCAGGTCGTCGACGGTCAGCACGCGGTCGGCGGAAGCGTCAGCCACGGCGCGGCCCCCGGTACAGGCGCTCGCGCAGGAAGGGCACGCGGTCCGCGATCAGTCCGCCGAGCCCGCGCGGCAGGAAGAACAGCACGAAGATCAGCAGCAGCGAGAACACGATCTCCTCGGAGCCGGGGAAATTGCGCAGCAGCTCCGGCGCACCGGTCAGCAGGACGGCGCCGAGGATCGATCCGAACAGGCTGCCCAGCCCGCCGATCATGACGATCGCGAAGTGGAACAACACCTGTGCGAGTCCGAAGGACTCGGGCGACACGCGGCCGTTGAGGACCGCGAACAACGCGCCGCCGAGTCCGACGACGAGGCCGCTCCACGCGAACGCGAGGACCTTCGTGCGTCGCACGTCGATGCCGAGCGACGCGGCCGCGAGTTCGTTGTTGCGGACCGCCGCGAACGCGCGGCCGAAGCGCGAGCGCAGCAGCAGCGAGGTCATGCCGATCGCGAGCGCCGCGCACAACAGGAAGACGTAGTACTTGTCGCGGTCGGCGAGGACGCGGCCGAACGTGGTCATCGGCGGCAGCGTGAAGCCGCCGGGGCCGTACGTGTACTGGTCGGCGTGCACGTAGACCCAGCGCAGCAGCTCGCCGACCGCGAGCGTCAGGATCGCGAGATAGTGCGAGCGCACGCGCAAGGCCGGCAGGCCGACGAGGCCGCCGACCACGGCGCCGACCGCGGTGCCCGCGACGATCGCGAGCTCGAACGGAAAGCCGAGGCGGCTCATCGACAGCCCGGCCGCGTACGCGCCGACGCCGAAGAAGGCGGCACTCGCGAACGCCAGCTGGCCGAGGTAGCCGATGATGATGTTGAAGCCCACTGCGACGAGGCAGTAGACCAGCATCGTGTTGACGACGAACTGCGTGTAGTTGTTGAGCCCGAACGGCAGCGCGAGCAAGGCCGCGAGCGCGATACCCATCGCGACGAGGCGCTTTCGCCGCTCCGCCGCCTCCTGCGCGACGACCGCGTTCGCCGCGTCCACGACGGCCTCAGACACGACTCTGTCTCCACTCGCCGAACAGGCCTTGCGGGCGGACGACCAGCACGATGACGATGACGAGATAGGCGGTGATCTCGACGAGCGAACTCGACACGTAGCCGCCGACGAGGTTCTCGAGGATGCCGAGCGACAGGCCGCCGACGATCGCGCCCGGCAGCGAGCCGAAGCCGCCGAGGCACATCGCCGCGAACGCGCGGATCAGCATCGTGCCGCCCATGTCGGGATACACGAGCGTCGACGGCGCGATCAGGATGCCCGCGACCGCGCCCATCCCCGCGCCGGCCGCCCACATCGCGTTGCGCAGCAGCGGCACGTTGATGCCGACGAGCGACGCGCCGCGCGGCGTCTGCGACGCGGCCTGGATCACCTTGCCGATGCGCGTCTTCTGGAAGAACAGCGCGAGCGCGACGACGATGACGACCATGCAGCCGATCACGAGCAGGTCCTGCGGGAACAGCGTCGCGTCGAGGAAATCGATCGGGTCGCCGGTCAGCAGCGGCGGCAGCGAGATGACCTCGCGGCCGTAGAAGAAGCGCGAGACGCCCTTCAGGAAATACGACAGCGCGACCGTCATCATCGCGAGCGTGACGAAGGGCGCGGCCTTCAGCGGCCGGATCAGGATCCGCTCGGTCGCCGAGCCGACGACGAGCAGCAGCACGATCGAGATCGCGATCGCGACCGGATACGGCAGGTGGAGCAGTTGCAACGGCACGAGCACGCCGAACGCGCCGAGCATGAAGAACTCGCCATGGCAGAAGTTCACGATCGTCGTCGAGCGGAACAGGATCGTCATCCCGAGCGCGACGAGCGTATAGACGCTGCCGACGGCGACGCCGCTGATGATCAGTTGGGGGAACATGGGAGGCCGAGTGACGCGCGTCTTGAGAGGTTGTCATCCCGGCGAAGGCCGGGACCCAATGTCGCGTTCAATGGAAATTGGGTCCCGGCCTTCGCCGGGGTGACATTCAAAGAGCTCAATTCCCCGGATACTTCGCCACGATCTCCGGCTTCGCGCCCGGCATGTAGATCACCTTGCCCTCGCTGATGCCCGCGTGCTTGTCGGGCGAGAACGTCAGCGCGCCCGACTGGATGCCGGGATTGAAGTCCTTGAGCTTGTTGAGCGATGCGATGAAGCCCTGCTGCGTCAGGTTCGGGCCCGCGTCCTTGAGCGCCTGCACGACCGCGAGCGCGCCCGTCATGCCCATGAAGCTGAGCGTCTCGACGGGGTCGTTCGGGTTGTACTTCTTGTAGAGGTCGATCCACTTCGCGAACGACGGCGAGTCGAGCGTACCGTTGAGCGGATAGAACACGAACAACTCCTTCGTCGCCGGCGCCATGCCGACGCGCTTGACCATGTCCTCGACCGACACGCCCTGGGTCGTGACGACCGGCGCCCGCAGCCCGTACTTGTAGGCGTCACGCAGGTAGGCCGTGAGCTCGGGCGGATACAGGTTCGCGAGCACGACGTCCGGCTTCGCGTTCTTGATGCGCAACACCTGGGACGTCGCGTCGACCTGGCCGCGCTCGAGATACGCGGTCTCGACCGGCTCGAGGCCGGCGGCCTTGAGCCTCGCGAGCTCGGGGTCGAGATGGGATTTTCCCCAGTCGTCGGAGTGGCTGATGATCGCGATGCGCTTCGCGCCCGGCTTCGTCTCGGCGAACTTCACCATCGCGTCGGCCACGGTCGCGGTCGTCGCGACCGGCTGGAAGATGTTCGGCTGCACCGGCGTCGAGATCGCCGCGCTCGCGGCGCCGAGCACCATGAACGGCGTGTTCGGATTGCTCGCGAGCTCGGGCTTGATCGCCATCACGGTGCCGCTGCACCAGCCGCCGTGGATCATGAACACCTGGTCCGACGAGATCAGCTTCTTCGTCGCGGCGATCGTCTTGTTCGGATCGCACGCGTCGTCCTCGATCACGAGTTCGATCTTCCGGCCGTTGATCCCGCCCGCGTCGTTGACGCTCTTGTAGATCGCGGACGCGCCGAGCAGCGGCAGCGAGCCGACGGCCGTCGGTCCGGTCAGCGGACCGAACATGCCGATCTTGATCGTGTCCTTCGTGACGCCGGGCGCCGACTGCGCGACGGCGACCGACGCGAACAGCGCGAGTGCCGTCGCCATCAGCGTCGTGGCCATGCGCGGGAATGGGCTTGCCTTCATGCGTGTCTCCTGAGTGATCTCGGCCGACGGTGCATGCGCCGGTCGATGATGGAACGAAACGTCAACGATTCATCGTGCGGGGTCAATCCGGGTTCATGCGGTCGCGTCCTGTCCCGCGATGCGTCCGAAGACCGCGCCGCGCAGGACCGACGTCGCGCCGGTGTAGGTGCCGTAATAGAGGCCGGTCATCTCGCCGGCCGCGTACAGGCCGGGGATCACTTCGCCGTCGGTGTTGACGACGCGGCTCCTCGCGTCGACCTTGATGCCACCGAACGTGAAGCAGTTGCCGCAGATCATCGGATACGCGACGAACGGGCCTTTCGTCAGCGGACGCGCCCAGTTCGACTTCTTCGGTGCGTAGCCCGACTTCGTCGCGAGGCCGTCGGTCTCGAGCGGCTTGAACGTCGCCCGCACCGTCGCCTCGTCGGCGCAAGCCGCGTTGTAGTCGGCGACCGTCTGCTCGAACGCGTCGGCCGGAATCTCGAGCTTCGCCGCGAGTTCGGCAAGCGTCGGCGCGCTGATCGGCGGCTGGTCCGAGCGCACCGAACGACGCCAGTTCGGCACGTCCTCGAGGTCCGCCGCCATCACCGCGTACGCGATGCCGTCCGGCTCGTCGACGATGCGACGCGTGATCGACTCGTAGGTCGCGTCGACCGTGTTCGGCGACTCGTCGATGAAGCGCTGGCCGCGCTTGTTCACGAGGATCCCGTAGTTGAAGACGAGCACGATCGGCTCGGGCGCGCCGGACCGCGGGTCGAGCGGCTCCGCGTGGATCTGGCCGAAGTCGCCGGCCGGCGCGGCGCCGATGCCGAGCGCCATGCGGATGCCCTCGCCCTTGTTGTAGTAGCCGCCGCGCGCGACGGGACGGATGTAGCGCGCACGCGGTCCCAGGTAGTGCACGAGCATCTCCGCGTTGCCTTCGAAGCCGCCGCTCGCGAGGATCACGGCCTTCGCGTCGAGCGTCAGCGCCGCGTTGTTCGGGCCGACGGCGGTCACGCCGGTGACGCGTCCGTCGTCCTGTTGCACGAGTCCGCGCGCGGTCGTGCGATAGAAGAAGGTCGCGCCCTTGTTCTCGGCCGCGGTGCCGAGCGCCTCGATCAACGCGAGCCCGCCGCCGACCGGCTGGATTCGCGTCGTGCAGGTCGTGATGAAGTAGCTGATGTAGTCGGTGAAGCGCACGCCGTAGGTCTTCAACCACTGCAGCGTCGGCCCGGCGCGATCGGACAGCGTCGTGATCAGCTCGGGATCGGTGAAGTTGAGCGTCTTCACGATCGGCGACCAGTTCTCGTATGAACCCGCGGCCTCGTCGATCAAGCGCGGATCCAGGTAGTGGCCCGAGTTCTCGGCGAAGTGATGCTCGAAGTCGTCCGACACCTGCGTGTCGTCCTTCATGCGCATGCCGGCCTCGGTCCAGCGCGTCTGTCCGCCGCGTTCCTCTTCGCTCGCGCGTTCCAGGATCGCGACGGTCGCGCCACGCTCGAGCGCGGATACAGCCGCCGACAGCCCCGCCACGCCGCAGCCCACCACCACCAGGTCGAACCGCTGTTGCTCCATCGTCGTCGTCTCCCTCGGCTCGTCGCGTTCAGTACTTCCGCACGAACGGGTTCGGCATGTTCAGATCCGTCGAGATCCACACGCTCTTCGTTTCCATGTATTCCTTGACCGCCTCGACGCCGCCTTCGCGTCCGATGCCGGAATGTTTGTAGCCACCGAACGGCGTCGTGTAGCTCGTCGACCGGTAGTTGTTGATCCACACCGTGCCCGCCTTGAGACGGTCGCTCATCAACATCGCGCGGTGAAGGCTCTGCGTCCACACGCCCGCGGCGAGGCCGAAGCGGATGTCGTTGCCGATGCGGATCGCGTCCTCCTCGTCCTTGAACCGGATCACCGCGAGGACCGGGCCGAACACCTCTTCCTGCGCGATGCGCATCTCGTTCTTCACGTCGACGAAGATCGTCGGTTCGACGAACTGTCCCGCGCCGTAACCCTCGCCGGTCAGCGCGCGACCGCCGGCCACGCAGCGCGCGCCCTCGTTCTTCGCGATCTCGATGTAGCTCATCACCTTGTCGAACTGCGGCTTCGTCGCGACCGGCCCGACCTCGGTCGTCGGCAACGCCGGATCGCCGGCCTTCGCGGCCTTCGCGATCTTCACCAGGCGTTCGACGAATTCGTCGTGGATGTTCTCCTGCAGCAGCAGCCGCGAGCCCGCCATGCAGGTCTGCCCGCCCGCCGAGAAGATGCCGGTGATGACACCGTTCGCGGCCTTCTCCATGTCGGCGTCGTCGAAGATGATGTGCGGCGACTTGCCGCCGAGTTCGAGCGAGACGCGCTTGAAGCTCTCCGCCGCGGCGAGAGCGACGCGCTTGCCGCCTTCGTCGCCGCCGGTGAACGCGACGCGCGCGACCTTCGGATGCTTGACGAGCGGCTCGCCGACATCGCGGCCGAAGCCGGTGATCACGTTGAAGACGCCGGGTGGCAGGCCCGCTTCTTCCGCGAGCTTCGCGAGCTCGAACAGCGAGACCGACGTGAACTCGGACGGCTTGCAGACGATCGTGTTGCCGGCGCACAGCGCGGGCGCGATCTTCCAGGCCGACAGCAGCAGCGACGAGTTCCACGGCGTGATCGACGCGACGACGCCCATCGGCTCGTAGCGGACCATGTTGAAGACCTTCGGCTTGTCCATCGGCACGACGAGACCGTGGATCTTGTCGGCGAGGCCGCCGTAGTAATAGAAGTACTTCGCGACGTACTTCACCTGCCCCGCGACCTCGCTCATCACCTTGCCGTTGTCGCGGCTCTCGGCGATCGCGAGGCGTTCGGCGTCACGCTCGATGAGCTGGCCGAACTTGAACAGGATCATCCCGCGGTCCGACGGCGAGAGCTTCGACCACGGCCCCTCGAACGCGCGTGCCGCGGCCTCGACGGCGAGCTCGACGTCGGTCGGGTCGCCCTGGGGGATCTGCGCCCATGGGTTGCCGGAGAAGGGCTCGAGCGAGTCGAACCACCGGCCGGAATGCGGATCGACCCACTGGTTGTCGATGAAGTGCTGGTAACGGGTCATGGCGGAAGCGTCAGGCCTTGATTGCGAACGGATCGCGCTCGTCCTCGGAGAAATCGATCATCACGTTCTTCGTCTGCAGGAATTCCTCGAGCGCGACGATGCCGCGCTCGCGGCCGAAGCCCGAGTCCTTGAAGCCGCCGAACGGCGCCATCACCGAGACGGCGCGATAGGTGTTGACCCACACGGTCCCCGCGTGGATCTCGCGCGAGACGCGCAGCGCGCGCGACACGTTCTGCGTCCAGACGCCCGATGCGAGGCCGTACTTCGTGTCGTTGCCGATGCGGATCGCGTCCTCCTCGGTGTCGAACGGGATGATCGACAGGACCGGTCCGAAGACCTCCTCCTGCGCGATCGTCATCGCGTTGTCGACGTTCGTGAAGATCGTCGGCTCGATGAAGAAGCCGTTCGCGAGGTCGTCGCCGGTCGCGGCACGGCCGCCCGTCGCCAGCGTCGCGCCCTCGGCCTTCGCGCCCTCGATCGACTTCAGGATGCGTTCGAACTGCGGCTCGTTCGCGGCCGTACCCATCTCGGTCGTGCGTTCGAGCGGATCGCCGAGACGGATCGCCTTCGCGCGTTCGACGAGGCGCGACGCGACCTCGTCGTGCACGCCGCGCTGGACGAGCAGCCGCGAGCCCGCGATGCAGGTCTGTCCGGTCGCGGCGAAAATGCCGGCGAGCGCGCCGACGACGGCGCGATCGAGGTTCGCGTCCTCGAAGATGATGTTCGGCGACTTGCCGCCGAGTTCGAGCGTCACGGGCACGAGCAACTTGCCGGCGTCGGCCGCGATCTGGCGACCGACCTGCGGCGAGCCGGTGAAGCTGACGCGGTCGACGCGGCCGCTCGTCAGCAGCGCCTGGCCGACCCGGTAGTCGCCGGTCACGACGTTGACGACGCCGGGCGGGAAGCCGGCCTCCTTCACGAATTCCGCGAACTCGAGCGTCGTGACCGACGCGTGTTCCGACGGCTTGATGACGACGCAATTGCCCGCCGCGAGCGCGGGCGCGAGCTTGTTCGAGAGCAGGCCCATCGGCGAATTCCACGCCGTGATCAGGACGGCGACGCCGATCGGTTCGCGACGCGTGAAGTCGAACACGTCGCGCGCGTCGAGCGGGATCGTGTCGCCGAAGATCTTGTCGCACGCGCCGGCGAAGAAGCGGTAGGCGCGTGCCGCGAAGTGCATCTGCGCGTGCGTCTCGCGAATCACCTTGCCGTTGTCGGTCGTCTCGAGCACGCCCATGCGGTCCGCGTTCGCGGCCAGGATGTCCGCGAGGCGGTTCAGCAGCAGCGCGCGAGCGACGCCGGGCGTCTTGCGCCACACGGTGTCGTAGGTGCGACGCGCGATCGCGATGGCGTCCGCGACCTGCGCGCTCGACGCCTGCGGGACCGAGGCCCATTCGCTGCGCGTGTAGGGATTGATCGCGGCGAAGCGTTCCTGGTTCGGCGCGTGGACGCGCTCGTTCCCGATGAAGAGGTCGTAGGCGGTGTTCATGCGATGTCGACACGCGCTGTCGCCTGCGGCGACGGGCCGTGCAAGTCTCCTCGTGGGGTCGGGGACGCCGACCGATAGAATGCGAGCCCCTGATCCGCGCGAGACGCACGAACGTGTGCGAAGGAAGGCGTCGCGAACAGGGCTTCAGTGGGGGCGGATTATCGAAGCCCCGCGTCGCCGAGCACAATTGAGAAATCGTCAGCGGTCGATGCGCTTATGTCATCGACCCGCCGGCACTCCGGGATAACCCGGATCCGAGGCCATGAAGCGGAAGATTCCCAGCACCGTCGCGCTCGCCCTCTTCGAAGCCGCTGCGCGGCACCAGAGCTTCGCGCGTGCGGCCGACGAGATGTGCGTGACCGAGAGCGCGGTCAGTCGCCAGATCAGCGCACTCGAGAACTATCTCGGCACACCCTTGTTCAGCCGCGTGAAGGGGCACGTCGTCCTCACGAAGGCCGGCATCGAATACGCGCGCAACATCGCCACGAACCTCACGGAACTCGAGCTGCACACGCGCTCGCTGATGGCGAACAAGGGGATCGGCGGCGTCCTCGAGCTCGCAGTCATCCCGACGTTCGCGAATCGCTGGTTGCTGCCGCGGCTGCACGAATTCCGCGAGGCGCATCCGGACATCACGCTGAACCTGTCGGAGAAACCCGACCCGTTCGCGTTTCGCGGCACGAACTTCGACGCGGCGCTGCACTTCGACCATCCGTCGTGGACCGGCGTCGTCAAGGTCGACTTGTTCGACGAGGCCGTCGTGCCGGTCGTGAGCCCGCGTCACTACGACATGAGCGAGCTGCGCACGCCCGACGACCTGCTGGCGATCCCGCTGTTGCACAAGAACACGCGCAACGAGGCGTGGAAGCGCTGGTTCGAACTCGCCGGGCATCACGCCGCCGACCCCGTGCCGGCGATGCGCTTCGAGCTCTATGCGATGGTGATCGAAGCCGCGCGCGCGGGACTCGGCGCGGGACTCGTGCCGCGCTTCTACGTGCAGGACGAGATCCGTCGCGGCGATCTGGCGATCCCCTTCGACGTCGCGCTCAAGCAGGAGAAGCGCTACTGCCTGGTCTATCCGGAAGACAAGCAGGACATGCCGATGGTGCAGAACTTCCGCGACTGGATCGTCAAGAGCGCATCCGACTTCAACCGCACGCGCGGCGGTTGACGCGTGCGATGACGAAAGGTCATCGCACGCTGCGCATTTCTCACTTGGTCGGCGCGACGGATGACTGCATCATCCGGCCCCGAGCGGCGACGGACGATCATCAAGCGATGACGATCCGCGTCGCCTTCTCGAGGAGACAGCGCCGATGACGAAGGCCGGGTTGACGCAGGTTCCCGCGCAGATGCGCGCGTTGCAGATCGACGCCTACGGCGGGCCCGAGGTCGTCGTCACGCGAACGATCGACGTGCCGGCGCCGGGACCCGACGACGTCCTCGTGCGGCTCGCCTATGCGGGCGTGAACTTCATGGACGTGTACACGCGGCTCGGCCGCTACGCCACGTCGACCGCCAAGTCGGGCCATTACCACTCCGGCCTCCCGCTCACGCTCGGCATCGAAGGGGCGGGGCGCATCGTCGCGGTGGGCGCGAACGTCGCGGACTGGCGCATCGGCGAGCGCGTCGCGTATGCGCTCTCGCGCGGCAGCCACGCCGAATTCGCGGTCGTCCCGACGCGGCTGCTCGCGCGCGTTCCCGATGCGCTCGCCCTCGAACGCGCGGTCGCGGCGATCTTCCACGGACTGACCGCGCACTACCTCGCCGTGGACATCGGGCGCGTCGCCAACGGCCGCAGCGTGCTCGTGCACGCGGGGTCGGGCGGCATCGGGCAGCTGTTGATCCAGCTCGCGAGGAACGCCGGCGCGACGGTGATCGCGACCGCGAGCACCGACGCGAAACGCGCGACGGCGCTCGCCCGCGGGGCCTCGGCCGCGACGGGCTACGACGCCGACGACATCGTCGCGACATGCAGGC
>Ga0247783_1000011_pt1 | contig 60521 bp, 58 predicted proteins | sample UWRJL064202C5_FD_179911 | JGI IMG/M metagenome (GOLD analysis project Ga0247783, IMG submission 179911) | Plant litter microbial communities from Arlington Agricultural Research Station in Wisconsin, United States - UWRJ-L064-202C-5 | ecosystem: Environmental > Terrestrial > Plant litter >...
AGCATCGCCGTCAGGTAGTCCATCTGGTCGGCGAGGATGTTGCGGCCGGACAGCAGGAAGTGTTCGTAGCGGCACGGCGCATACGGCAGGAAGCGCAACGGCATGTGCGCTTCTTCCGGCGTCTTCGCGCCCTTGCGATGGTTGCAGGCACGACAGGCGGCGACGACGTTCATCCACGCGTCGCGTCCGCCGCGCGAGCGCGGCAGGATGTGATCGCGCGTGAGCTTGTCGCGACCGAACTGTTCGCCGCAGAACGCACAGACGTGGCGGTCGCGCTTGAACAGCAGGTCGTTGCGGTCGCCGAGCGGCGGATAAGCCATCGCCTTGGCCGCCATCACGTCGGAGCGCGCGATCGCGATGATCGGGGCCGACTCGACGATCGACTGGATGCCGGCGCGGTTGTAGCCGCCGTGGAAGATGACCACCGGCTCGCCGATCGACCACGCGACCTTGCCGGTCGCGTTGTAGCTCACCGCTTCCTCGGCCGAGAGCCAGCGGAACGGTTGTCCGGCAATGTCGAGTCCGAGGATCAGAGTCATGTCCCGCACTCTAAATCAAAACGAAGCTCGATGGCGGGAAACCCGCGCATGACGCGGGTTTCCGGGCATCGCACATTTCATCAGGACGACGGTTCGGCCGGGATGCCGCGGCGATTGACGAGCCAGATGCCGATCGCCACGAACGCGAGCGCGACCATCAGGCGCGGACTGATCGATTCGCCGAGCAACAGCGCCGCGAACGCGAGTCCGAACAAGGGCGTGAGGAACGAGAACGCGGACAGGTGGGTCGCGGGGTAGTGACGCAGCAGCCAGAACCACGCGAGGTAGCTCGCGAACGCGACGATCGCCGACTGGAACAGCAGTGAGCCCCAGGCCCAGAGCGGCACGGCGGCGAGCGACTGCGGCTCGCCGGCCGCGAGCGACGCGATCCACGGGATCACGGCCGAGATGACGAGCTGATAGAACAAAGTCTTCTCCGGCGACGTCGATGCGAGCCGCGTGGTGCGGATCACGAGCGTCGTCGAGCCCCAGCACAAGGCCGCGAGGAGCGCGAGCGCATCGCCCGTCCATCGCGCGCCGCATTGTTCGCAGGCGGGCGACGAGAAACCTTCCTGGAACGCCCACGCGAGCGCGACGAACGCGCCGGCCATGCCGAGCATCTGCAGCGGCCGCAGGCGTTCGGCCGGGACGAAGCGCGGCAACAGCGCCGCGACGACGAAGGGCGCGGTGTAGATGAACACGGAGACGCGCGACGCGTCGGTGCGCGGCAGCGCGCCGTAGATGCACAGGAATTCGAGGGCGAACAGCAGGCCGGCCGCGATGCCGGGCACGAGCGTGCCGTCGCGCTCGAACAGCGCGATCCCGCGCAGTCGCGACCACGCGAAGACGAACAGCGCGGCGATCAGGGACCGCACCGCGCACTGCTGGAATGGCGGCATCGCGACCAGCGTGAGCTTGACGACGACCTGTTGCAGACCCCAGAGCACGCAGCACGTCAGCATCACCGCGACGGCCGTGCCGTCGAGATGCGCGAGCCGGACGCGGCCCGTCATGCGGGGCGGCTCGCGGACCTCATGCGGCCTTGCGCAGGCCGGCGTCGACCATCGCGGCCTGCACGGCCGGCCGTGCCGCCATGCGCTCCATGAACGCGACGAGGTTCGGCCAGCGCGTGATGTCGACCTTCAGGAAGCCGGTCCAGCGCAGCATCGCGAACAGGTAGCCGTCCGCCGACGTCATCGTGTCTCCCATCAGCCAGGGCCCGTCGCCGAGTCGTTCCGACACGAACGCGAGCTTGTGTTCGAGATCGGCGGTGAAGACTGCGGTCGCTTCGTCGCCGAGCTTCGGGAACTTGAACAACGGGTAGAAGCGCTGGTGCACTTCGGACGTCAGGTAGTTGAGCCACTCGAGCTCGCGATAGCGCTCCATCGTCCCGGCGGGCGGCAGCAGCGTGCTTCCCGCCTGCTGGTCCACGAGATACTGGACGATGACCGGCCCCTCGGTCAGCCGCGAACCGTCGTCGAGCTCGAGCACCGGGACCTGGCCGCGCGGATTCACCGTGGAATACGCGGTGCCGTCGGGCAACGTATTATTTTTGACCAGCACGGGTTCGTAGGGCATCCCGAGCTCGCGCAGCGTGATCTGGACCGACAGCGAACACGCGGCCGGCATGTAATAGAGTTTCAAGCGGTCTCCTCTGCCTCGCGGCACTCGACGAGGGCGCAGATTGTAGGGCAGGGCCCCATGAGCAGCGTCCCACTTTCCCCGAGCGTGATCGAAGGCACGCGGCGCCTGTCGCCGCGCGGCGTGTTGATGGGTCTCGCCGTCGTGCTCGTCGCGCTCGCGCTCGGCGCGCTCACCGTCGGCGCCGTGCCGATCCCGTTGACGCGCGCGGTCTCGCTCGCGCTCGCGGTGCTGCGAGGGGCGACGCTCGACGAGTCGGATGCCCAGGCCACGGCCGTGCTGTGGTCGCTGCGCCTGCCGCGCATCGTGCTGGCGATCGCCGCGGGCGCGGGACTCGGTGCGGCCGGCGCGGTCCTGCAGGGCATCTTCCGCAATCCGCTCGCGGATCCGATGTTGATCGGCGTGTCGAGCGGCGCCGCACTCGCGGTCACCGGCGTGATCGTGCTCGGCGCGACCGTGTTCGCGGGCTTCGCCCAGCTCGCCGGTCCGCTGACGCTGCCGCTCGCGGGCTTCGCCGGTGGCCTCGCCACGACGGCGCTGCTCTATCGGCTGTCGACGCAGGACGGCCGCACGTCGCTCACGACGATGCTGCTCGGCGGCATCGCGCTCAACGCGCTCGCGCTGTCGGGCATCGGACTCCTGACGACGCTCGCGACGAACGAGCAATTGCGCTCGATCAGTTTCTGGAACTTCGGCAGCCTCGCGGGTGCGGACTGGCCGGTCGTCGCGACGGTCGCCACCTGCGTCGCACTCGCGTGCGTGATCGTCGTTCGCTTCGCGCCGGCGCTCGACGCGCTCGCGCTCGGCGACCGCGAGGCGCGTCATCTCGGTTTCGAGACGCAGGCGTTGAAGCGCCGAGCGATCGTGCTCGCGGCGTTGCTCGCAGGCTTCGTCGTCGCGGCCTGCGGCGTCATCGGCTTCGTCGCGCTGGTCGCGCCCCATCTCGTGCGCCTCGTCTGCGGTCCCGCGCATCGCACGGTCCTGCCGGGTGCCGCGCTGCTGGGGGCCGTGCTGTTGCTCGCGGCCGACCTCGCGAGCCGCGTGCTCGTCGCCCCGGCCGAATTGCCGATCGGCATCGTGACCGCACTGCTCGGCGCGCCCTTCTTCCTGTGGCTGTTGATGCGTCGACAGCGCGAGCGCTCGTGAGCGCGCTCTACAGCGTGCGCGACGTGACGGTGTCGCGCGGGCGTCGCCGCCTGCTCGACGCCGTGACGCTCGACGTCGTCGGCGGCGAGATGCTCGCGGTGATGGGCGAGAACGGCGCGGGCAAGTCGACCTTGCTGCACGTCCTCGCCGGCGACGTGACGCCCGACGCCGGCCGCGTCGCATTCGCCGACAGGCCGCTCTCGCGATGGTCCGCGCTCGACCAGGCGCGCCGGCGCGCCGTACTGCCGCAGCGGCACGCGCTCGACTTCGCGTTCACGGCCCTCGAGGTCGTCTTGCTCGGGCGTTCGCCGCACGACCACGGCGCGCCGGGTGCGACCGACCGCGCGATCGCGCGCGCGGCGCTCGAGCGGTTCGATGCCCTCCATCTCGCGGACCGCGCCTTTCCGTCGCTGTCGGGCGGCGAACGCGCGCGCGTCATGCTGGCGCGCGTGGTCGCGCAGATCACGACCGACGACGACGGCCCGCGCGCGTTGCTCGTCGACGAGCCGAGCGCGGCGCTCGACATCGCGCACCAGCACGCCGCCTTCGCCTTGTTGCGTTCGCTCGCCCACGACGACGGCGTCGCCGTCTTCGTCGTCGTGCACGACCCGAATCTCGCCGCGCGCTATGCGGACCGCGTGGCGCTGCTCCGACAAGGGCGGCTTGTCGCGTGCGGCGGCGTCGACGACACGCTGACGCCGGAACACCTGCAAGAGACGTTCAACGTGGTGATGGTCAGGCTCGACGATGCGGCGAGCGGTGCGTCCGCGCTGGTCGTGGGTTCGTAGGTTGAGATAAGCCAAGCGCATCTCAACGGATGCGACTCGGGTGGCATGTCGACGAGTGGGCAAGGGCCTTCGTGCCACTGCAAATCCGTCGATCGCCATCCGAGTCGAAGACGTTGAGATGCGCTTCGCTTATCTCAACCTACCGACCCGGGAACGACTTGATCAGCGCGTCGACGCGGTCGATCGCGACCGGCGGACTGATGAAGTAGCCCTGGGCCATCTGCACGCCGAGGCCGCGCAGCGTTTCGAGTTCGTCGCGCGTCTCGACGCCCTCGGCGACGATCTCGCACTGCGTCTGACGGCCGAACTCGATCAGCGCCGCGGCGAGGGCGCGGCGCTTGCGGTCCGCGTCGATGCGTTGCGTGAGGCTGATGTCGAGCTTGATGACGTCGGGGCTGATGTTGAGGATGTGCGACATGCTCGAGTAACCGGCGCCCGCGTCGTCGATCGCGACGCGCATCCCGGCTTCGCGCAGCGGACGCAGCGCCTTCATCAGCGGCGCGTAGTCGGCGACGTGGTCGTGCTCGGTCAGCTCGAGCACGACACGATCGAGCGGGAAGCCGCCGAGCGTGTCGCGCAGGTCGTGATCGGTGACCGTCTGCGCCGACGCGTTGAGATTGATCGTCAGCGTCGGCGGCAGGTCCGCGGCGGCGATCTCTCGGACGGCGTTGCGGATGGACTGCAACTCGAGCAGCGCGCCCTTGCCGACGCCGCTCGCCTCGGCGAACCATTCGGCCGGTCCGCGCCGCGGCTCCGCATCGAAGCGTGCGAGACATTCGAGACTCAGCACGCGCATCGAATGCAGGTCGACGGCCGGTTGATAGGCCATCGACGGCAGGCCGCGATCGAGCGCGGTCTGGATGCGCAGACTCCTTTCGAGGCGTTGCGCGCCGAGATCGAGATCGCTTTCGATCTGGTAGGCGGCCACGTCGGCGAACGCCCGCATGAACGCGAGGTCGCGCTCGTTCAGCGTCCGGTCCGCGACGTAGCTGAAACAACAGAAGGTTCCATACACATGACCGTCGGACAGCCGGATCGGCACGCTCAGATGCGAGCCGATCGGTAGCGCGGTCGTATCGGGCAACGCCAGCGCCGCGGGCACCAGCGCGGTGTCGGGGATCAATTCCGGCAGCGTGCCTTCGACCACGCGCAGGCAATAGCCGTCGGCGAGCGGCATCGAGTCCCCCACGCGCAGCGGTGCGGGCCGCCCACTGGACTTCACGTCGACGTTCCGAAAGTATCGGACGCGGCCGACGAACTCCGAGACGAAGGCCACGTCCATGCCGAGGTGGACACGGGCGGCTTGCAGGATGCTCTGAACGCTCCCGATGGTCGACGATGGAAGTTGCTTGGCGATGTCCGTGAAGCTGGACTGCGTGAGGTCTGCGGCGACGTGATCCAGGTCCATGGGGTCGGCCTCGCACGGAGGCCCGATCGTGGGCGGAGTGATCTCAATACATGAGCACAGCCGATTCTGCCATCGGATCGCATACCCGCTGTTGCGCGAAGACGCACGATGCGGTTCGTCTTCCACGCGACGCGGAAGGATCGACCGACCCCGGCCCCGCGCAGCGCGTCGACGGCGGCGGATCCGCGCGAGGCGGTCGGGTCGCATGTGCCCGACAATGGATGCATGACCCCGCACCCGCATCCCTTCGACGAGGCCATGCGCCTCGAGCCCGACGCCGACGGCCGCTGGACCGGCCGCACGTCGGCCGCGTACGCGAACATGATCGGCCCGTTCGGCGGCACGACCGCCGCGATCCTCGTCGAGGCGGTCTGTCGCTCGGACGACCGGCTCGGTGACCCGGTCGCCGTCACGATCAACTACGCTGGGGCGATCGCCGACGGCGCGTTCACGATCAGCGCGGAGCCGACCCGCACCAATCGATCGACCCAGCATTGGAGCCTGACGCTGCGACAGGACGGCGCGGTCGCCGCGACCGCGACCGCCGTGACCGCCGTGCGGCGGACCACCTGGGCTCACCTCGAGACGATCCGCCCCGACGTGCCCGACGCCGATGCGGTCCCGGTGTCGACGCGCGTCGGCCGCATGCCGTGGACGTCGAACTACGAGATGCGCGTCGTCCGCGGCGAGATCCCGGCGCTCGCGCCCGAGTCCGTCGGCGTGGCGCCGACCACCTGGGTCTGGGTACGCGACGTGCCCCCGCGGCCCCTCGACTTCCCGTCGCTGACGGCGATCTGCGACGCGTACTTTCCGCGGATCTTCTATCGGCGTCCCGTGTTCGTGCCGATCGGCACGGTGTCGCTGACGATCTACTTCCACCGGGGCGCGGCCGCGCTCGCCGCGCAGGGGGACCGCGCCGTCCTCGGCATCGCGACCGCGAGCAACTTCGCCGACGGCTTCTTCGAGGAGAACGTCGAAGTCTGGGGCGACGACCGGCGACTGCTGGCGACCGCACATCAGATCGTCTATTTCAAGGAGTGAAGAGGCCCTCAGGATCGTCGCGACGCGGCCGATAACGAGAGCATCCCGGATCGTCTTTCGAGCGCGCATCGTGCGTCGCGGCGGTCCACCGGCCGTCCGATGAATCGATTCAACCTCAAATTTCGTTTCGCGCTGGCGATGTCGATCGGTGTGCTGGTCCTGGTGGTCGGCACGGGCCTCGTCGCCCAGCGCTTCGTCGAACAGGACCTGCACGAGACGATGGCGAGCCAGCAGGAGGCGCTCGTCCAGCGCGCCGCCGCCGACCTCGACGCGAAGCTGCGGCTCGCGCTCGAGACGATCGGCGCCGCGGCGACCGGGGTTCCGCGCGAAGCGTTCGTGGACAACGACAAGTTCCAGGACTTCCAGTCGTCGCGTCCGACCCTGTTCAAGATCTTCGACGACGTGATCGTGCTCGACCCGAAGGGCCGCATCACCGCCGACTATCCGTCGCAGCCCGAGCGCATCGGGCTCGACCTCCACGAGCGGAAGTTCTTCAAGACCCTGATGGAGACGAAGAAGCCGTTGATCACGGAGCCGCTGAAGGCCAAGCTGAGCGGGCATGCCGTCGTCAGCATGGTGGTCCCGATCCTCGACGCGAAGGGCAACGTCATCTCCGCGATCGTCGGCATGCTGCGTCTGCATCGGTCCAACTTCCTCGGCGGCATGTCGCTCGAACACCTGGGCGACACCGGGTATTTCGTGGTGATGACCCGCGGTCCCGATCCCGTCTACCTCGTGCATCCGGAACAGCGGCGCGTCCTCACGCCGGTCGACTTCGACGAGAACCCCGCCTATCGCATCGCACTGCCCGACCATCCGGTGGCGGGGGTCGCGGTCGGAACGGTCGACGGCGACCGGAGCGTATTGATCAGCCATCGCGCGCTGGCGGCGACCGGATGGGTGCTGGCCGCGGTGTTGCCGACCGAGGAGGCGTTCGCGCCGATCGCGAGCGCGCGCGACCACCTGATGATCGTCGCGGTCGCGATCGCGTTGTTCGTGATGCCGCTGGTCTGGTTCCTCGCGTGGGCGTTGTTGCGTCCGCTGACGCATCTGCGCGCGGAGATCGCCGCGATCGGTGCGGGCGAGCGCCGCGACATCCAGTTCACGTCGAACCGCAGCGACGAGGTCGGCGAGGTCGCACGCAGCTTCAACGAACTGCTCGCGCGCGAGCGCAGCCTCGAGGCGTCGCGCCGCGACAGCGAGGAGGATCGCGAACGGCTCGTCGCGGTGCTCGAGGCGACCAGCGACTACGTCGCGATCACCGACGCGAACGGCGTGCTCTCGTACATGAACCAGGCGGCGCGGCACCTGTGCGGCCTGTCGCCGAACGCGCGCATCCACTACACGACCGCGCGCGACTACTACCCGCGCTGGGTTCTGAAGGTCCTCGAGGAGAAGGCGTTGCCGATCGCCTTGCGGGACGGCATCTGGCACGGGGAGACCGCGGTCCTCGACCGCCGCGCCCGCGAGATCCCGGTCGAACACATGCTGATCGCGCATCGCAATGCGGAAGGCAAGATCGCCTTCTTCGCGAGCGTGATGCACAACATCACCCGCGCGAAGGCCGACACCGCGGCACTGCTCGCGAGCGAGGCGCGGATGAAGTCGATCGCGGACGCGCTGCCGGTCCTGGTGTCCTTCCTCGATCGCGAACACCGCTACACCTTCGTGAATTCCGCCTACGAGACGCACTTCGGCATGCCGCGCGACGCGATCATGGGCCGAACGATCGCGGACCTGATCGGACAGAAGGCCTTCGACTTCTACAAGCCCTACCTCGATCGCGCTGCGCTCGGCGAGACGGTGGTCTTCGAGCGCGAGAGCCATTCCGGCCTCAAGTACGTGCACTTCCGCGTCAAGCTCATCCCCCAGCGCGACGAGACGGGCGAGATCAGCGGCTTCCACTTCGTGCATCAGGACGTGACCGATCACAAGGTCGAACAGCAACGCCTCGCGGTCTCGCGCAGGCGGATCCGCTGACCGGGCTGATGAATCGCGCCGGTTTCGAGGCGTCCCTCGAGACCGCGATGCAGGACGTGACGTCGGCCGCGCCGATCGCGCTCTTCTATCTCGACATCGACCGCTTCAAGTCGATCAACGACGGGTACGGACACGGCGTGGGCGACCTGCTGCTCAAGGCCTTCGCCGAGCGCCTCACGGCGTCGCTGCGCGCGAGCGATCTCGTGGCGCGGCTGGGCGGTGACGAGTTCGTCGTCATCGCGCAAGGCCTGCACGACGTCGACGCGGCGACCGGCATCGCCGACAAGATGGTCGAAGCGATCCGCGTGCCCTTCGAACTCGCCGGCGGCGTCACGCTGAACGTGACGACCTGCATCGGGGCCGTCGTCTTCGGCGGCGCGCCGATCGACGCCGCCCAGTTGCTCGCGAGCGCCGACGCGGCGCTCTATCGCGCGAAGCGCACCGGTCGCGACCGCGCGATCGTCGAGTCGGTGGGAACGCAGCAGGCGGCGGCGTGACCTTCGTGCGAATTGCGATTCCGGTGTTTACCCGACGACCTGCTTGGCGAGCGACTCCCGCAGCTCCCGCTTCATGATCTTGCCGACCGGGCTGACCGGGAAGGACGCCATGATCTCGAGGCGTTCGGGCAGCTTGAACGATGCGATCTGCTTCGTCTTCAGGAAGGCGACGAGCTCGTCGAACGCGAGCGACGTGCCGGGTTTGACGATCACGCAGGCGCACGCCTTCTCGCCGAACACCGGGTCGGGCATCGCGACGAGGACGACCGATTGCACGGCCGGATGCATGAAGATGAGGTTCTCGACTTCCTCGCAGCTGATCTTCTCGCCGCCGCGGTTGATGAGGTCCTTGCGACGTCCTTCGGTATAGATCGAGCGGCCGCGCTTCTTCACGATGTCGCCCATCCGATAGAAGCCGTCGACCGTGAACGCCTCGAGGTTCTTCTCTCGCGCGCCGTCGTCGACCGCCCAGTAGCCGCGGATCGTGTACGGCCCGCGTGTGAGCAGCTCGCCCGACACGCCGTCCGGCACCTCGCGGCCGTCGTCGTCGACGACCTTGATCTCGTCGTCGTCGCTGACCGGAGAGCCCGAACTCTCGAGCAGCAAGTCATCGGGATCGTCGAGGCGAGTCATGTTGATCAGGCCTTCGGCGGTGCCGTAGATCTCCTGCGGCGTGCAACCGAGGCGCTCGCGCAGGCGTACGCGCAGCTCCGGCGGCAGGCGCGCGCCGCCGTTCTGCACGACCCGCAGCGACGACAGGTCGCTTCGCGCGGGAACGTCGCTGTTGATCCAGTTCGAGATCAGCGGCACGGCCGCCGCGATCACGGTGACGCGTTCGCGCTCGACGAGCGGGAATACCGCCTCGGGATCGGCCGAGGCCGCCAGCACGACGGTGCCGCCCACGTAGAAGGTCGCGAGCAGTCCGGGCGAGGCGAGGTTGTAGTTATGGCCGAGCGGCAGGATCGCCATGAAGACGGTCTGCGCGTCGAAGCCCGCGGCCGCGCCGCACAGGCGCGCGTTGAGCACGTAGTCGTTGTGCGTGCGCGGGATCAGCTTCGACATCGATGTGGTGCCGCCGGACAACAGCATCGTGCTGATCGACATCGGGTCGACGCGCGGCAACACGGCTGCGGCGCCTCGAGACGCGAGCAGGTCGCGGTACGCGACCTGGCCCGCATGCGGTTCGCCGACGACGATCACGTGCGCGAGCGCGTCGAACTCGCGCATCATCTCGTCGGCCATCACGCGATAGTCGAAGCTGCCGATCCGATCCGCGACGACATAGGCGACAGCGCCCGACGCCCGCAGGAAGTGTCGCACCTCGGCATGGCGATGCGCGCGCAGCGCCATCACCGGAATCGCGCCGATGCGATTCAACGCGAGATAGGTCGTGACGAACTCGGGCACGTTCGGCAACTGCAGCACGACGCGCGCGCCCGGTGCGATGCCGCGCGCGACGAGCGCGGCCGCGAGCGTGTTCACCTCCGCGACCAGCGCGGCATAGCTGATGCGGCGATCGCCGGCGACGATCGCGACCTGCTCGGGCCGCTGGCGCGCAGTGCGTTCGACCATCGCCGCGACGCCGATGTCTTCCCACAGGCCGGCCGCGCGGTAACGGGCGACATCGGCGGCGGGCCACGGGACGAGGCCGTCGCTCATGGCACGAGGACGAAGTCCATCTCCGGATGCAGGGCCTCGTAAGCGCGCGCGAGTGCCGGATCGCGCTTGCGCACGTCGGCGTGGTCGACGCGCCCGCTGCGCGTGACGTAGTCGTACGCGAACGAGATCGGGTCGAGCTCGAGCTTCGGCCCGAGGTTCTCGTACCACTCGGTGCTCTTGATCGCGGCCCGCTGCAGCGAGTCCGAGCCGGGCTGCCGGAGTTCCACGAAGGCCGCGAGCATCGCGGCGACGTCGTCGCCGTGCCGGCGATACGCGTCGAACAGCGCGATCGCGTCCTGCATCGCGAGGCGCGTCCCGGAGCCGACCGAGGGATGGCCGGTCCGCAGCGCGTCGCCGATCAACACGATGTTGCGGTGATGCCAGCGGCGATTGCGCACGATCGTGTAGCGGAACCAGGTCGAGCGCGCGGTCGAAGCCGACTTCGCCAGCAGCGGATGTCCGTCGAGGTCGGCCGCGAAGGCGTGTTCGCAGTAGGCGAGGCTCTCGGCCTCGGTCATCGTCGCGAGGCCCGCGCGCGCGAACGTCGCGGGATCGCATTCGACGAGGAAGGTGGAGTGGGTCGGACTGTAGCGATAGGTGTGCGCGATCACGAGGCCGTCGTCGCTCTGACGAAAGATCAGCGACAAGGCGTCGAAGCGTTGCGTCGTGCCGTACCAGGCGAGCCAGTTCGGTCGCACGTCGAGCGTCGGTTCGAAGTGGGCCGCGTCGCGCGTGCGGATCGCGCTGTTCGCGCCGTCCGCCGCGACGACGAGGTCGCAGGGTCCGAGCGCGGCCGGGTCGTCGACACGATGCCCGAAGACGATCTCGACGCCGAGCGCGCGGCACTGCGCCTGCAACGCCTCGAGCAGGTCGATGCGTGCCATCCGATGGAAGGTGTTGTGCGCGAGCACGACGCGCACGCCGCGATGGACGACGGCCATCTCGTCGAAGACCTCCTGCTTCGCGGTGATCGCGTCGTAGAGCTCCGGCGCGACGTCGCGCACGAACGCGAGCGCGACATCGGAGAAGACGACGCCCCAGCCATAGGTGGCGTGTTCGGGATCGCGCTCGTGGACGACGATGTCGTGGGACGGGTCGTCTCGTTTCATCAGGTAGGCGAAGAACAGGCCGGCGGGACCTCCGCCGACGATGCGGATCTTCATGCGCTCTCCGGTGCGCCGTACAGGCGGCGCAGTTGCGCGAGGTCCTGCACGACGAGTCGCGCCGTCGGCGCGGTCCATGCGTCGGCCGCGTCGGCCGACGAGAGCGCGCGCAGCGGTTGCAGGTCGAGGCCGCCGTCGCGATCGATCCGATCGGCCGACGTCCCCAGTGCACGCAGGCAGGCTTCGGCGATGCGGGCGCGCTGTGCGGGCGCGACCGCGTGCGGCGCCGTCGTCACCGTGCGGACGAGCGCGGTCAGGTCCGACGACAGGCGGAGGAGGAGGCGGCCGATCGCGACGCGATCGATCGCGGGTCCGACGGGCTCGCGCCGACGCAGGCGAGCGATGCGCCGCAGCAGCGCCTGTTCGCGGTCGGCGCCGACCGCGAGCACGCCGATCTCGCGCAAGGCCTTGCGGATCGCCTCGGCGCGATCGTCGGGCGGGACGCCGATGCCGAGCACGTCGTCGTGGACGCGTGTCGCCGCGTCGCGCAACCAGCGGGCACACGCCGCGTCGAACTCGCCGCGGGCGTCCGACGCGAACGCGACGAGCGACACCGCGATGCCCGCTGCGACGCCGACGCCGATCTCGACGGCTCGCAGGCCGGCGACCGCGAGCGCGGACCGACCCGCGATGCCGCTGCTGTCGAGGATGATCAACGCGGAGATCGGCGCGCTGCGCAGGCCGGGGACGACCGCGCTCGCGAGCGCGAGCGCCGCCACGATCGACAGCGTCGCGAGCATGGCGTACGACGATGCGACTTGCGTGTGGTGCAGCCACACGCCGGCGAGGCCGAACACCGTGCCCGAGAGCGTTCCCTTGACGCGGTCCCATCCGGCCCCGAGCGTCGAGCCGGTGTTCGGACGCACGACGATCAACGCGCTCATCACGGCCCAGAAGTGTTCGGGCAGTCGAAGGCTCGCCGACGCGCCGAACGCCAGCAGCACGGCGAGCGCGAGTTGCAGGCCGTGACGCCAGCGCGGCGGGATCGCATCGAACCAGCCGGCGGCGCTCGCGTTCATCGCGCGGGGGCCCGGCTCGTCGTCTCGTCGGCCATGGCGGCGGCGAGTCGATCCATCAGCGCGCACGCGTCGACGAGGCGTTCGCACTCCGCGGCGGACAACTGCGACGCGATCGCGCGCGCGAGCGACGCCTCGCGCCGGTGGACGTCGGCGGTCAGCATGCGGATGCCGGCCTTCGTCAGCGACAACAGCGACTGCCGTGCGTCGTTCGGATGCGGGTCGCGCACGACGAGGCCTTCGGTCTCGAGCTCGGCGATGAGCCGCGTGAGGGTCTGCAGGCGGACCCGCTCGTGTCCGGCCAACTGGGTCGGCGTGAGCTGGCCCAGTCGGTAGAGCTGGCCCAGTACACCGAGCTTTGCGGCGCCGGGACTGTCGGATTCCGCCGCGGTCGCACGCAGGCGACGCGTCAGTTGCGCGACGGTGGCGCGCAGGCGGATCGACGCGTGGGCCGCGGCAGGCTTGTCGACGAGCGACCGTGCGGGAGACATGCGTCGATTATAAGACGCATCTTACGAAACCCGCATCAGGAATCGTGGTCGCGCACGTTCTTGACGGTCGCGAGGCGCCGCAGTTGCTCGACGATGTCGCTCGCGTCGCGCGGCGAGATGCGCGCGAGGACGATCGTCACGTCGTCGAGTCCGGGCGACTCGTTCTGCTGGACGATGAATTGGCGGACCTGCCGGGAGCGCGGGCCGAGCGCCTCCCGGAGACGGTCGATCGACATCGAGCCGCGCTCGACCTGCAATTCGATCTGCACGCTCTGCCGACGCGCGCGATAGCTCTCCTCGAGCGGCTTCACGCCCGCGAGGATCAGCAGGATGATCACGGTCGACGCGACAGCCGCGACGTAGAGACCGCCGCCGACCGCGAGTCCGACCGCCGCGATCGACCAGAGGCTGGCGGCCGTCGTGAGGCCGCGAACGATTTCGCCGCGCAACAGGATGGCGCCGGCGCCGAGGAAGCCGATACCGGACACGACCTGCGCCGCGATGCGTGACGGATCCAGCATCACGTGGTCCTGGTTCAAGACATCCGCGAAACCGTAGGCCGAGACGATCATGACGAGGCACGACCCCACGCAGACCAGCATGTGCGTCCGGAGACCCGCGGCCCAGGTCAGGCGTTCTCTTTCGAAGCCGATCAGACTGCCGAGCGCGGCGGCGAGCAACAGCCGGGAAACGAGTTCGATGTTGCCGAGCATGGTCTTCTCCCATCGTGGCGACCGTCCGCGAATCTCCACCGGCGTCGGCGGTCCACTTGTTTCGTCCTTTGTAGAGGAGCCCGCATGAACGAAGTTCACGACGCCGCCGCGCGCGGCTTCTCGAGCGCGAGCGAGGCCTATGCGCGCGGTCGCCCGGACTATCCGCCCGCGCTCGACGCGTGGTTGCGCGACGCGGTCGGGCTCGCCTCCGGCACCACGGTCGTCGACCTCGGGGCTGGCACCGGGAAATTCGTTCCCCGCCTGCTCGACACCGGCGCGACGGTGATCGCCGTCGAACCGGTCGACGCGATGCGCGCCGAGCTCGCCGCGACGCATCCGGCCGTCGACGTCCGCGCCGGCACCGCCGCGGCCATGCCGCTCGCCGACGCCAGCGTCGACGCCGTCGTCTGCGCACAGGCCTTCCACTGGTTCGCCACGAACGACGCGCTCGCCGAGATGCGCCGCGTGCTGCGCCCGCACGGCGTCCTTGCGCTCGTGTGGAACGTGCGCGACGAGTCGGTCCCCTGGGTGAGGCGCATGACCGACGTGATGTCCGCCTACGAGGGCGACGCGCCGCGCTTTCATCGGGGCACCTGGCGGGACGTGTTCCCCGCCCCCGGCTTCGGTCCGCTCGAGGAAGCGCGCTTCCGCCACCTGCATCGCGGCCCGGTCGACGAGGTCTTCATCGATCGCGCGATGTCGGTCAGTTTCATCGCGGCGCTGCCGGAGGTCGAACGCGCGGTCGTGCGCGCGCGCCTGGACGCCATCGTCGCGTCCGAGCCCGCGCTCCGCGATGCGCGGACGATCGCCTTTCCGTACGAGACGCGCGCTTATCGTTGCGTGCGTACCTGAGCGCTCACCGCGCGATCGTCACGCGGTTGCGGCCGGCCGCCTTCGCGCGATACATCGCCTCGTCCGCCCGTCGCACGATGGAGTCGGCGGGCTCGGTCGCGCCCGCCGCGGCGACCCCGAACGAGCAGGTGACGCGCAAGCCCGTCGCGACGTCGCCGAAGTCTTCCCGCGCGAGCGAGTCGCGCAGGCGCTCCGCGATCAACGCGGCGGCGGTGACGTGGCCCGCGCGCGGCAGCACCAGCAGGAATTCCTCGCCGCCGTAGCGACCGAGGTAGTCGGTCGCTCGCAGCAGCCGGCTCGCGAGCGCGACGAAGCGCTGCAGGACCCGATCGCCGACCGGATGACCGAAGCGATCGTTGATCGCCTTGAACTCGTCGAGATCGGCCAGGACGACGACGACTTGGTCGCGCGTCCTCGACGAGGTGTCGAGCGCCGCGTCGAGCGCGTCCATGATCGCCCGCCGGTTCAGCGCGTGGGTCAGGCCGTCGCGCATCGCGAGCGTCTCGAGGCGATCCTGCGCCTCGGCGAGCTCTCGATTGCGCCGGCCGAGCTGCTGGCGAATCGACGCGCCGTAGAGGCCGATGAATGCGCAACGTCCGAGCACGAGGGAGATCCAGACGCCCGACAGCAGCGTCTGCAGCGGCGTCGCGTCCGGCATCGAGAGCCCGTCGCGATGCGCTACGAGGACCGCGGTGAGGGCCGCCGAAAGCAGTATCCACATCGCGAAGAGCCTCGCGGGTCGCAAGCGCAGTGCGGCGAAGGCCAGGACGAGGAACAAGAGCATGACCATCAGGACCGCGGCCTGCGGGACGAAGCACGCGATCGCCAGCAACAGCACCGACGACGCGATCATCTGCGGCGTCGCGAGATAGGGATCGTCGAAGCGTTCGTTCAGCCGGGTCGCGAACATCGCGAAGAACAGCGCGCAGAGGGCCGTCCCGCCGACGAGGTCCATGATTGCCGCGCGCAGGGGGATCGCGTCGACGGCCGCGAACAGCGCGAGCAGCAGCGAGTCGGTGCAATAGCTGAGGTAGGTCCCGCCGAGCATCCCGAGCCGCTGGGCGTGACGGCGCTCCGCACGGCGGGCGCCGTCGCCGAGCGAGGGATCGACTGCGGAATTCATGCTGCGTCGGGATCGGGGTCTGGAGCGGGCTCCGTTGGCGGGCGGGAGCGTAGCGCGAAATGCGTCGGACGAATCTCGGGGCAGAATGCGCGTCCACGCATCGGTCGTTCCGGCCGAGGCCGCACCCAGCCCTCGAGCACACCCCATGGAAACCACACCCGCTTCGATCCCCTCCGACCCGCGCAGCGCCTTCCTCGAAGAGAAAGCGTTCAAGTCACGCACGGTCCTGCTGTTCGGCGTCATCAACGACATGACCGCCGCCGATATCGTGCGTCGACTGATCGCGTTGAGCGCCGAGTCGATCGAGCCGATCGACATCCTCGTCTCGTCGCCCGGCGGCCACCTCGAGTCCGGCGAGGCGATCCACGACATCATCAAGTTCGTCGAGGCACCGATCAACATGATCGGTACCGGCTGGGTCGGCAGCGCGGCGACCCACGTCTACCTGGCCGTGCCGCGCGAGCGGCGTTTCTGCCTGCCGGCGACGCGCTTCCTGATCCATCAGCCGTCCGGCGGCGCCGGCGGACGCGCGAGCGACATCGCTATCGCGGCGCGCGAGATCGTCAAGGCGCGCGAGCGCATCGCGCGGGTGATCGCCCGCGAGAGCAACCGCTCCTACGAGCAGGTGATCGAGGACATCGACCGCGACCACTGGATGTCGCCCGACGAAGCGATCGAATACGGCCTCGTGTCGAAGATCATCGAGCGGCGGAGCGAGTTGCGGAAGTGACGAACGGCTCGCGGGTTGACGCGACGATGAACGAGCCGGCGTCCTCGAGGCACCGGTCCGGCCGCCACGCGTACAGCCACTCGACCGCGTCGTAGAAGCGCTCCGGCGTGCGGCCCCTCCACAGGCCGTTGCGCACGAGACGCTCGACGCCGTGCGCGTGATACAGGCGTCCCATCTCGCGCACCGACAACACCACGCGCGCGGCGCGGGCGACGCGGGCGCGCTCGTAGAGACGGAAGCCTTCGACGAGATCGAGCTTCGTCTCGGCGAGCGCTGCGCCGAGCGTGACCGCGTCCTCGATCGCCATGCACGCCCCCTGCGCGAGGTATTGCATCATCGGGTGGGCCGCGTCGCCGAGGATCGTCGCGCGGCCGTCGCTCCAGCGCTCGACGGGGTCGCGGTCGGCCGTGCTCCAGCGCCGCCACGACGTCGGCAGGTCGAGCAGGCGTCGCGGCCGTTCGTGGATGCCGTCGAAGTAGGACAGCACCTCCGCCCGGCTGCCGTCGGTCACGCCCCACTGCTCGACGTCGCGGCTGTGGAACGTGACGACGAGGTTGTACTGGTCGCCCGCGCGCAAGGGGTAGTGGACGAGGTGGCAGTTCGGTCCCGCCCACACGACCGGCTCGTTGATGCGCAGGTCTTCCGGCATGTCGGCGACCGGCACGACCGCGCGATAGACGACGTGTCCCGAGACGCGGGCGTCGTCGCCGACGATGCGATCGCGCACGATCGACTTCACGCCGTCGCAGCCGACGACGCCGTCGGCCGTGAAGCGCCGGCCGTCGGTGGTCGTGACGGCGACGCGCGTGGCATCGACGTCGAGATCCGCGACGCGCGCCGACGTGTGCAGGCGGATCCGCGGCTGCTTGCGCACCTCGGCGTGGATCGCGCCGTGCAGGTCGGCGCGATGGCTGACCGCGTAGGGATTGCCGAAGCGCGCGCGGAACGCGTCGCCGGTCGGCACCGATGCGACGGTCGAACAGTCGACGGCGTCGAACATCGTCAGGGCGTCGACGAACACGGCCGCGCGCCGCACGCGCTCGCCGACGCCGAGCGCGTCGAGGGCCGCGAACGCGTTCGGTCCGAGTTGCAGCCCCGCGCCGATCTCGCCGATCGTCGCGCTCTGTTCGAGCACGTCGACCGACATCCCGAGCCGCGCGAGCGCGAGCGCGGCCGACATCCCGCCGATGCCGCCGCCGACCAGGATCACGTGGGTTTCGTCCATGCTCGGTCTCCGGTCGCCAAACTACCCGTATGCCGATCATTTGTACACTCACGATTTCGGGGCGATGCTAGAGTCGGACGGTGACCAGACGCCATCCGCTCGCCTCGACCACGCGGCTCGATACGCTGCCGGGCCACTTCGTGCGCCGTCTGAACCAGATCTCGGTCGCGCTGTTCCTGCAGGAGACCGAGGCGCATGGCGTCACGCCGGTCCAGTACGCGGCGCTGCAGGCGATCCACCACCAACCCGATCTCGACCAGCGCCGGCTCGCGCGCACGATCGGCTTCGACGCGTCGACGATCACCGGCGTCGTCGACCGCCTCGAGGCGCGCGGCTTCGTCGTCCGCAGCCCGTCGCCCGACGACCGGCGCGTGCGCCTGTTGTCGCTCACGAAGTCAGGTACCGACTTTCTCGAGACGGTGATTCCCGGCATGCAGCGCTGCCAGCAGCGCCTGCTCGCGCCCTTGTCGGCGCGCGATCAGGCGACGTTCATGCGGCTGCTCCGCCGGCTCGTCATCGCGAACAACGAGATGAGCCGGGCGCCCGGCTCCGACGGCGCGGACTGACGGCCGGCGTCAGGCCGCGTCGGGCTCGGCGACGAGCGGCGACGCCGCGGCGACGGTGCGGCCGTTCATCACCACGAGGAAGCCCGCGAGCAGCAGGTAGCTCGCGGCGACCGGAAGGCTCTGGCCCACGCCGACCGATTCGCCGTGCATCAGCCCGAAGAACGTGAGGACCGCGCCCGCGGCGGCGAAGGCCGCGGCCTTGAGGAACTGGCGGTCGATGATGAACACGGTCGTCGCCGCGAGCACCATCCCGGCGAGGACGGCGCCGCCGCCGAGCACGGAAAGGCCGTGATACAGCACCCCGTTCTGGCCGAGCTTGTCGAGACCGACGGCCGCGGCGTTCGTGCCCGCCGCGCCGAGCGCGTTGTCGATCATCGTCTTGCCCCAGGCGGCGACCTGCGGCACCAGCGCGAGCACGATCGCCGGGGCGTGACGATGCGGCGTCTCCTGGAAGGCCTGCGACCCGATCAGCATGCCGATGTAGAGCAGGATCGGCAGGATGGCCACGACGGGGACGAGCGCCATCATCAACGCGATCACGCCGAACCACGACAACACGATCACCATCACGCCGGTCGCCATCGAATAGCCGATGCGCCCGCCCATCGCCTTCCAGCCGGGATGACCGATGTACACCGCGTTGATGAACGGATTGCCCATCAGGCAGCCGATCAGGCTGATGACGCCGTCGGCCGTCAGCACGCGGGTCGTCGGATAACTGTCGCCGGCCGCGGCGGCGCTCTCGACGTTGTCGAGCGCCTCGACGAGGTCGTAGATGCCGAAGGGCACGGCGGTCACGAGGATGATCCCGAGGAATTCGAAGCCCGAGAACACGTGGCCGACGGCGGGCAACGGGACCGAGAAGCCGAAGCTCGCGAGCGAGTCGGTCAGCTTCGCGACGCTCATGCCGCCGTAGTCGAGGCCGAACGCCGTCGAGATCCACGCGATCGCGGCGCCGACGACGATCGCGACCAGGCCGGCGGGCACGCCGCGGAAGTAGCGCACGCCGCCGAACCAGCTCGCGAGGATGATCCCGAGGCACAGCACGCCGATCACCGGCGTCGTGAAGATCTGGGCGGCGGGGCTCATCGAGATGAACGTGATCGACACGCCAGCGAGCGACCCCAGCAGCGCCGCGCGCGGCGTGACCTTGCGGATCACCGGCCCGATGAAGCCGCCGATCATCAGCACGAAGCTCTGCACGAACACCCACGTGAGACCGGCCTCCCAGGCCTTGATCGAGTCGCCCGTGCGCAACTGGATCGGCAGCATCACGACGAACACCACCACGAACATGTGCGGCACGCTGATGCCGGACGGCAGCGCGCACACGTCGTCGCGGCCGGTCCGCTTCGCGAGGCGCTGCGCCAGGAAGCCGTAGTAGAACGTGGACAGGCACAGCATCAGCCCGGTCGCCGGCAGGATCTGTCCGAACACGAGCGCGTCGGGCATCTTCAGCACGAAGCGCAACAGACCCGTGAGCACGAGCATGTTCACGAGGATGTTCGTGCCGAAGCCGAAGAAGGCGTTCCAGTCGCCGGGGGTCCAGAGCTTCGGTCGAAAGTGCGGGTCGAGGGCGGGCATCGCGGTCTCCTCCGGTCGGTCGCGCGTCAGCCGAGGGCGGTCAGGACGCGCGCGCTGTCCGTGACCCAGCCGAAGATGCCGCCCTGCGCGGCGATCATGCGCAAGGCGACGTCGTGGAATTCGGGGAAGTACGACGCGCAGCAGTCGCCGGGCACGATGCAGCGGTAGCCGCGATCGTTGCCCTCGCGGACGGTCGTGTGCACGCAGACCTCGGTGGTCACGCCGCAGACGACGAGCGTCTCGATGTCGCGGTTCTGCAGGATCGATTGCAGGTCCGTCGCGTAGAACGCGCCCTTGCCGGGCTTGTCGACGACCGGCTCGCCCGCGAGCGGGTACAAGGCCGCCACGATGTCGTGGCCGGGTTCCCCGCGGACGAGGATGCGACCCATCGGCCCGGGCGCGCCGATGCGCAGGCGCGGTTCGCCGCGCTCGAGCTTCGCGCGCGGCGCGTCCGACAGGTCGGGCCGATGGCCCTCGCGCGTGTGGATCACGAGCAGCCCGTGCGCGCGCGCCGCGTCGAGCAGCGCGCGACAGGGCTCGATCGCGGCCTCGAGCAGGGAGACGTCGTTGCCGAGGGCCGCGCCGAAGCCACCCGGCTCGAGGAAGTCGCGCTGCATGTCGATGACGATGACGGCCGTGCGATCGAGGTCGATCGCGATCGGCGCGGGGAGGGCGGCGATGGTCGTCGGGCGCATGGGCGATCACGCGCCGCAAGAACCGGACCACGGTCTTCGCCTGCGGCGCCGCGTCGCACGCGAGCGCCGTCTCGCGCGTCGACCGCTCCGACTTGGGTCGCGCGGTCGCTCTCGGTGCAGGGCGCGGTCAAGATCGATCGCGCAGAAATCGTTGCGGTCAGCGCACGCCCACGCAATTCGCAACAAGGAATTCTTGTGGAGGTGCGCGAGCGTCGCCTAGAGTGCGGTCATGACGCCGCGATGAACCCCGCGCGCCGGGGCCCACCGTGGCGGCGAAGCGCGACCGGCTCGACGACGCCGGCGCCGGTCCGATGCAAACCACAGCACCGAACAGGGGGTTCGATGAAGAAGCGCTTTCCACCGGCAGCATGGATCCTGGGCGGCATGGTCCTCGGGATCATCCTCGGCTACATGGTCTTCACGAACTTCCCCGACAAGAAGTCCGCGGCGGAGATCGCCGGCTACATCTCGATCATGTCGGACGTGTTCCTGCGGCTGATCAAGATGCTGATCGGGCCGCTCGTCTTCTCGACGCTCGTCGTCGGCATCGCGCACATGGGCGATGCGTCGTCGGTCGGCCGCGTGTTCGGCAAGGCGCTCGGCTGGTTCGTGACGGCCTCGCTGATCTCGCTGGTGCTCGGGCTCGTCCTCGCGAACCTCTTCCAGCCCGGCGAGAACCTCGGCCTGCCGCTGCCCGACATCGGCGCGTCCGCGAACCTGGCGACGTCGAAGTTCACGTTGAAGGACTTCGTCGGCCACCTGGTGCCGAAGTCCTTCGCCGAGGCGATGGCGAACAACGAGATCCTGCAGATCGTCGTGTTCTCGATGTTCTTCGGCGTCGCGCTGGCCTCGCTCGGCGAGAAGGGCAAGGCGCTGATCGCGGTGATCGACGAGTTGTCGCACGCGATGCTCAAGATCACCGCCTACGTGATGAAGCTCGCGCCGCTGGCCGTGATGGCCGCGATGGCCGCGACCGTCGCCACGAACGGCCTCGAGATCCTGCTGAAGTTCGCCGTGTTCATGGGCGACTTCTACATCGGCCTGTTCATCCTGTGGGGACTGCTCACGGCCGCAGGCTTCGCGTTCCTCGGCAAGCGCGTGTTCAAGCTCCTCGCGCTGATCAAGGAGGCCTTCCTGCTGTCGTTCGCGACCGCGAGCTCGGAGGCCGCGTATCCGAAGATCCTCGACGCGCTCGACCGCTTCGGCGTCAAGCGGAAGATCTCGGCGTTCGTGATGCCGATGGGCTACTCGTTCAATCTCGACGGCTCGATGATGTACTGCACGTTCGCGACGCTGTTCATCGCGCAGGCCTACGGCATCCATCTGTCGCTCGGCACGCAGGTCACGATGATGCTGATCCTGATGCTGACGTCGAAGGGCATGGCCGGCGTCCCTCGCGCCTCGCTCGTCGTCATCGCCGCCACGCTCAACCAGTTCAACATCCCCGAGGCCGGCCTGTTGCTGATCCTCGGCGTCGACACCTTCCTCGACATGGGTCGCTCGGCGACGAACGCGGTCGGCAATTCGATCGCCAGCGCGGTCGTCGCGAAGTGGGAAGGCGAACTGCTGCCGGAACGCGAGGCCGACGCGCATGCGAGAACGCTCGACACGAACATCGCGCCCGCGCATCTGCCGGTCTGACATGGCGATCACGTCGTGGTGGGGCCGCACGGTTGCCGCGGTCTCGTTGCTCGTCTGCGCGGGCGCGTTCGCGCAAGTCGACGAGCCTGCCGCCCAGCGCCTGTCGGGAACGCTGGCGAAGGCGCGCGAGACCGGCTCGATCACGATCGGCTATCGCGAGTCGTCGATCCCGTTCTCCTACCTGTCGCCGCGTGGCGTGCCGATCGGCTACAGCATCGATCTGTGCAAGCTGCTCGTCGACGCGATCGCCGAGGCCGTCGGCAAGCCGATCGCGATCCGCTACGCGCCGGTCACCTCGGATACGCGCATCGGCGCGGTCCAGTCGGGCGCCGTCGATCTCGAGTGCGGATCGACGACGAGCAATCTCGAACGCCAGAAACTCGTCAGTTTCTCGCCGATCATCTTCGTGTCGGGAACGAAGCTGATGGTCCCGAAGGCCTCGTCGATCCGCTCGTTCCGCGATCTCGCGGGGAAGCGCGTCGTCACGACCTCGGGCACGACGAACGCGAAGGCGCTCGCCGAGATCAAGACGAAGTTCAACGTCGACATGACGATCCTCTCCGCACCGGATCATGCGGCGTCGTTCAAGATGCTCACGGACGGCCAGGCCGACGCGTTCGCGACCGACGACGTGCTGCTGTACGGGCTGATCGCGCAGAACAACGCGAAGAAGGACTTCATCGTCGTCGGCGACTACCTGTCGTACGACCCATACGGCGTGATGTTCCGGAAGGGCGACCCGCAGCTCGCGCGCCTGGTCGCCGAGACGTTCGGGCATCTCGCCGAGGATCGCGAGATCGAGCGTCGCTACGAACAGTGGTTCCTGAAGAAACTGCCGTCGGGTCCGAGCCTCGACCTGCCGATGAGCGCGCAACTGGACACGATCATCCAGTCGATGGGGGCGAAGCCGGAGTGATACCCGGCCCTTCCAATGAAGCTCCTCCCCCTTCAAGGGGGAGGTGGGGAGGGGGATGGGGTTCGCCGTACGGGTCCGAGATTTTCCATTGACCCCATCCCCTCCCCAACCCTCCCCTTGAAGGGGAGGGAGTACGTCGGATCACCCGAGCATCCGCTCCACCCACCGCACCACCGCCGCCGCACTCCCGAACTCGTCCGCGCTGCGCGCCGGCACGTCGGCAAACCGCGTATTCCACATCGCCGCGAGCGCCGACCCCGGCCCGATTTCGAGCACGCAGCGCACGCCGCGTTCGCGAACCGCGTCCATGCAGCGGTCCCAGGCAATCGTCGTCGCGACCTGGCCCGCGAGCGCGTCGCGTAGCGCGTCGGGCTCGCGTTCGCTCTCGCCGGTCGCGTCGCAGATCAGCGCGCAGCGCGGACCGGCGAACGGAATCGATGCGAGCGCCGCCTGGAGCGGTGCGACCGCGTCGGCGAGCAAGGGGGTATGCGACGGCACCGAGATCGCGAGACGCGTGCACGTCGCACCGCGTGCTTCGAGTTCCGCCCGGGCCGCCACGAGCGCCGCGTCGAGCCCGCCGATCAGGTGTCGGTCGGCGGCGATGCGGATCGCGATCGCGCAGTCGTGTCGTGCACAGATCGCCGCGAGCGGTGTCGCCGCGAGACCGGTGACCGATAGCAGTCCGCTCGGACGGCCGACGACGCAGTCGTCCATCGCGCGCGCACGCGTCGTCGCGAAGGCGCGCGCGTCGTCGTCGTCGATCACGCCCGCGATCGCGAACGCCGCGACCTCGCCGACGCTGTAGCCCGCGACGGCCACCGGCGCGGGGAGGGCCTCGCGCAAGCCGGCCCACGCGGACAGCGCGGCCGCGACGAGCAGGGGCTGCGCGACCGCGTTCTGTGTGGACCAGGCCGCGTCGTCCATGCGCGCGCGCCAGTCCGGACCGAGCGCGTCGACGATGCGCGCGTCGTCGATCCATCCCAGCATCGCCGCGTGCTGCGTGCCTTGCCCGGAGACGAGCAGGCCCAGGCTCATGCCATGCGTGTCAGTGCGCGCGAACGCGCGCGTACCAGCACGCGGCCGCGAGCACGTCGGCGGCGCCGCCGGGCGAGAGACGACGTGCGACGAACGCGCGATGGATGTCTTCGGCGTGCAGTTCGGCATCCGGCGCGTGGACGCCGCCGTCGTCGAGGAAACGACGCGCGAGCGCGCGCGCCGCGACGAGTCCCGCGTGGCCGCCGCGGTGGGCGAGGTTCGTGTCGTCGAGTGTCGCGACGATCGTGAAGAAGGTCTGCAGCCGCGCCCGACGCACGTCCGTGCCGTCGGCGATTTCGCGCAGCAGCGTGGGCACGGCCCGGTCGAAGAGCACCGGAAAGCCGTCGATCGCCTCGTCTTCCACGCCGCGCAGGCCGAGCGCCGCGCGCGCCGCGCGACCGTGACTCGCCCGCGGGCGATCGCGCCGCGCGACGAGGGCGTCTCCCCAGTGCTCGCGCACGACGCGCCGCAACTGCACGTCGTCGATCGGGAGGCCCTGCCGGACGAGCACGCCGGCGGCCGCGCACAGCAGTCCGAGCGTGAAGATCGCGCCGCGATGCGTGTTGATCCCGCCGGTCGCGGACTGCATGCGGGCTTCCGCCGCGAGTCCCGCGGCCTGCAGCCGCTTGAACGGCTCGTCGGCCGCGCCCAGGGCCGCGACCTCGACGAAATAGCCGCGCAACGCGAACAGGCTGCGCATGAAGCTCGTCGCGTCCATGTCGTCGTGGCTGCCGCGATCGACGAAGGACACGAGGCCGGGCTTCGGGAAGAGCGCGAGTTCGTCGTACAAGGCGACGACCGCGGCGCGACCGATCCAGTCGGTCGGGACGGCGCGCGACGCGTGCGGTGCGAGCGTCACGCGAACACTTCCGTCTCGATCGTCACGGCGTCGATCCGCTTGACGAGGACCTGCGCCGTGCGACCGGCGCGCCACGCGATCCACTCGCGCCACGCGACCGCGCGGCCGTCCGCGAAGACGAGTTCGCCGTCGAGCGGCCACGACGCGAGCGCCGCGAGGCGCGCCGCGACCGAGTCGGCGTGGTGCTCGTCGACGACATCGACGAGCAGGTCGATGTCCGAGTCCCGATGCACGTACTCCTCGCCGGTCAGCGCCTGCCAGCCGTGCGCGCCGTAGACGCGGACGGACAGGTCGTGGAGTCCGTCGCGCAGCGCGAGCGGCAGCGTCAGGACGCGGGCGGCGCGGGGAAACGCGCAGCGGTGCGCGATGTCGGCGCGCATGAGATCGACGGCGATGCGCAGGCGTTCGTGGGCGAGCGGCACCGGCAGGCCTGCCGACCAGCGATCCGTGCTCGCCGGCCCGCGATGGCGCGCGATCACGAGCGGATGGTCGCGTTCGCTCCAGCGTTCGAACACGATCCGATGTCGCGGCAGCGCGCGTTGCAGCCGCGCCCACCCCGCGCGCGTCAGGCGCACGAGATCGTGGCGACGGAGGAACTCGCTCACGCGTCGAGGATGCGTTCGACCACGCTCGCGGCGAGAAGGCGTCCGCCCCGGTCGCGGCCCTCGATCGCGCGGCCGTCGACCGTCGCCGCCGTCACGAGCGCATCGCGCAGCCGCTGCCGCAAGTCGCCGGTCCACAGCGCGTGGACGCCGCCCATCGCGACGTAGTGCTCGACGCCGGGGGCGAACACCGGATTGCTGCGCGACAACTCCTCGAGCCGCGACTCGGGAATCTTCGTCACGCGGCTCATCGCCGGAATGCGCATCACGCGGATCTCGGCCTCGGGCAGCGCATCGCACTCGTCGGCGATCAGTCCCGACGTGAGGAAGCCGCCCGACAACGCCTGGTCGTAGACGAGGCCGATCACGCGATGACCCTCGCGTCGCGCGAGGTCGACGCTGCGGCCGAGGTGGGCCATCGCGCGGTTGATGCCGACGAGTTCGTCGCGTCGACGCAGACGCTGTCCCTGCGTGTCGACGAACAGCAGGATCGCGCGGCCCGGATGCGCGGCGATCGTGTCGAGCACGACCCGCGCCTGCGCGAGCGCGAGCGCGACGCCGATGGCCGCATGGTTCGTCGTCCCGACGACCGCGATCGTTTTGCCGTCGAGCGTGCCGGTTCCGACGAGCAGGTCGTCGTCGGCGCGGATGTCGTGGCGCTCGAAGAGCGCGTCGGCGAGAGTGGTCCAGTTCATGCGTATTCGTCGTTCCCGCGAAGGCGGGAACCCAGTGTCGTTCGCGCCGCCGCGTAAAGACGCTGGATTCCCGCCTTCGCGGGAATGACGGAGCGGTCGGTAATCATTTGCGCAGCTCCACGATCGCCGCGACATCGAGATCGGGCACGTCCTCGGGCGACGCGACGCCGAGGTTTCGCCACAGCCCGAACGCATCGGCATCGGCCGGCGTGTCGAGGTCGCGCTGCGACAGCAACCGGTGTTCGGCCTCGAGCGCGTCGAGCGTCGACGCTCGACGGACCGCGAGCCGCGCGATCGCCGAGTCGCGGAACGCGACGACGTCGTCCTCGACGAGCACGTCGCAGTCGCCGGTGAGGTAGCGGTGCTTGCCGCCGGTCGTGCGCCACACGAGCGCGCGGTCGCGCGCGTCGAACTCCTCGATGCCGTTCGAGGCCTCGATCACCTCGGGTCCCGACATCGCGAGGCGCGCCACGTCGCTCATCACGATCGTGTCGGCGCAGCAGGCGACGATGCCCATGCCGCCGAAGCAGCCGTTCGCGCCGCCGATCAGCATCAGGACCGGAATGCCGGAGGCGCGCACGTCGAGCAGCGCGCGCATCGCCTCCGAGACCGCGATCAGGCCGGCGTTCGCCTCGTGCAGCCGCACGCCGCCGGACTCCGCGAGGACGACGACGGCGTCCGGCCGGTCGCGCTCCGCGCGACGCAACAGCCCCACCAGTTTCGCGCCGTGGACTTCGCCGACGCCGCCGCCGATGAACGCGCCTTCCTGCGACGCGACGAACACGTCGTGGCCGCCGAGCCGCGCGCGGCCGATCGCGATGCCGTCGTCGAAGGCGCTCGGGATGCCGAGCATCGCCAGGTGCGGACTCGTGACCCGTTCGGACGGCGGCAGCCATTCGCGGAAGCTGTCCGCGTCGAAGACGCGCTCGATGCGCTCGCGCGCGGAGCACTCCGCATAGCTGGCGTTCATGACGATCCCTGCCGCGTCGATGCAGACGCGATCGCAGCGGCCGCCTGGTCGAGGCGCAGGCCGACGACCGCGGGAGTCGCGCCCATGTCGTGGACCGTGATCGCGACGCCGCCCCGCGCGAAGCGCTCGTGGAAGGCCGCGAAGACGGCCTCCCAGATGGGTCCGAAGCCGCGCGCCGACGTCTCGATCGTGACGCGGCAGTCCGCGTGCGCCGCCGGCTCGATCAACACCTCGAGGTTGCCGGAGCCGACGACGCCGACGAGCACCGGTTCGAACGGGGCGCCGCGCACGTCCGACGCGAACGAATAGGTGAGGGTTTCGAGGCCAGCCGCTTGATCCATGTCGTCACCAGTTCCGAAAGCGCTTCGGCGGCTTGTACAGGCCGCCCGATGCGCGCACGAGGTCGCGCATGCTGCGCGCGGCGAGGAGGTTGCGCGTCGCGTCGCGTTGATCGATGCCGAGGTCGACCGGCCGCTGGATGATGCCGCGGTCGCGCAGGTTCTCCACCGCGCGCTTGTCGCGCGCGAGCCCGAGCGCGGTGAAGCCGGCGACGCCGCGGATCGCGTCGGCGCGTTCCTCGTCGGTCCGGCACAGCAGCAGATTCGCGATGCCTTCCTCGGTCAGCACGTGCGTCACGTCCTCGCCGTAGATCATGATCGGCGGCAGCTGCATCCCCGATTGTTCCGCGAGCGTCCACGCGTCGAGGCGCTCGACGAACGCGGGCTCCATGTGTTCGCGGAAGGTCTCGACCATCTGCACGACGAGCTTCTGTCCCCGCGGCGTGCCGCGCGCGCCGCCGATGCCGTCGCGTGCTTCGCGTCCGGCCTTCAGCCACGCGGGACTCGCGTGACGTCGGCCGCGCGCGTCCGCGCCCATGTTCGGCGCGCCGCCGAAGCCGGCGATGCGGCCGAGCGTCGCGGTCGAGCTGTTGCCGGCGAGGTCCATCTGCAGCGTCGACCCGATGAAGAGGTCGCACGCGTAGTGGCCCGCGGCCTGGCAGAACGCGCGGTTGCTGCGCAGGGAACCGTCGGGCCCGGTGAAGAAGACGTCGCTGCGCGCACGGATGTAGTCCTCCATCCCGAGCTCCGAGCCGAAGGAATGGACCGACTCGACCCAGCCGGCCTCGATCGCGGGGATCAGCGCGGGGTGGGGATTGAGCGCCCAGTGACGCGCGATCCTTCCCTTCAGGCCGAGCGACTCGCCGTAGGTCGGCAGCAGCAACTCGATCGCGGCGGTGTCGAAGCCGATGCCGTGGTTGAGCCGATCCACGCCGTAGCCGGCGTAGATGCCCTTGATGGCCATCATCGCCATCAGGATCTGGATCTCGGAGATCTGCGCGGGGTCGCGCGTGAACAGCGGCTCGATGAACGCCGGCGTCTTCGCGACGACGACGAAGTCGACCCAGTCGGCGGGGATGTCGACCCGCGGCAGCGTGTCGACGAGCTCGTTCACCTGGGCGATCACGATGCCGCCGGAGAACGCGGTCGCCTCGACGATCGCCGGCGTGTCCTCGGTGTTCGGACCCGTGAAGAGATTGCCGTGCGTGTCGGCCGACTGCGCCGCGACGAGCGCGACGTTCGGCGTCAGGTCGACGAAGTAGCGGGCGAAGAGTTCGAGGTAGGTGTGGATCGCGCCGATCGACAGCTTGCCCTTGCCGACGAGGTTCGCGAGGCGTGCGCCCTGCGGACCGGAGAACGAGAAGTCGAGCTTCGACGCGATGCCGCGCTCGAAGACGTCGAGGTGCTCGGGCAGCGCGAGCACCGACTGCACCATGTGCAGGTCGTGCACGCGAGAGGGATCGACCTCGACCAGCGCCTTCGCGAGGAAGTCGGCCTGCTTCTGGTTGTTGCCCTCGAGGCAGACGCGATCGCCGGGCGCGAGCACGGCCTCGAGCAGCGCGCCGATGCGGTCGGTGTCGACGCGCTTGCCGCGCAACGCCGTCGGACCGAAACGCGCGAGCGCGGCGGCTGCCGACTCGAGACGCCGGACGCGGCGTTGACGCCTCGTATCCCAATCCATCACTTCGGCTTCAGGGGGCCCATGACGGCGTCGGGCAGCGCGGTCGAGATGCCGGGCACGAGGCAGATCAGCACGACCGCGAACAGCATCAGCCCGACGAAGGGGAGCACGCCCCACATGATGTCCTTGAGCGGGATGTCGGGCGCGATGTTCTTGATCACGAAGATGTTCAGGCCGACCGGCGGGTGGATCAGGCCGGTCTCCATCACGATCGTCATCAGCACGCCGAACCAGATCAGGTCGAAGCCCGCGGTCTTCAGCGGCGGCAGGATGATCGGCGCGAGCATCAGGATGATCGATACCGGCGGCAGGAAGAAGCCGAGCACGATGACGAGGAGGAGCACGGTCGCGAGCAGCAACCACTTCGACAACGAGAGGCTCACGATCCAGTTCGCGGCCTCCTGGCTGATGTGCAGGTAGCTCATCACGTACGAGAACAAGAGCGACAGGCCGATGATGAACATCAGCATCGTCGACTCCTTCAGCGTCGACGTCAGGATCGGCTTGATGTCGCGTAGACGCCAGACGCGGTACGCGATGCCGACGAGCAGCAGCGCGAGCACCGCGCCGAGTCCCGCGGTCTCCGACGGCGTCGCGAAGCCGCCGTAGAGCGCGACCATCACGCCGATCAGCAGCAGCACGAAGGGGATCACGCGCGGCAGCATCTCGACCTTCTCGCGCATCGTGAAGGTCTCGTCGGCGAGGAGCGCGGACGCGGTGCCCGACGACGCGAACGCGCTCGTCGCGCGCGCGAACTCGCGCCGGTAGTTGAACACCGCGTACGCCGCGAACAACGCGACGAGCAGCACGCCCGGGCCGATGCCGGCGAGGAAGAGACGCGCGAGCGACTGCTCGGCCGCGACGGCGTACAGGATCATCGTGATCGACGGCGGCAACAGGATGCCGAGCGTACCGCCGGCCGCGATGATCCCGGCCGCGAAGCCCGGCGAGTAACCGCGCTTGCGCATCTCCGGGATGCCGGCACTGCCGATCGCCGAACAGGTCGCGGGACTCGAGCCCGCCATCGCGGCGAACAACGCGCACGCGAACACGTTCGCGATGCCGAGGCCGCCGGGGATCTTGTTCATCCACACGTGCATCGCCGCGTAGAGATCCTGGCCCGCGCGCGACTTGCCGATCGCCGCGCCCTTGAGGATGAACAACGGGATCGACAGCAGCGTGATCGAGCTCATCTCCTCGTAGACGTTCTGCGTGACCGTGTCGAGCGACGACGACGGCATGAGCCCGAACATGAAGATGGCCGCGACCGCGCCGAGTGCGAACGCGATCGGCACGCCCGAGAACATCACGAGCAGCGTGACCGCGGTGAACAGCAGGCCGACGACGAGGATGCTCATCCGCGTCGCACCCGGTTCAATCCCGACGTGATCTGCAGCGCGATCTGCACCGCGAGCAGCGACATGCCGAAGGCCATCAGGCCGTAAGGGATCGACAACGGCGGCGCCCAGCTCGACGACGTCGTCTGGTTGTCGACCCAGGCTTCATGGAACAGCGTCCACGACTTCCACGCGAAGAACAGGCAGAAGCAGAACGAGATCACGTCGACGAGTACCTGGCGTACACGATTCACGCCGGCGGGGAGCACGCCGGTCAATGCCTCGATGCCGACGTGGCCGCGCAGCGACTGCACGTACGCGCCGCACAGGAAGGTCGCGCCGACGAGCAGGAACACCGCGGTCTCGTCCTGCCAGTCGGTCGACGCGTGCATCACGTAGCGCGACACGACGCTCGAGGTCAACACGAACGCGGCCGCGATCAGCGCGACCATGCCGATCGCGACCATCAGGCGATTCAACTGCAGGACTGCCCAGGCGAGCGGACGGAGCCACGACGGGGTGTCGGGGTCGATGACGGCCCGGGAGGGGGTGAGTTCGATGGGTTGGGTCATGGGCCCTCTAACATCGTCATTCCCGCGAAGGCGGGAATCCAGCGGCGTGGAGTGAGCGACGAACGACACTGGGTTCCCGCCTTCGCGGGAACGACGTGCAGGTCCTGAATCGCGTCACAGCAACGCCTGGGCCGCCTTCATCAGCTTCGCGCAGTTCTCGTTCTTTTCCGCGTAGTCCTTCCACGCGGTCGCCTGCGCGATCGCCTGCCACTTCTTCACGGTCGGCTCGTCGATGTCGTAGACCTTCGCGCCGGCCTTGCCGTAGACCTCGGCGACGAGCTTGTCGTCGGCCTTCGCGGATTGTTCGGCAAAACCTTCGAGGTCCGCGCCGACGGACATCACCGCGTCCTGCTGCGCCTTCGGCAGCTTCGCGAAGACCTCCTTCGACATCATCAGCGGCTCGAGCATGAACCAGTAGGTCTTGTTGCGGCCCGTCGTCAGGTGCTTCGCGATCTCCTCGAGCTTGAACGAGATGAAGCTCGTCGACGACGTCATCGCGGCGTCCATCGCGCCGGTCTGCATCGCGGCGTAGATCTCCGACGACGGCAGCGAGATCACCGCCGCGCCGGCCTCCTTGAGCATCATGTCCATCTCGCGGCTGCCGCCGCGGACCTTCATGCCCTTCGCGTCGTCCGGGGCGACGAGCGCCTTGTTGCGCGACGCGACGCCGCCGGCCTGCCAGATCCAGCTGACGATCACGACGCCCTTGTCGTCGACGATCTTCTGGAAGGTCCTGCCGACTTCGGCGTTCTTCCACGCCTTCGCGACGTCGTAGCTCGGCACCAAAGCCGGCATCAGGCCGATGTTGACCTCGGGCACCTCGCCGCCCGAGTACGAGATCGGCACGAGGCTCATGTCGAGCGCGCCCTTGCGCATCGACGAGAACTGGGAGTTGACCTTCATCAGCGAGGAGCCCGGATAGACCTGCGCCTTCAGCGCGCCCGCCGTCTTCTTCTCGATGTCGGTCGCGAAGCGGCGACACAGCTGGTCGCGGAAGTCGCCCTCGGTCGCGGAGCCGCCCGGGAACTGGTGGGAGATCTTGATCGTGCCGGCCGTCTGCGCGCGCAGCGGAGTCGACGCGACGACGAGGCCGGCGGCGGATGCTTGGATGAAGTCGCGGCGGGTGAGAGTCATGAGGGTCTCCTGGTTGATGCGACGTGGCGCCGGGGCTCGCCGCTATGGATGCATTATGGGCCGTCTTGTATACATCAGGCGCGCGGCGCGCTTAGGGACTTTCCCTTCCTCGCCGGCGACCGGACCGACCGCTTCGCGACGGCCGCCGGCCGGGCCGGTTCGATCGTGCTCATCCGCGAGAGGCTCGCGACGAGGTCGGCGAAGCGCTCGCCCTGAACCACCACGTGGCTGCGCACGCTCGCGACCGCGGCGTCCGCATCGCCCGCGCGCAGCGCGTCGACGATCGACTGGTGTTCGGCGAACGAGTGCTTCACGCGCCCGCGCACGCGCAGTTGCAGGCGGCGGTAGGGCCGCAGCTTGCGCTGCAGCGTCGCGGCCTGCTCCTCGAGGAAGCTGTTGTGCGAGCCCGCGTAGATCGCGTAGTGGAAGTGCTCGTTCGCGTAGAAGTAGGCGTCGCTGTCGTTCGCCCGCGCCGCGCCCCGGCAGGCCTCGTGCGCGGCTTGCAGGTCCTCGAGCTCGACGTCCGTCATCCGGCGAGCGGCGAGGCGCGCGCACATCGCCTCCAGTTCGGCCATCACCTCGAACATCTCGACGAGGCGGTCGGGGCCGATCTGCACGACGACGGCGCCGCGCCGCGGACGGTTCTCGATCAGGCCTTCGCCGTGCAGGAGATTCAACGCCTCGCGGATCGGCGTGCGCGACACGCCGAAGCGCGTGGCCAGGTCGACCTCGTCGAGCCGCGTGCCGGGCAACAGCTGGCCGGTCGCGATCGCTTCCTCGATCGATTCGCGCAGGCGTTCGGAGAGACGTTCCGGAGGGCGGGTCACGCCCGAGAGTCTACAGGCCGTATGCAGTTTCGGGCATCCTGCATACAAGCGCCGCGCCCGATCGTAGGTTGAGGTGCGCTCCGCTTACCTCAACCTACGGTGAACCCGGGGAGCTTCTTCGCGACCGCCGCATTCTTCAGCGTCGCGTACACCGGCAAACCCTTCGCGTACGACGGATAGTCCTCGCCCTCGATCAGCGGTGCGAGATAACGCCGACACGCTTCGGTGATCCCGAAGCCGTCGTCGCTGATGAAGTCGCGCGGCATGAACTTCTCGACGTTCGCGACGTTCGCGAGCTCGGCGACGCCGATGCGCCACGCGTAGGGCTCGTCGGCGATCCGCTCGATCGTCGGCATCACCGCATTGCGTCCGTCGAGCGCGAGCTCGACCGCACGCTCGCCGAGCGCGTACGCCTGCCGGACGTCGGTCGCGGACGCGATGTGACGCGCCGCGCGCTGCAGGTAGTCCGCGACGGCCCAGTGGAGCTTGAGGCCGAGCTTCTCCTGGATCATCGACGCGACCACCGGCGCCGCGCCGCCGAGCTGCGCGTGGCCGAACGCGTCGCGCGTCCCCTGCTCCGCGAGGAAGCGGCCGTCCGGGTAGTGACATCCTTCGGAGACGACGACCGTGCAATAGCCGTGCTGCTTGACCATCGCGTCGACGCGCGCGATGAACGCGGCCTGGTCGAACTCGATCTCGGGGAACAGGATCACGACCGGAACGCCGTGCTCCGTGATCAGGCCACCGGCCGCGGCGATCCATCCGGCGTGACGCCCCATCACCTCGAGCACGAAGACCTTCGTCGACGTCTTCTTCATCGAGCGGACGTCGAACGAGGCCTCGAGGGCGGACACCGCGACGTACTTCGCGACCGAGCCGAAACCCGGACAGCAGTCGGTGATCGGCAGGTCGTTGTCGACGGTCTTCGGCACGTGGATCGCGACGAGCGGGTAGCCCATCGTGGCGGAGAGCTGGCTGACCTTGAAGCACGTGTCCGCCGAATCGCCGCCGCCGTTGTAGAAGAAGATCCCGATGTCGTGCGCCTTGAAGACCGCGATCAGCCGTTCGTATTCGCGGCGATGCGTGTCGAGCGACTTCAGCTTGTAGCGACAGGAACCGAACGCGCCCGACGGCGTCATGCGCAGCGCCGCGATCGCGTCGTCGGACTCCCCTGACGTGTCGATCAGGTCTTCGGTCAGCGCGCCGAGGATGCCGTCGCGACCGGCGAAGACGGTGCCGATGCGGTCGCGGTGCTTGCGCGCGGTCTGGATCACGCCGCACGCCGACGCATTGATCACGGCGGTGACGCCGCCCGATTGCGCATAGAACGCGTTGGTCGATGGCATGGCTACGCTCAGGGTCGGGATTGGAGGACGTCGTCGCGCAACAGCGGCAACGCCGCTTCGAGTTGCTTCTTCGACTTGACGGCGACGATGCGGGTCGGCGCGTCGCAGCCGACGCGGGCGACGGCGGTCGCGGCCTTCGGACACAGCCCGAGGCAGCCCGTCATCAGGACGCGCGGGCGAGGGCGCGTCGCGCCCGCATGCTTGCGCAGCGTGACGACGAGCTCCTTCGGCTTCGAATGCTTCGGACCGCTGCCGCGCTTGTGGCACTCGTTGCAGACGAGGAAGACGGCGTCCCACTTCGGACGATCCGGAACGGCTGGTTTCATGGCGGTCTCGACGGAGGGTCGGAACGCACTGTAATTCAACGGGCCATTGAATAAAAAAGAGCCCGCGTTTGCGGGCCCTTCCCGGGACGCGCATTCGCGCGTCTCCCGAGGAGCCCGCGTCTGCGGACTCCTCTTGCGGACTCGTTCAGGCGAGGCCGGTCCTGCGTCGACCGCGCAGGCACAACGCGGCGGCGCCACCCATCGCGAGCAGGACCATCGTCTCCGGCTCGGGCACGGCGACGGCGCTGATGTTGTCGAACGCGGCGATCGACGACGCGTTCGTGAACTCGAACGACGACGCGAAGCCGTTGAAGGCGAACGTGACCTGGCTCCACACGTCGTAGTCCGTCGAGCTGTTCGCGGCGAGGTCGATCGTTCCGAGCAGCGTGCCCGTTCCGTTGACGCCGGAGTAGGCGCGGATCGCACCGACGATCGCGGTCGGGCTCGAGTAGAAGAAGGTCAGCGCGGCGCCGACGCTGTCCGCCACGTTCATGAACGCGCGTTCGCCGTCGAGGAACACGAAGGGCGTGACGACGCCGAGCGGCGACGGCGCGTTCGCGAAGTACGGCCCGAGCGCGTCGTTCGAGATCGCATAGACGTTCGAGAACGAGACGCCGGCGTTCGGCCCGCTCGTCCCGTCGCCGGCCGTGCCGCCGTTGTAATAACCCGCGACGTCCGTGAAGTAGTCCCACGTCTTCTCGAACGTGAGGTTGAAGCCGACCGGCGCGGCGAGTACGGGTGCGGCGGCGAACCAAGCGAGCGCGGCCAAGCGATGCAGCTTCATCGAAGACTCCCTGTCGAGATGATTTTTGAGATGCGGAACGGGTGCGCGCTTGTCGCTCGCGCGAAGAACGCCGGAGGCTAGTGGCCGATTGCGACAGCGGCGTGACGCGCCACCGAATTCGTCTCGTCGTGCGCGTTCTCGCGAAATCGCACGACATGTCACTGCGTGGTCACGGGGTCTTCCTAGCATCCGACGCTTTCCCCGAAGACGCGGCACGAAGTCCCTCGTCGCTCGGACCGTCAATCAAAACTTCAGCGGAGGAGTTGTCTCGATGGAATTCAACAAGAGTCAGATCGCGCTCGCGGTGCTCGCCTGCATCGGCACGACGACGCTCGCGAGTGCGCCGGTCGTCGCGAACGCGGCGAAGGTCCCCGGCCAGTACGTCGCCGGCGACTTCCACAATCACACGACCTGCTCGGACGGTTCGATCTCGATGCAGAAGCTGGTCAAGAAGGCGACCGACAAGACGGACACGCCGTGGGGCCTCGACTGGTTCGTGCAGGCGGGCCATGGCGGCAACGGCAACCGCAATTGCACGCTGGTCGAGGACGCGACGCTGAGCACGCCCGCGTATCCCTACGTGGCGGGCCAGGGACCGACCACGACGTGGCAGCAGTCCGGCGTGACGGTCAAGGGCGATGTCAGCGGGACGCCTCCGAACCGCAACATGTGGCGTTGGCAGTCGATCCAGGAATTCCAGTACCCGCTGCTCGAATACCTGGCGGCCTCGAAGGGCCTGCCCCTGTTCATCGGCGTCGAGTCCGTCGTCGCCGGACACGAGCACTCGTCGATGTCGGTCGTCACCGGCCAGATGCCGGCGGCGATCGACAACGCGGCGTTGCCGACCGGTCCCGGCTACACCGCGCTCGGCACTGCAACGTCGCTCGCGAAGTGGGAGTACTGCTTCGACCGCGGCGACACCGACACGAGCCGTGGCAACACGACCGGCAGCAACGCCGGCAACAACTGGAACTGCGCGGTCGCCGGCAGCGCGAACGAGAACGACCCGAGCTGGAACGCCACGGCGCAGAAGCTCATCCCGGCGAGCGGCGCCGGCAACGGCACGCGCGGCCACCTGAAGACGCTCGAAGGCCTGAAGTGGATGACGCAGTTCTCGCCGAACGAGAGCTACTACGTCCCGGCCCACCTCGAGCGCGCGGGTCCGTTCAATCCCGACGGCAACAACGGCTACAACATCGAACACCTGCGCGACTTCAACAACCAGGCGCCGCAGGTCGCGTTCGGCTTCGAAACGCAGCCGGGTCACGGCGCGTCGGACGCGCGGGGCGAGTACACGGTCCGTCGCAACACGATCGCCGGCGTCAACGTCGACTCGGTCGGCGGCACGACCTACGGCGGCACCGGGGTCTACGGCGCGCAGATCGGCGGCGTCTGGGACGCGCTGCTCGGCGAAGGCCGCAACTGGTGGTTCTTCGCGAGCTCCGACTGGCACAACCGCGGCAGCTTCGGTCCCGACGACCGCCGCTCGACGCAGGACTTCTTCCCCGGCGAGTATCAACGGACCTACGTGATGGTCCGCAACGGCAGCGACAAGCTGCGCCCGCAGACGATCGTCGACGGCCTGCGCACCGGCAACGCGTTCTCCGCGTCGGGCCAGTTGATCGATCGCCTCGCCTTCGTCGCGTGCGCGTCGTACCCGGGAATCGGGAGCCGCACGAACGCGGCCGTCGAGACGATCGCCGTCGCCGCCGCGACGAACAACACGGACATCGACGCGAGCAACTGCGCGACGATGGGCGAGAAGCTCAAGGTGCGACCGGGTGCGGAGATCGTCGTCTCGATCGTCGTCCGCGATCCGTCGGGCACGAACTACTCGCCGTATTCGTTCCCGAATCCGTCGCTCGCGCAGATCGGCACGACGCAGCCGCTCAATCAACCCGTCCTCGATCACATCGACGTGATCGGCGGCCAGGTCACCGGCTACCGTTCGCCCACCGGGCCGAACTACGCGGGCGAGTGGCCGCGGGACTGGATCGCGAACCGCGACCTGGCCCGCGTGCCGGCGGCCGCGAAGAACACGACGGCCGCCGTCATGCGCACGTTCAACAGCGCGACCTGGACGACCGTCGCCGGCAACACGGACTTCAAGAAGATGACGTTCCGCATCCCGGCCGTCTCGACCTCGCAGTACGTGCGCCTGCGCGGCAGCAACCTGCCGGCGAGCGTGCCGAGCGAAACGGACGCGAACGGCAATCCGTTGCCGGATCTGCTGACGAACGCGGGCGCGATCAATCCGTCGGTTCCGAACGGCACCGACGGCATCCCGGCGAACACGAACCTGACGATTCCATGCACAGCGGTCGGCACGAACGTGCCGACGAATGCGACGCCGTATCCCGCGGGCTCGCCACCGATCGACGGTTGCCCGGCGCATCTGCCGGTCAAGAACAACGTCAAGTACGTCGCCTACGACGTCGCTGCGTGGTCGGACCTGTGGTTCTACAGCAACCCGATCTTCGTCGAAGTGACGGGCGCGACGCTGGTGGCCGGCGTTCGATAACGGTCCATCGTCCCGAAGAACGCCGCGCGAAAGCGCGGCGTTTTCATTTGTCCTTCGCGAAGACGGCCTCGCCGTCGTCTTCGAATTGACATCGAAGCGACTTACGCTCGCCTGTTTTTGGCCGACGCGTCCGTCCGCGGCGGTCCCGTCCCACCGATCCTCTTCATGTCGACCCCCTCACCGTTCACCGCCGCGCACACGACGATCCGCACGGGCCGTCCGTCTTCCTGGGCGCGCTGGACGCGCTGGACGCGCGAGCCCTTGTTCCACTTCGTGCTGATCGGCGCGCTCGTCTTCGCGGTCGACCACGTACTCGTCGGTCGCGCCGACGATCCGAACACGATCGTCGTCGGCGCCGCGGTCGATCAGGAGGCGCGCCAGGTGTTCAAGGCCTCGCGGGGTCGCGATCCCGACGCGAACGAGCTCGTGGCGCTGCGGCGCGTGTGGCTCGACAACGAGGTGTTGTACCGCGAGGGGCTCGCGCTCCAGGTCGATCGTGGCGACCCCGCGATCCGCGAGCGCGTGATCTTCAAGGCGCTGAGTGTCATCGACGCGAGCACGAAACTGCCGACGTACGACGACGCGCTGTTGCGCGCGTGGTTCGAACGCCACCGCGACAAATACGACGAGCCCGCGCGCTTCACGTTCGACGAGGCCGTGATGACCGGCGACACGTCCGAGGCCGCGGTCCGCGCGTTCGTCCGCTCGCTCAACGACGGCGCGCCCGGCGATGCGAAGGCGGGCCTGAGGATCTTCAAGGGACGCCCTCACGACAACCTCGTGCAGAGCTACGGGCCCGCGTTCGCCGGGGCCCTGGAACGAGCACGCGTCAACGAATGGCTGGCCTTGCAGTCCGCCGACGGCTGGCGCGCGGTGCGGCTCGACGCGGTCTCGGCGCCGCGACCGGCGATCTACGAGAGCCTGCGCGGCGTGGTCCTGCAGGACTGGACCGACGCCACGCTCTCCGAGCAGCGCAGCGCCGCGGTCGCCGCGCTGACGAAGAAGTACACGGTCAAGGTCGAGTCGCCAGCGCGATGAAGCGAGCGATCCGGTACGTCGTGGTCGTGGCGCTCGCGCTCGTCGCGTCGGTCGGCGTCGCGCACGAGCTGACGATGGCCGAGATGCAGTTGCGCGAGACGGCGCCGGGCGACTTCCTGTGGCAGTGGACGGCGAGCGAGAAGGGCAGCGACGAACTCGTCCCGGCGTGGCCGGAGGCGTGTCGTGCCGAGGACACGATCCTGCGCTGCGGACCGGAAGGCCTGCGCGGCACGCTGTCGATGGACGGCGTCGGGAAGAGCTACTCCGCCGCGCTCGTCAAGGTCTGGTGGCTCGACGGACAGACGCGCGTCTACACGTTGACCGCGAGCCAGCCGACGGTCCACCTCTACGGCGGCGCGGACGACCGGCGCGGCCTCGGCGAAATCGCGTCGGCGTACACCGTGCTCGGCATCGAGCACATCCTCACCGGGACCGACCACCTGTTGTTCGTCGTGAGCCTGCTGCTTCTCGTCGGCTTCAACCGCCGGCTGTTGTGGACGATCACCGCGTTCACGGCGGCGCACAGCCTGACGCTCGCGAGCAGCGCGCTCGGCCTCCTCGTGCTGAGGTCGCCGCCGGTCGAGGCGACGATCGCGTTGTCGATCATGCTCGTCGCGGGCGAGGCGTTGCATCGTCGCGAGACACTGTCGCGACGCTGGCCCGCGCTCGTCGCCTTCCTGTTCGGGCTCGTGCACGGCCTGGGCTTCGCGGGTGCGCTCAAGGAGATCGGCCTGCCGCAGGCGCATCTGCCCGTCGCGCTCGTGACCTTCAATCTCGGGGTCGAGATCGGCCAGCTGTTCGTGGTCTCGCTCGCCTACGCGCTGTGGCGTCTCGCGTCGCGCTGGCCCGCGCTCGCAAGGGCGCGGACCGCGGTGCTCTACGCGATCGGCTCGATCGCCGCCTACTGGTCGTTGCTGCGCATCGCGGCGATCGTCGGGTGACGGGCGCGGCGTCGATGGACGAGGTCATCGGCCTGTTCCCGACGCCCTTCCTGCGCGCGCCCGGCGTGCTCGCGACGCCGCTCGTCGAGGGACTCGTTGCGCACTTCAGCACGTTGGCCGTGCAGGACAACAACGCGTCGCCGAACCTCTCGCACACGTCGATGCTGCGGCCCGGCGACAGCCCGCTGCTCGTCGAGGCGGCGAACGCGCTGACGCCGAAGCTGGTCGACTTCGGCGCGTTGCTGCTCGGCGAACGCATGGGATGGTCGATCAAGGAGATGTGGGTCAACGTGCTCGACCACGGTGGGCGTCAGTCGATGCACAACCACGCGAACAGCTTCATCTCCGGCGTCATCTATCTCACACCGGTTCACGCGTCGTCGCAGACCGTCTTCATGAAGTCGCCGGGCGGGACCGACTTCGCGTTCAAGAACGATCACGCGGGCGTCGTCACGGGTCCGTTCAACGCCGAGAAGTGGATCGGACCGCCGACCGGACCCGGCGACCTCGTGCTGTTCCCGAGCTACCTGATGCACGCCGTGCCGCCCAATGAAGGCGGTCGACGCGTGACGATGGCGTTCAACGCGATCCCCGCGCGGATCGAATCGTGGGGTTACACGCTCCGGTTTGGCGGATGAGCGTCGCGACGTCGACGGCGGTCGGCTTTCGCGCGACGCACGCGGGTCGGTGGCGCCGGCACGCGTCGATCGCCCTGATGTTCGCGTCGGGCTTCGCGGGGCTCGGATACCAGATCGTGTGGACACAGCGCTGCGCGCTGTGGCTCGGTCACGAGTCCGCCGCGGTGCTCGCCGTCGTCGGCGCGTTCTTCGGCGGCCTCGCGCTCGGCGGTGCCGTGTTCGGACCGGCGATCGAACGCAGCGTGCGGCCTGCGCGCTGGTATGCGGCCTGCGAAGGGCTCATCGCGGTCTGGAGTCTCGCGCTCGTCGCGTTCCTGCCGACGTTCGGCGACGCGCTGCTCGCACTGACCGGCCTCGATGCGGGACCCTTCCGTCAGTGGGGCATCGCGTTCATCGGGACCTTCGTGCTGCTGTCGCCCGCGACGATCGCGATGGGGGCGACCCTGCCCGCGGTCGAGCGCATGGCGCTCGGTCTGCGGACCGAGCGGCGCTCGATCGGCGTGCACTACGCGAGCAACACGCTCGGCGCGTTCGTCGGCGTGCTCGCGACGGCGTTCTGGATGATCCCGACGCTGGGGCTCGCGCGGACCACGCTCGTCTGCGCGGCGCTCAACCTCTCGTGCGTCCTGCTGGCGCTCGCCTTCCTCGATCGGCTGCGCGCGCGTCCGTGCCGTTCGGCGCGCGCGCGGGTCGCCGCGACGCCTCGACGCATCCTGTTCGTCCTCGCGGCGACCGGCTTCCTCGGCATCGGCTACGAAGTGCTCGTCGTGCGCGTACTCGGACAGCTGATGGAAGGCACGGTCTACAGCTTCGCGCTCCTGCTCGCGGTGTACCTCGTCGGAAACGCGCTCGGCGCGGGCCTCGCCGAACGTCGGCGGGGCGTCGACTCGATTGAGCAGGGCGACCGCGCGATGGCGTTGCTCGCGGTCGCCTGCCTCGTCGGCATCGCGATCCTGCACGGCGCCGAACGTCTGCGCGACGGGCTCGCCGCCATCCTTCCGACCGGACTCGCCGCGTCGATCGGCGTCGAAGCGCTGCTCGCGGTCGCGGTCTTCGCGTTGCCGACGATCGCGATGGGCGCCGTGTTCGCGGGCCTGACGCGGCGCGCGCACGCGCAGGGCGCGAGCTTCGGCGCCGCGCTCGCCGCGAACACGCTCGGCGCGGCGCTCGCGCCGCTGGTCTTCGGCGTCGCGCTCGTCACGACCGTCGGCACCGGGATCGCGTTGGCCTCGATCGTCGTCGGATATCTCGCGCTCCTGCGTCCCCGCGCGTGGGCGACGCCGATCGTGTGGGCCCCCGCCGTCGGGTGCGCCGCGCTGACGCTGTGGATGCCGACGCTCGCCTTCGTCGACGTTCCCGCCGGCGGACGCATCGCGAGCTTTCGCGAAGGCGTCGCCGCGGCGGTCAGCGTCGTCGTCGACGCCGACGAGGTCGCGAGCCTGCGCATCGACAACCGCGAACAGGAAGGCACGAGCGCCACCGCGTTCGTCGACGGACGCCAGGCGTTGCTGCCGCTGCTGCTGCATCCCGCGCCGCGTCGCGCGCTGTTCCTCGGGCTCGGGACCGGCGTGACGGCGCGCACCGCGGCTGCCGACCCGACGCTCGCGGTCGATGCGGTCGAACTCGTCCCCGAGGTCGTCGACGCGTCGCGGCTGTTCGCGCGCGACGACGATCCGGGTACGGCGCGCCTGCACGTCGTCGCGGCCGATGCGCGCCGCTTCGTGCGCGCGACCGATCGACGCTACGACGTGATCGTCGCCGACAACATCCATCCGGCGCGCAGCGGGACGGGGATGCTCTACACCGTGGAGCACGACGAGGCGGTGCGGCGTGCGCTCGCGCCCGACGGCGTGTTCTGCCAGTGGCTGCCGCTGCATCAGCTCGACCTCGCGACGCTGCGCCACATCGTGCGTTCCTTTCTCGTCGCGTTTCCGGATGCGCGCGCGATCCTCGTCAACAACAGCCTCGACACGCCGGTCGTCGGCCTGATCGGCGCTCGCGCGGACACGCGCGTCGACGTCGCGACGCTGCGTCGACGACTCGCGGAGACCGCCGTCCCGCTCGCCGACTTCGGGATCGACGACGAGTTCGCGCTGCTCGGCAGCTTCGTCGCGGGTCCGGAGGCCTTGCGACGCTTCGCGCGCGACGTCGACGCGAACACCGACGACCGACCCGTCGTCGCGTATCGCGCGCCGCACGTGACGTACGATCCGACGACGCGGCCACGCGATCGCCTGCAGGCCTTGCTCGAGGCGTGGTCGGTCGCGCCGGACGACGTGGTATCGCGGTCGGCGGACGCGGCGACGAAGACGCGTCTCGCCGCCTACTGGTCCGCGCGCGATGCGTTCATCGCGGCGGGACGCGACGTCCGTCCCGTGAACGATCCCGCGCAGATGCTCGCGCAGGTCGAGCGGCCGCTGCTCGACGTCCTCGCGCGCAGTCCCGACTTCCGTCCGGCCTACGACCCGTTGCTCGGAATGGCGGACGCGCTCGCGCGCCGCGATCCGGACGGCGCGCGTCGACTGCTGGCGGCACTCGTCCGCGTGCAGCCGGCGCGGCCGGAGGCGGCCGTCGCACTCAGTCGACTCGGTCCGTAGGCGGGGGCAGACGCATCAACGCCTGACCCATGCGGATGCGAGTCCCGGCTTCGATGCCCGGGGCCAGCGCGAATCCGCGCGGTGCGAACACGAGGATCGTCGAGCCGTGCTCGAACCAGCCGAGCTCGTCGCCCTTCGCCGCGCGCGCGTGGCAGGGCATCTCGTTCGGGCCGCGGCGTCGCAGATGCAGCAGCACGTCGAGGCAGTGCAGCCGGATGCTCGCGACGAGGATCGCGGCGACGGGCACGATCGCGATCGGATGGTCGCCGCGCCCGAGACGTGCGCGGATCACGGCGCGCTCGTTGCGGCAGAACAGGCGCTCGACGCGCGCGAGTGCGATCGGATTGACGTTCCACGTGTCGCCGCTCAGGTAGGTCACGTGCTCGACCCGCAGGTCGTGCGGCGCGTGGAAGCGGTGATACATCGCCGACGTGAGTCGCAGCGTGACGTAGATGCCGTCGACGAACGGGGTCGGGTCCTGCGTCGGTCCGAACAATTCGTCGAGCGAATACGGGAAGCCCTTCGCCTGCAGCACGCGGCCGTGCTCGACGACCCCACACGCGCCGACGATCGCGTCGCAGGGGCTCGCGAGCGTGTCGACGTCGGCGTCCACGGTCCGCCGCCCCGGCGACAGCGTGCGCGTGAAGCACTCGCGCAGGCTGCGATAGCGACGCGGCGGCGACTCCGAGAGGTCGAGGTCGGTGAAGACCCGCCACACCGCGATCGACGCGCGGGCGAGCAGCGGACTCTCGATGCGGCTGAACCAGCCGACGAAGCGCGTCAGCGCGATGCGCGGGACGCGATTCGTCAACAGGAAGTTGATGTCCTCGTGTTCGAGAAAGCGACGCCAGGCCAGGCCCTTCACGTGCATGTCATTTCCATCCGTTAGATAGACGCCGCATGAACCCCAATTTCATTCCGCTCGCCCTCGCTGCCGCCGTCGCCGCTGCCTTCGTCGTGCCGCGCGCCCATCGTCGCCTCCAACTGTCGCGCGCGAAGCATCGATCGCTCGCGGGACACTCGCGGATGGCCAAGCGCGTCGCCGGCCTGATCCCCGGCTTCGCGTACGGGCCGGATCGCTTCTTCGACGTCGACGGCGCCCCGGCCGAGGTCGTCGCACGCCGGCGCGCGGGCTTCGACGCGTTGTCCGCGACCTTCGCCGCACGCTATCCGTCGACCCTCGCGATGACGCGTCAGGCGCGCGACGGCTTGTCCGACCTGCAGTTCACCTCGCGTTATCGCGTGCCCTTTCCGTTCGCCGACGTCGTGCGCGAACGTCTCGCGGTCGGTTCCTTCCTGAAATCCGCCGACGGCGTCGAGGTCGAGGACCTCGACGGCAACCGTTTCCACGACCTGACCGGCTCGTACGGCGTCAACGTGCTCGGCGTCGACGCGTACAAGGAATGCATCGACGAGGCCGTCGCGATGGCGAGGCCGCTCGGTCCGGTGCTCGGCTCCTACCATCCCTGCGTGCTCGACAACGTCGAACGACTGAAGGCGATCTCCGGCATGGACGAGGTCTCGTTCCACATGTCCGGGACCGAGGCCGTGATGCAGGCGGTACGCCTCGCCCGCTATCACACCGGCAGGCGTCGGCTCGTGCGTTTCTGCGGCGCGTACCACGGCTGGTGGGAGGACGTTCAGCCGGGGCCGGGCAATCCGCTGCCGCCGCGCGACACGCTGACGTTGCGCGACCTGCACGAACGCTCCCTCGCCGTCCTCGCGACACGCGACGACATCGCCTGCGTGCTCGTCAATCCGTTGCAGGCGCTGCACCCGAACCGCAATGCGCCCGGCGATTCGTCGCTCGTCGTGCAACGCCGGGGCACGGCTTTCGACCGCGAGGCCTATGCGGCCTGGCTCGCGCAATTGCGCCGCGTGTGCGACGCGCGCGGCATCGTGCTGATCTTCGACGAGGTCTTCGTCGGCTTCCGCCTCGCGCCCGGCGGCGCGCAGGCCTACTTCGGCGTCGAGGCCGACATCGTGACCTACGGGAAGACGCTCGGCGGCGGCCTGCCGGTCGGCGTGGTCTGCGGTCGTCGACCGTGGATGAAGCGATATCGCGACGACCGCCCGGCCGACATCTGCTTCGCGCGCGGCACGTTCAATTCGCATCCCTACGTCATGGCGGCGATGAACGCCTTCCTGCGGCGTCTCGAACGCCCCGAGACGCGGCGTCTCTACGACGGTCTCGACGACCGCTGGAACGCGCGAGCGGCGCGCCTGAACGACGCGCTGGTCGCCGCCGGCGTGCCGGTCCGCGTCGCGAACCTGTCGACGATCTGGACCGTCTCGTTCGAGGGTCCTTCGCGCTATCACTGGATGCTCCAGTTCTACTTGCGCGAGCAGGGGCTCGCGTTGAGCTGGGTGGGCACCGGTCGACTGATCTTCAGTCTCGACTACGACGAGGCGCAGTTCGACGCGGTGCTGAAGGCCTTCGTCGCGGGAGCGACGAAGATGAACGGCGACGGCTGGTGGTGGCGCGACCCCGCGTCAACGCCGTGGCGCGTCGGTCGCGGCTTCCTCGCCGATGTGCTGCGCGAACGATTCGGACTGCCCGGCCGCATGGTCGGCGTGGATGTGCCGCATCGGGTCGATCCACTCGCCTCGTAGGAGCGCGAGCGGCGCGCGCCAGTACAGCATGACGTCGTGGAAGGGGTCGGTGCAGATCTTCGACATCCACGCGAGCGAAGTCACCGCATCCTGTTGTATGAACAATTGCAGCCCGCGATAGAGCAGGCCGGCGACCCCGAGTGCGAGCCACGCGATGCCGACGTCGTGGATGTAGCCCGACCAGCCCACGCCCGGCTCGATGAGGCCGAACAGCGAGGGCTGCAGCCAGAACAGGACCGGCAGGGCGACCCACACGGCGAGCAGCGCGACCTTGCGTCGGATGTTGTAGCCGACCTTGATCTCTTCCTTGTATTCGTCGGTCGCCTGGTTCACTTCGTCGTAGCCGCGCGGCTCGAAGAAGAAGTGGCCGCTCTGACGCGTCGTCATCGCGACACACCACGCGAGCAGTGCCGCGTAGGCCGGCTCGACGAACAGAAGGACGTAGGCGGCGAGGAAGCTCAGCGCGCTGACGAGATGCAGGCTCTGGTTGATGCGGCTGTGGTGGTAGTAGCGGTGATCGTCGTAGCGTTGTTGTGCCAGGGTCTGCAGAAATTTGGCCACGCGGGTCCTCGTCGAGAAAGTGAACGTGCGTCGTGCGCTGATGCGGAGCCGATGCTCGCGCTCCTTGCGCGACGCGATGCTGAATCACCCCGATGACGCTTCTGCGACGGAATCGTGTCGCTTGTGCGACGGCCGGTGTCATCGCTCCGTCGTGCGCGCTCGTCAGCATCGCGGCCCATGGATCATTCGAGCCTCGCGTCCATCCAGGTGGACCACTTTCCGGCGGCGACGCGATCGTTGCGTGTCGCCGTCGTCACCGAGACGTATCCGCCCGAAGTCAACGGCGTGTCGCTGACGGTCGCGCGCATGGTCGAAGGCCTGCACCGTCGCAACCACGACCTGCAACTCGTGCGTCCACGGCAGTCGCCCGGCGACGCGCCGGAGTCGGGACCCCGTTTCCACGAAGTGCTGATGCGCGGCCTGCCGATTCCGCGCTATCCACATCTGCGGATGGGCCTGCCGGCGAAGAAGGCGCTGGTCCGGCTGTGGTCGTACACGCGGCCGGACGTCGTCCACGTCGCGACCGAAGGGCCGCTCGGCTTTTCCGCGCTCCATGCGGCGAAGCATCTGAAGCTGCCGGTCACGTCGGACTTCCGCACGAACTTCCACGCGTACAGCCGGCACTACGGGATCGGCTGGTTGCGGACGCCGATCATCGCTTACCTGCGCCGCTTCCATAACGCCACGCTCGCGACGATGGTGCCGACCGAGGCCTTGCGCGCAGAGCTCGCCGTCGCGGGCTTCCGCAACGTGACCGTCGTGTCGCGCGGCGTCGACACGACGCTGTTCGACCCGGCGCGGCGCGATGCGACGCTGCGTGCGTCGTGGGGCGTCGCGCCCGACGACCTCGTCGTCAGCTGCGTCGGTCGACTCGCGGCCGAAAAGAATCTCGACGTGTTGCTGCGCGCCTTCGCGGCGATCCGCGGCGTCGAGCCGCGCGCCCGGCTGCTGCTCGTCGGCGACGGCCCGATGGACGCGCAGCTCGCGAACGAGATGCCCGACGCGATCTTCGCGGGACGCCGCATCGGCAACGACCTCGCCGCGCACTACGCGTCCTCCGACCTGTTCGTCTTCCCGAGCGTCACCGAGACCTTCGGCAACGTCACCGTCGAGGCGATGGCGAGCGGCCTGCCGGTGCTCGCGTTCGACTACGCCGCGGCGGGACTCCTGATCGATTCGGGCCGCAGCGGCGTGCTCGTACCCTTCGGCGACGCCGACGCATTCGTCGCTGCCGCGACCGCGCTCGCGGCCGACCGCGATCACCGTCGCGCGCTCGGACGTCAGGCGCGCGAGCGTGCGTGCGCGCAGGATTGGGAGGGCGTGATCACGCGCTTCGAGACGGTCCTGACGCGCGCGATCCAGCCCGGGCCTGCGCGCGCGGCGGTCGGCATCGCGAGGCCGCGCCCCGCCTGACGCGTCAGGCGCTCCCGCTCGACAGGCGCTCGAGCGCCCAGTCGACGAAGACCTGGACCCGCGCGGAAAGTCGCCGGTTCGGATACAGGATCGTGTGCACGAGCGGGTCCGCGGTCCAGTCCACGAGGATGCGACGCAGCCGCTTCGCCGCGAGCGCCTCGCGCACGTACACGCCGGCGGGCATCTGGAAGATGCCGAGGCCGGCCAAGGCCGCGGCGAAGAACGTGTTCGCATCGTTGAACGCGACGTGGAATGGACCGTCGATCTCGATGCGCTCGCCGTCGCGCGCAAAGTCGTACGGAAACAGTCGGCCGGTCTTCGTCGAGAAGTAGCCGATCAGCGCGTGGCGGCGCAGGTCGTCGGGATGCTTCGGCACGCCGTGGCGCTTGAGGTAGCCCGGGGTCGCGAACGTGTGGACCGGGAGCGACTCGAGCCGTCGACCGATCAGCGAGTCGTCGTGCACCTCGCCGCCGCGGATGACGCAGTCCACGCCCTCGCCGAGCAGGTCGACGGGCCGGTCGCTGCTGCCGACCTCGAGGCGGATGCCGGGATAGCGCGCGAAGAACTCGGGTAGCGCGGGCACGAGCACGCGCGTGCCGAACGCCGACGGCACGTCGATGCGAAGGCGTCCGCGCGGACTGCGCCCCGCGGTCGCGAGGCTCGATTCGAGATCCTCGAGTTCGTCGAGCAACGCGACCGCGCGCTCGTAATAGGCGGCACCGTCCTCGGTGACCTGCAGGCGACGCGTCGTGCGCTGGAGGAGGCGGACGCCGAGGTGGGCCTCGAGGCGCGCCACCTGCTGGCTCACGCTCGCTTTCGGCAGGTCCAGCGCGTCGGCGGCGCGCGTAAAGCTCGCCGTCTCGACGACGCGGGCGAAGATCCGCATGGCATGCAGTCGGTCCATGGCGTGCTCGATTGTTCGTGGATCGTGAACAGTACGTTCGAGCTTACCCGGTTGTTCGCGCGTCTCCCGGCGCCGACAGTGCGTCGTCTTGCGGACTACGGTTCCGCGCGATCGAGCAGCGAACGACATGAACACCCCCTTCACCTTCCCCGGCAGCGCGCTCACGGTTCGTCGCGTCGGCTTCGGCGCGATGCAACTCGCCGGGCCGCACGTCTGGGGTCCGCCGCGCGACGTCGACGCGGCGATCGCCGTCCTGCGCGAGGCCGTCGCGAACGGCGTCGACCATATCGACACGAGCGACTTCTACGGGCCGCACGTCACGAACGAACTCATCCGGCGGGCGCTGCATCCGTATCCCGCGAACCTCGTGATCGTGACGAAGGTCGGCTATCGACGCGGCGACGACGCGTCGTGGATTCCCGCGCAGTCGAGGCGCGAACTCGTCGACGCCGTCCACGACAACCTGCGCAACCTCGGCCGCGACGCGATGGACGTCGTCAATCTGCGCGTGCCGTCGCCGGACGACGCGATCGAGGAGCCGTTGTCGGTGCTCGTCGACCTGAAGCGCGACGGCCTCGTCAGGCACATCGGCGTCAGCAACGCGAGCGCCGCGCAGGTCGCGGCGGCACGGGCGATGACGGACATCGTCTGCGTGCAGAACCAGTACAACCTCGCGCATCGCGGCGACGACGCGTTGATCGACGCGCTCGCGCGCGACGGCATCGCGTACGTGCCGTTCTTCCCGCTCGGGGGTTTCACGCCGCTGCAGTCGTCGTCCCTCGACCAGGTCGCGAAGGCGCTCGGCGCGACGCCGATGCAGGTCGCGCTCGCGTGGCTCCTGCAGCGCTCGCCGAATCTGCTGTTGATCCCGGGGACGTCGTCGCTCGCGCATCTGCGCGAGAACCTCGTGGTCGGATCGCTGACGATTCCGGTCGAGATGCTCGCGCGGCTCGACGCGATCGTCAGCGCGTGACGCGCTCCATGCGCCGCCACTCGCCGGTGGACCCTACGTTCGGATCGGCGCGCGGGTCGTCGGTGCCGACCACCTGTCCCTGGCGATCGGTCCAGTAGTACTGGTTCGTCGTCGGCAATTGCACGGCCTGGTTGTTGCCGTAGGGGTTCGCGTAGGTCTGCACGCCGCCGAGGTTCTCGCGGATCGCGACGTTGCGCGCGTCCTGGCTCGCGTTGCGCTGATCGACGACGCCCTGCCAGTTCTTCTGCGACCACTCGCGATAGTCGCGCGCCGCCTGCGCGTACGCGGTGGAGTTCGCGAGGTTCTGGCTCATCACGCCGCGCATGCCGAAGGCGGCGCCGTTCGTGGCCGACACCTGGTCGGCGACCTGCGGCAGCCAGGCCGCGTAGCCGGCCCATTGGTCGGCCGCGGACAACGCGGCGGTCATCACCATCGTCTTCGTATCGTAGGCGGGCGCGACCGAGACCTTCGCGACGCCGCGATACGCGACGCCGCGCGACTCGTAGGCCACGTCGAACGCGACGGCCTGCGCGAAGCCCGACGCCGGCGACGCCGCGCGCGCGTTGCCGACCTGCAGGTTCTGCGCCTGCATCGCGGACAGCTTGTCGTACGCGAAGCGCGCGGGCAGCGCGTTCGGCGGCATGCCCGCGTTGCCGACCATCACGGTCAGCGCGCGCTGGTCGGGCGCCAGCAGCGTCAACGCGAACTGGCCGTCCTCGCCGACGCGCCAGCCCTGCGGCAGCGCGAACGCGAAGAAGCGGGTCTGCTGGATCCGCAATTCCGCGGGCCGCGGGGCGGCTACGACCGGCGTGACCGGCACGAAGCGTGCAGGTGCGTTCGACGACGGCGACGGCGCGTTCGCGGGCTGTGTCGCCGCCTGCATCGGCAGCCCCGCGGACTTCCACGCCTCGATGCCGCCGCGATACCAGAGCACGTTCGTATAGCCGGCGTGGATCGCGCGCAGCGCCGCGTTGTACGACATCCAGCATTCGCGCGACAGGCAGTAGAAGACGAGCGCCACGTCCTTGCGACCCTGCGTGGCTTGCGCGAGCGCGCGCATCGCCTGCTGTTGCACCGGATCGTCGAACGATCCGGCCTGCGCCATCCACGCGGCCGGCCATGCCCGCGGCAAGCTCTCCTGCAGACCGAGTGCGTCGAACACGACGAAGGGCAGTGCGCGCTGTTCTCCGAGCGCGACGAAGCCCTTCGTCGTGACGACCTGGCCGCCCGGAATGCTCGCCGGGGTCGGGCCGTGCATCGGCCCGTCGTGCAACTGCGCAGTCGGCGCGATGCCGAAGTCCTGGCGCTCGCTCGCGGCCAGTCGATCGAGATCGATCGATTGCGCCCACGCCGAGGCGGTGACGGCGGCGAAGAACAACAGCGTGATCGACGGGCGACGGAGAGACGGCATGCGCGAGACCTCGGACGGCGAGGTCGCGATGATCGCGCGTCGACGCGCCGTCCTTGTCGATCGCGAGGTGTCGGAAGGGTAACGGGTGCGGTCAGAAGGCCACCGGCCCGACCGAGCCGATCCAGCAGCGGACCCGGTCCGGTTGTGCGTCGTCCATGTAGAAGAAATGCGTCATGACCGGCCGGACCACGGGTCGGGTACGGTCGTCCGGCGTCATCGTGACGATGCCGCGGAAGACCTTCAACGATCCGCCGTCCCAGTATTCGGTGACGTCGTGATGCGCGGTGAATCCGGTGTCGATGAAGGCGCGCAGATTCGCCCGGATCGTCTCGCGTCCGTTCCATTCGGCGACGCCGAGGCGGCACGTCGCGTCGTCGACGAAACAGTCGAAACCGGCGCCGAACGTCTTGTCGTCGATCTCTTTCCAGAACGCGAGCAACCAGTCGGGTGGGGCGGTCTTCGTGAAGGCTCGGGGAGCTTCGGTGCTCATGGTGGGCTTCCTGATATCGGCAAGGCGAAGGCCTTTGCGGGACGGCCAATCTAAGCGGACCGCGCCCGGCGAAATCGTCAATCGACCCTCGTTTCGCGCCAAGCCGGTCGGCGCTGTTCGATGCCTGTGGACAGGAACGGGCGCAAGCGGCAAGATGGCGAGAATGTCGAGAGCCCGCCGAATTCCGCCACCATCGAGCCGCACGATCGAAGTGCTCGTCTTTCCCGCCGTGCAGCTGCTCGACGTCAGCGGGCCCTTGCAGGTCTTCGCGTCGGCGAACGAGCAGGTCGTCGCCACGGGCGGAGCCCCGCCGTATGCGTTGCGGGTGGTGGCCCGCGCCGGCTTCGGCGTCGTCTCGTCGTCCGGGGTGGGGTTGTCGGCCTCGTCGCTGCCGAGCGCCGACGCACCCGTCGACACCTTGCTGCTGCCGGGCGGCCCGGGAATCGACGTCGCAGCGGCCGACGCGGCGCTGGTCGACTGGGTCCGCGCGCGGGCGGCGCACGCGCGTCGCGTCGCGTCGGTATGCACCGGCGCCTACCTGCTGGCGGCGACGGGACTGCTCGACGGCCGCCGCGCGACGACCCATTGGTCCGTCTGCGACGACCTGCGGCGACGCTATCCAGCGGTCGGGGTCGAGAGCGATCCGATCTTCGTGCGCGACGGCGACGTGTGGACTTCCGCCGGCGTCACCGCGGGCATCGATCTCGCGCTCGCGCTGGTGGAACAGGATCTCGGTCGCACCGTCGCGCTGGCCGTCGCGCGCTACCTGGTGGTGTTTCTCAAGCGGCCCGGAGGCCAGGCGCAATTCAGCGCCGCATTGTCGATGCAGGCGGCGGACGATCCGTTCGGCGCGCTACACGACTGGATGTCGCGCCATCTCGGCGACGACCTCTCGCTGCCCAGGCTGGCGGCGCACGCGAAGATGAGCGAGCGCACGTTCGGTCGCCGCTATGCGCAAGCGACCGGCCTCACGCCCGCGAAGGCCGTCGAGCGACTCCGCGTCGAGGCCGCGCGCCAGCTGCTGTCGGACTCGCGCCTGCCGATGAAGCGCATCGCGCTTCGTTGCGGCTTCGGATCGGAGGAGACGATGCGTCGCAGCTTCCTGCGCCAGGTCGCCGCGACGCCGCAGGACTATCGGGCCCGCTTCAGCCCGGCTTGACGAACTTCAGGACGAACTCGTCCTTCGGCTGCGGCGGATCGGGTTCCTCGCGATCGCGTGGGTCGTTCGGATTGCGCAGGAAGTCGCCGCGTTCGGCGAGCTTGAACCCGGCCGCGGTGACCTCGCTCACGACGAAGGACTCCTCGACCCGATGCAGGGTACCCGACTCCGAGATCCCGGTGCCGGCTCGACCCGCGTGATCCGCGATCACGTAGAGACCGCCGGGCTTCAGTCCCGCGTAGATCGCCTTGTTCAGCGCGGCCCGGTCGACGCCCATCGAACCGAAGTCGTGGTAGTTGAACATCAGCGTCACGAGGTCGAGCGATTGCGAGGCGAGCTCCGGCGGGACCGGGCTGTTGAACGGTTGCGCCACCGGTGCGAGGTTCGCGACCACGGGATTCTTCGCGCGCTCGAGCAACAGCGTCGCCGAGCGACTGCGCGCGGGCGTCTGTCCGGACGCGTCGGGACGCGGCGGTGCGCTCTGTCCGTAGACCCGACCGGTCGGTCCGACCGCGCGTGCGAGCAATTCGCTCGTGTAGCCGCCGCCCGCGCTCACGTCGAGCACGCGCATGCGGGGACGGACGCCGATGAACGCGAGCATCGCGGCCGGTTTGCGGCGCACGTCGTTCGACTTGTCGGCCGCGGTGCGGTCGGGGGCGGCGACGATCGCCGCGATCTGTTCAGTCGTCAGCGGCGTCGGGCCGCGATCGACGGCGGCGCAGGACCCGAGCGCGACGACGACGAAGGACAACAGGATCCGGCGGGGATGGAAACGGGAATCGCGCATCGGGCAGCTTTCGGAGCGGGGCGGACGGGCCGGCCTCTATGATGCACGCACGCGGCGCGCATCCCCGGCTCGTCGCGTCATCCTTCGGGTGGGTTCGGCGCGTGGGGGCTGCGCGGATCCGGCTCGACGTCCTCGACGTGGAAGTCGTAGGTGCCGCCGCCCGCGCGCTTGGACCGATACATGGCGGCGTCCGCCAGCGCGATCAGCGCTTCGGCATTGACGGCGTCGTTCGGATAACGGCTGATGCCGATGCTGACCCGGACGCCGGAGCCGTCGGCATCGGCCTTCGCCAGCGCGGCGACGATCTTCGCGGCGATCAGTCCGATGTCGTGGAGACCCGCGACGTCCGTGAGCAACACCACGAACTCGTCGCCGCCGATCCGGCATACCGTGTCCACGGCCCGCACGCACGAGAGCAGGCGGTGGGCCACGTTCCTCAGCACGCGATCGCCGGCGGCGTGGCCGTCCCGGTCGTTGACGTCCTTGAAGCGGTCGATGTCGACGAAGAGCACGGCGCAACAGACGCGGTTTCGATCGGCCATCGCGATGGCCTGCGCGATGCGGTCGAACAGCAGGATGCGATTCGGCAGACTCGTGAGCGGATCGAGTTCCGCATGCCGCTTCACGACCTCCAGGGCCTCGGCCTGCATGGCGATCGCGGACCGGGCCTCGAGGATGTTGATCACCAGGCGCTCGACGACGTCGACGACGAGGGCCGGTGCCTCGGCGATCCCGCGAGGATCGGCTGCGGCTTCGATGCGCGTCTGGCCGTCCCTCACCGGGCTGGGCTCAAGGTATCGATGCTGCCGTCAGCGATCGCGACCCGCGTCGCGCCGGATGCTTGCGCGGGCCGTCGCTTCTGGGTCGGGTGGCCGCCGAGGAGGCCTTCCTGTTCGACGAGCAGGTCGCCGATGCGGATGCCGGTCCCGTCGATCGTGAATTCCCTGAGCTCGTGCGAATGCGCGCTGGCGCGGACCTTGACCACCGCCATCACGCGACGCAGGCGGCTGTCGAGCTCGATGTAGCGCTGGACGATGATCGCGTCGGTCAGGAAGGCGCTTCCATAAGGGCTGAAACGAAGATCGGTATACCGGTCCTCGAGTTCCGACGTCAGCAGGACCGTCGCGCCGGTGCTGATGAGCGCGGTCATGAGACGGGCCAGCGATTCCCTGAATTCCTTGCGAAACGTCGGCGCCAGTTCGAGCTCGAAGCCCGACAGCGAATCGATCACGACGCGGGTCGCCTTGCGGCGGTGAATCTCGTCCATCAGCAGTTGCGCGACTTCGGTGATCGAGAGGTCGGTCGCCTTCGCGTCGATCAGGCCGACCTGTCCCTGGTCGATCAGGTCGGCGACGAGGCGGTCCCGCGAGCGGAACGGATTCTGTTCGAACGCGACGATGACGCCCGGCTCGCCGCACCGAACGCCTTCCGCGAGAAAGGCGGCCGCGAGGACGCTCTTGCCGGAACCCGACGGACCGGCGACGAGCAACGAGTAGCCGCTCGGCAAGCCGCCGCCCATCATCGTGTCGAGCCCCGGAACGCCCATCGACAGCCGCGGTGGCTGAACCGGTGCGCGGCCGCCGTGCTCGCGGGCCGCGAGCGTGCGCGCAGGCGCGAAGACCTTGATGCCGGTGCGGTCGATCCGGAAGGTGTGCAGTCCGGCCAACAAAGCTCCGCCCCGCATCTTGCGGATCTCGAGCTTGCGGACCATCGAGTCCCGCTCGACGCTTTGATGCAGCCAGATCAGCCCGTCGGCGATCGTGAAGAGGGCGGCGGGCTCCGTCGCGCCCTCGTATTCGCCGATCAGGAACGTGGTCGCGAGCGAGCTGGTCATCAGCAAGGCCAGGTCCTGCACGAAGCGCTGCAGCCTCGCCGGATTCGCATCCTCCGCGTGCCGGGACAGGACGATCGATCGAAACGAGTCGACGAAGACGTAGCTCGGGTTTCGCTCCTCGAGCAACTGCTTGATCGCCTGCAGGATCTGATCGAAGCTTCCCGCGAGGACTTGTTCCGACAGGTTCGCGAACTGGATCGACGCGCCGATCCGGTCGTGATCGAAGAATGTGAACTGCTGTTGATAGCGCAGCATCTTGATCGGCGGTTCGCCGAGCACGGTCAGGTAGAGCGCCGGGCGATTCGCCGTCGCCATCGCGAACATGATCTGATGGGCGAGCGTGGTCTTGCCGCAGCCGGGCGCGCCCGCGATCAGGTTGAACGAGTATTCGGGAAGCCCGTCGCCGAGCACGAGGTCGAGGCCGGGGATGCCCGTCTTCAGGCACTTGATCTTCACGCTCGGGTTCATGTCGGCCTCCCTTGAACGGGGGCGTCCGTTCGAAAGTGATTCAAGACAGGACGGAGGAGGCGCTCGGTCAACGAGCTGCCGACGAGGCTCGTCAGCAGCTCGCAGAAGGATCGGAGCGCCAGGTCGGCCGCGAGGGCCGCCTCCGTCGCGTGTTGGTTCTCGAGAGTCGTCTTCAGGATGTCGAAGTCAATGCAGAAGGTGGAATCCAGGGGAATGTCGGCGAGCCATCGGTACTCGGTCGTGTTCGATTGAAGGGTGCGTTGGTAGAGCGCGGCGACGCCACGTCGTCCGAACACCGGGCTCAGGGCGCCTTCGATCTCCATCCAGATGAGCGCCGCGGCACCGGCGACCGGAGCCGAAGCGACGAGATCCGCCAACAGGCGTCCGAAGGCATCGGCAATGTCGTTGCGGTCGTCCCCGACCCCTGGCGGCTGCAAGGCGCGGGCATCGTTGTCGGTCAAGAACGCCTCTTCTTGTCTTCGTCGATCTGATCAGTAAGGCCCGTCCATGGGAGCTGCGTATCGCCCGGGCGCCGCCGCGAAAAAGTGGAGACCGGTCAGCCTTGTTCGATCCTGCGATGGCCGGAGGGCCGTCGCGGAAAATTCGAGCGAGCGGCCGCCCCAAGATCGATCCAAGAAGTCGACTGCCCGACGTCCCTTCCAGGCTCGATCGTGTTCGCAGCATAGCCCTGTGGTGACGCGCCGTCTGTTCGGTACCAGACATACGGATGTAGGCGCTTCGGGCGTGAGCGCCAACGCGCAAAACGTTCACTGTTGAGACTCTCGATCGCCTATGCTGTCCGACTGCCGCACGCCCGTTGCGGCGTCGAGGGGCGCAGCATGGATCACGACCCGATCCTCTACATCGTCGACGACGATTGCTTCATTCGTGAACTGTTGACGGTGGTGTTCAGCGATGTCGGTGTCGCGGTCCGTTGCTTTTCATCGGCCGGTGATTTGCTAGCGCATGCGGACTTGGCGACGCGCTGCGTGCTGTTGCTCGATGTCCGGATGCCGGACATGTCCGGCCCGGAATTGCAGACGCTGTTGCGGGAACGCGGCCTCGACCTGCCGATCATTTTCCTGAGCGGCTTCTCCGATGTGCCGGTCGCTGTCGCGGCGATACGCGACGGTGCGCGCGACTTCCTCATCAAACCGATCGACAGCGCGGTACTCGTCGAACGCGTGCGCGCGGCCTTCGTGATGCGGGACGTCGTCGCGACGCCGAACGATGACGTCGGCCATTCGAATCGGCTGGTGGCGCTGACCCCGCGCGAACGCGAAGTGTTCGATCTGATGGTGACCGGGGCGACGAGCAAGTGCATCGCCCGCGCCCTCGACTGCAGCTTTCGCACGATCGACATCCATCGCGGCCGAGTGATGACGAAAATGGCGGCCCGGAGTCTCGTCGACCTCGTCCGCATGGACGCACGCGCCCTCGCCGAGACCTGAAGACCGGTCGGCTGCTCGCGCGCATCGATCGCGTCCGCGATCGGATAGGTACGCGTACGTATAGGCGCCGCGCGCCGCCGCGTTTACCGTGGTCCCGGCGCATCCGCTTCGCTCGCCTTGCTTGTGGGCCCTCTTCAAGCGGCCCAATCCCCGGCGGACCATGCCTCGTCTCTCTCCCGTGTCCAAACGGGCCGCACCAGCCCGCACGAAGGCGGCCACCGGCATCCCCGGTCTCGACAAGATCACGGACGGCGGCATCCCGCGCGGGCGAACGAGCCTGGTGATCGGCGGGCCCGGCTCGGGCAAGACGATCTTCGCGATGCGCTTCCTCGTCGTCGGCGCGGAGTCGCTCGGCGAGCCCGGCATCTTCGTCGCGTTCGAGGAGTCCGTCGACCGCCTCGTCGTCAACATGGACGGCTTCGGCTGGAACGTGGGCGCCCTCGTTCCCGACGGCATCTGCTTCGTCGACGCCCAACCCGCGCCCGACCTGATCCAGTCGGGCACCTTCGACCTCGACGGGATGCTCGCGGCGCTCGAGGGCCTCGCCCGCCGCATGGGGGCGAAACGCATCGTCTTCGATGCGCTCGACATCGTGCTCGCGTTGCTGCCCGATGCCGCGGCCCAGCGACGGGAAGTCTATCGACTGCACGCCTGGCTGGCCGCGAACGAGCTGACCGCCATCATCACGGCGAAGGCCAGCGCACCCGAGACCGAAGGAAAGACGACCGGCCATCCCTTCAGCTTCATGCAATTCATGGTCGACTGCGCCGTGCTGTTGAACCACAGCGTCGTGCTCGGCGTATCGCAGCGCAGCCTGCGCATCCAGAAATATCGCGGCTCCGGATTCAACGAGAACGAATCGCCGTTCGTCATCGGCAAGAACGGGCTCGACGTCGCGATCTCGCGGATGCTCGGGCGCTCCGATTCGGAGGCGACGAGCGAACGCGTGAGCAGCGGCGTCGCGCGGCTCGACACCATGCTGGGCGGCGGCTATTACCGCGCGGCCGCGATCCTGATCACGGGCTTTCCCGGGACCGCGAAGACGACGCTCAGCGGAGCATTCGCCGAATCCGCCTGTCGTCGCGGCGAACGGACGCTCTTCGTCAGCTTCGACTCGGACGGCGTGGAGATCGTGCGCAACCTCGCGTCGGTCGGCATCCGTCTCGCGCCCTATGTGAAGAGCGGCCTGCTGCAGATGATCTCCGCGCGCACGATCACCGGCAGCGCCGAGACCCTGCTGGTCCGCATCAAGGCGCTCGCCCACGATCACCGCGCGCAATGCCTCGTCATCGACCCGGTCTCGGTCCTGGCCCAGACGGGCAACGAGCTCACCGCCCATGGCGTGGCCGAACGCCTGATCGACTGGACCAAGGCCGACAACATCACGCTGATGTGCACCAGCCTGCTCGACGAGATGAGCAGTTCGGCGCAGACCACGACGCCGCTGCACGTCTCGACGTTGGCCGACACGTGGATCCACCTGAACTATCTCGTGCAGGCCGGCGAACGCAACCGCGGCCTCGCGATCATCAAGTCGCGCGGCACCGCGCATTCGAATCAGGTGCGCGAACTGATCCTGAGCGCCGACGGCGTCACGCTGGCGGACATCTACACCGCGGGCGGCGAGGTCGTGATGGGCACGCTGCGCTGGGAAAAGGAGCGCTCGCAGCGCGCCGCCGCCGAAGGGGCCGAGGTCGCGAGCAAGCTCAAGCGCGTCCGGCTCGATGCCGAGGAAGCCGAGCTCCAGGTCCGCCTCAAGTCGCTGCACACCGAGCTCGTCGCGAAGCAGGTCGAGCGCACGCTCCTCGCGCACACCACCGAGAACAACGCGCAGGAGTCGTCGCGCGGACGCACGCGGATCCGTGAGTTGCGCGGCGCGGACTTGCCGAAGCGCGCGGCGCGGAAATAGCGCCCGGTGAGCCGTCCGATCCCCTATCGCTTCCGGCTGTACGTGGCCGGCGAAGCGGAAAATTCGTCGCGGGCGCTCGCGAATCTGCAGGCCATCTGCAGGACGTGCCTGGGCGGACGCCACGCGATCGAGATCGTCGACGTGTTCAAGGAACCGGCTCGTTGCCTCGCAGACCGCGTCTTCATGACGCCGACCCTGGTGAGACTCGAACCGGCACCGGTCCGAACGATCGTCGGCACCCTCAGCGACACGGACGCGGTGCTTCGGGTGCTCGGTCTGACCGCGAGCGCGGTATGACCATCGCCTCCGTCCTCGATGGCGGCGCCCGCGCCGAGATCGACGCCCTCATCGAGACGCTCCATCGCACCGAAAAGCGCCTCGAACAGCTCACGTCGGGCGAGATCGACACGGTCGCCGATAGCGCGGGTCGAACCTTCCTGCTTCAACGCGCGCAGGAACGACTGCGCGTCCGCGCGGCGACGAAGCAGGCGGCGATCCTCGACGCGCTGCCGGCGACGGTCGCACTGGTCGACGCCGAAGGCAACATCGTCTCGGTGAACGATCGATGGGGCGCGTTCGCGGCCACCAATGGTTGCGGGGATCTGCACTGCAATGTCGGCGTCAACTACCTGGACGTGTGCGAACGAGCCGCGTCCCGCGGATCGACGGACGCGCGCAAGGCCGGCATCGGCCTTCGGTCCGTCCTCGACGGGCGGGAGCCGTCCTTTTCGCTCGATTACGAATGTCATTCGCCGACCGAGTTGCGCTGGTTCCTGTTGACGATCGCGCCGCTGTCGGCGAACGAGCGCCGGGGCGCGATCGTGATGCATCTGGACGTGTCGATCCGCGCGCGCGCCGAGCAGCAGACGCGTCAGGCGGGCGAACTGCTGCAG
>Ga0247783_1000012_pt1 | contig 58780 bp, 64 predicted proteins | sample UWRJL064202C5_FD_179911 | JGI IMG/M metagenome (GOLD analysis project Ga0247783, IMG submission 179911) | Plant litter microbial communities from Arlington Agricultural Research Station in Wisconsin, United States - UWRJ-L064-202C-5 | ecosystem: Environmental > Terrestrial > Plant litter >...
AACGGGGACGACCCATCGGACCGCGACGGGCGGACACGCCTGCCGGATCAGCGGGCGCGCCGCGCCACCTTTCCGATCGGCTTGTTCGCCTTGACTGCCGCGCGGCCGAGTGCGGCCGGCGTCGCATCGAAGGCCGTGGCCACGCCCTTCTTCGCCTTCGGCGTCTGCATGCGGTCGAGGAGATCGTCGAACTCGGCGTCGAGCGCCTCGAGCGAGGTCGCGCGCGAACGGGCGAGCGACTGGAATTCCTCGTACGAGACCAGGACAGCGCGCGGCGCGTCGTGACGCGTGATCGCGACCGCGCCGCCGGCAGCCACGCGATCGAGCATGGTGCCGAAGGCGTTCTTGACCTCGGTCGACGCGACGCTCGGGATGTCGACGAGCTCGCCGTGGTTGTTGCGGAACGTCAGCGTGGACATTGCCATGCTCCAGGGTTGGACAATTTGGCCATTTTACGCAGATTGGCTGTTTCGTCCAGAGCGAACGGACGAAACGCGCGATCCGAACCGCGACTCTACCGGTCCGTGGCGACGCGCCGGGCGCGCGAGGCCCGTCCCAGCTGTCACAAATGTCGTTATGAATCCGCCAGCGCGGCGCCGTGCCTCGGACGCTCCGCCTCCGCCGCCTTGCGCGCCGCATCCTCTCGCGCGCGCTGTGCCAGCGTCAGCGCCTGTTGCGCGCCGGGCAGGTATTGCGCGGGCCACGAGACGCCCGCGAACCCCGCGTCGGCCGCCGCATGCAGCGTGAAGTAGGGATCCGCGAGGTGGGGACGCGCGAGCGCGACCAGGTCGGCGCGGCCCGACACGAGCAGCGTGTTGACCTGGTCCGCGCTCGTCACGGCACCGACGGCCATCGTGGCGATGCCGGCCTCGAGCCTCACCTGTTCCGCGAACGTCGCCTGGTACATGCGACCGTAGACCGGTTTCGACGCGGGGTCGGTCTGGCCCGTCGACACGTCGATGAGGTCGCAGCCGCGGGCCTTGAACGCCTTCGCGATCGCGACCGTGTCCGCGCCCGTCGTGCCGCCGGCGATCCAGTCGGTCGCGGAGACGCGCACGCTCATCGGCTTGTCTTGCGGCCAGACGGCGCGCACCGCGTCCCACACCTCGAGCGGCCAGCGCAGGCGGTTCTCGAGGCTGCCGCCGTACGCGTCGTCGCGGCGGTTCGTGATCGGCGACAGGAAACTCGCGAGCAGGTAGCCGTGCGCCATGTGCAGTTCGAGCATGTCGAAGCCCGCCGCGTCCGCGAGCCGCGCCGACGCCACGAATTCAGCGGTGATGCGCTGCATGTCGGCGAGCTCGAGCGCGCGCGGCACCGCGTTGACGCCCTCGCGATACGCGAGCGGCGACGGCGCGACGAGGTCCCAGTTCGGACCGTGCAGCACTTCGTCGAGCGGGTCGTCCATCCGTTCCCAGCCGACCTGCGTCGAACCCTTGCGCCCCGCGTGGCCGAGCTGCATGCACAGCTTCGCCGACGAGTGCCGATGCGCGAAATCGACGATGTGCGCCCACGCGTCGGCCTGCGCGCGACTCCACAGGCCCGTGCAACCGGGCGTGATGCGCGCGTCCGGCGTCGGGCACGTCATCTCGATGAAGACGAGGCCCGCCCCGCCCAACGCGCGCGTGGTGTAGTGGACGAAGTGCCACTCGTTCGGCATGCCGTCGACGGCCGAGTACTGCGCCATCGGCGAGACGACGACGCGGTTCGCGACCGTCATCCCGCGCAACGTCAGCGGCGAGAACAGCGGCGGCGCCGCGAAGCCCTTCGGCAGCTTCGTGCGCAGGCGCTTCGCGACGCCCTTGTTCCACCACGCCTCGATGTCCGCGACGAGGACCGGATCGCGCAGCCTCAGGTTCTCGTGCGTGATCTGCTTCGAGCGACTCAGCAGCGAGTAGTTGAACTGGATCGGCTCCATCGCCCAGAAGCGCCGCACGTTCTCGAACCACACGAGGCTGACGTTCGCCGAGTGCTGGATGCGGCCGACCTCGTCGCGACGCACCGACTCGTAGCGCGCGAGCGCGTGTTCCAGGCCATGGGCGGCCGTCGGCGCCTCGCGCACGAGCGCCGCGTGGAGCGCGATCGCGTCCTCGAGCGCGAGCTTCGTCCCGGAGCCGATCGAGAAGTGCGCCGTGTGCGCCGCATCGCCGAGCAGGACGACGAAGGCCGAGGAGCCGTCGTTCCGCTCGACCCGGTGATGCCAGGTCTTGCACGTGATCGTCGGGAATTGCCGCCAGTGCGAACGGTTCGTCAGGACCTCGTGGCCGTCGAGTTCCTCCGCGAACAGCTTCTCGACGAAGCGCGCCGTCGCCGCCTCGTCGGTCGGCGCGAGGCCCGACGCGTGGAACGCCTCGTCGGTCGTCTCGATCACGATCGTGCACTCGCCGTCTTCCTGTCCGTGGCGGGCCGTGTACTCGTACGCGTGCATGTTCCAGATGCCGGGCTTGTACGGGCCGTCCGTCGGACTGATCGTGTCCTCGCGGAAGCTGTACGTGAAGCCCGGCAGCCGCATGCGCGCGCCGAGCCACGTGAAGCGGTTGCTGCGCAGGTCGACCTTCGGCGCGAAGTGCGTGCTCAGCGACTCGCGCACGGCGCTGTTGATGCCGTCGGCGGCGACGATCAGGTCGGCGTCCGGATGCGAGTCGATGCCCCGGTCCTCGACGCCGTAACGCACGTCGACGCCGAGCTCGGCGGCGCGCCGCTGCAGGATCTGCAGCAGCGTCAGCCGTCGGATGCCCGAGAAGCCGTGGCCGGTCGAGCGCGACACGGTGCCGCGAAAGTGCGTGTAGATGTCGTCCCAGTACGCGAACTGCGCGGCGATCTCGCGGTACGTCGGTTCGTCGGCGCGCTTCAGGTTGCCGAGCGTCTCGTCGGACAACACGATGCCGAAGCCGAAGGTGTCGTCGGGCCGGTTGCGCTCGCTCACCACGATGCGCGCTTCGGGATCGCTCTTCTTCGCGAGGATCGCAAAGTACAGGCCGGCCGGTCCGGCACCGATGACATCGATGTTCATGTCCAGCATCGTTCCCGCGCAGGCGGGACCCAGTGGCGTTCGCGGACCCGATGTCGCGGCTTCCCGCTTGCGCGGGGACGACGGTGGGCGAGGAGATACTTTAAGTCTAAAATAATTCGATGCCCGTGCAAACCGACCTCCGCACAGCCCGCGCCGTCGCAGAAGACCTCGACGCCCGCGATCCGCTCGCGATGCTGCGCGAGCGCTTCGCGCTGCCCGACGGCCTGATCTATCTGGACGGCAACTCGCTCGGCGCGCAACCGAAGGCGACCGCGGCGCGCGTCGCCGACACCGTCACGCGCGAGTGGGGACGCGACCTGATCGCGAGCTGGAACACGGCCGACTGGATCAACGCACCGCGCCGCACGGGCAACGCGATCGCGCCGCTGATCGGCGCGCGCGACGGCGAAGTCGTCGTCGCCGACTCGACGTCGGTCAACCTGTTCAAGGTGCTGACGGTCGCGCTGCGTCTTTCGGCAAGCGCGGCGTCCGCGCCGGGACGCGCGACGGTCGTCTCGGAACGCGACAACTTTCCGACCGATCTCTACATCGCCGAGGGCGTCGTCGCGCAACACGGCGGCGACGCGCGGCTCGTGCTCGTCGACGCCACGTCGAGCGAGACGCGCGATGCCGCGATCCGCGCGTCCCTCGACGCCTCGACCGCGGTCCTGATGCTCACGCACGTCAACTACCGGACCGGCGCGATGCACGACATGAACGCGTTGACGAGGGCGGCGCACGACGCGGGGGCGCTCGTCGTGTGGGACCTCGCGCATTCGGCCGGCGCGGTCCCGGTCGACCTGCACGCCGCCGACGCGGACTTCGCGATCGGTTGCGGCTACAAATACCTGAACGGCGGCCCGGGTGCGCCGGCGTTCCTGTGGGCCCATCCGCGTCACGTCGAACGGCTCGGGACCGACGACATCCGGCAGCCGCTGTCGGGATGGATGGGTCACGCCGCACCCTTCGTCTTCGAACCCGGCTATCGCCCGGCCGGAGGCATCGAACGCTTCCTGTGCGGCACGCCGCCGATCCTGTCGATGGCCGCGCTCGAGTGCGGCGTCGCGTCGCTCGCCGTCCCCGGCGCCACGAACCCGATGGCCGCGTTGCGCGCGAAGTCGATCGCCCTCACCGAGCTGTTCATCGACGCGGTCGAGTCGCGCTGCGGCGACGCGCTCGTGCTCGCGACGCCGCGCGACCCGGCGGCGCGCGGCAGCCAGGTCTCCTTCCATGCGCGCGGGCCGCTGCTCGGCCATGGCTACGCGACGATGCAGGCGTTGATCGCGCGCGGCGTCGTCGGCGACTTCCGCAAGGGCGCGACGCGCGGTGACGACGCGTCCGGCGAGGACATCCTGCGCTTCGGCTTCACGCCGGCCTACCTGCGCTTCGTCGACGCGTTCGACGCGGCGACGATCATCGCCGACGTGATCGCGAACAGAACCTACGACGACGCACGCTATCGCGTGGTCTCCGCCGTCACCTGATCGGACCGAGCCCATGAACGACACGACCCCGACCTCGCTGACCTACAGCGACTACCTCGGCCTCGACACGCTGCTCAACGCGCAGCATCCGCGCTCGCCGGACCACAACGAGATGCTGTTCATCATCCAGCATCAGACGAGCGAACTGTGGATGAAGCTGATGCTCCACGAGCTGCGTGCGGCCATCGCGAACCTGCTCGTCGACGACCTGCCGCCGGCCTTCAAGATGCTCGCGCGCGTGACGCGCATCATGGAACAGCTTGTGTCCGCATGGACCGTGTTGTCGACGATGACGCCCACCGAGTACAGCGGCGTGCGCCCCTATCTCGGCACGTCGTCCGGCTTCCAGTCGCCGCAGTACCGCGAGATTGAATTCCTGCTCGGCAACAAGGTCGCGCGCCACGTCGAATCCCATCACGGAGAACGACGCGCCTATCTGCAGGCGCTGCTCGCGAAGCCGAGCATCTACGACGCCGCCATCGGCCTGCTCGCGCGCAGCGGCTTCGACGTCGATCCCACGCCCCCGACGGTCGACGGCACGCGCCCGTTCGACGAACGCATCGCCGACGCGTGGCTCGCCGTCTACCGCGAGCCCGAAAAGCACTGGCGACTCTACGAACTCGCGGAAGAACTGATCGACCTCGAGGACGCGTTCCGCCAGTGGCGCTTCCGCCACGTCACGACCGTCGAACGCATCATCGGCTTCAAGCCGGGCACCGGCGGCACGGGCGGGGTCAGCTATCTGCGCAAGATGCTCGACGTCGTGCTGTTCCCCGAACTGTGGAAGGTTCGAACCGACCTATGAAGATCCTCCAACCGGCAGGCTGGGCCGCGCCGCGCGGCTATTCGAACGGCATCGCCGCGGCCGGCACCGTCGTGTCGATCGCGGGACAGATCGGCTGGACCGCGCAATGCGTCTTCGAGTCGGACGACTTCGCGGCCCAGGCGCGCCAGGCGCTCGCGAACATCGTCGCGGTACTCGCCGAAGCCGGCGGCAAGCCCGAGCACATCGTGCGCATGACCTGGTACGTGACCGACAAGCGCGAATACGTCGCGGCCTACCCGGCGATCGGCATGGCCTACCGCGAACTGATCGGCCGCCACTTCCCCGCGATGACGGCCGTGCAGGTCGCGGCCTTGATCGAGGATCGCGCGAAGGTCGAGATCGAAGCGACGGCGGTGATTCCGGCGTGAACGCGGCGATCGTCGACGCGATTCGCGAAAAGCGTCGGCTGCGCTTCGTCTACAACGGTCGCGTGCGACTCGTAGAGCCCCAGTGCTACGGCATCGGCACGAAGGGAACCGAGCTGCTGCGCGTCCATCAATTGCGCGGCGGCTCCCAACGCGAGCCGCTGTTCGACGTCGCGAAGATCGTGGACCTCGTCGTGCTCGACGAGGCGTTCGACGCGCCGGGTCCGAATTACAAGCGCGACGATTCGGCGATGGCCACGATCTTCGCGCAGTTGTGAATTCGCCCTACGGACCGGTCGCGAGTCGTACCACGGCATCCTCGACCCGCCGCTCCGCCTCCGGGGCCGACACGGGCAGCGCGTCGACGTCGCGCGGACCGAGCGCGTGGGCCGACGAGACGACCGAGAGGGGAACGAATGCGGCGACGATCGCGCGGCGCAAGCCCCTCATGCGGGGACGACCTGCGCCGCGCGCTGCGCCGACAGATGCGCACGCCCCTTCGCGGAGACCGCCACGCGTGCGGGCTGACCGCGCACGTGTCGATGCTCGACGAAGCCGCGCGCGTTGACTTCCTCCCACACCGGCAGCCGCGGACATGAGGTGCGCCACGCCTCCATCACCTCCGCGTACGGACGCGGTTCGCGGCCGATCCACTCGAGAAGGTCGAGGATCAGGGCGTCGACAGGATCGGACATGCGCTCCTCCTTCGTCGTTCAGTAGAACCACACCATGCAGATCCGTCCGTCACGAATCCGATACACCGCGATCGCATCGACGACGGTGTCGGCGATCCCCGTGACCCGCTCGTGGTCGACGACCGTGTCGCCCGCGACCATGCGATTGACGACGTCCGCGTGCAGGCTCGCGTTCGTGAAGCGGTTCTTCGCATAGTGCGCGGCGAAGGCCGCCTTGCCCGACAGCACCGGCTCGGCGGCCGGCGGGCGAAAGACCTGGATGTCGTCGGTGTATTCGGCCACGAAGCGTTCGAGGTCGTGCGCGTTGTACGCGTCGAGTTGACGTTGCACGGGATCGACGGGATTCATTGCACGGTCCTCCTTCGTCAGGTCGGTCGATTCGCGCCGCGTCGTTCGCGCAGCGCGTGGAACAGCGTCGGGACGTCCGCCTGCCAGCGCGGCATCACGACCGAGATCGCGAGGCCCTCGAGGTCCGCGACGATCCCGACGACGATCGCCCACGTCACCGGCGTGCCGGTGTCGCCGAACACCAGCAAGCCGAAGAAGCCGACGAACAGCGCGACGCCCCACAGCTTGGACGACCACATGTGATAGCTCGCCTCGCGATGGAACTTGACGAAGTCGAAGACGTAACGCAAGGCCTCGAGCGCGGCGAGTGTCGCGAGCAGCGCGACATGGTCCGTGATCGCGGCCGGATGCAGGCGCCACGCGGCGAAGACGCACGCGCCGTAGAACACCGTGTCCGCCGCGCTGTCGAGACGACGCAAGGTCGGCGTCGCGACCCCGAGGCGTCTCGCGACGATGCCGTCGAACACGTCGGAGAGGAAGGCCGCGATCAGGCAGACCGCGAAGGCGGCGGGCCACGGCGCTTCGAGCGCGAGGACGACGACGACCGGCGCGAGCAGCGCGCGCAGCCCGGTCAGCGCGACGGGAACGACGGCGCTCACGCCCGCACTCAGCAGGCCACGACGCCGGCCGCGCTCGCGACCGAGACGAGCGACGCGGCCGTGCGGACGTGATTCCAGCGCAGCCACTCGCGGACGTAGATCGGCCAATAGGCTGCGGCTTCGGGCGAATCCTCGGCAAGACGCGCGAGACGCTCGTTGCGCGGCACGTTGAATGCCATCGTCACGCCGAACGATCCGACGAGATACGACAGGCCGGCGACGAGCAGCAGCGGCGAGCGCCGGTCGTGCCACGGGAGGAAAGCGGCGACGACGCAGGCGGCGGTGAGGACCGCGGTCCCGACGAACACACCGAGGAACATCGGTCCGAGCACGACGACGTTGATCCGCTGCATCGCCGCGACGCCTCGGCCTCCCGGCAGTTGCGTCAACGCCTTCATCACGAAGCTCGAGAACGCGAAGAAGACGCCGGCGATCAGCGCGGCGCCGAGGACGGTGAGCAGGGCAAGGGCGTTGGTCATCACTCGATGCATGGATCGCGTTCGACGGCGTTCGTGCACGCGAGACTCTACTGCCCCGGGACCGGGACGGCCCTCGTCGAGGGCCCGGCCGCCATCCTCGCGTCCTCGCGCAGGTTGTCGAAGAGCGCGTACCAGTCCACGCGTCGGGTCGCGACCATCACGCCGGCGAGCACCGCGAACAGCAGCAGCGAGCCGACGATCAGCGCGCTCTGCTCGAGCTGCAGCAACGTGTACAGCGCGCCGTACAGCACGGTGATGCCGGCGCCGAAAACGAGGCCCGCCCGCCAGCCGCGCAGCACGAAGCCGCCGTAGAACGTCAACAACACCGTGCAGGCCGTCGCGCCGGCCAGATAGGCGCGATCGAAGCCGACGTGCTCCGTGAGGCTGACGAGCAGCAGGAAGAAGATCGCGATGGCGCTGCCGACCAAGAGGTATTGCATCGGGTGAACGCGCAGCCGACGCAGGACCTCGACGAGGCCGACGCCGACGAAGGTCAGCGCGATGAACAACAGGCCGTACTTCGTCGCGCGGTCGCTCAGGACGTAGGCGTTCACGGGATCGAAGAACGCGACGCCGAAGGTCTCGATGCAGCGCGCCGCCTTTCCGTCCACGACGCCTTGGGACTCGTTGCCGTCGAGCGCGCACGCGGCGTTGCCGTCCAGCATCTCCTGCGGCGCCGAGGTCGCGAGCGCATTGAGCTGCCAGCTCGCCTTGAAGCCCTGTTCCGTGATCGTTCGGGCGAGCGGCAGGAAGCGGCCGCCGAACGAAGGGTGCGGCCAGTTCGACGCGAGCGCGACATGGGTCGTGCCCGCGATCGGCGCGAAGGCGAGGTCGCCGGTACCGACGAGCTCGAGCGAGATTTCCGCGGCGAACGGCGCGCCGGCCTGGATCGGCGCGCCCGCAAGCTCCGCATGGAAGCCGCGGGGATGGCTCGGGTGCGCGGCGCCCGGCAGCACCGGCAACGCGTCGCCCGCGACCGTGATCGTCGCGCGACGGATGCCGCGCGCATCGCCGACCGCGACGAAGATCTGCGGCGTCTCGCATTGCAGCGTCGCGCCGGCGTGCTGCGCGACCGGGCGAAGGCTGTCGAGGTTCACCCAACGCGCGTCGAGCGTCGCCTTCATCGTGTAGCCGTTGACGTTGAAGATGCCGCGGTAGCGCGGCTCGACCACCGCTCTCGCATCGACGTCGAGGGACGCCGGCAGCGCGACGAGCGTGAACTCGCGGGTCTCGTCGACGGTCTTGCGTTCCTTGCCTTCGCCCTGGACGCGGGTCCAGTTCTCGGTGCAGCGGCGTTGCACGGCCGGGCCGACGAGCACCTGCCGCGACGCGAGGCTGTCGGCGACGCTGCGTTCGGCCTCGTGCAGGCGCGCTTCGCGCTCCCGGACGATGCCGCCGATCATCTGCAACGCCACCATCAACGCGACCAACACGCCGCCGATCGCGACCGCCTTGCCGAGCAGGGGAAACCTCATCGCACGCTCCCGAAAGTCGAGCCGCGGGCTTGCGGCGCGACGGTCAGGGTCGGGCCCGCGTGCGAAGCGACGACGAAGGCGGCGACGACTTGTGTGAAGTCCGCGTGAAGGCGTCGGTGCGCCGGCTAGGCGAAGACGGGCTTTCCCGCGGCCACGCGATCGCGCAGTTCGGCCAGCATCTCCTTCTCCGTCATCCCGCTCGCCCAGGCAGGCCGCAATTGGAAGTGTGGCTGGTCGACGATCGACGTCCAGTTGCCGCCCCACTCGAGCCCGAGGTCCATGCCGAGCACGCCGACGGCCTTGTATTTCGGCGACTCCGGCTGGTAGCTGTTGCCGGAGAAGACGCCGATGTCGAACGCGATGCCGAAGTTGTGGTTCGAGTAGCCGCTGCGTGCGTTCGTCACGCGATTGCCCGGCGTCGTGCGCCCCTTCGCATAGAGCGCGTCCTGCTCGGCGTACGTGCGCGATCCGCTGATGATCTTGATCGCGATGCCGTTCGACGCCGACTTCTGGACGAGCGCACGCGCGATGGGCTGCACGTCCGGCAGCAGGGTCGCGATGTTCTTCTCGCTGCGCTCGTCGACCTTCGACAAGGCCAGGGCCGGCGCGACCCCGTCGATCGACGGCTTGACGATCGCGGCGTAGATCGCGCCCCAGGTCTCCGAACCCGCTTTTCCATCGACTTCGATCCGCAACTTCTTCTGGACCGCCTCGATCATCTCGCTCAGCAACATCCTCGTCCTCCCGTTCGTGATGATGGGTCTTCGTGGTCGCATCGGCCGGCCATCGTCATGCGGGACAGTCGTTCAGGACGCGCGCGCGAAGCGCCGATCCACTTTGACGGGTCGCACGATCGTGGCGGCGACGAATACGAGCATCGCGCGAAGACCGTACGCACCCGTCGCCGTTCAGGGCGCCGGCGAGGCGAGCGGCTTGCCTTTCTCCACCACATAGACGCCGATCAGTCGGGCCGGCGTACTCGCGGTGTTGCTCGCGTCGTGCACCGTTCCCGCCGGGATCACGAACGATTCGCCGGCCTTGACGACGCGCGGCGGCTGTCCGTCCACCGACAACTGAAGCTCGCCTTCGGCGACATAGCTGATCTCGTCGCCCGGATGCGTATGCCGGCCCGCCTGGCCGCCGGGCGCGATCTCGACCTTCGCGACCACGGCCTCGCGGCCCGGGACCGAGACGTCGGCCTTGCCGACGACGGTGCGTGTCAGCCCGCTCGCCTGCGCGAACAGCGCGCCGCTCGCGATGAGCAGGCTCGCGCCGACGATGGCGATCGAAGTCTTCCTGGCGATGTGCATGGTGTCTCCTCCTGTTGTTGAACGACGAACGACGATCCGCGTCGCGCTAGCGCGACGGCGGCTCCTGCATCTCGGGTGTGTCCTTGCAGATCGCGCAGTGCACGCCACGCCTCGCCTGGAAGAAGCGGGCGACGGTGAAGATCGTCGCGGAGATCGACGCCCAGATCGCGGCCTGCAGCGTCGCGACGCCGGCATCCCGTCCTTTCAGCAACTGGCCGATCGCGATGATCGCGAACGCGATCGCGAGGACGGTGAAGAAGCGCTTGATCCAGAACGCGGTGCTCATGATGTCCTCGTCGTTGCGCGGCGACGCGTCTCGTTCGCCCTCACCTGGAGGCCGCCCTTCGACGGTCGGTCGATGATCGACGCGCGCGAGTCGACGCGATAGCCCGCGAGCAACGCCTTGTCGCCTTCCACGCGGAATGCGAAGTGCTCGTCGGCCTCCCCTTGCTCGTAGATCGTCGCGTAGTTCAACGTCACGAACGTGCCCGAGCCGTTGTAGTTCACGGTCCATCCCTGTTGCGTCGACGACTTCGTGGCGCCGAGCTGGCGGCGGATCGATTCGAGCCGTGCGATGAACTCGTCCTTCGTCGCTTGGCGCTTGAGGTCCTCGGCAGCGGCCGCATAGATCGCCTCGAACTGTCCGGCGTCGAACGACGCGTGGAACTGCGGCACGGCGCGCTCCGCGATCGCCGTGTCCCCGGACATCGAGCAGCCCGCCAGCAGCATCGCCAGTCCGACGAGCCCCAACCGGATCGCCTGCGTGATCGGCTTCATGCGTGGATGGCAGTGTGTGCGGAGTCAGGCGTCGGTGCGAAGAACACGTCGAGCGTCGGAAAGCTTGCCTCGGCCTCGATGCAATCCGCAAGAAAGATCGCGAAGCCGATGTCTCCGGTCCACAACGAGTGTCGCCAGCAGCCGTGGCGGACGCGCGCGGCCTCGGTCTGGGCGATGCCGTGCATCGCGAACGCGCGCGCGCGTGCGAGCCAGCGCGTATCGCCGGTCCGGCGGTACAGCTTGAGGAAGGCATAGCCGTTGCCGCCCGTGCCGTGGCAGAGGTTCGAGCCCTTGTTCAACGGTCCGGCGTGCCAGATCAGTTCGCCCGCCTCCAGCAGCAACGCGTCGAGTGCCGTGCTCGGCAGCCCCGCGAGACTGATCACGAAGCCCGGCGCGCCGTGACACCACTGCACGACCCGGCGCCTCGGGCCGGGCGGCGGTGCGAGCTGCGGGTCCCAGTTCGCGCGCCCGCCTTCGCGCGACGCCGTTCGCGCAGTCGTCTCGACGATGCGCGCTTCCCATGCGGACCAGGCCTCGGGCCCCAGCAGGTACCGGCCACGGATCAGCGGCAACGCGGCGCCGGCGAAGCCGTGTCCCGCGCCGAGATAGGCGGAGCGTCTGCCGTAGAGGTCCTGCGTCCAGAAGAAGCACGCGCGGTCCTCCGACCACTCGAGCCTGTCCCACAAGGCCTGCGCGCTGCGCCGGAACAGCGTGGCCCAGCGCGCGTCGCGCGTCTTCTCATGGAGGAAGAGCGCGGCGAGCATCGTCCCCGTCGCACCCCAGAGCAGTTCGAGCGCGGGATGGTCGACGTTGCCGGCGATGAGTCGCTCGAGCGCGTCCGCCGCGTCGTCGCCGGGTCGTACGTCGAAGGCGAGCATGCGGATCGGCGTCTCGCCCATCAGGTAGGACGCGGCCTCGCGTTCGGCGATCGGGCCGAGCCAGTCGCGATTGCGCGCGAGCAGCGTCTCGAAGGCATCGGCCTCGATCGCCAGGGGCCGTGCGAAACCCCGCGCCGCGAGATAGCGCAAGGCCCACAGCACGCCGGCCGCGCCGAAGTACAAGGGCGTCGTGACGCCGTCGGCCGCTTCCCCGGGCTCGAGGTCCTGCGGGTGCCGCGGCCAATAGCGGTCCGGGTCGTACGCGCGTTCGGTCCCCGCGACGATCGCGTCGATCGTCGCGCGCGCCTTCGCGGCGTCCCAGGGCGCCTCGACGAGCGCTTCGTGGCGCTCGGGGTCGTGCAGCATCGACCCGCTAGAGCGGACCGTCGCGCCGCTCGATGCGGAAGCCCCTGACCGCGAGCCATCCGATCACGATGAAGATCAGCACGATCAGACCCTGCGTCGCGCCGAAGGCCGGCGCGTTCGGCCCCGGCGCGAGCGTCGCGAGGACCGGCGTCTTCTGCAACAGCTGGGCCATCAGCACGAACGTGTTCGCCCAGAGCGCGATGACGCTCGTGATGACGAAGACCTTGCGCCAGCCGCCGACGAGATGCTTGACATAGATGGCGAACAACGCGATCGCGAGGTCGACCAGGGAGATCGCGCCGACGATGTGCGACGGCAGGACCTGCGTGAACGGGAAACCGTAGCCCGTGGCGCTGGTCAGGATCGTCGTCAGCAGGAACAGCGCGATCCAGCCGCGCAGCCGGACGCCGGCGATGAGCCCGCCGACGGCGACGAGGCCCGCGACGATGCCGATGACGCTGATCACGACGTGGATCAGGGTGAAGACAGGAAGACTGAACACGCGAGACCTCCGCAAGAGGGGTGAGTGGGATACGGGAGGATGGAAGCGCGTCGCAATCTTGCCCGTACCGACATCGTAGACGACGGCCGTGACGACGGCTCAGTTCAGCGGGTCAGCGGCGTTTCCATGGACATCGCCTCGAGCCACCTGCCGGCGCGACGGACGTAGACGACCGATGCGCGGACCCTCGGCGCGAGCTTCTTGCCGCCGCACTCGGCGTCCTGCGTCGCCGTGTAACTCATGATGACCATGTCGCGGGTCGTCAGCGCGAAGCGATAGTCGGCGAGCGCGAAGCTCGCGACCTTGCAGGCCGTCGGCAGCTCCTTGAGGAATTGCGTCTTGTCGGTGACGCCGTCGGCGTTGATCCAGACGGCTTCGCGGATCGTGTTCGCGGCATACCACCGGGCGTCCCTGTTCTTCCAGGCGGTCCAGCCCGACTTCTCGAGTTCGATGACCCTGGCGCGCGCCAGGTCGCTGCCCGACGGAATCGCTTGGGCGAGCGCCGCCTGCGATACGAGTCCGGCGACGATCGCCGTCCAGAACTTGTGCATGGTCCTCCCCGTCCCGTCATCGAGAGCCGCCGGAGAATAGCGCGCGCCGATGCGGCCTCACTCGGTTTCGCGCTTGTCGATCGGCGCGAGGTCTTCGGTCCAGTGCAGCGCGGAGCGCCACCACTTCTGTCGGCGCGGGACGAGCGCCGCGCGTTCGGCGATTCCGCCGACGCGCAGGTTGTAGACCTTCGGCGCGTCGGCCGCCGTGGCGAAGAGCGGAGAGCCGCACGCGGAACAGAAGCCGAGCGCCCGTTTCGCGCCGCTGTCGCCGACCTTCAGGTAGATCGCCGGCTCTCCGGCGACGAGCCGGAACGAGCCCTCGTGCGCAGGGACCGACACGCGATACGCCGAGCCCGTCAGCGCCTGGCAATCGGTGCAGTGGCAGATGGTCGTTCGTTCCGGATCGATCTCGGCTTCGTAGCGGACGGCGCCGCAGTGACAACTTCCGTGAACGTGCATGGTCGACTCCGTGGAAATGCTCGAGCATAAGACGACGTGGGTGACGTCGAGGTGGAGACGGCCCGGACTAGAATCGCGGTCCGCCCTCGCATCCCGCCGGAGATCCGCGCATGAACGCTCCCGACAACACGCAACGTCTCAAGGCCCGCTTCCATTGGGAAGATCCGCTGCTGCTCGACCTGCAGCTCAGCGATGAAGAGCGCATGGTCAAGGACGCGGCCGCGCGTTATTGCACCGAGAAGCTCGCGCCGCGTGTCGTCGAGGCGTTTCGGTCCGAGACGACCGACGTCGCGATCTTTCGCGAGATGGGCGAACTGGGCCTGCTCGGCCCGACGATCCCGGACACCTATGGCGGCCCCGGTCTCAACTACGTGTCCTACGGCCTGATCGCGCGCGAAGTCGAGCGCGTCGATTCGGGTTATCGCTCGATGATGAGCGTGCAGTCATCGCTCGTGATGGTGCCGATCTTCGAATTCGGGACCGAGGCGCAGCGCCAGAAGTACCTGCCGAAGCTCGCGTCCGGCGAGTGGATCGGCTGCTTCGGACTCACCGAGCCGAATCACGGCTCGGACCCCGGCTCGATGATCACGCGCGCGAAGAAGGTCGACGGGGGCTATGCGCTGACGGGATCGAAGATGTGGATCTCGAACTCCCCGATCGCCGACGTCTTCGTCGTGTGGGCGAAGGACGACGAAGGTTCGATCCGCGGCTTCATCCTCGATCGCGGAGCGAAGGGACTCTCGGCGCCGAAGATCCTCGGCAAGGTCGGCCTGCGTGCGTCGATCACCGGCGAGATCGTGATGGACGAGGTCTTCTGTCCTGAAGAGAACGCGTTCCCGGACGTCCGCGGGCTCAAGGGTCCGTTCACGTGTCTGAACTCGGCGCGCTACGGCATCGCCTGGGGCGCGCTCGGCGCGGCGGAGGACTGCTGGTTCCGCGCACGCCAGTACGTGCTCGACCGCAAGCAGTTCGGGCGGCCGCTCGCGGCGAACCAGTTGATCCAGAAGAAGCTCGCCGACATGCAGACCGAGATCACGCTCGGACTGCAGGGTTGTCTCCGGCTCGGACGCATGAAGGACGAAGGCTCGGCGTCGGTCGAGATCACGTCGATCATGAAGCGCAACTCGTGCGGCAAGTCGCTCGACATCGCCCGCATGGCGCGCGACATGATGGGCGGCAACGGCATCTCCGACGAGTTCGGCGTCGCGCGCCATCTCGTGAACCTCGAGGTCGTGAACACGTACGAGGGGACGCACGATATTCACGCGCTGATCCTGGGGAGAGCGCAGACGGGGATCCAGGCGTTTCAATAGAGGACTCGCTCGAACTTGGTGTCATCCCGGCGAAGGCCGGGACCCAATTTCGACGGACCGCGCAGACATTGGGCCCCGGCCTTCGCCGGGGTGACACAAGCGGATGACGCGTCCCTCAATTCCTGCGCCGCTCCGCGACGCCCTCGCCCGCCAATTCGACGTCTTCCCCGACGTGATCGACCGCGTCCGCCTCGTCCCGCACTCGCGCTTCGCGCGCCTGCACGGTCGTCGCGTCGCCGCCACCACGCGCCGCGACACGATCTATCTCGCCGGCTCGCTCGCGTCCTTCGTCCGCGATCCGGAGCTCGTGTTGCACGAGTACTTCCACGTGCTGGCGCAATGGAATACCGGCGCGCTGACCGTGTGGCGCTACCTGCGGGAATCGCTGCGACACGGCTATCGCGACAATCGCTTCGAGGTCGAGGCGCGCGCGTTCACGCGTCGGCACGTCCTCGCCTTCGCCGCCTCGATCGGATCGCATGAAGCCGCGCGCGCTTAGCGCACTCGTCGTCGCGACGCTCGTCGTCGCCGCCGCGCCGGCCGAGGCGCGAACCCGCGCCTGTTCCGGTCCGGCGGTCCGCGGCAGCGCGACCGGCGTCGACATCGGCGGCCCCGAGATCGCGACGGGCTTCGCGAGCAAGGACGTGGTCGCGACGCGCACGGTGATGGCCGTCGCGTCGAACCCGCTCGCGTCGCGCGCCGCGTGCGACGTGCTCGTCGCCGGCGGCAGCGCCGTCGACGCGGCCGTCGCCGCGCTGGCGGTGCTCTCGCTCGTCGAGCCGCAGGCGACGGGCATCGGCGGTGGTGGCTACCTCGTGCATTTCGACGCGAAGACGGGAATCGTCGACACGTACGACGGGCGCGAGACCGCGCCGGCCGCGAGCGGCCCGGACGACCTGCGCTACGTCGACGCCGCGACCGATCGCACGCTGCCGCGCCCGAACCCGCGCGCGAGCGGTCGTTCGATCGGCGTGCCCGGCGTCCTGCGGATGCTCGAGGCCGCGCACGCCGCGCACGGGCGTCACGCGTGGCTCACGCTCTTCGCGCCGGCGATCCGCCTCGCGCGCGGCGGCTTCCCGATCAGTCCGCGGATGGCCGCGTCGATCGATCACGAGCGGGTCGCGCTCGCGCGCGACGACGACGCGCGCGCGTACTTCCTCCGCCCCGACGGCTCGGGCAAGCCCGCCGGCACGTTGTTGAAGAACGACGCGCTCGCGACGACCCTCGACGCGATCGCGCGCGGCGGTCCCGACGCGTTCTATCGCGGACCGATCGCGCGCGACCTCGTCGCGAAGGCCCGCGACGCGAACGGCATCACGCCGTCGAAGCTCGCGCTCGACGACCTCGCGGCCTATCGCGCGCGTCGCGCCGATCCCGTGTGCGCGCCTTATCGCGACTTCGTCGTGTGCGGCATGGGCCCATCGTCGTCGGGCGGCATCACGGTCGCGGCAACGCTCGGCATCCTGTCGAACTTCGACCTCGCATCGCGTCGGCCGACGCCGATCGATCGCGACGGCGGCCGGCCGCAACTGGCCGGTGCCCACCTGATCGCCGAAGCCGAGCGCCTCGCCTACGCGGACCGCGACAAGTACGTCGCCGACACGGCGTTCGTCGCGCTGCCCGGCGGCAATGCGGATGCGTTGCTCGATCCCGCCTACCTGCGTCGTCGGGCCGGGCTGATCGATCCGACACGCAGCATGGGCCGGGCACAGGCCGGCGAGTTCGGGCGCGTCGCGCTCGGCGTCGGCGACAACGAGGAACACGGCACGTCGAACCTCGTCGTCGTCGACCGCGACGGCAACGTCGTCGCGATGACGACGACCGTCGAGGCCGCGTTCGGCTCCTTCCACATGGTCGACGGCTTCCTGCTGAACAATCAGCTCACCGACTTCTCGTTCACGCCGGTCGACGCGAACGGCGCGCCGATCGCGAATCGCCTGCAGGCGAACAAGCGACCGCGCAGCTCGATGGCGCCGACGCTGGTCTTTCGCCGCAACGCCGACGGCTCGCGCGGCGACTTCGTGCTCGCGACCGGATCGGCGGGCGGGCCGCTGATCATCCTCGACGTCGTGAAGACGCTCGTCGGCCTGCTCGACTGGGGCCTCGATCCGCAGCAGGCCGCGTCGCTGGTCGACTTCGGCGCGCTCAACCTGCCGACGACCTTCATCGGCGGCGAGCACCCCGACGTCGATGCGACGAACGACGGCGCGAACGATCCGCTCGTGCGCGGGCTGCGCGGCCTCGGGCATACCGTCGTGGTGACGCGCTTCGCGAGCGGCGTCGCGGTCCTGATGCGCACGACGATCGACGGCAAGCCCGCATGGCTCGGCGGTGCCGATCCGCGACGCGAAGGCGTGGTGATGGGGGACGTCGTCGAGCGTGCGTCGTCGACCCTGTCCCCTCCCCGACCTTCCCGTTGAAGGCGAGGGAAACGTCTAGGCGCGATACGCCGCGCGCATCAAGCGATCGTTCACGCCGGCCCACGCCGCCGTCTGCGGCGGTCGCTCGATCCAGATCTCGCGCGCGCCGAGCGCGTCGAGGCTGCGCAGCGTCGCGTAGAGCTCGTGCGCGTAGCGCGTCGGATCACGCGACGCGACGAGGCGGTTCGGCGCCGCGCTCATCAAGGCGAAACCCCAGAGCGCGACGTCGTCGCCCGCCCGCGCGAGCTCGTCCGCCTCGACGAGACGCAGTGGCGTGCTCGGCGCGTAGTGCGACTCGAGCGTGCCCGACGCGCGCGGCGCCGCGTCGTCCGGCAGGCCCGGCATCGCACCGATCACCTCCGCGATCATCGCGGCCGTCACGCTGCCCGGGCGCAGCAGCACGGGACCGACGGCGGCCAGGCGCGAGCAGTCGAGGATCGTCGACTCGATCCCGACTGGACAGTCCCCGCCGTCGATGACGACGATGGTCGCGCTCCCGTCGATCGAGGCCTGTTCGCCGAACTCGTCGACGACATGCGACGCGCGCGTCGGGCTCACGTGGCCGAAGCGGTTCGCCGACGGCGCGGCGATCCCGATCGGCGCATGACGATCGCGACGCTCGCGGCGCATCGCGTAGTCCATCAGCAAGGCCTGGGCGACGGGATGCGACGGACAGCGCAGCCCGATCGAGTCCTGTCCGCCGGCCGCCGCGTCGCCGACGCCCGGGCGTCGGCGCAGGATCAGCGTCAGCGGGCCGGGCCAGTACGCATCGATGAGTTGCTGCGCGATCGGCGGCACCGCGGTCGCCCACTGGCGCAGCTCGGCGCCGATCGGGACGTGGACGATCAACGGGTGATCGTTCGGTCGACCCTTCGCCTCGAAGATGCGCGCGACCGCGGCCGGATCGCCCGCGTCGGCGCCGAGACCGTAGACCGTCTCGGTGGGAAACGCGACGAGGCCGCCGTCGTCGAGCCGCGCGGCCGCCACGCCGATGCGGGCACGCAGCGCCGCGTCCATCGTCACCAGGCCGCGATGCCGAGGCCGGCGGCCACGTCGAGCGCGATGCGACGCGCGTCGTCCGCATTCGGCGCGACCACCGTCACGTGGCCCATCTTGCGTCCCCGGCGCGCCTCGCGCTTGCCGTAGAGGTGCAGGTTCGCGCCGGGATGGCGCAACACGGCCGACCAGTCGGGCTCGCGCGCCTCGTGTTCCTCGGACTCGAACCACAGGTCGCCGAGCAGGTTGATCATCACGGCCGCGCTGTGTCGCCGCACGTCGCCGAGCGGCAGGCCCGCGACGATGCGCGCCTGCTGCGAGAACTGGCTCGTCACGCACGCGTTGATCGTGTAGTGGCCGCTGTTGTGCGGACGCGGCGCGATCTCGTTGACGCGCACCGCGAGACCATCCGCATCGCGAACGATGAAGAACTCGACGCACAGCACGCCGACGTAGTCGAGCGCGTGCGCGATCCGCAGCGTCGCCGCGACGACGTCGGCTTCGAGCGTCGGGGTGATCTGCGGCGACGGCACGGTGGACACGGCGAGGATGCCTTCGCGATGCAGGTTCTCGGCCGGCGCATAGATCGCGGTCGCGCCGTCGTCGCCGCGCGCGACGATCACCGAGACCTCGAACGCGAGCTCGAGCCGCTTCTCGAGCACGGCCGACCCGCCGAGCGATGCGAAGGCCTCGACCGCTTCCGCGCGATTCGCGACGCGCGCCTGGCCCTTGCCGTCGTAGCCCATGCGGCTCGCCTTGAGGATGCCGGGATACAGGTCGTCGGACGTCGACGCGAAGTCCTCGACGCTCTCGATCACCGCATGCGGCACGACCGCGATCCCGCAGGACGCGACGAAGCGCTTCTCCGCGATGCGGTCCTGCGCGACCGCGACGCTCTCGGCCGACGGCGTCGTGAAGGAATGCTCGGCGAGGAATGCGAGGCTCTGCGCCGGCACGTTCTCGAACTCGGTCGTGATCGCCGGACACTGCAGCGCGAGACTCTCGAGCGCCGGCGCGTCGAGGTAGTCAGCCTCGATGTGGTCGTCGGCGACCGAGGCCGCGGGCCCGTCGCGATCGGGGTCGAGCACGCACACGCGATAACCGAGGCTCTGCGCAGCCATCGCGAACATGCGACCGAGCTGGCCCCCGCCGAGCAGGCCGAGCCAACCGCCCGGTGCGACGACGCGCGCGCGGGACATCAGTCGAGCCGGGACTCGGAGGCGACGCGCGTCTGCTCCGCGCGATACGCGTCGAGTCGCGACGCGAGGCCCGCGTCGTGTGCGGCCATCAAGGCGATCGCGAAGAGCGCGGCGTTCGCCGCGCCGGCCGAGCCGATCGCGAACGTCGCGACGGGGATGCCCTTCGGCATCTGGACGATCGAATACAACGAGTCCTGGCCGTTGAGATGCTTCGACGGCACCGGCACGCCGAGCACCGGCACCGCGGTCTTCGACGCGAGCATGCCGGGCAGGTGCGCGGCACCGCCCGCGCCCGCGATGATCGCGACGAGGCCGTTGGCGCGCGCGTCTTCCGCGTACGCGAACAACTGATCGGGCATCCGATGCGCCGAGACGACGCGCGCATCGAAGGCGACGTCGAATTCGGCGAGCACGTCGGCGGCCGCACGCATCGTGTCCCAGTCGCTCTTGCTGCCCATCACGATGCCGACGCGCGCCGCCGGCGCGAGCGGCGTTCGCGACGACGCCTTCGCGGCGGTCTTCGCACGTTGGGCCGACTGGGCAACCGGGGAAGCGACTTGACGAGGCACGATGCTTGCTGGGAATGGGGTCGCGTATTGTAATGGCGCGGTCATCGCATGACCCCGCGCGCCCTCGATGGGGCGCGCGAACCTTCGAACACCTGCCCGCGTGACGACGCGGGGCCCACGATGTCCAGCGAACCGACTCCCACGGCGAAGCCCGCCAACAAGCACATCCGCCTGACCTCGCATCCCAGCGCGACGGGCACCGCGCCCGCGATCCGCTGGGGCGCGCCGACCGCGGCCGAACGCGGCCCGGTCGTGGGCTCGACGACCAACCGCTCGCAGCGCAACGTCATCGGCACCCATTCCGGTTCGTACGGCGTCTATCGCGCGCTCGCGGTGGCCGCGGGCAATCTCCCGCGCGGGCATCGCGCCGACCTCACGAACACGTCGCCGACCGACCTCATCGGCCCGTATCCGCAATGGGGCGACGCGACCAAGATGGTGTCGATCGATCCCTGGGGCGCGTCGGTCACCGAGGTCTTCTCTGATGACATCGCGCGCGGCTACGACATCCGTCCGACGATCGCCGTGACGAAGGCGCACATCGACCTGCCGGAGATCCGCCACGCGATCACGTTCGACCGCCTCGTGCCGGACAACCGCGTGTTGCTCGAGAACGGCTCGGCCGTCGTCACGAAGGTCGCGATCGAACCGGTGTGGTACCTGCCCGGCGTCGCCGCGCGCTTCGGCGTGAACGAGGTCGACCTGCGCCGCAACCTGTTCGAGGAGACCGGCGGCATGTACCCCGAGCTCGTCACGCGCAGCGACCTCGAGGTCTTCCTGCCGCCGATCGGCGGGCAGACGCTCTACATCTTCGGCGATCCGCGCGCGCTCGCGGATCCGAACGTGACGCTGACCGCGCGCGTGCACGACGAATGCAACGGCTCCGACGTCTTCGGCTCGGACATCTGCACCTGCCGGCCCTACCTCACGCACGCGATCGAGGAATGCATCAAGGGCGCCCAGCACGGCGGCGTCGGCCTGATCGCATACAGCCGCAAGGAAGGTCGCGCGCTCGGCGAGGTGACGAAGTTCCTCGTCTACAACGCGCGCAAGCGCCAGGTCGGCGGCGACAGCGCCAGCACCTACTTCCTGCGCACCGAATGCGTGGCCGGCGTGCAGGACATGCGCTTCCAGGAGTTGATGCCCGACGTGCTGCACTGGCTCGGCATCACGAAGATCCATCGCCTCGTGTCGATGAGCAACGACAAGTACGACGCGATCACCGGCAGCGGCATCGAGGTCGGCGAGCGCGTCAAGATCCCGGACGCGCTCGTGCCCGCCGATGCGAACGTCGAGATCCAGGCGAAGATCGCCGCGGGCTATTTCACCGACGGCGCGATCCCCGACGCCGACGACCTCGAGGCGACGAAGGGACGCGGGCTTGTCTGAAGCCGGGTCGGACGATGTCGCCGCGGCCGTGCGGCTGCTGCGCGACCCGGCCACGATCCGCGAGCGCTGCCGCGCGATCGCCGCCGCGGTGACGCGCGGCGCGTCGCCGCACTTCACGATCGATCGCGACGCGTTGCCCGCGGTCGCGGAACGCGTGGCGGTGCTCACGCGCGCGCGCTTCCCCGACCTTTCCACGATCCCGTATCACAGCCGCTGGCGTCACTTCGAAGCGGGCGGCGTCGACCGCAAGGCCGAGCTCGACGCGGCGCTCGCGGGACGCGGCACCGCCGACGTGGCACGCGCCCGCATCGATCTCACGCTCGTCAGCGTGCTGCTCGACGCGGGCGCGGGGCCGACGTGGCGGTATCGCGAGGCGAACGGCGCGACGTACACACGCTCCGAAGGCCTCGCCGTCGCGACGTTTCGCGCCTTCGTCGACGGCCGCTTCTCGTCGAGTCCCGACGACCCGTATCGCGTCGACGCGCGCGCGCTGGCGACGCTCGACGCCGCGACGCTCGCGTCCGTCTTCCAGGTCGACGACGACAACCCGCTCGTCGGCCTCGACGGCCGGACCGACCTCATGCATCGCCTCGCGCGCGCGTTGACCGACCGCCCCGCGACCTTCGGCGACGACGGTCGGCCGGGGTTGCTGTTCGACGCGCTCTCGGCGCGGTCCAACTCCATCGCCGCCGCCGAGATCCTGGTCGCGCTGCTCGACGCGTTCTCGACGATCTGGCCCTCGGGTCGATCGTTCGCCGGCGTCGCCGTCGGCGACGTGTGGCCGCATCTGCACGCGGACGGTGACGGCGCGAGCGCAGGCCTCGTGCCCTTCCACAAGCTGTCGCAGTGGTTGAGCTATTCGCTGCTCGAGCCCTTCGAATGGGCCGGCGTCGCCGTCACCGGACTCGACGCGTTGACGGGCCTCCCCGAGTACCGCAACGGCGGGCTGTTGCTCGACGCCGGCGTGATCGTCCCGCGCGACGCGACGATGCTCGCGCGCCCGATGACGCCGGACGACCCGTGGATCATCGAATGGCGCGCGCTCACGGTCGCGCTGCTCGACGAACTCGCGCCGCTCGTGCGCGCGTTGCTCGGCGTGACCGAGTCCGTGCTGCCGCTCGCCCGCATCCTCGAGGGCGGCACGTGGGCCGCGGGTCGCGCGATCGCGGCCGAGCGCCGCGTCGGCGGACCGCCGCCGGTCACCGTCGTCAGCGACGGCACCGTGTTCTGAATCGACGACCATCAACAGGGAAAACCATGTCCGCGCCCGACGCCCCGCATGTCCATCGGCTCGACCATCCGCTGATCCAGCACAAGCTCACGCTGATGCGCGAGAAGACGCGCAGCACGAACAGCTTTCGCACGCTGATGAACGAGATCGCGATGCTAATGGCCTACGAGGTCACGCGCGACATGCCGACGTCGCTGATTGACATCGAGACGCCGCTCGAGGCGATGAAGTCGCCGGTGATCGAGGGCCGCAAGACGGTGTTCGTGTCGATCCTGCGCGCCGGCAACGGCTTCCTCGACGGCATGCTGAGCGTCGTCCCCGGCGCGCGCGTCGGCCACATCGGCCTGTACCGCGACCCGAAGACGCTCGGCGCGATCGAGTATTACTTCAAGATGCCGCACGACATGCACGAGCGCGACGCGATCGTGCTCGACCCGATGCTCGCCACCGGCAACTCGGCGGTCGCCGCGGTCGATCGCCTGAAGGAGACGAACCCGAAGTCGGTCCGCTTCGTGTGCCTCCTCGCCGCGCCGGAAGGCATCAGACACTTGTCCGAGTCGCACCCCGACGTGCCGATCTTCGCGGCCGCGATCGACCGCGAACTCAACGACCACGGCTACATCGTTCCGGGCTTGGGGGATGCGGGGGATCGGATCTTCGGGACGAAGTGAAATGCGAGCCGGGACGACTTGCTCGACGGGACGTGGACCGAGGCTGCTTGTCGCCGCGTACGGCTGCTAGCGACCGCACCACTGCTGCTCGCAGGGGATGCCGTTCTTGTCGCCGTCCATCTTCACCCCGGGACACTTGGCAAGGAAATACTTGGCTTCGGCACAGGACGTCATTTGAGAGCAGTACGTCCGCCCGTCACAACTGAATCTGCCGGGCGCGTTCGAAGGCACAGCAGGCTTTTTGGGAGACCCGGCCGAAGTCTCTGCGCGCCGCTTCTTCTCCTGGGCATTCAGCTCCTGCGTGCTGGGGAGCTTTCGGACCTCGTTCGATGGACAAGGACCCTGCTGATAGGTCACCGCGCCGTTCACCACGCACTTGCTCACCGGCGCAGCGACGACTTCTGCTACGGCGAGCAAAAGGCCCGCAAGCATCATGAGTACGGACGAGGTTCGCGGCCACGCGTGCCGATGTCCGGGACGGCTACGAGAGCGCGGCTGCATCGATGATGACCATGTCGCCGAACGATTCGGCCCGCGACCGCGTCGCTGCGCGAAGCTCAGGTCGGACCACGCGATGAGTCCGTAAAGACCACCTCGAACCGCTCGCACGCGACCAGCATCGCTTCGTCGAAGACCCGACCGATTCGCGCGCATTCGCGCGAGAAGGCGCTCGCATGCTCCCGGCGCCAGTAGTCCAGCGACCCGTCGCCCTCGCCTTCGACGGCGGCGAATTCCGCGGTCACTTCGTTGAACGGCACGACATCGACACGGAGTGTCTCGATGACGCACAGCGGACGGCCGCCCCAGTCGGTGACCACGCTGAGATCGCCCGGCCGCGGTGGCGGCTTGCCTGCCTGCTCGAAGGACCGATGCAACCCGGCCGTCGCGCGCTTCCTGCCGTCGAGCACCAGGGCTGCGAGGGAGTCGGCCGACTCTTCGTTGTCGCTGAAGTGAAAGGCTTCGTAGAAGCGCGCGGGATCGACGCCGCCCGCCTCGGCATCGAAGCGCTTCCAGAAGTCGGCGATGGAGGCGGGAATGTGCATCGGCGCCGAGTACTGTACGACGACGGGTCGATGAACGTCCACGGCGATTCCATCGGCGGTCGGCTGCAACGGTCCCGAAACCCGACACGGCCACGGGGCCGATGGGCACAGGGATGAAATGTCGATGCGGTGGGAAGGCGATGTGCGCGGTTCCCCCGATTCTCCGGGCGGCGTCGCTGGACTACGATCCAGCGGGCTTGCGAGCGGCACTGGCCGCCGCGACGCCTAAACTTTCTGTCGAGGCGATGTCCCGACGCCTGCTTCGCGGGCGTTGCGACGCGCCTCATGTCGAACGTCGGATGCCCAGACGGAGGTCGTGCTGTGTCCAATGAAAACGATCGTCATGCCGTCGGCATCGCGACGCTCGGAGCGATCACCGGCGGCACGGGGACTGCCGTCGTCGACGGGTTGAAAGACATGGCGCCGGACCTGGCGGAATGGATCATTTCATTCTCGTACGGGGACGTCCTGTCTCGGCCCGGTCTGGATCTTCGATCGCGGCAGTTCGCCACGGTGGCGGCGCTGACCGCGATGGGCACGGCGATGCCCCAACTGAAAGTTCACATTCACGGCGCGCTCAACGTCGGCTGCAAGGCCGCCGAGATCGTCGAAGTCATTCTGCAGATGACCGTTTTCGCCGGATTCCCGGCCACCATCAACGCCCTCAACGTGGCCAGAGAGGTGTTCAGGGAACGCGGCGTCGATGTCGATCGTTGACGGCATCCCTTTCGTTCGTCAGGCCGCAAACCCATCCATGGCACCCACACTCACGCGGGTCGAGCAGGTCGCCCTGCCGTCGCGGTCTGCCGTCGCGACCGCGTTCAAGTCGATGAATCTCGCAGACGCGTTTGCGATTCGACTTCCTTCCGACGCGTCGATGAATCCGGCTGTCCTGGCCCGATTCATCTTCGCGGAGCAGCCGTCGTGGATCGGCGGGCTCATGCAAGTCCGGGACGCGATCGTCGCAGGATTCGGGCTGAAGACCGCCAAGCAGCTCGCACGCGTCTCGAGTGATGTCACGGTCCCCCGGATCAGCATCTTCCGGGTCTTCAGCACCAGCGAACACGAGGTCGTCCTGGGCGAGAACGACAAGCATCTGGACTTCAGGGTGTCGATTCTCTGTTCGCCGGCGTCGCCGCCGACGACCGATCGCGAGCTGACGTTGTCAACCGTCGTTCACTGTCACAACCGCTTCGGCCGAACCTACCTGTCGGTCATTGCGCCGTTTCATCGCCAGGTCGTGAAGGCGAGTCTTCGTCGGGCTGCGAACGTCGGGTGGCCCCAGGCGAGTGCGTAGACGCTTGCAAGCGGGTCGACGGATGACGTCAGGCACCGCCGGCATCGGGATGCCGGCGTTCGATTTCCGCGACCGAGCCGGCGATCAGGGATTCGAGCACGTCGACGTCGAGGTCCGCGAGGCGCTTGAAGTACAAGCAGGCTTTGCCCATCCGGTGCCTGCCGAGCTTGGCCCGCAGCGCGACCTGCGTGGGATTCTCTGCGACGAGGTAGATGACGAGTTCCTTGCCGCGCACGGCGAAGCCGGTGAGGCACGCCTCACCCGAACGACCGCTGTCGTATCGGTAGGTGTACGAACCATAGCCGACGATGCTCGGGCCCCACATGCGTGGCTGTTGCTTCGTCACTCGCTTGCAGATGGCCATGATGGTCTTGCAGTCCGCGAGCTGCTCGGGACTGGCCCTGGACGCCAGGTACGCATCGGGGCTTGCGTCGGTCGGTTTCGTCTTGGTCTCTGCCATTGCGACTCCTGATCGATGAGGGGGCCGGCGTGTCGAGATGTGTCAGGCGTCGCGGCGGGATCGGTGAGACAGGAACATGCACCAGAGGGTTGAAGTACCGAGGCTGCCCTGGCCGGTGACGGTAAAGCCGGCTCGCTCGTAGAACCGGACATTCGACGGGTTCGCCGTTTCCAGATGAACGCCTTCTGAAAGCGGGTCGGCTTCCGACAGATCGCAAAAGGACTTCAGCAGTCGCATCCCCATGCCGAGCCCCTGGGCGGCCGGATGCAGGCCGATGACCCCGAGATAGTAGTGCGGCACCGGCGGCTTGCTTCGCTCGGCAATCTCGTCGTAGAGCGCGGCGCGGCGGTTGAAGCCGGGAATCGAAAACTCGAGGAGATCCCACTCGTGCTCGAGCGCGCTCGGCCAGGGCGGCGGCGCCGTGGTATTGCCCATCGCAGCTCCGCGAACGCCCGCAGTGGACCGCGCGACGAGCACCGGCATGCCAAGCGCGATTCGCGCCCTCGCGAGCAGCGAGAAGAAGTGCGTGAGGCGCTCCCGGTCGTGCGGGCCGGCTTCAAGCAGGAAGCTGGTAATGGGGTCCTCGGCGAACGCGGCTGCCAGGCAGTCGACGGCCTGGGCGAGATCAGAAGCGGCGGCAGCGCCGATTTGCATGGTCCTCGACGATCTAGTTGGGTCGCGGGGCGTCGCGGTGGCGACTCGAATGTCGTGTGAAGAGCAACATCCCGGCGCCGAACACCAGGTACCGGATCCATCGCTTCCAGGCCAGCGCAGACCGTAGCGGGGCAATCAAGACCTCCACTGACTTGGGTCGAGGGCGGTCGCGCATCGAAACGCCTGACGATTCAGTTCAGCGGCGGCGAAGCCGTCCGCTGGAACGATGGATGAACCAGCCACGCATCTTAGAACGCGCGGCCGTATGTCGAGATTCGCTCGTCAAGCTCGCGCTTGAGGTCCGGATGCTGCGAAAAGAGGGGTTCAAGAACTTCGAGGTCAATCTGTGCAGAGCACCTTGCCAATGCCGCGGACATAGAAACGTACTCTTCGTCGGCGAGGTGCAGTTTGATCAGTGGGATGAGATTGCCCAGCATCGTGGAAGAGCGAAACGACTCGAGTGCGATCAGCCGTGCAAGGTCAGGCTTCATCGGTATTCGCGTTAACGCTTCAACGGGGGTCTAACGTCTCAGTTCAGCGGCCGCGCAGCGGTGCGCTGGAACGACGAGTTAGGCATGCAGTCTGGAACGACGAACTCCATTTCAAGCCAAGTCCAACTCGAGAATGATCAACTGAGAAGCAACATCGAAAATGCGTCTCACACAGACAAAGTCCGAAGCTACCGCTGCGTTGTATGGCTTGGCACGCACAAGATCACCTTGTACGGGTATGGCGAAACCAGACGGGCCGAGGCCCCCCATGCTGTACAGCATGAACGCCATTGATTGAGGCTGGTCGAGAACCAGCCCGGCGTTCCGAGCAGCACCGACGAACTCATATTGAATCTTCATTTCAGCGGCAGCCTAACAATTTGGTTCAGCGGCCGCGCAGCGGTCCGCTGAAACGACGGGTTAGGGCCAACCAAGGAGGCCGGGCGCCAATCATGCAAACCCACAAATGTAAAAGCCAGGTCGTAGGCGCGTGCAGCCCGTTACGGCTGCCGTGAACGAAGGTTTGCGTTCCATGAACGCTTGCATGTCGTCTGTCGGATCGTAGACAACACCTTGCCATGCGGCAAGCAAGCCTCCCCAAGGGAACACGACGGCGCGGTGTGGACTTAGCTCGAAAGCGCATGTGACAGGCGCGCAGTCCGGTATCTTCCCCGCAGCAACCGCGGCCCCTGCCGCCTCGTACTGAGCCCTCTGAAGCTCAAAACGTACTGATGTGCCAATTTCGCGTGTTGGTAGGTAGCGCCACGCTAGCAAGAGCGTCGCGGTGGCGGCACAAACAAAGAATGCATCCCGCCGCCGAGACTTAAGTGCAACAAATCCGGAGAACGCCACCGCGAATATGGCTAGTGCAAGGAGCAGCGGCGCAGCAACGACGAAGACAAGAAGATCGACCCATGCGCCAAAGACAACGTACAGCGCGAGTCCCAACGCAAAGGCCGCCCCACAACCAAGATAAGCCCGACGTATCATTTCAGCGCCTTGCCCAAACTTAGGTTTAGACATCGGCGACTCTATGGACCGGTGGTGCCTAAGTCAACGCGCGGACCCGCAGGTCCTTGCCACGACTCCAAATGCGCGGAAAGGTCTTGCTTAGAAGGCATCAATGACGGTGAATGAGAATTCGCGCTTGCAACACGCGCGACGCATGAGCACCGTGAAGCGGATCTCGAACGCGTTCGACGCCGCGACCACCGCAGCAGCGCATCGTCGCAAGCTCCATCGCCCGCGACGCGCAAAAGCTACCCCGCCCTAAGGCGAGACCGTCAATTTCCGATTGATGTCCGCACGATCGTCGTCCTCGCCCTCCAGCAGGCGTCGCGCCTCGAGGCCTTCGACGAGGAACAGGATGTCGCGATACGCCGTCAGTGAGAAGCCCTGGCGACTGCCGCCGCGGTCGTCGTTGAGGAGGGCCTCGAGGTAGAGGCGGCACTCGGGCGTCGGCCACAGACCCTGGATCTTCAGCAGGACCTGCGGATATTCCTCGAGCGTGCGGTCGCCGGCCGAGCTCGTGCTCCATGGCGGCACCTGCGCGTTGAACAACGCGCGGAAGCCGTCGCCGAGCGCGTTGTACTGCGCTTCGCGTCCGGTCGTGCGGTACAGGTCGAGGAGCATCAACCAAACCTGTGGCCCGGGCTTCTCGGTCTCGCGGATGTGACGCGAGAGGAGATTCATCGCCTCCTTCGGGTCGCCGAGCTGCACGAGCAGGTCCGCCTGCGTCAACACGTCGGCGACCTCTTCGACGTCGATCTGGTTCTCGAGCGAATCGCCGCGCAGGTAATAGGGGTTGGTTCCGGTGCGATAAGGACTCACCGTCGCGACGGGCGAGCGGCCGAGCGCATCTTCGGGCTGGACGCCGTAGGAGCCCGTCGGGCGTTCGAGCGACGGGAGACGAGTCGACGTGTCGATCGACGTTCGCGTCGCATCCTCGGACAGGCCCCTGCGACGTGAAACGGCCGACCGCTTGTTCTCGTCGAAGCCCCAGTCCGTCGCCGCACTGAGCGAGTCGCGTTGCGGCGCGATCGTGGTGGGGGAAACGACGACGCGTGGCGCGCGGCCCTTGCGCGACCGGGACGGTCGCGGCGCGCGATCGCGACCGATCATCTTCACGATGCGCCAGACGAACCAGAGGATGAAAAGCGCGCTCAACGCGATCAGCAGCAGGCCGGTCGTGTCGAGGCGCTTGAAGACGTCGTGGAAGTCGAGCTGCGCGGTCCCGCCGTCTCGCGCCTTGCCCTGCGCCGACGCGAGCACCGGCCATGCGGACGCCACACAGAGCGCGGCGAACCTGCGCGCGCGACGCGGCGGACGTTCAGGACAGACGTCGTGCGATGCGCACGAGGGTTGCTTCATCGGATTTCGATCGCTTGAGGCTCGGACTCCGGAGAGACCACAGCACGCGATTCTAGCCGGGGCGCTCTCGTTGCCGTAACGCCAGCAGAACTTTCCGATGATCGGTCGTCTGGAGCCTTCATGCGGTCAGCCGGTCGAGGGCCTCCCGATACTTGCTGGCCGTGCGGGCGATGATGTCGTCGGGAAGCGTCGGCGCGGGGGCGCGCTTCGGCCAGCCGGGCACGGACTCGAGGTAGTCGCGCAGGAACTGCTTGTCGAAGCTCGGCGGGTTCGTGCCGACGACGTAGGACTCGGCGGGCCAGAAGCGCGACGAGTCCGCGGTCAGCACCTCGTCCATCAACGTGAGCGTTCCGTTCGCATCGAGCCCGAACTCGAACTTGGTGTCGGCGATCAGGATGCCGCGCGTCGCCGCGTAGTCGCGCGCCTGCTCGTAGAGCGCGATGCTCGTCGCGCGCACGCGCTCCGCGAGTTGGTCGCCGAGCGTCGCCGCGACGCTCGCGAAGTCGATGTTCTCGTCGTGCTCGCCCATCTCGGCCTTCGTCGCGGGCGTGAAGATCGGTTCGGCCAGGCGCTCCGCGTTCGCGAGTCCGGGCGGCAGCACGACGCCGCAGATGGCACCGGTCGCCTGATAGTCTTTCCAGCCCGAGCCCGCGAGATAGCCTCGCACGACCGCCTCGATCGGCAAGGGCTTCAGGCGTCGCACGACCATCGCGCGCCCGCGCACCTGGTCCACCTCGTCGGATGCGACCACCGTCTCCGGATCGATCCCGGTCAGGTGGTTCGGCACGACGTGGGCCAGGCGATCGAACCAGAACAACGCCATGCGCGTGAGGATCTCGCCCTTGCCGGGGATCGGCTCGTTCATCACGACGTCGAAGGCCGAGATGCGGTCGCTCGTGACCATCAGGATGCGGTCGTCGCCGAGCGCGTAGTTCTCGCGCACCTTGCCACGCCCGAGCAGCGGCAAGGACTTGATCGACGACTCGTACAGGGCGGTAGACGTCACGACGACTCCATCATGCAGTGAAGAACAGCGCGATCGCGGCGAGGATGCCGAGCGCGACGCCGACGGTCACGCCGTAGGCCGACAGCAGCAGCGCTTCGCGCAGCAGCGTCGCGATCCGTCGTCCGCCGTAGACGCGTCGCAATGCGAACGCACCGTGGATCACGAGGCCGACGAGGACGAGCATCCCGAAGTCTTCGCCGAGCGGGATCGACGAGACGAGTGCGAACACGAACGCGACGGTCTGCGCGTGGAAAGCGACGACGAGGTGCTCGCCGTAGAGGCGGTGGCGGTTCCAGTAGAGCAGCTTCAGGTAGAGCGCGAGCACCGGCACGAGCACGATCAGCACATACGGCAGGTAGGCGCGGACGCCCTGGCTGATGCGCTGGCTGCGTTCGGCCGGCGTCATCGCGCTCACGCGCTCGCCCGCGCGGTCGAGGAAGTCGATGCCGGTCCTGATCGTTCCGCTCACGCGTGGCCCGATCACGACGTCGGCCTCCTTGACCTCGCTCGGCAACTTGAACTGCACGGACTCGTTGCCGATCCGGAGTTCGCCGCCCGACAGCCCGCTGACGGCGAAGAGCACCAGGCTGGCCGTCAGGTACAGGCGCAGCGGCGCGATGTAGCGCGCGCGACGGCCGGCGAAGTATTCGACGGTGAGCTTGCCGGGAAAGACCAGCAGCGCGACGAGGGTTCGCCACAGCGCGCCTTCGAGCGCGACGCTGTGCGTGATGAACTCGTGGACGAATTCGCGGACGGTCGGCGGGTGCAGCGTCGTGGCCTGGCCGCAATCGGGACAGAAGCGCGCCTCGGCCGTCGCGCCGCAATTGCGACAGATCGTCGCGCGCGCGTGCGGGTCCGCCAGCGGAGCGCCGAGCGGTTGCGCGTCGCTCATCAGCGGACGAACTCGACCGACCGGATGTTCTCGAAGTCCGCGCGGAACTCGCCGAGGTCGTTGACGCCGACGAAATAGCAGGCGGAGATCTTCGCGTCGATCGCGTCGCCGCTATTGAGCACGATATGGACCGTGCCCTTGCCGCTCCGCCAGTCCGACACGTCGAAGCGCTTCATGCGCTGCATCTCGATCGTCTGGCCCGCGAGCGTCACGAGCACCGGGCGACCCTGGCAGTACTCGCGGATCTCGTCGCGCAGCTTCGTGACCGGGCCGTCCTGCAGCGTGACCACGGCGCCGGTGAACGTCGAACGTGCGATCGGCTTGTCGGACACGCCGGTCGCCGCACCGTCGACGACCGGCGTCGGGGTCGTGGGGCCGGCCGGCTTCGTCGCGCTCGTCGACGACGACGGCGACGGCGACACGGCGGCTTGCGAGACGCTCGGCGGCGTCTTGTCCCTGTCGCCGAGCACGCCGGTCTGCACGAGGATCGCGACGAGGCCGGTCAGCGCCGTGATGATGCCGGCGAGCGCGGTCAGCACGCCCGGCATCGTCGTCCACCAGCTCGAAGTCCGCGTGGGTTCTTCGGCCATCGTCGATCTCGGGCGCGGGAGACGACGCGGTCAGTGCACGACTTGCGCGAGGTCGCCCTTCTTGTAGCGTTCCGCGATCACGCCGAGATTGAGCGGCTTGATCTTCGACGCCATGCCGGCGCTGCCGAACTCCTGGTAGCGCTGGATGCAGATCTTCTTGGCCGCGAGCATCGCGGGCTTGAGGTAGTCGCGCGGGTCGAACTTCTCGGGGTTTTCCGTGAAGTACTGGCGGATCGCCGCGGTCATCGCGAGGCGGATGTCGGTGTCGATGTTGATCTTGCGCACGCCGAACTTGATGCCTTCCTGGATCTCCTCGACCGGCACGCCGTAGGTCTCCTTCAGGTGGCCGCCGTTGTCGCGGATCACCTTGAGCAGGTCCTGCGGGACCGACGACGAGCCGTGCATCACGAGGTGCGTGTTCGGGATGCGCTTGTGGATTTCCTTGATGCGGTCGATCGCGAGGATGTCGCCGGTCGGCTTGCGCGAGAACTTGTAGGCGCCGTGCGACGTGCCGATCGCGATCGCGAGCGCGTCGAGCTGCGTGGCCTTGACGAAGCGCGCGGCCTCGTCGGGGTCGGTCAAGAGTTGCTCGCGCGTCATCGTGCCTTCGGCGCCGTGACCGTCTTCCTTGTCCCCCTTCATCGTCTCGAGCGAGCCGAGCGCCCCGAGTTCGCCTTCGACCGTGACGCCGATCGCATGCGCGATGTCGACGACCTTCTTCGTGACGTCGACGTTGTAGTCGTAGTCGGCGATCGTCTTGCCGTCGGCTTCGAGCGAGCCGTCCATCATCACCGACGAGAAGCCGAGGCGCATCGCCTGGATGCACACCGCGGGCGACTGGCCGTGGTCCTGGTGCATGACGACGGGGATGTCGGGGTAGGACTCGACGGCCGCCTCGATCAGGTGGCGCAGGAAGACTTCGCCCGCATACTTCCGCGCGCCGGCCGAGGCCTGCATGATCACCGGGCTGTCGACCTCGGCCGCGGCGGCCATGATCGCCTGCACCTGCTCGAGGTTGTTGACGTTGAACGCGGGCAGGCCATAGCCGTTCTCGGCGGCGTGATCGAGGAGCTGGCGCATCGAGACGAGGGGCATCGGGGGTTCTCCGGAAACGGGAAGGAAACGAACCCGCGATTTTACCTGTCGGCGCCCTCGCCCGATGCGGTCTGTGCGCCCGGCGGCGCGAGGCGCGCGATCAACGCGCGTTCGGCGGCCTCGAGCGCGACGTCGTCGCCGTGCCGCCGTTGACTTAGCGTCGGCGTCACGGCGATCGCCGGAACGAGTGGATCGTGCTCCATGCGCCGCCCGTCCGGCGATCGATATCCACGTTCGGACACGTGCAGTGCGCCGTTGTCGGGGAGGACGTATTCGCCGCGCACGGCGACGACGCAGCCGCAGGTCCTGCCGCCGACCGCGATCGCGCCGCGTCGCTCGACGAGCGCATGCGCCGCGAGCTCGGCCGCGCTCGCGGTCCCGCGATCGACGAGGACCGCGAGCGGCCTGAGGAAGGACGGGCGGCCCGGCCGCGCGACGAGTTCCTCGGGCACGCCCTCGCGTCCCCGCACCTCGCCGACCCGCGTGGGCTGGGACACGAAGCGCGCGAGCAGCCACACGAACATCGACTCCTCGCCGCCGCCGTTGCCGCGCAGGTCGACGATCATCGCCCTCGCGTCGGCCAGGTCGTCGAGCGCGGCGCGCAGGGCGTCGCGCGACGTGACGTCGAAGCGGTTGAAGCCGATCACGCCGATCCCGGACGGCAACAGGCGATGCACGATGCGCGTCGGCACGTCGCCGTCGATCGCCTGCACGGTGGCGTCGAACACGCTGTCGTCGACGCGGCGCAACGTCAGTCGGTGCGCGACCGGCGGCAGTCCCGTGTTCGCGACCAGCAACGAGCGGACGGCCAGCAATGCGCGCAGGCGGGCGGCGTCGGCCGCGGTCGTCGGCGCGGGATCGTCGACTGAGTCGGCATCGTCGCCCGCGTCGCGCGGTCGATCGAGGAAGCCGGGGTCGAGCGGGCGGCCGTCGATCGCATCGAGCAGCATGCCGCCGCGGATCCCCGCGCGGTCCGCGGGGAAGTTCGGGACGACGCGCTCGACGACGATCCGTTGTTCGACGAAGTCGTAGACGATCCCGATCTGCGTCGCGCGTCGCGCACGATTGTTCTCGGACTCGCGCGGCGTGAGGACGAGCGTGTGCGAGTCGTCGAGCGCGCGCACGTTGCGCTTGAGCACGCGATAGAACGCCGCGTCGTTGTCGACCGCGCGCGCCTCGTCGAGCGTGCGCGCCTCGAGTCGATCGATGTCCTTGCCGCCGAACGCCGGGTCGTAGTAGCGGCTGCGGATCGTCCTCCAGACGTTGCGCACGATCGCGTCGCGCTGACGCGGCGTGCGGTTCTCGACGGCGAAGCCGCGCTCCGACGGCAGCGGCGCAGGATTCGCCGCGATCGCGGCCTTCTCGGCCGAGTTCGCGCGCAGGTCGCGCATCGGCAACGTGCACGATGCGAGCAAGGACAGCGCGAGCGCGACGACGAAGGCCGCGAGCTGCCGCAACGCCGGGCGCATCCCGTTCGACACCGGGTTTCGGTCAGCTCGGCGCGTCGATCGGCCGAGCGATCAGCTCGCCGACCTTGATGATCTTCAGCGTGTTGGTCCCGCCGGGCTGGCCCATCGGCTCGCCGGTCGTGAGCACGATCAGGTCGCCCGACACGACCACGCCCTTGCGCAGCAGCAGCTGCACGGCCTCCGCGGTCGCCGCGTCGCGGTCGAAGTTCTCGGCCAGCTCGAACGTCCGCACATTGCGGAAGAGCGACAGCTTGCGCTGCGTCTGGATGCGCGGCGTCAGCGCGAAGATCGGCATGTCGACGTCGTGCCGGCTCATCCACAGCACCGTCGATCCGGAGTCGGTGAGCGCGACGATCGCCTTGCAACGCAGGTGGTAGGCCGTGAACAGCGCCCCGTAGGCGATCGACTGGTCGACGCGCGAGAAGGTCTGGTTCAGGAAGTCGTTGTCGAGCCCGACGCTCTCCGACTCGTCGGCGGCCGTCACGATCGATGCCATCGCCTGGACGACGCCGACCGGATAGCGACCGGACGCCGTCTCGGCCGACAGCATCACCGCGTCGGTCCCGTCGAGCACCGCGTTCGCGACGTCGGACACCTCGGCGCGCGTCGGGATCGGGTGGACGATCATCGACTCCATCATCTGCGTCGCGGTGATCGCGAGCTTGTTCGATGCGCGCGCCATCTTGATCATGCGTTTCTGCAGCGCCGGGACTGCCGCGTTGCCGACCTCGACCGCGAGATCGCCGCGCGCGACCATGATCCCGTCGGACACGTCGAGGATTTCCTGCAACGCGGGGATCGCCTCGGCGCGCTCGATCTTCGCGATCAGATACGGATGCGGGACCCGCGCCTCGTCGGCCGCGGCGTTCGCGAGCAGCCGCGCCATCGCCATGTCGGTCGCGCTCTTCGGAAAGGACACGGCGATGTAGTCGGCGCCGAGCCGCATCGCGGTCTTGATGTCCTCCATGTCCTTCAGCGTCAGCGCCGGCGCGGACAGTCCGCCGCCCTGGCGGTTGATGCCCTTGTTGTTCGACAACTCGCCGCCGACCTTCACGGTCGTGAGGATTTTCAACGCCTCGACGCGATCGACGACGAGCTCGATCAGGCCGTCGTTGAGCAGCAGCACGTCGCCGGCCTTCACGTCGCGCGGCAACTCCTTGTAGTCGAGGCCGACGTGCGTGGCGTCGCCGAGGCCGTCGAAGCCGGCGTCGAGCACGAAGCCCGCGTCGTTCTCGAGCGTGACCGTGCCGTCGACGAACTTGCCGACGCGGATCTTGGGACCCTGCAGGTCGCCCATGATCGCGACCTCGCGGCCCGCGTTGCGCGCGGCCGTGCGCACGCGATCCGCGCGCAGCATGTGGTCCTCGGCCTTGCCGTGGGAGAAGTTCAGGCGGACGACGTCGACGCCGGCCGCGATCAACTTGGCGAGGACGTCGGGCTCGGTGGAGGCCGGTCCGATGGTGGCGACGATCTTGGTGGCGCGTGGCATGAGGGCTAGTTTATGCGCGCAAGCGCCCGTTCATGTCATCCCGGCGCAGGCCGGGAGCCAATTGCACAACAAGCTTGGGTCCCGGCCTTCGCCGGGATGACATCAGCGCGTGGCCCGTTCCTCGAGCACCTGGACCGCCGGCAATACCTTCCCTTCGAGAAACTCCAGGAACGCCCCGCCCCCGGTCGAGATGTAGCCGATGTCCTTCTCGACGTCGAACTTAGCGATCGCCGCGAGCGTGTCGCCGCCGCCCGCGATCGAGAAGCCGGGACCGCTCGCGATCGCCTTCGCGAGACGCTCGGTGCCGCCGGCGAATGGCGCGAACTCGAAGACGCCGAGCGGACCGTTCCACACGATCGTGCCGGCCTGCGCGACGATCGCGTCGATCGCACGGCTCGTCTCGGGACCGACGTCGAAGATCATGTCGTCGGCCTGCACCGCGTCGACGGAGATCGTGCGCGCCTCGGTGTTCGCGTCGAACTTCTTGCCGACGACGACGTCGGTCGGCAGCGGCACGTCGGCGCCGCGCTTCTTCATCTTCTCGATGATCGCCTTCGCGTCGCCGACGAGGTCGGGTTCGGACAGCGACTTGCCGATCGGCTTGCCCATCGCGGCGAGGAAGGTATTGGCGATGCCGCCGCCGACGATCAATTGATCGACACGGTCCGACAAGGTCTCGAGGATCGTCAGCTTGGTCGAGACCTTCGAGCCCGCGACGATCGCGACGAGCGGACGCTTCGGGTCGTGCAAGGCCTTGCCGAGCGCATCGAGTTCCTGCGCGAGCAAGGGCCCGGCGCAGGCGACCGGCGCGTACTTCGCGATGCCGTGCGTCGTGGCCTCGGCGCGATGCGCGGTGCCGAAGGCGTCGTTGACATAGACGTCGCAGAACGACGCCATCGTCCTGGAGAGCGTCTCGTCGTCCTTCTTCTCGCCCTTGTTCACGCGGCAGTTCTCGAGCAGCACGACCTCGTCGGGATCGAGGCTCGATTGCCACGCGGTGTCCTCGATCCAGTTCGAGACCAGCGGGACCGGGCGGCCGAGCAGTTCCGCGAGCCGCTCGGCGACGGGCTGCAGCGAGTCGGCGGGCTTGAACTGGCCCTCGGTCGGACGGCCGAGGTGGGACGTGACCATCACCGCCGCGCCGGCCTTCAGCGCGGCCTCGATCGCCGGGACCGACGCGCGGATCCGCGTGTCGTCCGTGATCCGGCCGGCGTCGTCCTGCGGCACGTTGAGATCGGCACGGATGAAGACGCGCCTGCCGGCGAGGTCCACATCGGACATGCGAAGAAAGTTCATGGCTCCTCGATCAAATGCAGTTGAACTGGATCGTCGCCGACGCGCGTTCTGCGTCCTCGGCGTCGCGCGACGTCGTGCCGAGTACGGCGACGCGCCTGTCCTTCGCGGCGCAGAACGCCTGCGCCTCGTGGATCAGGCCGGTCTTCAGCGCGTCGCCCTTGAGGATGAACAGGCTGTCGTTCTTCGAGATGCGGTAGGTCCCGGGAACGACTTCGACGACGCGCGGCGCGGGCGTCGCGCACGCGCCGAGCGCGACGAGCAAGGCCGCCGCGCCGAGGCTTCTCACGTCGCGGACATCAGGTCGACGGTGACGTCGAGCATCCGGTTCGAGAAGCCCCATTCATTGTGGCTGCGGCCGGTCGCATTCGCGACCTTCACCTGCGCTGCGCGCAGGTGAGCCTTCGCCGCAATGAACGGGGCCGAGCCGCCGCTCATTTCGCACCCATGAGATCGATCGTCACGTCGAGCATCCGGTTCGAGAAGCCCCATTCATTGTCATACCAGGAAGAGACCTTCACGAGTCGACCGGATACCTTCGTCAAGGTCGAGTCGAAGGTCGACGACGCCGGGTTGTGGTTGAAGTCGTGCGAGACCAGCGGATCGACGTTGTAGTCGAGGATGCCCTTGAGCTCGCCTTCGGACGCGGCCTTCATGATCGCGTTGACCTCGTCGACCGTCGTGTCGCGCGCGGCGATGAACGACAGGTCGACGATCGAGACGTTGATCGTCGGCACGCGGATCGCGAAGCCGTCGAGCTTGCCGGCGAGCTCCGGCATCACGAGACCGATCGCGGCCGCGGCGCCGGTCTTGGCCGGGATCATCGACATCGTGGCGCTTCGCGCGCGGCGGAGGTCCTCGTGATAGACGTCCGTGAGGACCTGGTCGTTCGTGTAGGCGTGGACCGTCGTCATGAGGCCGGTGACGAGGCCGATCTTCTCGTGCAGCGGCTTGACGAGCGGCGCGAGGCAGTTCGTCGTGCAACTGCCGTTCGAGATGATCGTGTCGCTCGCCTTGAGCACCCGCTGGTTGACACCGTGGACGATCGTCGCGTCGACGTCCTTGCCGCCGGGCGCCGAGATGATCACCTTCTTCGCGCCGCCCTTGAGGTGGGCCGAGGCCTTCTCCTTCGTCGTGAAGAAGCCGGTGCACTCGAGCACGACGTCGACGTTCAGCGACGCCCAGGGAAGCTTGGCCGGGTCGCGTTCCGCGAACACCTTGATGCGGTCGCCGTTGACGACGATCGAGTCCCCGTCCGCCTTCGCGGTGCCGGGGAACTTGCCGTGCGCGGTGTCGTACTGCGTCAGGTGCGCGTTCGTCTTCGAGTCCCCGAGGTCGTTGATCGCGACGATCTCGAGGTCGTGCTTCTTGCCGCCTTCGTAGTGGGCGCGAAGGATGTTGCGGCCGATGCGGCCGTAGCCGTTGATGGCGACTTTGATGGTCATGAGTGGACGATGAGGGTTGATGGAATCTTGGTCAGCGTGCGTCCTTGACGACCTTCCTGGCGGTCGCGACGACGTTGTCGACGGTGAGGTGGAAATAGTCGTAGACGTCCTTCGCCGGCGCGGACTCGCCGAACGTGTCCACGCCGATGACCGCGCCTTCGGCGCGCACGTACTTCCACCAGTAATCGGTGACGCCGGCCTCGATCGCGACGCGCGGGACGCCCGCGGGCAGGACCGCCTGCTTGTAGTCGACAGCCTGGCGGTCGAAGACCGACGTGGACGGCATCGAGACGACGCGGGTCGCGACGCCCGCCGCGTTGAGCACCTTCGCGGCATCGACCGCGAGGCCGACCTCGGAACCGGTGGCGATCAGCACGACCTGGGGCTTCGGCACGTCGGAGAGCACGTAGGCGCCGCGCGCGATGAGCTTCGCCTGCTTCGGCGTCTTCTCGAGGTAGGGCACGTTCTGCCGGCACAGCAGCAGCGCGGTCGGACCCCGGTTGCCCTCGACGTTGCGTTCGATCGCGGACGCCCACGCGATCGCGGTCTCCGTCGTGTCCGCGGGACGCCAGACGTCGAGGTTCGGGATCAGGCGCAGCGCCGACGTGTGCTCGACGGCCTGGTGGGTCGGTCCGTCCTCGCCGAGGCCGATCGAATCGTGCGTGAAGACGAGGATGTTGCGCAGCTTCATCAACGCCGCCATCCGGATCGCGTTGCGGCAGTAGTCGGAGAACGTGAGGAAGGTGCCGCCGAACGACAGATGACCGCCGTGCAGGTCGATGCCGTTCATGATCGCGACCATGCCGAACTCGCGCACGCCGTAGTGCACGTAGCGTCCGCCGTCGACCGCGAGCCGGACGGTCTGCATGCCCTTCCAGTCGGTGTTGTTCGACGGCGTGAGGTCGGCGGAGCCGCCGATCATCTCGGGCAATTCGGCGACGTAGGCGGTGATCGCCGCGGCGGAGGCCTTGCGCGTGGCGGTCGTCTCCTTCTTTTCCATCGTCGTCGCGACGAGCTTGTCGACGACGCTCTCCCAGTTCGCGGGACGCTCGCCGTGGACACGACGCAGGAGCTCCGTCGCCTCGGCCGGGAAGGCCTTGCGGTACGCGGCGAAGCGATCGTTCCACTCGCGCTCGAGCTTCGCGCCCGCGGGCTTCGCGTCCCACGCGGCGTAGACGTCCTTCGGAATCACGAACGGCGGCTCGTTCCAGCCGAGCTCCTTCCGCGCGGCCGCGACCTCGTCTTCGCCGAGCGCCTCGCCGTGCGCCTTCGCGGTCCCGGCACGGTTCGGCGAGCCCCGGCCGATGATCGTGCGGCAGCTGATCAGCGTGGGCTTCGCCTCGCCGGTCTGCGACAAGGCCTGGTTGATTGCCGCGTTGACCGCCTCGACGTCGTGACCGTCGATGCCGTCGGTCCCGCCGATCACGTTCCAGCCATAGGCTTCGAAGCGTTTCGCGGTGTCGTCGCCGAACCAGCCGCGGACCTCGCCGTCGATCGAGATGCCGTTGTGGTCGTAGAAGGCGACGAGCTTGCCGAGTTTCCACACGCCGGCGAGCGACGCGGCCTCGTGCGAGATGCCTTCCATCATGCAGCCGTCGCCCATGAAGACGAAGGTGCGATGGTCGATGATCGCGTGGCCCGGCCGGTTGAATTCCTTCGCGAGCAACTGCTCGGCGAGCGCGAGCCCGACGGCGTTCGCGAAGCCCTGGCCGAGCGGTCCGGTCGTGGTCTCGATGCCCGGCGTGAGGCCGAGCTCGGGGTGGCCCGGCGTCTTCGAGTGGAGTTGTCGAAAGTGCTCGAGCTCCTTCATCGGCAGGTCGTAGCCGGTCAGGTGCAGCAGCGCGTACTGGAGCATCGAGCCGTGACCGTTCGACAGGAGGAAGCGGTCGCGATCCATCCACAACGGGTTCGTCGGGTTGTGGCGCAGGTGATGCGCCCACAACGCGACCGCGATGTCGGCCATCCCCATCGGCATGCCGGGGTGGCCGGAGTTGGCCTTCTGGACCGCGTCCATCGCGAGGGCACGGATCGCATTGGCCATGCGCGTCGGGGACACGTCGTTGATCGAAGCCATGAGGTTCTCTCGGGAGCTGACGGTGGGGGCGCGGTCCGGCCTGAACGCTGCGTCGGGTGGTCGCCGCAAGACGAGACCGGCAGTACGATGCGTCGGGACCGACCCGGTTCTGCCGCGTCGCCGGACCCGAGGTCAGACAACGCGGAGCGCGCGATTTTAGCAGACGCCCCCTCGCCTCCCGGCCGCGCGACCTGCTGATCGCCCGGCCCACCACACCATCGGACAGTGCATGACCGCTCCTCGTTTCTACGTCGACATCCCCCTCGCCGTCGGCCACGCCTGCACGCTGCCGCGCGAGGCCGCGCGGCATGCGCTGCGCGCGCTGCGCCTGCGCCAGGGCGACCGCATGACGCTCTTCAACGGCCAGGGCGGCGAGTACGCGGCGCAACTGGTCGTGGCCCGCGAGCCCGACGCGGAGGCGCAGGTCATCTCGTTCGACGAACGCGAGGCCGAACTCGACTGGCCCGTGACGATCGCGCAAGGCCTGTCCTCGGGCGACCGGATGGACTGGACCGTCGAGAAGGCCGTCGAGCTGGGCGCGTCGACGATCGTCCCGATCGCGATGGCGCGCAGCGTGACGCGCCTCGGCGGCGAGCGCGCGAACGCGCGCCGCGCCCACTGGCAGAACATCGCGATCGCCGCGTCCGAACAATGCGGTCGCAACCGGATCGCACAGGTCGAACCGGTGATCGCGCTCGCCGACTGGCTGCGCGCGCTGCCCGAGCCGTCGATGCGCGTCGTGCTCGCGGCGGACGGGCCCTCGATCGCCGGCTTCCGCGCGCCGCCGATCGGTCGTCGCGTGCTCGTCGTGGTCGGCCCCGAAGGCGGCATGACCGATGACGAGGCGAAGGCCGTCGACGCGGCCGGATTCAGGGCACTATCGCTCGGACCTCGCGTGCTTCGCACCGAGACCGCCGGGCCTGCGGCGCTCGCGATGCTGTCCGCCTACTGGCACGCCACCTGACACGCTTGGACTCAACGGAGAAAAACGCATGGGACTACTCGACGCGATCGGCAGCATCGCGGGACCGATGGGCGGCACGGCCGCGAACAACCCGAAGGCCGCGCTGGTCCAGGCGGTGCTCGGCATGCTCGTCCATGGCAACGAGCCCGGCGGTCTCGGCGGCGCGGGTGGGCTCGGCGGGCTCGGCGGGCTGCTCCAGCGCTTCCAGAACGCCGGACTCGGCGACCAGGTCGCGTCGTGGATCGGCACCGGGACGAACCAGCCGATCGACGGCGCGCAGGTCAAGGCCGCGCTCGGCGGCGATCCGCTGACCTCGCTCGCGACCCACGCGGGTCTCGACGAGGACGAGGCCGCGAATCACCTGGCGTCGGTCCTGCCGTCTCTCATCGATCGGCTGACGCCGACCGGCCAGGTCTCGAGCGCGCCGATCCACGAAGACGCGCTCGGCGACGTCGTGAAATCGCTGTTCGCCGGCCTCGGCGCGAAGGACTGAGGCCTCAGACCCCCGCCTTCGCGTAGACCACGAGCGAGACGCCGCGGGCGCCGCGGCCCGGGTCGAGGTTCTGGTACGAGTGCGCGAGGTTGCCGGGGAACGCGAGCACGTCGCCGGCATCGAGTTCGTAACGCTCGCCCGCGACCATCAACGCGACGCGTCCGTCGAGGCACGTGAAGAACTCGCGCGTGCCGGGCAGATGCGGCGTCCCGGCCATCACGGCCGACGGCGCGAACTCCATGACCTCCGTCGTCTCGTCCCGCACCGGCTCGGGCACGAGCGCGCGGATCGTCACGCCGCGACCCTTCACGCGGCTCGCGACCTCGTTCGCAGCCCAGCGGCGCACGCTTGCGCGCGGCGACGCGAGCAACTCGTCGATCGGTACGGCGAGGGCCGCCGCGACCTTGACGAGCACGGTCAGCGACGGATTGCCGGCACCCGACTCGAGCGTCGCGACGGTCGAGCGCGGGATCGCGGCCGCCTTCGCGAGGCCGCCCTGCGTGAGGCCGCGCGCATGCCGCAGGCTGACGAGATTGCGTGCGAGGTGGCGCGCGGCGTTCGGGTCCGCGCCGAGGTCGGGACGGTCGGTCATCGCGCGATTGTGCACGTCGCTTGTCGGCGCCTCGGACCGTTGGACGGTTTGGCGGACAACACCCTGGGGACTCGCGTCCTTCGTCCCTATCGTCCGGCCCATCGCAACGAACCGGACCATTCGCATGAACCACGCCAAACCTCTCGCCGGCGCGCGCATCGCCGTCACCGGCGGAACCTCGGGCCTCGGGCTCGCCCTCGTCGAGCGGCTGCGCGAGCGCGGGGCGCACGTCGCCTTCGTCGCACGCGACGCGGGCCGCGTCGACGCCGTCGCGCGCCGCCTCGTCGGCACGCACGGCATCGACGGCGACGTCTCGATGAAGGACGCGACGCATCCGCTCGCGCTCCGCATCGTCGCGGCGCTCGGCGGACTCGACGTGCTCGTCAACAACGCGTCGACGCTCGGCCCCGTGCCGCTCGTCCCGCTCGCCGACACCGACTGCGAGGACCTCGAGGCCGCGCTCGCGACGAATGTCGTCGGGCCGTTCCGCCTCACGAAGGCCTTGCTCGGGGCACTGGCCGCATCGGCGCGCGAAGGTCGCCCGGCACAGGTCGTCAACATCGTCAGCGATGCGGCGGTCCAGGCATACGCAGGCTGGGGCGCATACGGTGCGAGCAAGGCCGCGCTGCTGCATCTGTCGCGCATCTGGAACGAGGAACTCGCCCCGCGAGGGGTCCGCATCGTCGCGCACGATCCGGGCGACATGGACACGCCGCTGCATGCGCTCGCGTTGCCCGATGCGGACCGGTCGACGCTCGTGCGGCCGGCCGACGCGGCACGCGCGCTCGTCGACGCGCTCGAGGCCGCGTGGGCGACACGCGCGCGCGAAGCGGCCTGAGCCATGCGCGCAGCCCAAAGCCCGCGTTTGCGCGACGTGCGCCTGCTCGTCGTCGATGCCGACGGTCGCATCGCGCATCGTCGACGCACCGACCTCGCACGAGTCCTTCGATCCGGCGACCTGCTCGTCGCCAACGATGCGGCGACACTCCCGGCCAGTCTCGCGGGCACGCACGAGCGCAGCGGCGAAGCGCTCGAGCTCCGGCTCGCCGGACGCCGCACGCTCGAGGTCGACGACCTGCATCGCTTCACGGCGGTCCTCTTCGGCGCGGGCACGCATCGCACGCGCACCGAAGATCGCGCGCCGCCGCCCGCGGTCGCGGTCGGCGATCGCCTGCGTCTCGGCCCGCTCGTCGCGCGCGTGCTCGCGATCCACGATCATCCGCGCCTCGTCGACGTCGGCTTCGACGGCGACGCCGATCGGATCTGGGCCGGCCTCGCGCGTCACGGCAGGCCGATCCAGTATGCGCACGTGCCCGAACCGCTCGCGCTCTGGGACGTGTGGACGCGGATCGCCGCGCTGCCGGTCGCGTTCGAGGCGCCTTCGGCGGGCTTCGTCCTCGACTGGGCGCTCGTCGATGCGCTCGGCCGAAACGACATCGGTCTCGCGACGCTCACCCACGCCGCCGGGCTCTCGTCGACCGGCGACGCGACCCTCGATGCACGCCTTCCCTTCGACGAGCCCTACCGCATTCCGTCGTCGACCGTTCGCGAAATCCTGCACACGCGTGCGCGCGGCGCTCGCATCGTCGCGCTGGGGACGACGGTCGCTCGCGCCCTCGAACACGCCGCGCGCGACGGCGCCCCGCGAAGCGGAGACGGCGTCGCCGACCAGCGCCTCGATGCGCACTCGAGCCTGCGCATCGTCGACGCGATCGTCAGCGGCACGCACGAACCGGGCACGAGCCATCACGCGCTGTTGCGGGCGTTCGTCGACGACGAGACGCTCGCGCGCGTCGATGCCGCACTCGAACGCGGCGACTACCTCACGCACGAGTTCGGCGACGCGGTGTTGATCGAGCGCGCCCGCGTGCGGGCTTCAGGCGAACGAGTAGAAGACGCGGAAGTGGGTGCCGCTCTCGGCTAGGGTGTCGGCCGCGTCACGGAACGTCTCGAGCAGCGACTCGCGCGCGTCGGCGTCGAAGCCTGAGCCGATCGGGATGCGATCGAGCATGATCACGAGGCCGCCGCCGCTCTGTCCCATGTCGACGAGTGCGTCGTAGAGCGCGTCGAGATTCGCGCCGTAGTGACCGGGGAAGTCGAGCGTGCGGCCGATGGCCTGCAGGACTTCGGTCTTCAGCGACGGACGCCCGCCCGACACTGGTTCGCGCAACGCGAACTGGACGTGGAAATACCGATCACCGAGCGATGCGGCGGCCGTCGCGAGCTGTTCGGCCGTGAAGCTCTTCACGGCCTGGACGCTTTGCGCCTTGATACGAACGAAAGGGTGGGCGGCGTTCATTGCAGGATGCGGCGGAAGCTCTGGTAGTGATCGTCGGTGTAGTAATACTCGCCGGAGTTGCGGAAATCATCGGTGCTGCCACGACCCGCGATGATGCGTCGCGCGCCGCGGTTCTGCGCGCCGGGCGTCGGTACGGTGTACTCCGCGTAATAGCCTCGCGGCCGGCGCGGCAGCAGCCGCTCGCGGTTGCCGAACACCACGCCGTCACGACGCGACGCGAACGGCCCGCCGGCGTGGATCGCCGCGAGCGTGCGCCGCCCTTCCGGCGGCAGCTCGGCGACCCGCATCGTCCCGAACTCCGGGGAGAAGGCCCGCGCAGCCACCGGCTGCGGAACGAGCATCGACCCGAGCGCGCCGGCCCACGACGCCGCACACACGAGCGCGACCGCAAGCGAGCGACGACGAACGACGAACGACCAGCGGAGGCGCGGCATAGCGCGCCATCGTATCGGACGCCGATCGTCCGAATCAACCGCATTCGGCTTTTCCGGCTCGCCCCGGTCGGCGAACCTCGCTCGAAACCGACGCCGCGTCCGCTTCGGCACGCTTCGACCCCGCAACGGGTCGCCATTGCCCTCATACTCCGCGCCGATGACGATCCGACGCTTGTTGCCGTGGTGTGTCGCCGCGCTCCTCTGCGCGGGGGCCGTGCTCGCCCGGCAGTTCCTGATCCAGCCGCCCGAGATCGCGCACGCCTGTCCGTCCGAGACGCTCACGCTGTTCGGTGACGGTCCGTGGTGGTGTGCGGTGCGCGCCGCGATCATCATGACCTACGCCTGGGCCGGCCTGCTGTACGCGTCGATCGCGTCCTCGCTCGCGGCGCTCGTCTGGCGCCGCGCCTGGCTCGGCGCGCTGACCCTCGCGATCGGCCTCGTCGCGATCGTCTTGTACACGTACGAAGCCGGCGCCCTCGCGATCACGATCGGCGCGTTGGTGCTCGCCCGCGCACAGGCCGGCCGCGCGCCGGGCGAATCAGCGACGGCGTGACGGCGCGACGTTGATCCACGCGGCCGCCGCGAACACCAGGCACAGCGATGCCCACAGGTCGCTCGCGAGATTGATCGGCAGTTCGAGGACGACCAGCACGGCCGCCGCCAGCACGAGGGCGCCGACGAGCAGGCGCTCCTCGATCTCCCGCGGCGCCGTCCACGACGCCTCGGGCCGCAGCAACGCGAGCAGCGCGAACGCGACGATCGGCGGCGCGAACAACAGCGTCGGAAAGTCGCGGTAGCGCGCGTCGAAGACGAGCAGCAGGTTGACGATCGTCACGGCGACGAGCCAGAACGCCTGCAGCCCCGCCTCGATCCGGCCCCCGCGCCGGAACATCGACGCCATCGGCGTCATCGGCTGCGGCGACTCCGCGCGCCCGATGTAGCCCGCGATGCGTTCGAACACCAGCGCCGCCGTCACGAACGCGACGCCGCTCACGGTCGTCATCAAGACCCATTCGAAGGCGTCGCGGTTCGCGTGCAGGAAGTGCAGGACCTGCGCCGCGCCGACCGCGCCCGTCGCGAAGCCCGCGAGCGCGCGAACCGCCATCGCGGCGAGCGACCCCGGCGCGCGTCGCCTCGCGAGGAGGCCGAAGCCGACGAAGACGATCGCCGCGGCGACACCGCACACCAGGCCGCGCCACCAGCGCGCGTCCTCGGTCACGGCGCCGCTCAGCGGAAACTTGTCGCGCAAGTCGTCGTCGTACAGACCCCAGTAGCCGCCGACCGTGCCCTCGAGCTTGCGCTTCCAGGGCTGGTCGAATGCCTCGATCACGTTGTAGGGCAGCCGCACGCGATCGACGAAACGCATGAACTCGCGGAAGAAGCGCGCCTCGTTCACGAGGCTGGGCACCGCGCGCCAGCGCTGTCGGCCTTCGCTCGGCCAGCCGGTCTCGCCGATCAGGAATTCACGCCCGGGAAACGCGGCCTGCATCTGGCGATAGATCGCATCGACGTGATCGACGGCGTACTCGATCGGCACCGGCTCGTCCTCCCAGTACGGCAGGATGTGTATCGTGATGAAGTCGACCGCGGGCGCGACCTCGCGATACTTCAGCCAGAACTCCCACACGTCCGCATAGGTCACCGGCAGTCCGGTCGCCGCCTTCATCTCGCGCAGGTGGTTCGCGATCGTCCGCTGCGGCAACTCGCCACGCAGCAAGACTTCGTTACCGACGACGATCGCGCGGATGACGTCGTGATCGCGCTTCGCGATCGCGGTCGCGAGCGCGAGTTCCTCCGCGTTCTCGACCGGGTTGCGCGACAACCAGACGCCGAGCAGGACCTTCATCCCGTAGCGACGCGCGACCGCGGGGACCGCGTCGAGGCCCTGGCCGACGGAATAGGTGCGCACGCAATCGAAGCGGCGCGACAACGCCTTCAGGTCCTCGTCGAGGCGCTCCGGCGTGACCAGGTAGCCCGGCGTGAACGGCGACTCGCCCGGCTTGCGGAACGGGGCATACGACACGCACGCGATGCGACCGCCCGGCGCCGCGACCATGTCGACCGGGACCCCGCGGGCGATCCAGTACGCCGCGCCCGCGGCGGCGAAGGCGACGAGCACGAGAAGCGAGGCGACGCGCGCGCCGGAAGGGGTCATCGATGGGATTGGGACGAGGCGGCCGGAAAGATCCGGTTGCGCCGGATTCTAACCAGCGCTCGCTCGGCACCTCCGCCTCGTACAATCGGTCGCATGTTCGACCCTGGTCCCTCGTCCCCCGCCCCGACCGGCCGTTACGACGTCTGCGTCGTCGGCGCCGGTCCCGCGGGATCCACCACCGCATCGCTGCTCGCGCGTCAGGGACGCCGCGTCGCATTGATCGATCGCGCGCGCTTTCCGCGCGACAAGACCTGCGGCGACGGCATCACGCCGCGCGGCGCTCGCGTCCTCGCGCGCATCGGCGCGCTCGACGACGTGCGTGCGGCGGGCTACGCGTGTCACGGCGTCGACATCCGCGGACAGGGCGTCGACGCGATGGTCGACTTCACGATGCGCTTCGATCGCTCGCCAGGCGACGAACCGTCCGACCTGATCGTCGTCCCGCGCCTGATGCTCGACGACTTGTTGTTGCGTCGTGCGCTCGCCGACGGGCCTGACTATTTCGAGGACTCGAAGGTCGTCGACGTGCGGCCGCTGCCGGACGGCGCGCGCGTCGTGACCGACGACGGCCGCAGCATCGACGCGTCGCTCGTGGTGCTCGCGACCGGCGCGGAGTCGCAGTTGCTGCGCACGACCGGCCTGCTCGATGCGAAGCCCCCGCTCGAGCACGCGGCGCGCGCGTACTTCGAAGGCGTCGAGGGGCTCACCGACCGCATCGTGCTGTTCTTCGACGAAGTCGACCTGCCCGGTTACGGCTGGATCTTCCCGACGTCGTCGTCGAGCGCGAACATCGGTTGCGGCGTGTTCGCGCAGCACGGCCCGTCCGAGGACGAGGCACGCGCGATGCCGCAGGCGAAGCGCCTCGAACGCCTCGTCGCGACGCATCCATTGCTCACGCGCATGCTCGCGAAGGCGACACGCGTCGGCCCCGTCCGCGCGTACCCGCTGCGGACCGACTTCTGCAAGCGCTTCGCCGGCCGCGGTCGCCTGCTCGTCGTCGGCGAGGCGGCGGGCCTCGTGAACCCCATTACCGGCGAAGGGATCGACTACGCGCTCGAGTCCGCGGAGTTCGTCGCGGAAGCGGTCGCGGGCCGCTGGCGTTCCGGCGCGGCGAAGGGCGTCGACGACCACACGAGCGCACGCGTGCTCGACGACTATCGCGCGCGCCTCGCGCGCCGCTTCGCGACGCGCTTCAAGATCTATCGCGCGATCCAGCGTCACGCGCTCACGCCCTCGCGCTTCCCCGCGGTCCTCACGCAGATCGCCCGCGTCCCGCAGATGCAACGCCTGCTCGTCGAGAGCCTGTTCGGCCGCACGCGGCCGTCGCAGCTCCTCAAGCCGTCGAACCTCGTACACGCGGCGCGCTTGCTGATTCGGTAGGTTGAGGTAAGCGAAGCGCACCTCAACGTCTGTGGCTCGGATGGCGATCCGCGGACTGGCCATGGCACGAATGCCGTTGCCAACGTGTCGATAAGCCAGCCGAGTCGCAAACGTTGAGGTGCGCTCGGCTTACCTCAACCTACAGTCCCTTGGCGTCGAGTATCGGCTTCTCGTACACGTCGTCTTCGGCCGGATAGCGAAGGCCGGCGAGTCCCGCCTGCTTCGCGAGGGACCAGAGCAGACTCTCTCCCGCGGGCAGCACCTTCGGCATCTCCGCATAGACCGGATCGGCATAAGCCTCATCGGGCGACACGATCGTCCATCCGTTTGCGCGGAACATCGCGATCACGTCCGGCAGGAACGCCGCGTTGATCGCGTTCGCATGCAACAGCAGCACGTGAGTCACGCTGCGATCGAAGAGCTGTCGCGAGAGACCGTCGTAGTACGCGGCGCGCTCGCGCAGGTGTTCGAGGTACGCGCGCCGGAACGGCGCGGGGTCCGCGTCCCGATGGGCCGCATGCCACGCACGCCAGCGCGCGTCGTAGTACCAGTCGCTGGCGTCGATGCTGACGGCGCCGGACCGGTAGTCGTGCGCGGCGAGCCAGTCGCGCATGCCGTCGCGCTTCGCGGTCGTGTCGCCCTCCTTCAGATACGGAAAGCGCAGGCGCTTCGTCCATCCGCGCTCGCGCGACAGCACGGCCTCGTTGCGTTCGGTGTCCGCGATGAAGGCCGCGAGCGTCGTGCGCGTGGAGCCCAGGCTCGGATGCGTATACGTGTGGTTGCCGATCGCATGTCCCGCGCGGCCCCAGGCCCGCACGAGTGCGAGTCCCTCCGGCGAGTCGACGCGCTTGCCGACCGCATACAGGATCGTGTGGACGTCCGCCTTCGCGAGCGCGTCGAGGATCGCGGCGTTCCACGCCGCCGCCTCGGGCTGCTCGCGCGGATCGAAGCCGTCGTCGAAGGACAACGCGACGCGTTGCGCGTTCGCGTCGACCACGCAGACGAAGAGCGCGGCCGCGAGCCACCGCGCGAGACGGGCCATCAACGCGCCGCGTTCGCCTCGATGACGGTCAGTGCGGTGACGTTGACGATGCGTCGAACGGTCGCCTGCGACGTCAGGATGTTCACCGGCGCGCCGACGCCGAGCAGCAGCGGGCCGATCGCGATGTTGTTGCCGGCGGCCGTCTTGAGGAGGTTGTACGCGATGTTCGCCGCGTCGATGTTCGGCATCACGAGCAGGTTCGCTTCGCCCGCGAACGTCGACTCCCCGACCACTTCGCGGCGGCTGCGTTCGTCGAGCGCCGTGTCGCCCTGCATCTCGCCGTCGACCTCGAGGTCGGGAACGCATTCGCGCAGCAGGCGATAGGCCTCGCGCATCTTCCTCGCCGACGCGGAATTCGACGACCCGAAGTTCGAGTGCGACAGCAACGCGACCTTCGGCAGGATGCCGATGCGTCGCATCGCGGCCGCGGCCATCTGCGTGATCGCGCACAGCTGTTCGGCCGTCGGGTCCTCGTTGATGTGCGTGTCGACGATGAAGAGCTGGCGTCCCGGCAGGATAAGCCCGTTCATCGCGGCGTAGACGTTCGCGCCCGGCGCGTGGCCGAGGACCTCGTCGATGTATTGCAGATGCCGATGGACGGTGCTGATCGTGCCGCAGACCATCCCGTCGGCCTCGCCGCGCTTGACCATCATCGCGCCGATCAGCGTCGTGCGACGGCGCATCTCGAGCATCGCGATCGGCTTCGTCACGCCCTCGCGCATCGTCAGCGCGTGATACGACTGCCAGTACTCCCGGTAGCGCTCGTCCTGGTCGGTGTTGACGATCGTGTAGTCGACGCCCGCCTTCATGCGCAGGCCCTGGCGCGCGATGCGTTGCTCGATGACCTTCGGCCGCCCGATGAGGATCGGCGTCGCGATCTTCTCGTCGATGACGACCTGCACGGCCTGCAGCACGCGCGACTCCTCGCCCTCGGCGAAGACGATGCGCTTGTTCTCCGGCGGCGTGACGCGGGCCGACGCGAAGATCGGCTTCATCAGCGTGCCGCTGTGATAGACGAACTGCACGAGCCGCTCGCGGTACGCGTCGAGGTCGTCGATCGGGCGCAGCGCGACGCCCGCGTCCATCGCGGCCTTCGCGACCGCGGGCGCGATCTTCACGATGAGGCGCGGATCGAAGGGCTTCGGGATCAGGTACTCGGCGCCGAACGCGAGTTCCTCGATCCCGTAAGCGGTCGCGACGACGTCGCTCTGCTCCTGGCGCGCGAGCCCCGCGATCGCGTTCACGGTCGCGATCTCCATCGAGCGCGTGATCGTCGTCGCGCCGACATCGAGCGCGCCACGGAAGATGAACGGGAAGCACAGGACGTTGTTGACCTGGTTCGGGTAATCGGTGCGCCCGGTCGCCATCAGCGCGTGCGGGCGCACGGCCTTCACGAGTTCCGGAAGGATTTCAGGCGTCGGATTCGCGAGCGCGAAGATGATCGGCTTTTCGACCATCGTCGCGACCATCTCCTGCTTGAGCACGCCCCCGGCCGACAGGCCGAGGAACATGTCGGCGCCGACGATGACCTCGGCGAGCGTGCGATGCGCCGTCTCCTGCGCGAAGCGCTCCTTGTCCGGGTCCATCAATTCGCGGCGGCCCTTGTAGACCACGCCCGCGAGGTCCGTGAGCCAGATGTTCGCGATCGGTAGCCCGAGGTCGACGAGCAGGTCGACGCAGGCGAGCGCGGCCGCGCCGGCGCCCGAGACGACGAGCTTGATCTCGTCGATCTTCTTGCCGGCGACGATCAGCGCATTCGTGAGCGCGGCGCCGACGATGATCGCGGTCCCGTGCTGGTCGTCGTGGAAGACCGGGATCTTCATGCGCTTGCGCAACGCGCGTTCGATCTCGAAGCACTCGGGCGCCTTGATGTCCTCGAGGTTGATCCCGCCGAACGTCGGTTCGAGCGACGCGATGATGTCGATGAGCTTCGCCGGGTCGAGCTCCGCGATCTCGATGTCGAAGACGTCGATGCCCGCGAACTTCTTGAACAGCACGCCCTTGCCTTCCATCACCGGCTTCGCGGCGAGCGGACCGATGTTGCCGAGGCCGAGGACCGCGGTGCCGTTCGTGATGACCGCGACCATGTTGCCGCGCGCCGTGTAGCGGAAGGCGTTCGTGGGATCGGTGACGATCTCCTCGCACGCCGCCGCGACGCCGGGCGAATACGCGAGCGCGAGGTCGCGCTGATTGACGAGCGACTTCGTCGGCGTGACCGAGATCTTTCCCGCTGTCGGGTACTCGTGATATTCGAGCGCCGCCGCGCGCAGTTCCGCGGCCTTGTCGCTCCTCGGCGGCTCGCCCGGTGCGACGAGCGGATCGGGCATGGCGGGCGACGCGGGATCGGACATGGCAGGCGGCGGGTTGGTGTCGGGCGAGCGGCGGATTATGGGCTTTCGAAAAGGCATCAACCAGTGCACGCCTATCATTCGCGCTTCCCGCCGCACGCCCGTCGCCGATGAACCGCCCCGACCCCCTCGCGCTCGCGAAGCGCACCGATCACATTCATCCCTTCCACGTGATGGAGCTGATGAAGCGCGCGCACGTCCACGAGCTCGCGGGCCGCGACGTGATCCACATGAGCATCGGCGAGCCCGACTTCACCGCGCCGCAGTCGGTCGTGGACGCGCTCGCCGCCGCGATGCAGCGCGGCGACACGCACTACACGCACGCGGTCGGCGTGCCGGCCCTGCGTCGCGAGATCGCGGCCTTCCTGCACGCGCGCCACGGTGTCGACGTGTCGCCCGAGCGCATCATCGTCACGGCCGGTGCGTCGGCGGCGCTGCTGCTGACGATGGCAGCCCTGGTGGATCCGGGCCAGGAGATCGTGATGCCGGATCCCTCGTATCCGTGCAACCGCCACTTCGTCGCGGCGTTCGGGGGCGTCCCGTGCCTCGTGCCGTCGGGGCCGGCCGATCGCTTCCAGTTGAGCGCGGCGATGGTCGAAGCGAACTGGAACGCGAACACGCGCGGCGTGCTGATCGCGTCGCCGTCGAATCCGACGGGGACGTCGATCGAATCGACCGAGTTGCGCCGCATCCTCGATTTCGTCGCGGACCGCGGCGGCGTGTCGATCATCGACGAGATCTATCTCGAGCTCGCGTACGAGGGGCGCTCGCGCGACGATCTCCATCACCGGTCGGCGCTCGAGCTGTCCGACGACGTGATCGTCATCAACAGCTTCTCGAAGTACTTCAACATGACGGGCTGGCGCCTCGGCTGGGCGGTCGTTCCCGAGTCCCTGGTACCGGTCTACGAGAAGCTCGCGCAGAACCTCTACATCTGCGCGTCGACGCCGGCGCAATACGCGGCGCTGACCTGCTTCGAGCCGGCGACGCTCGCGATCTACGAGGAGCGCAAGGCGGAGTTCCAGCGTCGTCGCGACTACATCGTGCCGGCGTTGCGCGGTATCGGCTTCGACGTGCCGGTCATGCCGGACGGCGCGTTCTACGTCTATGCGGACGCGAGTCGCTTCCTGAACGCGAGGACGCCGGACACGAACGCGCTCGCGCTACGCCTGCTCGACGAAGCGGACGTGGCGGTCGTGCCGGGAAAGGACTTCGGCTTTCACGAGCCCGATCGCTGGCTCAGGCTCTCGTATGCGACGTCGATGGAAAAACTGCACGAGGCCGTGCGACGCATCGACGCGTTGCTGAACTAGCTCAGCGCGGCGACGCGGTCGAGATCGGGCTTCTCGTCGTCGGCGGGCTTGTCCTTCGGCGTCGTCGCCTTGATCGTGCTCGGGATGGGCTCCACGCGCGGACGGATGCCGCGCACCGCCTGCAGCATGCGGTCCTTCTCCTGCAACACGCGCGCGCCGTAACCGTTGTCCGGCCCGGTGCCCGCGCCGACGTAGAGCCGCAGGCCTTCCGCGACCGACCCGCCGCGGGCGATGCAGTCCTTGAGCACGAGCGCGCCGACCCGCAGGTTCGCGACCGGATTGAGCGCGATGTTCTCGCCGCCGAGCTCGGCGAGCTTGTCGTCGTGGATCTTCGCCATGACCTGCATCAGGCCCGACGCGCCGGCCGTGCTCTCGGCGAAGGGATTGAAACCCGACTCGATGGCCATCACCGACAACAGCAACACCGGATCGAGTCCCGTGTCCTTGCCGGTCACGTACGCGGCATCGACGAGCAACGCGATCGCATCGACGTTGACGCGGTACTTCTTCGAGAGATATTTCGTGAGCTGGAGTTTCTCGCGTGCCGAAGGCGCGCCCGCTTCAGTGCTCGCGCGGGCGAGCACCGGCTCGTCGACGGCGTCGACGGCCGCGAGCCCGAGCAGGCGGCTCGCCTCGCCGGTCGCATCGCCGATCGCTCCGGCGAACGGATCGATGCGCGGCGCGCTCACGCTCGCGACCGCGCCCGGCACGAACTGGGTCGCCGCGTCCTGGAGGATCTGGGGATGGAACGCGGTCCACGTGCCGGCGACGACGACGAGAAAACCGATCAACGAAAGACTGTTGTGCATGACGCGCAGGGACGCACGTCGGAGAGCGCGCACTTCGGCGCGCATCAACTTCAGGTTCATTCAAACTCCTTGCGAACGCGCTCGGAACGACATCGGCGGCCATCGCGTCACTTCAGCGATCGGAACGCCACATCTGATTCGACGAATCGGGGTCGGCGACGGTGAACCCACGTCGGCTGGACTTCGATTCGCTTCCGGACGGAACGACCAATCGGTGGAGGATGGGTGTCCGGACAACCCGCGAGACGTGGGGCGAGCGAAACGTCGAATGCGCCGCCACGATGAAACCGAGCACAAGAGCCGTGAAGCTATGCTGCCTGGTTCGAACTGCTGGAGGACCGCGATGGGCCCGGGGCAATGAAGGAAGCGCGCAAGTTAGAGACCGCGGCGCGACCGGTCAATCAGGACAATGTTAAACCGGCGATTTTCCTTTCAACATCAACGACCTGCGGACGAATTCTCTTGGCTCGATACGAAGATCTTCGCGACTTCTGCGCGCAGTTGCAATCCACCGGGCGGCTCCTTCGCATTGACGAGTCCGTCTCGCCGCGGCTCGAGATGACCGAGATCGCGGACCGTAGCCTGCGTCGCGACGGCCCCGCGCTGCTGTTCCAGAAGCCCGCGGGCTTCACGATGCCGGTCCTCACGAACCTGTTCGGCACGGTCGATCGCGTCGCGGCCGGCATGGGCGCGAACTCGGTCGAAGCGCTTCGCGAGATCGGCGCGCTGCTCGCACGCCTGAAGGAGCCGGAGCCGCCGCGCGGTTTCAAGGACGCGGGCCGGCTCTGGTCGATGGTGCAGGCGTTGCGATCGATGGCCCCGCGCGTCGTGAAGAAGCCGCTGTCGCAGGCGCACGTCCTCGAGGGACGCGACGTCGACCTCACGACGTTGCCGGTGCAAACCTGCTGGCCCGGCGATGCGGGGCCGTTGATCACCTGGGGCCTCGTCGTCACGCGCGGGCCGCAGGACGTGCCGCGTCCGCGCACGCGCCAGAACCTCGGCATCTATCGACAGCAGGTGATCGCGCGCAACCAGGTGATCATGCGTTGGCTCTCCCACCGCGGCGGGGCGCTCGACTTCCGCGAGTTCAGGTTCGCGCAGCCGGGACAGCCGTTCCCGCTCGCCGTCGCGCTCGGTGCGGATCCCGCGACGATGCTCGGTGCGGTGACCCCGGTCCCCGACTCGCTGTCCGAGTATCAATTCGCCGGCCTGCTGCGCGGCGGCCCGACCGAGGTGAGCCGCTGCATCGGCAACGACTTGCAGATCCCCGCGCGAGCCGAGATCGTGCTCGAGGGCGTGATCGCGCCGGCCGAAGCCGGATGGACCGGGCGCAGCGAACACGGCGTCGAGCTCGCCGAGCGCGACGGCTATCTGCATGCGCTCGAAGGTCCGTTCGGCGATCACACCGGCTATTACAACGAGCGCGACTGGTTCCCGGTGTTCACGGTCGAGCGCATCACGATGCGCGACGACCCGGTCTATCACTCGACCTACACCGGCAAGCCGCCGGACGAGCCGTCCGTCCTCGGCGTCGCGTTGAACGAAGTCTTCGTGCCGCTGCTGCAGAAGCAGTTCCCCGAGATCGTCGACTTCTATCTGCCGCCCGAAGGCTGCAGCTATCGGATGGCGGTCGTCAGCATCCGGAAGACCTATGCCGGTCACGCGAAGCGGGTGATGTTCGGGATCTGGAGCTTCCTGCGCCAGTTCATGTACACGAAATTCATCGTCGTCGTCGACGACGACGTGGACGTGCGCGACTGGAAGGAAGTCGTGTGGGCCATCACGACGCGCGTCGACCCGACGCGCGACACGACGCTCGTCGACCACACGCCGATCGACTACCTCGACTTCGCATCGCCGGTGTCGGGCCTCGGCTCGAAGATGGGCATCGACGCGACGAACAAGTGGCCGGGCGAGACGACGCGCGAGTGGGGACGGCCGATCGCGATGGACGCGGCGGTGAAGGCGCGCGTCGACGCGATGTGGGGCAAGCTCGGTCTCTGACCCCTCATTCCCGCGAAGGCGGGATCCGGCGACGCCGTGCGTAGGCAACCCCCGGCGCTAACGACGCCAGGTTGTCGCGTGCCCGAGCACGCCGAAGTGGATAATCGCGCCGATCAATCGGAGAGCAGATGCGATTCACGAACAAGGCGGTCCTCATCACCGGCGGCGCGAACGGCATCGGTCTCGCCTGCGCGACGCGCTTCGCGAACGAAGGCGCGACCGTCGCGATCGCGGATCGTGACGCGACCGCGGGCGAAGCCGCCGCGAAGACGATCGGCGCGCACTTCTTCGCGACCGACGTCTCGAAGAAGGCCGACGTCGACGCGACCGTCGACGCGTTCACGAAGCAGGCCGGCCGCATCGACATCCTCATCAACAACGCGGGGATCACGCACGCCGCCGAATTCCTCGAGCTCGACGAGGCGGACTTCGACCGCGTGCTCGCGATCAACCTCAAGTCCTGCTTCCTCGTCGGCCAGGCGGTCGCGAAGCGCATGGTCGCGATCGCGCCGCGCGACGGCGCCGAGACCAGTTGCATCGTCAACATGTCGAGCGTGAACGCGGTCCTCGCGATCCCGAACCAGGTCCCGTACGTCGTCAGCAAGGGCGGCATCGCGCAGTTGACCAAGGTGATGGCCTTGTCGCTGGCGCCGCACGGCATCCGCGTCAACGCGATCGGACCGGGCACGATCGCGACGGAACTCGCGAAGAAGGTCGTGCTGTCCGACGTCGCGTCGCGTCGCAAGGTCCTCGGCCGCACGCCGATGAAACGCCTCGGCGAACCCGAGGAGGTCGCCGCGGTCGCGTGCTTTCTCGCGAGCAGCGACGCGTCGTACCTCACGGGGCAGACGATCTACCCCGACGGCGGACGCCTCGCGCTCAATTACACGGTGGACGTCCCGGACGAATGAACGAGCCGCTCGCCGGCGCGGACCGCTCGACGACGACGTCGGGCTCCGCTCGCCTTCGCACCTACACGACCCCGGATACCGGCAGGACGCCGGTCGTTTTCCTGCATGCGGGCGTCTGCGACTCGCGCATGTGGCACCACGAGATCGCGGCGCTCGGCGCGACGCGTCGCCTCGTCGCCTTCGATCGCCGCGGCTATGGCGAGACGAAGGCCGCCCACGAGCGCTATCTGAACGTCGACGACACGCTCGCGGTGATGGACGCGGCCGGCGTCGCGCGCGCCGTCTTCGTCGGGTGTTCGATGGGCGGTCGCCTCGCGCTCGACGTCTACTTCGCGCATCCCGACCGCGTCGCCGGGCTCGTGCTCATCTGCGCCGGGATCGGCGGCGCGCCCGAGGACGGCGCCGAGTGGTCGACGAACGAGCGGATGAAGGCGTCGTACGCGCGTTTTCTCGAGG